>Ga0209515_10002752_pt1 | contig 26330 bp, 29 predicted proteins | sample Subgroupgradi54m_FD_187454 | JGI IMG/M metagenome (GOLD analysis project Ga0209515, IMG submission 187454) | Subsurface groundwater microbial communities from S. Glens Falls, New York, USA - GMW60B uncontaminated upgradient, 5.4 m (SPAdes)... ... | reverse complement strand
GGAAGAAATAATTTAGTCGATCAACTGGCCGCTCTTAAAAATCAACTTCAGTATGCAGCCTGGTATGACATTTATCATCAATCACCATCCAAAAAAGAATTTATCAAAAAATTTATCAACATTCGCGAACAAACAATTGAATACCATGAACTGTCTCATTTGCTCGATGAAATAGAGTTGGAACAGGGCAAGGGAAATGCAGATGAAAAATTTGCCCACGATACGGAGTCGCGGGCCTTCCTCACCGAACTGGTTTATGGAGCTAATCCGCGTGACTCTCTCTGGCAGGTGGTGACTGGCGTTTTAGATGAGATCAAGGCGATTGGTCCTTCGGATGATAGCGTTCATAAGTTAACCCAATTTCTAGAGACCGCCCGGAATGTCCCGTGGATTCCGCATGGGAACGAGCTTTGTTTTCTTTGCTATCTATCGCATTCTTATGCCGAAGAAGTGGCAAAGCTTGCCTACGCTCATTATCCTTTATCTGAAAAGATATAAAAAAAGCCCCTCCCGTATAGGGAGAGGCTTTTTACTGCTACAACTTTAGAATTTTAGTAATGGTTTCTAAAATTCTTTGGCTCCCAGGCTTGAAGTGCTTTGCTGGGCAATACGGTATTGCTACCAAGTCCCTTTTGTTCATCCATTTCGCGGGCACTTTTACTGGTATGTGTCCACGCGTTGGATTGGGGGGCCGTGGTTCCTTTGGTGGCTTCCACGATGGCCTGATACTGAGCCGATTTATTCATGCCATCAGCTTGAGCTAGACTCACAATTCCCAAACCAAGAGCCAAAACAGTTCCAAAAATGTATTTATTAGTTTTCATAATTTTATCTCCATTTAAAGTTTGTACTTTTAAAATAACAGTCCTACAAGCGTTACAATCTTACGCTCAATCTCAACAGAGAAAGGACTGCTTTAAAATGTAGAGGGGGATTGTCTGGAGCGGATGGGAAGACTTAACAAAAATATTTGTTGTGGTCGAATAAACTGGAATCTCTTCTCGATGACCGATTTTTATTCCACTCAAATCAGAAAACTTTTTGTGACTATCTACGGCTTTGATCAAGACCGAATCTGTTGTGTTATGAAGGGAACAACATTCTTTTTCACAACTTTGAGTGCAACACTTCATGGGACATGTTTGAGAGACGGATAAAGTATCGCACCATCCTGTGTTACCATTATTAAAAAAGAAGACAGCCATTAAAAATAGCATCGATTGAAAAATTCTCTTTTTCATAAATAAAGTATACCTCTTTTTGACACTATTGTCTAGAGGGGGAGAGGTATGATTTTTCCTTCCATAAATAGTAAATTGCCGGGTAAACTAAAAGTTCCATGAGGAATGAGGTAAATAATCCTCCCACCATGGGAGCAGCGATTCGCTTCATCGTATCAGATCCCGCGCCATGTGACCACATGATTGGCATCAGGCCGATAAACGCGGTGGCCACGGTCATTACTTTCGGGCGCACTCTTTTAACCGCACCATGCACAATGGCTTCTTTCAAATCAGAAATATTTTTCATCGCTCCTTTTTCGATGGCCGATTGAAAAGAGAGGTCAAGAAAAAGAAGCATAAAAATACCCGTTTCGGCGTCCAAGCCCAACAAGGCGATCAGCCCTACCCAAACACCAATCGATAAATTGTAATGTAACAAAGTAATAAACCAAATGGCGCCGACAGCCGAAAAGGGAACGGCGGCCAGCACCATAAAAGTTTTTGGCAACGATTGAGTGTTGAAATAGAGAAGAAGAAAAATAATAAAAAGAGTGAGAGGAATAACCAATAAAAGTTTTTTCTTCACTCTTTGCATCGATTCGTATTGTCCACTCCATTCGTAATTAGTGCCGGTGGGGAGGGTGAGTTGCTCGTGGATTAATTTATTGGCTTTGGCGACGTACCCTCCAATGTCTTGTCCGTTCAGGGTTACCGAGACATAGGCAGTCAACAAACCATTTTCGTCACGGATCATGGCAGGTCCGGTAACAAGTTCTATGTCGGCCAGCTCCGACATCGGAATTTGAGCCCCCTTTGGTGTGGGAACCAAAACTTTTCTTAAAACTTCGACGTTATCCCGAAAATCTCTGGCGTAGCGAACATTCACCGAATAACGTTCTCGTCCTTCGATGGTGGTGGTGACTTTTTCGCCGCCAATCGCCGAAGTAATGATCATTTCGGCATCGTCAACCGTAAGTCCATAGCGGGCAAGCTTATCACGGTGAAGGTTGAAATCTAAAAAATATCCTTGGGCTACTCGCTCGGCATAAACGCTGGCGGTTTGCGGCATATTTTTGAGAATGGATTCGAGCTCTCCACCCATTTGTTGAATTTTTTCAAAATCCGCACCATAAATTTTGAGTCCGAGTGGTGTTCGAAAACCGGTGGCTTGCATGTTGATCCGATTAATAATCGGCATGGTGAAAGCGTTGGACCAGCCGGGGATGTCGAGTTTTTGCTGCATTTCAGCCAATAAGTTATCCGTTGAAATTCGGTCGGACCAGATCCATCTAAAAAAGATTTGTTGAGAAGGGAGCATCCACGAGTACCAGCGTTTGATTTTTCTCCATTCGCCAACCGGTTTCATCATCACCGTGGTTTCCACCATCGAAAAAGGGGCGGAGTCGGTGGAAGTTTCGGCGCGTCCCACTTTTCCAAAAACTCTTTCCACTTCGGGAAACGATTTGAGAATCCGGTCTTGCACTTGTAGCATCCGCTCGGCCTCAGTTTCAGAAATGCCCGGAAGTGAGGTTGGCATGTACAAAAGAGTTTCTTCGTTGAGAGGCGGCATGAACTCCGAGCCTAGTTTAAAGAAAGGAACTAGCGATACCAGCACGATCACAACGGCAATTTTAATAACTCGCTTGGGATGTTTCAACACCCATTTAATGGGAGGATTGTAGAGGGCAAACAAGAGGCGGCTGATCGGATGTTTTTCTTCCGGAACAATTTTTGTTTTGCGGCTGGTGATTAAAATTTGCAATGCCGGGCTGAGGCTGATCGACAAAATCGCGGCGATGGTCATTGCAAAATTTTTGGTAAAAGCCAATGGTTTGAAAAGTCGTCCTTCTTCCGCTTCGAGCGAGAAAACGGGCAGAAACGCCACCGCGATCACAAGAAGAGAAAAGAAGCTGGGGCGCGCCACTTCTTTGATGGCGTCGATAAGAATTTTATTGAAATCTCCTTTGCGTCCTCCCGCTTCCCATTCTTCTAATTTTTTCTGCGCATTTTCGACAACCACGATGGAGGCGTCCACTAACGCCCCAATGGCGACAGCAATGCCTCCTAGAGACATGATGTTCGCGTTAATTCCCAACGCTTTCATCGGAATAAACGAAAGAATCACGGCGACAGGAATGGTGAGAATGGGAATTAAAGCGGCCGAAAAATTCCAAAGAAATAAAATGATGATCAAGGAGACAACAATCATTTCTTCCAAAAGAGTTTCTTTGAGAGTGCCGATGGAATGCTCGATCAGGTCCGAGCGATCGTAAGTAGTCACCACTTTTACCCCTTCGGGCAGAGTCGGTTTAATTTGTTCCAATTTTTCTTTGACGGCTTCAATCACTTTGAGCGCATTTTCTCCGTAACGGATGACAACAATTCCACCAACGGCATCGCCTTTACCATCAAGGTCTGCTACTCCTCGTCGCATATCTGGTCCTAAGATTACGTGACCAATATTTTTGACCAGGAGTGGGGTTTTGGTTGTTTCGTTGAGTCCTACTGAAATATTTTCAATATCCTCAACCGAGTGAATGTAGCCGTGACCGCGGACCATGTATTCGCGCCCATTCATTTCGAGAAGACGTCCGCCGACATCATCATTGCTTTTGCGAATGGCGTCTACCACTTGAGGAAGTGCCACATTGGCCGACAAAAGAGCTTCCGGCGAAATATTTACCTGATACTGTTTGACCTGCCCGCCGATGGAGGCCACTTCGGCGACTCCCGGCACACTTTGAAGTTGATAGCGAAGATTCCAATCCTGAAAACTGCGGAGTTGTTGGTTATCATTTTTTCCCGACTCATCCACCAACGCATATTGAAAAACCCATCCGACTCCCGTAGCATCTGGCCCCAATTCGGTTGTTACACCGTTAGGCAAGCGCGGAGTTATTTTAGAAAGATATTCGAGGACTCGACTCCGTGCCCAATAAACGTCAGTGCCATCTTCAAAAATCACATAAACATACGAATAACCAAAATCAGTAATGCCGCGGATCGCCTTGACCTTTGGGGCTCCCAGAAGGGCGGTGATGATCGGATAGGTCACCTGGTCCTCGATGACATCCGGGCTTCGGTCCCATTTGGAATAAATAATGACTTGCGTGTCGGAAAGATCAGGAATGGCATCCAACGGAATTTGATGGATCGCTTGAATACCGACAAAAACCAAAACGATGGTGAGTGCCAGAACCAGGAAACGATTTTTTGCGGAGAATTCGATTATTTTTTCAATCATATTATTTGGGGCCCCTTAGCCACTTATTTCATTGCATCTACCGCCGCATTTAATTGGCTTTCCGAATCGATCAAAAACGCCGCATCGGTGGCCACGACATCTCCCTCTTTCAATCCATCGATGACGGCGACAGTGTCATTTCCTTCTTCTCCTGTTTTTATTTCATGCGCTTCGAAGTGAGTTTGGTTTTTTACCGTAAACACTGTTTTTCGTGTGCCGCTGTCGATGATCGCGGTCTTAGGGATAGCGAGACTTTTTCCCAAATCAATTTTGAGGGTGACGTCAACAACACTTCCCAGTTTTAATTTTCCTTCCGTATTTGGCATTTCGATGCGGGCTTTGATCGAGCGGGTGGTTGGATCGATCATCGGATCGAGCGAACGCACCGTGCCTGACACAGTTTCGGTCGAAGAGGGGAGAGTGACAAGGGCTGTGGATCCACTTTTCACCAAACTCAACTCATTTTCATAAATAGGAGCATAAATCCAAATGGCATCTCCCGTTTTTGGAAGATAAAGAGAACTGTCCATTTTTTTATTTTTTCCAAGGGCTTTAATTTCCTCTTCTGACATTCCCATTAAACGCAATCGTGTGCCCGCTGCTCCTTTGAGTTCTGGAGAATTTTTTAGTATTTCTAAATACTCGGTTTGTGCGACGGCAAGCTCCGGATCGAAAGCCACGCGACCCAGCGTATGAATTTCTTTGGTCAAAGGCATGATTTGAGCCGTCGCAAAGGTTACGCCGATCAGCTGTTGCCGTTCAGTAGAAATGGAAACTGTCGGCAGAGACGAAGAGGAATTGATGTTTTCTTCTTCGTAAATGGGAATGAGAGTCATGCCGCAAATGGGGCAATGTCCCGGATGAGATTCGTGAATTTGCCGATGCATCGGGCAGGTGTAATGAGAAATCTTTTTTTCTCCTTGAGGAGCCGAAGTTTTATCTTCTGTTTTTGAGTGGCAGGCGGGCATCAAACTCATCAAGCCGATGGCGGCCACTAGAATTAAAAGACTATTTTGTTTTTTCATAAAAGTTTCTCCTTTATAGTTCTTCACCCACCATTTGTTCGAGTTGCGAATACTCCACTTGATAATCCATCCACATATCCCAATAAGTTTGTTGGGCCTCGTTGGCATTGATTATTTTTTGCAATACATTGGAGGAGGAGATTAATCCCCCTTCAAAAGATTGTGTCGCCACTTTCACCGAGGACTGTGCCAAAGGGATAATTTCGTCCCGATATCTGGTCACAATTTTGTAATGCTCTTTGGCGTGGTGAATGAGGTAATAAAGCTTCGATTCGGCATCTATTTTTTGAGACTGTTCGGCGGCACTTTGGCTTTTGAAATTGGCTTTAGCCTCATCTATTTCCGCCTTGTTTCTGTTGAGCCAGAGAGGGATGTTGAGGTTGACTGAAAAATCGTAGGCATTTCCCATGGTTTTTCTATCATCATAACTAAAGGTGGGGGCGAGTGTTGGAATCAATTTTTGTTTGGCCAAACTCACTTCTGTTGACGATTTTTTGGTCATCCACCGAGTTGAAATGAGGTCGGCATTTTGATTTTCGAATTTTTGTTTCACTATTTCGTCATCCACTAACAAATGTTTAAGCGAAGGGGCGGCCAACGAGTCGATGTTTAAATCGGGATCTCTGCCCATCATCAGATTAAGAGTGGCTTCTCCCGCATGCATTTGATGATGCAGGTTATCAATTTGCGTTTCAATTTCCGCTTTTTTCATCTTGGCCATGAGAATGTCCGAATAAGTCGACATCGATTTTTCTTTCATATCCGGCGAATTTCCCGTGGCATACGATTTTTCGGCGGTGGCGATGATGGATTGATAATTTTTCAAGATGGATTCTTGGTTTTGCAGTTGATGTTGTTTGGCCACCAGTTCAAAAAAAGTTTTTTTCGCCTCAAATATTTTTAATCGTTCGGTCCCGGAGATCATCACTTTTTTGGCTTGAAACGAAGCATCCAGCGCTTTGGATTGTGTGACTAAGGTAGTCGGGAAGGGGATTTCCTGGGAAATCGAGTACATGGTAATGTTGGCGTTGTTCGGATTTTTATCCGCCAGCGGCACTTCCTGAAATTTTAATTCGAAGTTGGGATCGGGCAACCACGCTTCTTTGTGTTTGTTTGATTTGGCGGCGCTCGCATCCGCTGTCGCTTGCACAATCGCTGGATGATTTTTAACAACTTCCGTAACCACTGTTTCCAGAGTTAGGGGGTTACCCCAGCTAGTCGAGGAGATTGTGAGCACTGTCACAAAAATTAAAATATGTTTCATACAAAAAATCCTTCAGGATGAAAAAATTCCTTAAAGTGTTTGAAAAAAGACGAACAGAAATGAAGGGAAAATCAGATCAGAAGAACGGCGTTGGTGATCGAAAGATAAGAGAGGCCCGGATTTAAATGGGCCACAGTTATCTTGGAAGAGGAAAAACCGATGAGAGATTTTTCCTGCCCATCCGTAGAGGCCATCTCCATGATTTTGGAAGTAGACGAAGGCGGGGTAATGATAACAGAGGGAACTTGTTCCTGTGCCGGTTTAACAGAGCAACAACAGGAAGCGCTGATTGTCTGGAGGGTTTGGGTTTCCCCAGAACAACAAGAAGCTTCTACTTTCGTCGAACAAAATGAAGAACAAAAGGCGGAGCCTGATCCAAAAACAATTCCCAAGCACAGAAAAACGAGGAAGAATTTAAACAATGCCTTCTTCATATCTGACTATAATAAAGATAAAGCCTTCCGTTGTCAACCAACACCTATTCATTTTTCTGTGGGGGCTTTTTCACCGGCTCCGGGAGTGCCTGTGGGAGTAGGCATCATCATATGAGGCATACCGGTAGGCCCACCAGTAGCGCCGGGCATGTGTGGCCCCATCATCATGGGGCGCATTGGCATATTATAGCCTCCTCCCTGATAACTCTTATAGGCGTTAACCGAAATGCAGATAAGGGTTAAAGCCCCGCCGACGAGAACAACGTAGGCCACGATTTTTGAAATGATCTGGTTTTTTGGTTGTTGAAGAAGAAAGGCCCCCAACGCGAGAGCGATGAGTGTGGCAGAGAATGCCAAGTCAGCTTGGAATATCATGTTGTCTCCTTGTGATGAATTTTACTTCGAATGCAACTATAAATCTTTTTTAAAGTTTTGCCAAATTATTTTATTGTTTTTTATCGTCTTGACGGTGAGAGATGACCCACTTAGAATAAGCTCATTGATGACAAAACGAACTTCTTTTTTATTTTTAGTATTTTTGTTTTTTTTGTTTACGTTGTTAGCCACTACTTCTTGTGATCAAGTGTCGGCTCTTAAGAATTATTTTTCGAAAGACAAGACAGCCGCTCCTAAAAAGTCAGAGATAGTACCGCCAACGCCTAAATCTCCTAGCGTATCTCTTCCTCCGGACGACACTCAAAATCAAGCAGACTCGGCTGACGAACCTTCGGCCGACATCAAGAAAGTGGTTTCCTCTCCCACGCCAGTGGCTCCTGTTTCTCCCCAAGTTTCTCCAGCCGACGCTTCTTTCCTTATCAAATTTTTGGATCATTTTGCGGGCGAGGTCACTTCTTTTGATGGGGATACGAAATATCTTTATGTCGGTTTCGGGCGCAAGTTGGTGGTGTATGATTTGCAACTGGGTTTTGTCGGTTCGATGAATACCGAGACAAACATTCAAAAAGTGGTGGTCAAGTCCTCTTCGCAAAATTTGTTGATTCAAGAAGCCAATCATCATTTGGAAGTTTTTTCTTTTTTTTCTACGCCCACCACGGGTATTTTTAAAATGTTAAAAAATTTACAGTTTGATGGGCCTGTGGAGGTTTTTCCTTCTTTGGTGGTTGTGCTACTGAAAGATAAAATACAGATCTTAGACATCAATGAAGTGGGAGAATCGCACGTGACGGGAGAAATTCCTCTCTTAGGAGTCACTCAAGTGGTTCCTTATTTGCAATTTCTATATGTTGTGTCTGGCAACGATTTGAATGTGGTGGATTTAAAAACCAACGAAGTGCGTGCCACTATTTCCATCGGTACTTCTTTTCAAATTCTTGGCGTTCGTTCCGAGCTCAAAACATCTGGAGACGAGCTCAAAACATCCGGAGAGTGGCTTGCCTTAGCTCTTCAGGCCACAGACAAAAAGGGATGGAGTGGTATCTCGTTTCTCCCTTTGATTGCAGGCGGTGGCGGAGTTGCAGGGACTGGTACTCGCACCGATTTAACGGAGGTCGCAGACCGACTTCAGTGGGATGACGATTTTCCTTTTCTCTCTCTTTTTAGACAGGGAAAAATATTTTTTTTCGATCCTAATAGTCGGAAAGAGTTGAATGCCGCGGCTCCTCCCATTTCGCCGCTTCATTTTCTGCGTGTTGTGGGAAAAAATATTTTTGCGGTCGGGGAGGGGGAAATCGGCCGTTTTGATTATCAGGTGCCGGAAGGAGTTGTTGCCTCAACACCTGGATCGGCGGCTCCTCCATTGGCAGTACCCAGTAGCGGGTCATCGATTGTTTGGGATCATCCCAAAACAATTTCTTTTCCGTCACAGGTGGACTCTCTCGTTTTAGTGGACGATGATCATGCCCTTTTTCTCAAGGGTGATTCACCCAATCCTTTATTTTATTCCACAAACTTCTCAGTCAATTCGGCTCAGTTGACTTCTCTTCATCTTCCCATCAAAGAAGAAGTTTCACTTCGTCCTATTCGATCGGTTGGAAATGGAATTCTTCTGGAAGAAAAAGAAGGGGCCCGGCGCTTGTTTTGGGTGAAAGCCGATTTTTCAGCGACTTCCGAAATTCATGCCGAATCCAAAAACCTGGTGGCGAGGGATATTTTCTTTGATGGAAAATCTTACACGTTGGCTCAAATTTTTGTCGACCCTTCCAAAACGGCCACGACTCTTACATTAAATAGTTTAGATCCCGAGAAAGGTCTTTTGCTGAAATCTTTGGGAACCGTTTTGTTGCCGGGCGGAGGAGGGTTGAAAATGATTTCTGGTGGCGCGGACGGAACATCACTTCAGGAATTAGTGGCCTCTGGAGATCAAGGAGTCTGTCTTGTCAGTGGGGGAAAGGTGGTGGCCTCTTTGCCGCCGCCACAGGGGGGAAGTGTGGCTATTGATGTTCTTGTTTCTCCCAATCAAAAAGTGGGGTATGTTTATTATGTGAAGCCTGATTCAGGCAAGACGGACGGCAATGCTTTTATTGATTTAGTGTCTCTCAAAAATGATAAGTTGGAAGAATTAGCTTCGATCACTGCCGACACTATAACTTTGGACGATTTTCGTGGTGCCAGCTTTTCTTTGGGGGGTCTGCGTTTCCTGCTTCCGCGGTCTAATGGTTTGGCTGTCTACGACGTTAAGTCACTCTCGCAACCCAAACTTCAATTTTTATGGCCGGTGGGAAAAGTTTTTGCCGCCGATGTTATTCATCGCGGACAGGTTGTCTGTGTGGCGATGGGGTCAGAAGGGGGCGAGTGTGGGAATTTTTAATCGATGGGAATGGTTGTTTCGCGTCTTTCCGGCTCGGGATTGCCTGAGTCAGGCCAGCCTGATTCAGGCTTAGAGTCTTCGCTTTTTTGCTCGGTTGCTGGTGGTGTTGAGGGATGGTCTTGATAGGTGTCGATCGTTTTCAGAATCGTTTCGGCATTGGAAGAAATGGTAGCAGGGGTGGCCATCTCATGGTTGGTATTGTCTGTTGCAGATTGAAGCCGAAATTCCTTCTTAAAATAAACCGATTTCCAAACCAACGTTCTAAAATTTTCTAATTCGACCGAGATTGGAAAAAGAAGATCAATTTTAGCTGTATTTCCATCGTGAATTATCTGTGGATATTCCAATTCTTGTTTAAGCCCCGGGGGGAGTTTGTCCCATGTTTTTTTGCTCATCGATCGAGGATGATTGAAACCTCTGTGCAGTTGATTGAGGTGATCACGAATACCCCATTGGTCTTTTTTAGGGTCGAAATAAATAGGCTTAGATGTTTTATTGCTGACAACAACCAGAAGGAGCTTAAAGCCCGGAATCAAATTATCCAACCTTTTTTCGTAGACAGAATCTATGGCGATGCCGATCTCTGGGATATTAAGGCCCGCCTCCGATTCGACGATTTTATTGTTGGGGGTACTCTGATTTTTTTGTTGAAGAGGGGCTGTGGCCAGCGCCAAGGCTGGAGCGATGATGAGTAAACTGAAAAAAGGACTAAATATTTTAAGACGCATAGAAACTTAAACGTATGTATAGAGCGTTAGGTTTGTTTTGACAATTCTTGTTTTCATTACTACTTTGATGGTTATGTCTCATTCTTCCTCAACTGATCCGATGTATCAGGCTATTGTTGGGCTTTCAGGTCAATTTAAGATCAGCCGCGAAATCACCAAAAAATTAGATTTGGCAGGGTTAGAGCAAAAATCTTTCAAATCGTTTACTCTGGCCGGAATGGGGGGGTCGACCCTGACGGGAGAGTTTGTTGTGGATTATCTCCGGGATTTTTCAGTCCCTTTTTATGTGCTTCGAGATTATCGGCTTCCCAACTATTTGGGAAAAGAGGATTTGATTCTTTGTTCTTCTTATTCCGGAAATACAGAAGAGACGCTCGCAGTTTTTCAGGAAGCCTTGTCGCGTCAAATTCCCGTTATCGTTTTGGCCCATGGAGGGCGTTTGCGAGAGTTGGCGTCCAAAAATCGAGTCCCCTGTTTGGAGATCCCAACCTGTGTACAGCCACGTCAAGGCTTGGGCAATTTTTTTGTCAGCATTGTGACCCTGCTCGAACGGCTGGGCCAGCTTCCTTCTCAAGAAAAAGTTTTTCAGCATCTGGCCTCTTTTTTGGATACAGAACAATCGACTAGCGAGCAGACTGGAAAAAAGCTGAGTTTACTTCTCAAGGGACGTATGCCGATTATTTATGGGCCTATTCAGTTGACGGGAGCTTGTAATGCTATAAAAATTAAGTTCAATGAAAACTGTAAGATAACAAGCTTTTTTAATGTTTTTCCTGAGATTAATCATAATGAGATGATTGGTTGGACAAAACCCTTATTTGTAGGGACTCTTATTTATCTTGTCAGTCAAACTATGTCTGAACGATTGCGTCAGCGGATGGATATTACGGAAGAAATAGTGCGGGATAAAATACCTGTCATGCGACTTGACTTAAAAGGGGGGGCCCCTCTTTTGGAAATGTTTCATGCGGTTCAATTGGGTGATTTTATCACCTATTATTTAGCGCAACAGATGGGGGTAGAACCAGCGCCGGTTCCGATGATCGAGGAATTTAAGAAAAAGTTGGGTCCGCCACAAGGGTATTGACTAAGACACAAGATTAAACGGTTGTTTTTCGACGCGTTCGATTTCCGAGCAGTGCAGTTTTGCTTTCATATCATAATTGACCAGCTTGAGCAGAACTAAAACCCGATCTTCCCGAGAAACCGGTTTTTCGATAATTCCGATTAAATCTTTGAGCATTCCTTTTTTGACGCGTACTAAATCTCCTGTTTTATAAGTGTGGTAGCGTCGCACAATATTATCGGGGCCCATTCGTTCTTTCAAAATATCGATAAATTCATCACTCAGTGGAATGGGGTGTCCGGCCGCCGATAGAATTCTACTAACTCCTCGCGTATATTTAACCAGGTGATGGTTACATTCTTCCAAAAAATTGGTGTGAATGAAAATATAAGAAGGAAAAAGGGGAGTCAGGCGTCCGAGTGCGTTGCCTCCTCGGTAAGAATAATCCTGAATTTTGGGGCTAAATGTTTCGAAGTTTCCCTGCCGAAGAAGGGAGCAAACATTAGCCTCACGTTGAGGCTTTGTCTGAATGACGTACCATTGAAGCATGGCGGGGTCTTACCATTTTTGTATCCCGTTTTGCAATAGCAAAGTAAGTGGAACCCCAATACCGGTGTGGTACAGATGAAGTCGCATCATTAAGCTGAAGCAAAAGACAATTGATGGACCTTTTTCCATGTTGTGGAACTGTGAGCCGCTTGCCACAAATCATAGTTCTGCTGCAAGTTAAGCCAAAGCTCGGGGGAGGTCCCAAAAGCATTGGCCAATCGAAGAGCGATATCGGGTGTAACTGCACAACGCTGATTCACTAACATCGATACTGTTTTACGGGAGACACCAATAGCCTTGGCCACTTCCGATACACTTAAACCTAGCGGTTCTAAATATTGTCTTTTTAAAATTCCTCCCGGATGTGTGGGAAGGCGTTTACGTAATTTTTTCATTTTCTTCTTTTGGTTCCGTCGTAAAAGAAAGCTTCCAACCCTTTATGCCCAAAACTTTTGATCACAAAGTAATGTAACCAATCTAGTTACAGTTTGCAAATGGTTAATTTTGGCACTATAACACTTTGATTTTATTATGTAAAAACTTAGCAACTTTTTTAAGAAGGGGCCGATAAGGGGATATCTCAAGGAAATTTTTTATGCCTGATAATACTACACGAATTCAAGTTCTCAGAGGTGATCTGGATCGTTATTTAACCTCCGAAACTTTATCCTCTCAAGAAGCTGTAAGACTTCTGTCAGAATTAGAGGAGTTAGATCCTTCAGCTACTTCTTCTTATGTTGAACAATTAGGCCAATCCCTCGACTTTCGTTTTTATTGGCAAAGACATCTTGAAGAACGATGGCGTATAAGTCATTTTTCTGGAACAGTTGCTGAACCTTGGAATCAGTACATCAATCGCCTAAGAACAAGACCTCCTGTAGCTTTTGGTGATACAACCATACTAATCGGCGGCAGAGATGTAAGTATTCATGATCCCCATTCACAGGCTATTTTTATTCAACATGATGAAATTCTCCACGTTGAAGCCCCTCCAGTAGATCATGATCAGCAAGTATTCGCTGTCCAACAATTTGGAACAGGTCCTAGTACCAATGCAATCCCTTATGGAATCACACGTGATGGAAGACATGTGATGCAGCAACAAGGATATAGAGGATGTGCAGCGGCTTGTAGCGCCATGTTAGTCATGGATCATGGAAAAGGAACCAATGGCTTATGGGTATGGGTTCGTAATTGCAATTTTTCGGATACGGATCAGGCGAACGAGGCCATCCAACAGACGGGCCTGACTACGGTGTGGACTTCTTATTATATTGAGGGGAATGATCACGATAGAGGAATCCTCTTAGAACGACTTTTGGCGATAAATGGTTCGGGTATTTTAGGTGTTGGAGGAGAAATAGGACATCATGTAGTACTCCTTGATTTTCTTTCTATGACTGAGAATTGGGCTGTGATCCGCGACCCCTTTCATGGTTGGTCATTGACTATTACAGCAGAGGCTCTTTTAAAAAGATATGGTGGTGATTTTTTACAGATAACACGACCTTTATCTGGCACAAAACCCAGGGGAGCCTTAACCCCTGCAAGCAAGTTACTAAGTGGAGGAGGATCTACCGCTTTCTTGTTATTCGGCATGGGCCTTGCGGCTGGTGTATCTCATGCCGATGCGGCAGAAAGTTTATCTCCGAGAGAACATCACGAGATGGCCCATCACGTTCACCAACCCCATCAACATGTATCCGCACACCGAGTTTTTCATGAGAGAATCGAAGCGCGAAGACATTCTCCCGTTGCCGATTTATCACTGACATCCAATCCAACTTTATGGGGGGAGGCGCTAGGGAATCCCGTTGCTTTTAACTTGCCCCAGTGGGGCTTGGCTGAAACAGTGGCAGGACTCTAAGAGGGGTTAGGTACGGGGCCAGGCAAATTTTCAGAGTGGATTTGCTTGAAAAGCCTGATATAATCCTTAAGAAAAGGAAAATCTATGAATTATCAAACAAGAATCGTTCGGGATCAAAAAATTTGCGGTGGGGAGCCGGTTATCAAAGGAACACGGGTAACTATCAAAACCATTCTGGCCAGCCTTGTTGAAGGGGCTGATTTTCAGGAAATTCTAGAGGATTTTCCATCGCTGACAGAAGCCGACATTAAAGCTGTCATTGCTTTTGCGGCTTCTTCGGCCAGTGAAGACCTTCCTATTCCTACGCTCCCTCACATTCCATGAAAATTAAGCTCGACGAAAATATTCCCAACCGGCTGACCGCTCTTCTTAAAAAACTGGGGCATGATGTTGATACTGTCTTTGAAGAAAAATTATCGGGGCAGAATGATGAAAAAATAAAGAATTCATTCTCTTTTCGAGACTGAACAAGTGGAATTGTGGAAGCAGTGCTTTGTTGTGGCTACCGATACTAAATTAAGGATTCGTTCACCAAAAAAATAATTTTTCCGCTCACACCACTACCAATACCGTTCCACATGAATTTGGCCCGGGTCGGTTTTTTTATTTTCCTTAAAACCTTCGTGGCCCAATAACTCAATCGTCGATTCGATCATCATTGGCGAGCCGCATAAAAAGACATGTGTATTTTGAGGTGTTGGAGAACCCCCCCACTGTTTTTTAAGAACCCCCATTTTCCAGAGTTCCTGAACATGGCCGGTGGGGCCCATCCATTTTGTTTTTGCCTGATCGGGGCGGCTAATAATAGGATGGTAAGAAAATTCTGAAAATTGTTTTTGCAGCGCTTCCATCTCAGATCGGTAACCGAGGTCGATTGATTCGCGGACTCCATGAAAAAGGGCGTAACGTCGTCCCCCTTTTTTCAAATAAGTTTTGAGCATGCTTACAAAAGGGGCAATGCCGGTTCCGGTGGCTATCAGGACCACATGAGATTTGTCTGGTACTCCCGTTAAGGTAAAAGCGCCGGAGATTTTTGACGATAAGTAAAGGGGATCTCCTTTTTTTAAGTGGCAAAGGCGAGGAGTTAAAACTCCCGACTTGACGAGGGCAATATAAAATTCCATCGATGATTTTTCTTGAGGAGATGAGGCGATAGAGTAAGCACGTTGGATAAATTTTTCAGGCTCTACCGGTTTGGCATCTGGTTCTGCCCCCGCACAACGAGGAGAGGAGCCAGGGAGCCCCAAGACAGCAAACTGTCCTGCTATAAAAGAGGGAAGACTCCATTCCTTCGGGGTCACTCGAAAAATAAAAAGATCGGAGGTGAGTTCGATTCGTTCGGATAAAATTGCATTCAATTCCGGCTTGGCCATGCGGTGAGATACCAATAATTTTTGGAGAGATCAATTGGAAACAATTGACAGAGCGTTTGATATCCATCATATATTTCTCGAATTATGAAAATAGTTGTTCCCAAAGAAAACGAAAAAAATGAAAAACGAATCCCGCTCACCCCGCTGGTTATTAAAAAGCTGGAGGCGTTAGGGGCGGAAGTGGTTTTGGAGGGAGATTTGTCGTCGGCCGATCTGGTTATTCGTCTCAACAAACCTTCTATCGAAGAAATAAATTGTCTAAAAAAAGGGGCGATTCATTTAAGTCTTCTCGATCCGTTTCATTCCGCAAATCTCATTCAAGCTTTTTGTGAAAAAGGAGTGTCGGCGCTTTGTCTCGAACTGATTCCTCGATCGACACGCGCTCAAAAAATGGACGTGTTAAGTTCTCAAGCATCTTTGGCGGGTTATGCGGCGGTGATCTTGGCTGCCGATCATTTGCCCAAAATTTTTCCGATGATGACGACTCCGTCGGGCACACTTCCTCCCGCAAAAGTTTTTGTGATCGGTGCGGGGGTGGCAGGTCTTCAAGCGATTGCAACGGCGCGTCGTTTGGGAGCGGCTGTCGAGGCTTTTGATACGCGTCCCGCGGCGGCTGAGCAAATCCGTTCGTTGGGCGCCCGGTGTTTAAAGATTAATTTGGGTGAAACGTCTGAGATGAATGGCGGATATGCGGGCGTTTTGACCGATGAGCAATTGAGAAAGCAACGGGAAGGAATTAAAAAAGCGTGTCAGGAAGCGGATGTGGTGATCACTACTGCTCAAGTTTTTGGAAAAAAAGCGCCGCTCATTGTCACTCGCGATATTTTGGAAGGAATGAAACCGGGGAGTCTGGTGATAGATCTGGCGGTGGAGAGTGGAGGCAATGTGGAAGGGGTGGAGTTAAATCGAGAAGTGTCCATCGGTGTGACGCGTGTTTTTGGTTATTCGAATATGTCCGGACGGGTTGCCAGTGATGCGAGTACGATGTTGGCCAATAATATTTTTAATTTTATCGAAGAATTTTGGGACAAGAACTCCAAAAGTTTTAATTTAAACTTGGAAGATGAAATTATCAAAGGATGTTTGCTGACACATGCGGGGAAAATTGTTCATCCGCTTTTTGATAAGTAAAAACAAATAAAAAATATGGATACATCTATCATTCTTCTTTTAATTCTCATGCTCTCCATCTTTTTGGGATTCGAAGTTATTTCAAAAGTTCCGTCTGTTTTACATACCCCTTTAATGTCAGCCACGAATGCGATTCATGGCATTACGTTGGTGGGCGCCATTATCGCGCTGGGAATGGCGGTGGATAATCCGTTGCGGCAAATCATTTCTTTCTTGGCGGTGATGTTTGCGGCCATCAATGTGGTAGGAGGTTATTTGGTGACCGATCGGATGCTCGAGATGTTTAAGAAAAAGGTTCAAAAGGTAAAGTAATGACTAATTCGCAACTTATCAACTTAGCTTATATCTTATCCGCTTTCTTTTTTGTTTTGGGATTGAAGATGCTGAATTCTCCCGCCAAGGCCCGGTTGGGAAATTTTATGTCCGCTTTGGGAATGCTGATTGCCATCACCGCCGCTTTTTTCAACGAAGGGCTTCTCGATTTTCATCTGATTTTAGTGGCGCTACTTTTGGGTTCGGTCATCGGGGCCACAACCGCCCGTTTTGTAAAAATGACACAGGTGCCCGAAATGGTGGCGCTATTCAACGGTTCCGGCGGCATTGCCGCGCTGTTGGTGGGGTGGGGGGAATATCATGCCAATCCCGCGCTCTCTTTTGGAAATGCCGCGACTCTTTTTATTTCGGTTGTCATCGGTGGTTTAAGTTTTTCAGGCAGCATTGCCGCCTGGGGAAAACTGCGCGAACTGTTTGGCGGCAAGCCAATCTGTTTTCCGGGACAAAAATTTTTCAATCTTTTACTTTTACTTACTCTGTTTATTGGAGGAATTGTTTACTCACTACATCCCGCCCACGAATATCCTCTTTTTTTAATTCTCATCGGTGTTTCTTTTCTGATGGGAGTGATGTTTGTCCTCCCCATTGGCGGCGCCGATATGCCGGTGGTGATTTCGCTTCTTAATAGTTACACCGGCATGGCGGCCTGTGCCGCGGGTTTTGTGTTGCAAAATATTATTTTGATTGTGGCGGGCGCTTTGGTCGGAGCGAGCGGATTTATTTTGACTCGACTTATGTGCAAGGCTATGAACCGTCCGCTTTCAAACGTGTTGTTTAGTGGCTTTGGCCAAAAAACTTCGGCGGGTTGTTCGAGAACAGCAGGCGAAGTAAAATCGCTCTCGGCAGAAGAAGCGTATCACGTACTTGAAGCCGCGCGCTCCGTTGTTATTGTTCCCGGATATGGAATGGCTGTCGCTCAAGCGCAACACGCTGTGCACGAACTGGCCAACATCCTCGAAGAAAATGGATGCGAGGTGAAGTACGCCATTCACCCGGTGGCCGGTCGAATGCCGGGACACATGAATGTGCTGTTGGCCGAGGCCAATATTCCCTACGATCAGTTGATTGAGATGGAAGAGATCAATCCCCAAATGGAAACCGTGGATGTCTGCTTGGTGATTGGCGCCAACGACGTGGTCAACCCCGCCGCGCGCAACGATCCACAAAGCCCCATTTATGGAATGCCGATCATCAACGCCGATAAGGCTCGACATGTCTTTGTGCTGAAACGCTCGATGGCTTCCGGTTTTGCGGGCATTGATAATCCGCTCTTTAGTCTCGAAAATACTCGGATGATTTTTGGAGATGCGAAAGCGACGTTGATGGGGTTGATTGGTCAGTTTAAACAGAAGTAAACTAAAGGGCGCCTCTAAAGGCTCTTGACAAACTATAGAAAAAGTGTACACTGTACATATATGAGGCAAGTATCCGCTACAGACGCCAGAAAGAACTTTTTCACCCTTCTCGATCGGGCGGCGGAGGGAGAAGCCGTGATTATTAAGAGAAAAGGGGTTTTTTTGCGGCTGATCCGCGAGAAGCCGCACAAAAAAAAAGTTGCTTTTAGCTATCGGCGTTATTTTCATAATTCCACGGACAAAGCCGATAGTTGGTCGTGGGATTGGGATTCTCAAAGTGGATTAACTTTTAAATCTTTTTAAAGAAGTTTTTATGTCCACCTCTTCAGTCCTGCTTGATACTCATGTTCTTCTCTGGATTCTTTCGGGATCAAAAAAAATAAAATCTTTAACTTGGCTTAAAAATTTTTCCCATTGGACAGTTTCTCCCATCTCTCTTCTTGAAATGAAGTTTTTAAAGGAAGTGGGGCGTTTAAAGGTAGATTTTGAGCCGATTATCAGCCGACTGAAAGCAGACGAACGTTTTCGGATCCACACTGTTTCTTTAGAAGATATTTGTGAAGCTGCTTTTGGGCTTATTTGGACACGCGATCCCTTCGATCGATTACTCGTAGCTCACAGTATGACGGCTTCCATTCCTTTTGGCACGTGTGATAGGCTGATTCTGCAGAATTATTCTAATATTGTTTTCTAAACGAGGAGCCAATATGACTATCCATCAAATTTCTGTCGAACAACTTAAAGAAAAACTGGATCGGAAGGAATCCTTTCGCCTCATCGATGTCCGGGAAGAAGAGGAATATGAGACCGCTAAAATTGACGGCTCTTTGCTTATTCCCCTTTCGCAATTTGCGCAAAAAGCGCTTCAGCAACTTAAAATAGATGAGGAAATTGTGGTTCACTGCCACCATGGCGGTCGTTCTCAACGGGCGTGCGAATTTTTAAAAGCGCAAGGTTTTCAAAAACTGTCCAACTTGTCCGGCGGCATTGATGCCTGGTCGCTTAAAATAGATTCTAAGGTACAAAGATATTAGGAAAGCGAACCAACAGGCTTTGCCTGGGGTGAGCGCGGGGTTTGGGGCTATCGTAGGCCTGACAGAAATTATAAAAAAAGCGAATAGCAACTTTATCAGGCCTACGGGGCCCCAAATATAATGACTATCTGGATTCTTTATCGTGATATTTCTCTGGCTCATTCCCTCAAACAAGAACTCAAATCCTTCTGCAAAAAAATTGAAATTCTGGACAGCATTGATTCTTTTCTCGAAAAATTAAAAAAAGGAAAAAGAGATCAATCGCTTATGCCCGATGTGGTGTTGGTGGAGCTCGAGCCGAACGATCAAAAACCTTTGGAGATGTACGCTGAATTTGTGAGCGAACAAAATCCGCTTGCCGAAAAAACTATTTATTATTCCTCCGTCAATTACAAAAGTTTTTCGGGATATTTTAAATTGCGGGCTATGGTGCCTCCGCTTTTTCTTCAAAAAAGCCAGCTTCCTCGAGGTTTATTATTGTTACTGCAACAACTGAAAGATCAAATGTCGAAAAAGAAGCTCGATAATCTTCCACCTGCCACTCAAAGGCTTGTCAAGAATGCACGCGAGCTTCATGAAAAAATTGGTGATCTGTATTATCAAAATATTTTCAATAAAGAGGCTCTGGCCGCTTTTCGACAACAAATTGAAAGTTTGATTCGTGTGGCCTCTTCTCTCGAATGGAAATCAGTAACGGAGCAAGCCCAACATGTGTTAAAGTTGATTGAAGCTGAAAAAGGGGGAGGGGTTTTGCGTCTTAAAAAAGAAATCCGAAGTTTAAGTCTTTTAACCGATAAGGAGCTGAAGAAATGCGAAAAAGAATAATCAAGATTTTTATGTTGCTTGTTTCACTTGTTTTACTGAACGGGCGGGTGATGGCCGACGATGCCAATATTTATAAAGATGCTGAGAGAAAATTTTCAGTGGAAATTCCCAAAGGATGGGAAGCGGTTCCTCAACATTCTGATACCTTGGTGTTGGCGCTTGTTAAACGAATGCCGCTCAAGCCTGTTAATCCGAGTATTATTATTTCTTTTCTCGATGCTCCACTGTCAATGCCAGAGAATAGTAAGCAATTAAAATCTATTGTTCAATCGATAGCGGGGCCTTCCGGAAAAGTTCCCAATATCGAAAATTTTAAAGTAACCCGCTCAGCGCTCGATAAGAAAAAAGGGGATGCGGCTTTTTACTATCGCGCCACTTATGATTTGACGCGGGTAAAGAACGAAAAAGATCGCCGACTAACCACTCTCAATTATATCCTTCGACAGAAGGATCATTATATTGCCTTCAGTCTGGTGGCCCCCACAGATGACAATAAAAATTTGGAGAAAATTTTTTGGCCTGTATTAAATTCGTTCATTTTGTCGGAGTGAAGGCTTAAAAAGCAAACCTCATTGACTTAAATTTATTATCGGTTTAAAAATCCTTTGCTTACTGGCGCGGTAGCCAAGTGGTAAGGCAGGAGTCTGCAAAACTCCTATACGTCGGTTCAATTCCGACCCGCGCCTCATTCAGAGGGGCTAATAATGATGAATAAGCGAGCTATCTAGCTTTGCTAGTGGCGAGTGCGGGCATTGTTAGCCCGACAGAAAATAAAATTAATGCAAGTAGCAACATAAAAGGGCTAGCAGGGCCCCCAATCTAATAGCCCGGGTGGCGAAATTGGTATACGCACAGGACTTAAAATCCTGAGGTCCGAAAGGGCCGTGCCGGTTCAATTCCGGCCCCGGGCACATTTAATATTCATCCCCATTCACCAAGTAGTCTCCGTTTTCATTCACTTCAATCGTAATGGATCCATCGACAATATGGGCAGATGGAAAAAGGGCGCCGTTGCCGGTTTCGGTTTGATAAATTTCGGCACCAGCTTCATTTAAGTGAGAAAGGGTGGTGACGGTAGGATGGCCGTAGAGATTTCCATCTCCGACCGAAACGAGAGCCACTTTGGGTTGCAAGGTTTGTAAATAAAAAGTGTTGCTGCTACTGGAACTTCCGTGATGATTGACATGCAACACATCCACCACTCCCACCTGGGGGGCTACTTGACTTTCTAGATCGACCGTACCGAGTCCCCCTCCTGTTAAATCTCCTGCTGTGAAATAACGAAACGAGCCATAGCTTAAAAGAAGACCGATGCTGTGGCCATTTTCATCGTCGTCGGCAAGCGAAGTTTTTACACCATCCGTTGTTTCTCCATTAATAATGAAACATGTTAGTAAAATGCCATCGTCCATGTTGATGATGTCGCCTGCATGAAGTGTTGTTCGGGTATTTCCGATGGCTACGAGATAATTTTCGAAAACTTCTCCGGCGTCCGCTTTGGCACTTCCACGATCATAAGTTATTTGGGGCAAAAAATCGTCCGATGTGTCCAGCGTTTGATCGGCTCCGGCAACGACTTCCGCAAAACCTCCGATATGGTCGGCATCGTATTGCGACGGAAAAAAGAAATCGATCGAGTCGATTCCCATCCCCGACAGAAGAGGCAAGATCACGTTTGTTCCCGATTCGACTGGTCCCGCATCAATCAAAAAAGTTTTCCCGGATGGAGTAACAACCAATGTGGCATCCCCTTGGCCAATGTCGATGGCAATAATTTTTAATGGAGATGTGTTGTTGGTGGATGAGGAAGATGTTGTCTCATTAGATGTTGATGAGGGGGTGAAAGAAAGAGAAGGGGTGCAAGAAGAAAGAAGGAATAAAAAGGTGAAAATGAAAAATGAGCCCATACTTAGCAAAAAGAATGCCATCCTTATAATCACGTTATTCTGCATCAGAGCCGCATTTCAAAAATAAATCGTCCGATTTTCGGTCATCGATATTTAAAAAAAGTCTGTTGAGGTTCTCATTCATTCATAAAACCTAAAAGATGAGTGGCACAAGAATTGCATTTACCCAGCCTGGGAGATTTATGAAAAAATATTATTATAAAAAAAATTTAGTAATTGGTTTGATTCTTTGGCTCGGTTTTCTTTCCAATAGTGTGGGCGCTTCAAGACTCGAAACTCATCTTACAAAAATAAGATCGCAAGAACCAAGTTTTAACGAAGTGGTTCGTGTGGCTTTGCGCGAAGAAAAACTCGATCTCGATCGTTTGGAAGAGTGGAAACACAAGATGCGCGTGGCCCCGTGGCTGCCGAAACTTTCGGCGGGGTACGATTATGCCACTAAAAACCAAACTTCTTTGTCGGTGACTGACAATATTTCGGTCACCAGCAGTGCGGTGACGGTGGGGCCTTCTGACAATAATTCGGATCAAACACTTAATAGTGGAAATGTTTTCCGCGTACGGGCGCTTTGGTCGTTGGACGATCTGGTGTTTCATTCCAGCACTTTGGCCGCCTCGCGCGAGGGGAGAGATTTATCGAAAAGTCGGTTGGAACTAGTCGATGCCCTTTTCAAAATTTATTCGGGACGAAAAGAACTTCTTTCCAAATATTGGATTCTGAAAAAATCATCCAATCCCAAATCGGTTCTGATAATTGAGAAAATCAGAGATTTGACCGAAGAACTCGATTTTTTTACTAACGGCGCTTTTGCCAATCAATGGTGGAGGGGAACATGAAATTAAATAATTCATTTTTTTTGTTGATCATCATCAGCTTGTCGACATGGCATTGTGGCCACTTGGCAACGTTCTCGGACGACCCTTTTTCTCAACAGCCGAGTGTTGATTTGGTGGAACCAACAGATGGTACTGAGCTTAGTAGCCTAGAAAAAGTATCACTCCACTTTTCTTCGGCGGTTGATGCTGCAACTGTTCAGAACAACAGTTTTTTAATTTTTCAAACTGCCGAAGCAGATTTATCCGCCTTAAATGCTTCGGATGTTTTGTCTACTATTAGTGCCGGGGATATCCGCTCGATCGAAGGAATTTATGTTGTATCCGATCATGCTCAACAGGCCGAATGGCGGCCCAAAGCGCCTCTGGTGGCGGGAGTGGAATATACCATTCTGGTCACGTCCGATGTTCAAACTTCTGATCATTATCCTTTAAATCAAACTCCTGGCGCTTCGACCACTTTATTTGTAAGTCATTTTACTTTGCTGGATACTTCGACAGCGACAACAGCAACGGATGACTCCCAAACTTCTGATGCCACTTCCATCTCCGCTGTCACCTCCAGTGCGCCTGCGTCGCTGGTGTTGAACGAAATTTATTACGATGACACTCAATCGGATACCGACGGACACGAGTTTGTCGAACTTTTTGGAACTCCCGGAAGTGATATCGGCGGTTATTCACTTCGTTTTATCAATGGATCGGATGGCACACAGACTGATGAAATTGTTTTTTCGCAAGGTACACTGATTTCCGCCGATGGTTTTTTTGTAGTGGCCGATACAAAAACGGGGAGTAGCTCTGAGACTTACGTGGCCAATGCCGATTTTCTGAATAATTTCGATCCGCAAAATGGACCGGACAGTATTCAACTTTTGAATACGTCAGGTTTTGTGATTGATGTTGTCGGCTATGGCTCTGACCTTCCCGATCAAGATGAATCGGGCAATAATGTTTTTGAGGGAACATCGGCAACGGACGTGACAGCGGGACAAAGTCTGAGCCGAGTGAGTGGAGTGGACACAAATAATAATTTTTCCGACTGGTTTGTGAATTTAACTCCTTCTCCCGGTACAGGTGATGTACAGACAGTGTCTGTTCAGACAGCGTCCACCGATACCACAGAATCGACAGACTCAACAATCACGTCATCCGAGTCAGAACAGTCATCACCATCAACAGACACTTCTGTTACTTCTTCGGTTGCTTGGAGCGCTCCGAGCGAAGTTTATTTTACGGAAGTGGTGACCGATCCTCAGCAAGATTGGAACGATACTTCCGGTGGAGATGGCATTGCCTTCGATAATATTCCTGGAAATGGAACGGTTGGTTCTACGGACGAATGGATCGAAATCAAAAATGGAAGGGGAGAGTCGGTTAACTTAAGCGGCTGGAGCCTGCAAATGCTCGATGGAACCGACCAAACCCTTTCGTTTGATTCATCGACAGCCACTTTTATTTTTTCGGAAGGGGGGAGTGTTTCCAATTTTCAAGCGGATGAATATCTCACCATCGGAAATCCTGAAGGAGATATAAAAAATACAGTCAGCCTGGCTCTCTACGACGATCAAAACACACTCGTCGATTCGGTCAGTATTACAGATGGCAATGCCGATAGTCCCTCGGATGAGTCGTATCAATTAGGGGATGATGGCACTTGGAATATGGGCGAAGCGACGATTGGGTTTTAATTGTTTACAAGTAGTTTCAAATTAGGTACTATTTATGGGTATCATTAAAAGAGGCAATTATCAGTTTTTTACGTGGATTGGAGATCATGATAATCATGTTCATGTTGAGCGTGATAATCGATTGATTCTTAAATGGGACATTGAAAAGCGTGAGGTGATCAAGGGATGTCTGACGAGAAAAATAAAGAAAATTTTAAATGAGCTGCTAGAAAAGGAGTTATTATGAAAGCAATCAAAACTGTAAAACTTAAAAAAATAACTGTGAACATGAGAAAAAAATCTTTTTTGGTGGAAACAAAGCATCTGGCCTATGAGTTTCCATTTTCACGTCTTGAAGTGGTTCCCGCCTTTGAAGATCCTGTAGTGAAATTGAAACCAGAACCGGGATTTGAGGGCTTTACTTATACCTTAAAATCAGGAAAAGAAGGATACATTATTTGGGATCAGGTATTGGATTACAACAAAGACCCCGATTACGAACATGATATGTTATTGTTCGAATTGACCTGTCGAGCTTTGGACATTATCAAACAAAGAAAGATTAAAAAGCGGGAAATTGCTAGGCGCTTGAAAACTTCTCCAGCCCACCTTTATCGCCTTCTCGATACTACTTTTTACGGTAAGACTATCGATCAAATGATTCGCCTGTTAAGAGCCTTGGATTATCACGTTGAATTTATTCTTAAAGATAATTTTCTAAAGAAAGCCGCTTAATATTTCATTCAATCCCTCCCTTGACTTTACAGTGCGCTGTGTTAAATAAGTCACGCTTTTTTCACCCACATTTTAATTAGATACGAAAGGTTCAAACCATGAAATACCGTCTCTATGCCCCAGGCCCAACACCGGTTCCCGAAGATGTTCTCATCGAAATGGCAAAACCCATTTTGCACCATCGAACTCCCGCTTTCGAAAAAGTAATTGCCGAGGTTCGCGAAGGGCTGAAATGGATTTTTCAAACCAAACAAGAAGTTCTTATTTTTGCATCCAGCGGCACCGGTGCCATGGAAGGAAGCATCGTCAACACTTTTTCCAAGGGAGATCGTGCTCTTGTTGTCGATGGCGGAAAATTTGGGGAACGTTGGTGGAAAATTTGCAAAGCTTATGGTCTTGAATATGATGTGATCAAGGTGGAATGGGGAAATGCCGTCAATCCCGCCGAGATTGAAAAGAAATTATCCGAAAAAGAATACCGTGCGGTTTTCACTCAGGCCTCTGAAACATCAACGGGCGTGGCCAATCCCATTAGAGAAATTGCGGCGATTGTTAAAAAACATGCCAACACTTTGTTGATTGTTGATGGCATCACCGCTGTTGGCGTCTTTCCTTTGCCGATGGACGAATGGGGAATTGATATTTTAGTTTCCGGTTCTCAAAAAGCTTTCCAGCTTCCTCCCGGTTTGGCTTTTGCGGCTGTCAGTCAAAAGGCATGGGGCTTGATCGAGAAAAGCGATTTGCCCAAATTTTATTTCAATTTCAAAACCGAGAAGAAAAATTTGGAGCAAAACACCACCGCCTGGACCCCCGCAGTTTCTCTCATCATGGGTTTGCGCGTAGTTTTGCAAAACATGAAAGAGGAAGGGCTCGAAAATATTTTCAAACGCCACGAAAAAATGGCGAGTGCCATTCGTGAAGCGGCCAAAGCGATCGGACTAAAATTATATGCTCCCGAAGCACCGTC
>Ga0209515_10002750_pt1 | contig 26335 bp, 28 predicted proteins | sample Subgroupgradi54m_FD_187454 | JGI IMG/M metagenome (GOLD analysis project Ga0209515, IMG submission 187454) | Subsurface groundwater microbial communities from S. Glens Falls, New York, USA - GMW60B uncontaminated upgradient, 5.4 m (SPAdes)... ... | reverse complement strand
GGATACAATAGAAGCTCTGACTAAATCCGATTTAGAAGAAGAAATTAAGAAAATTTGGGAAGCAGGGAAAGACGGCAAGATAAAATATCCTGTTGGACTTCTAAGTATGCCGGAAGGCACTGAAGAAGTAATAAAAAGTTTAAGCAAAAATTACGCATTAGCGATTGTTACTAATCGTATCAGGAGTAGTGTTTATAAAGCCCCGCAGCTTGAAAAACTGAAAGAATGGTTCCGAGTAATCATTTCTTACGAAGATACTACCGACCATAAGCCCCACCCAGAGCCCCTTTTCTTAGCTGCTAAAAGGTTGGGTGTCCAACCGGAAGAGGCCGTTTATATTGGTGATGTAGAGAATGATGTAAAGGCGGCAAAAGCCGCAGGAATGAGGGTCATTATTTATTCTCAAGATAAAATTCCTGGAGCAGATGCTCACACTTCGTCATTTAAAGAAATACCTCAACTTATAGTTTCCTTATGAAACAAATTATTCTTGCTTCTGGCTCTCCTCGGAGAAAAGAACTTTTAGAAAAGGCGGGATTAGAATTCATAGTTGACCCGAGTAGCTACGAGGAAGAATTGGATTCTAATTTAGAGCCCAACGAGTTAGTCAAGCAATTATCTTTAGGCAAAGCTAACGATATTGCAAGCAGGCACGAGAACGCAGTAATAATAGGCGCTGATACAATTATTGTTTTCGAAGGAAAAATTCTAGGGAAACCGAAGGACGAAAATGATGCTAGAGAGACACTAAGTAGATTAAGCGGCCAGGTTCATTCAGTAATTACCGGTTTTACTTTGATTGACACGGGAACCGGTAAAATTTTATCTAAATCAGTGGAAACAAAAGTTTATTTCAAAGAACTAACCCCTCAAGAAATAGACGACTATGTTAAATCTGGAGAACCACTCGATAAAGCAGGTTCGTATGCTATCCAAGGTCTAGGAGCCAAACTGGTAGATGAAATCGAAGGAGATTTTGATAATGTAGTTGGTTTGCCTATCAATGAAGTTGTCAAGTCTTTAAAAGAACTTGATGAATTATGAGAAAAGACTTGAGATTACGCACTACGTTTGATCAAGTGGCCGAACTATACGATAAAATTCGGCCAGATTATCCCGAGGAATTATTCGACGAGCTTATTAATAAGACGGGGATAGATAAGAATTCTAGGCTCTTGGAGATTGCTCCGGGTACTGGGCAGGCCACTCTGCCGCTAGCAAAACGTGGCTACAATATCACTGCTGTAGAGCTGGTATTCAGCTTGCAGAAATCGGCCCGACAAAAGTTGCGTGATTACCCGAACGTCGAGGTTATAACAGGAGCATTTGAAGATGTAGAGCTTCCTGCTGAATCTTTTGACCTAGTCTATGTCGCTACTGCCTTTCATTGGATAAAGCCCGAAGTTAGATTTACCAAGCCGTATCGATTATTAAAGACGGATGGCTACTTAGCTATTATTAATGGAAACCAAGTATCAGATGAAGCAGGCGACCGCTTTTTTCACACCGCCCAGCCCCTATACAATAAATATTGGTCAAGTGACCCTGATAACCCGTTTCGCTTAAGACATTTAAGCGAAGTTAAGCCAACCGATTTAGATAGTAACCTATTTAAGTTAGTCCATTTTAATTGCTTCCCACATGCTATTTCTTATACTGCCGAGGAATATCGCCAGCTAATTAATACTGACTCTGAAAAACTTGCACTTCTGCCAGATAAACGAACAAAGTTTCTTGATGAAATGAAGCAGCTAATTGATAGAGATTTTAATGGTAGTGTCAGCAGGTATTACGCAAACTCACTAACGATTGCAAAGAAAGTATCATAATTTTCCTAATGGATTATGAATATAGTTCGTAAAGTAAAAGAACTTAATTTATCTGGTGGTAGTTATGTAGTAGTGGGTAGTGGTACTCTGGCTGCTTTAGGGATTCGAGAGGCGAAAGATATTGATTTGGTAGCATCACGAGAAGTTTATGCAAGATTAAAACAAGAAGGATGGGAGGAAAAATTTCATGATGATGGGTCAAGTTTTCTCGAGCACGATATATACGAAGCTTCACTGACTTGGGACAGCAAGGATAATAATCCTAATCTAATAGATCTATTACAAGACGCTCACATAGTTGATGGCGTGCCATTTGTTAATGTCCGGCGATTAATGGAATGGAAAAAGCGTAAAGGGCGAGAGAAAGATATAGTAGATATGGCATTGATTCAGAGATACTTAATCGGATGATTAAGGCGGTCATTTTAGACATTGGTGGAGTACTTGCTCATGATGTTTGGGAGCATCTTTTCTTTGACGAAGATGGAATCTGTAATAGATTCAACCTCCCCCGAGAAAAACTGGAAACAGTAGGGAGGAAGCTTTACGAAGAATATGCGTATCGTGTGATACCGGAGAATGAAGATTGGCGCAACATGGAGAAAGAATATTGGAGAAAATTTATCAGTCATTTTAAGAAAGAGCTTCCCCAGTCCATTACTGAAGATGCACTGATTCAGCTATCAGAGAAGTTTATCCAAAGGGTTAATAGCGCTGAAATGTTTCCATTGCTTGAAGAATTAAAGTCAAAAAATATTACCCTAGCTATTTGTTCGAATAATACCCCTTTTTGGTTCGCTCGCCAGAAGAGTGAGTCCAAACTTACCGACTTCTTTAGCGATAAGAACATAGTCCTTTCCTACCAGGTTGGCGCTCCAAAATCTCACTCAAATTGTGCTATGTTCAACGCTGTGAGCGACAGAATAGGCGTAGATAAAGAGGAAACTGTTTTTATCGATGATAGGCAGGGTAATATTAGCCAGGCAGAGAGATGCGGAATAAAGGGGATTCTTTTTGAGACATACCCACCAGATAATATTAAGACACTAAAGAATGCCTTGAGAGAATTGGGGATATCTTTAAGATAGATAATGAACTTTATTAGATTAAATACGGCTTTTGTTCCGCCGCGAGAGGTGAGCGAGAAAGCGATTGAGTTAAGCCGGGCCATTCGGAATTTAGCTGAAACCCACTTTGTACTAGATGGAGTTAATTTTTACCCGCACGTCACTATTTATCCACCTGAGTATCCCGAAGAGAAAGTGTCAGAAGTTTTAGGGGCAGTTGAACAAATCGCTAAATCAATTTCTCCTGCTAGATTTAAATATAGCAGGATTGATTCCCTGCAAGGATATGTAGGGATATCCTTTGAACATACATCGGAAATTAAAGCAATTCATAAGCAGGTTGTTGAAGCTCTTAACCCATTAAGAGAAGAGCACATAAGAGAAAAATATTCTGAATATCAGATGCAATTTACTGCTGCCCAATTGAAAAATATCGCGGAATATGGATATCCAGATGCAATGAGCTTGTATGATCCACACTTAACAATAACCAGATTAAAAGACGAGTCTAAAGCAGAAGAATTAGTTTCTACTATTAATTGGGATATTTTAGAATTTGTCGTTAGCAAGATCGGAGTTTATAAAAGCGGCGAACACGGCACCTGCAAAGAATTAATAAAAGAATTTAATTTGGGATAATTTAATGATTGAAGTTGAAAATAGATTTCGCCTAACTGAAGAAAATGAGAAGAAGCTGATTGAGGGTGCTGATTTTCTTGGTGAAGAGACATTTACTGATATTTATTACGACACTGCTGATTCCTACTTGATGAAGCGTGACATGTGGCTGCGATTACGGAGTGGAAAATTCGAAATGAAACTGCCGCTAAACGAAAAATCGGTACTGCAGAGAAAATCAAATAAATATAAGGAGATAGAAAGTGAAGAAGAGATACGAAAGGTGTTAGAACTTCCGCTAAATGGAAATTTTACGGAAGTTTTAGAAGAGAAAGGTTATTCGCCAGTGCTTGAAATTGAAACAACGAGGAAAAAATATAAAAAAGGGGAGTTTGCCATTGTTTTTGATGTCACTAATTTAGGATTTTCTATTGGAGAGATAGAGGTTGTAGTCGAGAATGAGTCAGAGATAGAAGCTGCCAGTGATCGGCTCATAGATTTTGCTGGAAAGCAGGGCGTGGAGCTTGTCTCTACTGAGGGCAAGGTGCTGGAATGTCTCAAAATTAAGCAACCGGAGCTCTATCAATCTATCAAAGGGACAGGGGTGGTCTAAATTAAGAAGGAGAGATCCTGATTTTATTAGGGATTCACCTCCCGGTTCTTAATCTCTGTCAAATTAGGGCTTGCCGGAGCGAACGGAGTGAATCGAGGAGGTTATCCCCAGATTTTGGCTTGTGGTAAATTGCTTAGCTGCTTGGTAGAATGGTCTTGCAGTCGAAGCATAAACAAAATTATTAGGATGATCACGGAGAAGAGGAGAAAAGAAGTGAATGAGTCGTTTTCAGAGAATGCGTTGAAGATGATGCGCAAGCGTTATCTTGTTCGTGATGAGAAAGAGAAGCAAGAGATGCCAGCGGACATGTTTATGCGAGTGGCAAAAGCTTTAGCCACGGTTGAAAAGGATTACGGCAAGAGCAATCAGTTTATTAAAAAGACCGAGGAAGATTTTTTTGAAATCATGGCCAGTAAGGAGTACACGCCGGCAGGACGAACAATGACTAATGCCGGTTCGACGACTCCACTTGTAGCAAACTGCATCGTTTTGCCAGTAGGGGATTCGATGGAGGACATTTTCCAAACTTTAAAAGAAGCGGCATTACTTCAACAGGCAGGATCGGGGCTAGGATTTGCTTTTGATCGCTTGCGACCGAGCATGTCCGCGACAGTAAAGTCCCGCGGAGTTTCTTCCGGACCGGTAAGTTTTTTAAAAATCTATAACGAAGCGTTCGGAATTATTAAGCAGCAGGGGAGGCACGGTGCGAACATGGCAATGATGAGCATTGACCATCCTGATATTTTAGATTTTCTCCGTTCAAAAGAAGTTGAGGGAGCAATTCGAAACTTTAACATCTCGGTTAAAGTGACTGATGAATTTATGAAGAAATTAGTTGAGAGCCCCGACGAGCAGTGGTACTGCACTTGGAAAGGAAAGAAGGTTAAGCCGCACCGAGTACTGCGCCACGCCAATGGCAGTGTTTACGATTCGGAAGAGATTGATATTACGGTTAAAGAAATCTTTGACGAGATTGTTCACTACGCCTGGACGAACGGCGAACCGGGGATTGTTTTTATTGATACTGTAAACCGGACTAACCCATTACCTGGATTGGGAATGATTGAGGCATCTAACCCATGTGGTGAGCAGTTTTTGCACCCTTACGACAATTGCAACTTAGGTTCAATTAATTTGGCGGTGTTCGTAAAGAACGGCAAAGTGGATTACGCCCGCCTTACAAAATCCACAAAGATTGCGGTGCGATTGATGGACAATGTGATTGACCAATTTGATTTTCCGGTGCGGCAAGTGTCAGAGTTGGCTAAAAAGAATCGCCGAATTGGACTTGGAATAATGGGGTTTGCCGATTTGCTCTACCAGATGGGCATTAGATATAACTCCGAAGAGGGGCTGAAGACGGGCGAAAAAGTGATGGGGGCGATCCAAAAAGCGGCCCACGAGATGTCGAGCGAACTCGCAAAAGAGAAGAGTGTTTTCCCAAACTGGAAACAGAGTGTCTTTGCCAAGAAGAAAGTGAAAATGAGAAATGCGGCCTTAACGACGGTCGCGCCGACTGGCTCAATTTCAATGATGTTTGATACCTCTTCTGGAATTGAGCCAAATTTCGCTTTGGCTTACATCAAGCAAGATAAGGATGGCGTTCAGTACCCTTATTTCAATCGGCATTTTGAGGCGGCTCTTAAGGAACACAGCTTCAGCGAAGAAGAACGAGAGAAGCTAAAAGAGGAGGTAATTAGAACTGGGACCATTCAACACTTAACTTATTTGCCGCAGGAGTTGCGAGACACATTTGTTGTTTCTATGGATATGTCGGGAGATGATCACGTGCATATGCAGGCGGCATTTCAAGGTCAGATTGATAACTCAATTTCCAAGACAATTAATTTTCCCAATAGCGCCACTAAGGAAGAAGTTAAAGCGAGTTATATCTTGGCTTGGGAAGAGGGGTGCAAGAGCTGTACGGTTTATCGCGACGGCAGCCGGGCGATTCAGATTTTGAACGTTGGTGAGGCGGATAAGATTATTTCCACCACTGAAGATCCGTTGAAGAAGGTCAAAGCTGAACAAATTCAAGTAGTAGAACCTGATAACGGTAAATTCAGGCCTCGTTCAAGACCGGAAGGGGCGCTCTTGGGTGCAACTTATAAAATTAAAACTGGCTACGGCAATCTCTACATTACGGTTAATGACGGTTATGACGATCTGCCGCTTGAGGTTTTTGCCACGATTGGCAAAAGCGGCGGGTTTTTCCAAGAGCAATCGGAAGCGATTTGCCGAATGGTCTCGTTAAGTTTACGAGCCGGAATTAGCGTGAGGGAAGTAATTGATCAACTTAAGGGCATTAGGGGACCGATGCCGGTAATGACTGACAAGGGAACAGTGCTTTCTCTGCCGGATGCAGTGGCTCAAGTTTTAGAAGATCACTTGGAACGGAGAAAGAGCGGAGTGGAAGCAATTGCGGTTCAAGAGGAAATTCTCGTAGTGGCGCGTGAGGAGGTTGTTGCAGGAGCAAAACAGATAGCCGATTTTGGCTATATGCCCGGCTGTCCGGATTGCGGGGCGGAGCTTATGATGGCTGAAGGGTGCGTGAGCTGTAAGAGTTGCGGCTACAACAGGTGTTTGTAAGGACAAGCTCACCAATATCTCTTCCTAGAACCCGCTACGCGCCCCAGCGAGGCACTTGCTTGTCCCTGCCTGCCGGCAGGCAGGCAGGCTCGGCTCGCTCTCTCACTTCGCTCGAACCATGCCCGCTCGCCTGTGGAGGTTTCGGAGAAGAGATATTGGTATCGCTGTTCATTATTTTTTTGATATAATTACTCGATGGATCTAAAAATCAAAAATTACCTAGGAATTGCTCTTATCGTCGCAGTGCTCGTTACAGCTCTCTCGGCTTTTAATTTCAGCTACTCTTATTCCCGCTCGGTTGATCCCCTGACCGCGCCAAATATTCGAGTTACGGGTGAAGGCAAAGCGGTAGCCGTTCCTGACATAGCCCAATTTAGTTTCAGCGTTATTACTGAGGGAAAAAATATTCAGCAGATTCAGGGTGACAACGTAAAAAAGATAAACCAAGCAATTGATTATCTTAAATCTGAAGGAGTAGCCAAGGAGGACATTGAAACAAAAAGCTATGACCTCCAGCCCCGCTACGAATATTTTAACTGTCCTCCAACAAGGGGCGTCTGCCCTCCGCCGCGGATAGCCGGCTATACTCTTAGCCAAACAGTTGCCGTGAAATTAAGAAACTTTGACAAGACCGGAAGCATTTTAGCTGGCGTGGCCGAAAGAGGCGCTAACTCCATTTCTCAACTCTCTTTTACAATTGATGACAGAGTTAAAGTTGAGAATGAAGCTCGGGCTAAAGCGATTGCCCAGGCAAAAGTAAAAGCTGAAGCCGTGGCCCAGGCGGCGAATGTAAAACTCGGCCGCCTACTGAGCGTTTCCGAGTTTACACCTTATCCCACTCCTGGATTTGAAGGGATGGGAATGGGAGGCGCGGAGAGGGCAACAACTCTCACGCCGCAAATTGAATCTGGCTCCAAAGAAATTACTATTACGGTAGACCTTATCTACGAAATCCGGTAGATAACATCTTTCCGCTAAGTTTTAGCAATTATAAAAGCAGTGGTATTTTTTGCTCCGGAACGCCGGAGAGCTCTCATCGCTTCTTTCATGGTCGAGCCGGAAGTATAGACATCATCGACTAAAATTAGATGTGGGTATTTAGAGAGAATTATTTCTTTACCCGATTTGATGCGAATACTATTTTTAATGTTTTTACTGCGCTCTTTTTCGTTTTTCATTTCGATTTGAGGTTTGGTGTTTCGGACGCGTTCAAGTAAATCTTTCTCTAAAGGAAGCCGGAGAAGCCGGCTTAAAATTTCAGCAATAAGCTCCGCTTGATTGAATCCTCTTTTGCGAAGGCGGTTTTTGTGAAGGGGGATAGGAATGATACAGGAATTAGGAAGCAGGAAAGCAGGAACTAGGACGCGGTTAATGTTTAGCCATTTAATGATGAGTTTTTCAAGAGGTGCTTTCGCGCCAAGGAAGCCGTTGTATTTGAAAGAATGAATTAGTTCTCTCAAAGCAGAATTTTGATAAGAGCCGACGGCGATTAGATTAGTTCGGGGATCGGGTCTGAAAATATTGGAATAGATTCTGATGCCGTCAAAACAGATCCTGCAGATAAGATTTTCTTTTTCTTCATGACTGACAAGATAGCTCCGACAGCCAAGACAGACCGGAGGAAAAAGAATATCTAAAGAAGCTTGCCAGGCTGTGAGTAACCTTCCTTTCATTATGCTAAAATAAAACCAAGCAACTTTTAGTTTAAATGAATTTTCAATTATTGAAATCCCTAAAACTGCCCTTGAAAAAGGAGTCGTATTTGGCGGTGGATATCGGCACGGCCTCTGTGAAGATGGTTGAGCTTGATAGTCGAGGAGAGAAGCTGACGCTCAAAAATTACGCAATGCTAGAAACGAGTGGCCATCTGGAGCGACCAAACGACGCAATTCAGACCAGTAGTTTGAAAATTATTGACAAGGAGACGGCTGGCCTTCTTCGGGTATTGACCAGCGAGATGAAGACAAAAGCCAGATCGGTGGTTGCCTCTTTACCTGCTTTCTCTGCTTTTACTGCGCTAGTAGATCTTCCGGTAATGTCGGCGGAAGAAATATCTAAAACAATGCAATACCAGGCAAGAAGCTTTATTCCTTTGCCCTTGACCGAGGTGACGCTTGATTGGTTGCCGATTGTGAAGCTCACGGACGAAAAAGGGGTAAAGAAACAGCGATTATTTTTGACGGCTGTACCCAACGAGCAGGTTAAAAGATATCAGAATATTTTTCGACTGGCCGGCTTAAATCTTCAGATACTTGAAATTGAAACTTTGAGCTTAGCGCGAATTCTTACGGGTAGTGACCCTACTAACACTTTAATTATTGACATTGGCGCTCGCTCAACGGCGCTTGCCATCGCCGCCGGGGGTCTGCTTAAGTACAGTACGCAGACTGATTTCTCCGGAGGGTATTTGACCCAAGCGATAGCTAATGGTCTGGGCATCAACGTTCGGCGGGCGGAAGAGCTAAAAAGACGCCGAGGGTTATTAGGTTCCGGAGGAGAGTACGAAGTATCCACTTTAATGCTCCCGTACCTAGATGTTATACTTGGAGAAGCAAGGCGAGTAAAAAATTTGTACGAGAAGAACTACCAAGAAAAGATAGAGCGGATTATTCTCGCCGGCGGGGGAGCTAATCTTTTAGGTGTGGAAAAATATGTGGCCGAAGAATTTAAGCTCCCAACACTCAAGGCCAGTCCTTTTATGAAGATTGGTTATTTGCCCCCCGTAACCCCATTCATCGGTAATCTAGGAGCGCCCCTAGCCGTGTCTCTGGGGTTGGGAATGAGGCAGAAGAATTAGCATGCCCCCACAATATCCAAGCTTAAATAATCAAATTCTAACTCGTGAGGAGAGAGTGCCCTCGGGAGTGCCTCAGCGGTTTTTGGCTTTTAGCGTCCTTGTTTTTATTTTGGTGGCGCTTGGCTATTTGGGTTTGGCATATGGATATGCCTCTTTTCTTCACAGTCAAATAGCTGATGGAAAAGCCAAGCTTGATGAACTAGGCCGGCGTATTTCGGCTGACGATCAAAAAGAGCTCACTCGCCTCTACTCTCAGATATCTAATACCCAAAAGTTATTGAGTTCCCACGTTTTAGCTTCTCGGGCTTTTACTTTTTTGGAGGCGAATACCGCCCGTGAAGTAACTTACATCGGAGCGGATCTATCAGTACCGGACAGGCGTCTTACTCTTGACGGAGCGGCGGCTTCATACGACGAACTCGTGCGGCAGCTTGCCTCTTACAAGAGGGCGCCGGAGGTGGAGCGAATAAACTTGGAGAGTTCAGAAGCAGTCGGTGGAGCGGTAAGGTTCAAGGTTAACTTAATTTTCAAACCAGCGATACTTAAACCATGAGACCAGCGACAAAAAGATTATTCTCAATCCTAGCTAGTTCAGGGCTCTTAATCGGAACGATTATTTTCTTCTCTTCCGCGGTGATGCCGGAGTACAAAAATATCCAGCAGCTTCGAGGAGAAAAGAAATCTCTTGATGCCGTAGTCGGGGAAGAAGATCGGCTGATTAATACCGCCAGTCAGCTGCTTAACGAATATCAGAATGCCGCCAATCTTCGTGATAATTTATCCCTTGTACTGCCAAGGGAGGAAGCGCTTCCCGGGATGATTAATCAAATTCAAGGAATTGCTAGATCCACCGGGGTTACAATCGAAGGAATAAATGTAGAGAATCTTCCACTCACGCACTCAGAAAAAAGTTCAATAGTCGAGCCGGTGGGCAGCTTCAAGGCAACAGTGCGGATTAGGGGCAGCTATGAGGCGTCAAGGAGCTACGTCCAGTCGCTTGAGACCAATGTTAGAATTATCGATGTCGATTCAATGGCCATTAGCGGCGGGGGTGGAGCAGGGCCGCTAACAACCAATTTAGTGCTCCGAACTTATTATCAAAGATAACCATGCCAATATTAATGGAAGAAGGAAGCGGCAGACGAGGCCCTTTTAAGGTGCTCGCTATCATTGTCGCTCTCATAATTCTGGGAACGATTACTTATTATCTTTTTTTCGCGCCGGCGCCTTTGATCGAAGTGATTATCCCTTCGGGATTGCGATCGGTTTCCCAAATTTCGGGGGAGGGGTTGAATACCCCGGGAATCTTTAATTCGCCCGTTTACAGGTCTTTAAAGCAGTATGTGGCGGACCCAGTTATAGGAGAGATTGGCAGGACTAATCCTTTTGAGGCCTTTACCCGAGCAAGCAAATAATTGCTGCTCGGCTGTAAAGCCTCACCGAGCACTCAAATTTATAACAAAATGATTCAAGCAAAAAATGGGAAAGCAAAATTTATATCAGGAGTTTACCAACGTCAGCTTAAATTTGAGTGCTCGGTGCTCAGATTTATAATAAAATTTGACTTCGCTCCGAGCTCGCAAATTTTAATAAATTTGGCATGGACGATAAAACATTAGTCGACGCCTTAGTCCAGGATTCTTTAATCTCAGTTGAGCTTGCTGGGCAGATTCTTAAGGAGGCGGCTGTTTCCGGGAGATCGGCCGAAGAGGTGATTTACAGTCGTCGGTTGGTGGATGAAGCGACGGTAGCCGATACTAAAAGCAAAATTTTAGGCATTCCTTATCGGAAGGTTAAGCCCGACGACATCTCGGATGCAATGCTCAAACTGATTCCGGAAGAGACAGCTACGACCTACGGCGTGGTTCCCCTCACGCTCCAAGATAAAATGCTTACCGTGGGAATGGTGAAGCCTTGGGATGCGAGAGCTCAAGAGGCGCTTCGCTTCATCGCTAAGAGGAATCAATTTAATTTGGGAGTTTATATTATTACGCCGAATGACTGGGAGATGGTCATTAGGCGATACGCTCCCTACCAATCGGAAATTGAGAAGGCACTGAAAGCGATTGGCCCCGTCAAACCGGGCCAAGATCTTGCATCCCTTCTCCGGCCGGTCGGCTTAGAGGAAAGAGTGACGACTGAAGGGGCGCCGATTGTGCGTATTGTCGCCTCCACCTTGAAGACGGCGGTTGAGCGAGGCGCCTCGGATATTCACATTGAGCCCCAGCGGGCAAGATTGAGAGTCAGGTTTAGAATTGATGGAGCCCTTCAAGAAGTCGCTTCTTTTCCAATTGAGCTTCATCAATCCATCGTTTCTCGGGTAAAGATTCTTTCTAATTTACAGATTGATGAATCTCGCATTCCTCAAGATGGTCGATTCCGAACTGTGATTTTTGGAAGAGATATTGATTTTCGGGTTTCCACTTTTCCCACGCCGGCTGGAGAAAAAGCGGCTATTCGGGTGCTTGACCCAACAATCGGGCTAAAAAACATTAAGGATTTGGGTTTGGTGGGGAGGACCGCCCAGTTGGTAGAGGAGGCAATTAAAAAACCTTTCGGCATGGTGCTCGTAACCGGTCCTACGGCAAGCGGGAAGACGACCACTCTTTATGCCCTCCTTCAGATTTTAAACAAAGAAGACACTAATCTTCTTTCTCTTGAAGATCCGGTTGAATATTTTATCGATGGAGTTAACCAGTCCCAAGTGAGGCCGGAAATAGGTTATACTTTTGCATTTGGATTAAGGCAGATTTTGCGTCAAGATCCGGACGTTATTATGGTGGGTGAGATCCGGGACGGCGAGACGGCCGAATTAGCAGTACACGCCGCTCTAACCGGTCAGATAGTTCTGGCAACATTACATACCAATAACGCCATTGGCACCATTCCCCGCTTGATTGACATGAAAGTTGAACCCTTCCTTTTGCCGTCAGCGCTAAATTTGATGATGTCACAAAGATTAGTAGGACGGCTTTGCGAGAGCTGCAAGGGGGAGGTCGGCCCCGCGCCAGAAGTGGCGAGTATCATAAGCGATGAATTGGGCAAACTACCCGCGGCTCTTGGGACAGCTCAATATAAGCCGCCTTATAAGGTGAGTCGCTCTCGGGGGTGCGAGGCCTGCCATAATAAGGGAGTGGTTGGCAGAGTCGCCCTTTTTGAGGCCTTTTCAATGACGAGAGAGTTGGAAGAGATTATTCAAAGCAGTCTGACTGAAGGAAAGATTCGTGATGAGGCGAGAAGACAGGGGATGGTTACTATGAGGCAAGACGGGATATTAAAAGCGCTTCAGGGAATGGTATCCATCGAAGAGGTATTAAGAGAAACAAGGGAAAGTTGATATATAATTAGAGGCATGGATTACAAACAGAAGTTGAAAGATTTAATGCTCACAACTGCCAGGCAGAATGCTTCCGACCTTCACCTTGCGGTTGGAAGAAAACCGACCTTGAGGGTGGACGGAGTGCTTATCGGCCTTGAGCAAGAACCAATCTTAACTCCTGAGGATACTCAAGGGTTGGTGTTAGCGCTTTTAACCCCTGAACAAAAAGAGAAATTTTTAAAATTCGGGGATTTAGACCTTTCCTACTCTTTTGAAGATAAAGCCAGGTTTAGAGTTAATGTCTATTTTCAGAGGGGCTTTATGGCCGCGGCTCTGCGATTAATTCCGGCAGAGATTAAAACCGTTGAAGATCTTCATTTGCCCTCCGTCCTAAAAAGATTTACCAAACTAAACCAAGGATTCGTTCTTGTAGTAGGGCCGGCAGGACACGGTAAGTCAACTACTTTAGCAGCCCTTTTGGATGAGATTAACCACGCCCGGATGGATCATATTATTACGATTGAAGATCCGATTGAATATCTTTTTGTTCAAGACCGGTCGATTGTCTCTCAAAGAGAGATTCGATCTGACAGCCCAAGCTTTCATCGGTCACTAAGATCTCTCCTGCGTCAAGATCCGGACGTCGTTATGATCGGGGAAATGAGAGACGCAGAATCAATTGCCACGGCTCTTACGGCGGCTGAAACTGGCCACTTGGTTTTTAGCAGTTTGCATACTAACTCGGCTACCCAGACAGTCGATCGGATTATTGATTCTTTCCCGGCTGGTCAGCAAGGTCAGATTAGCTCGCAGCTGGCGGCTACCTTGGTGGGTATTGTTTCTCAGCGGCTCGTACCGAGAATTGAGGGCGGGCGGACGCCCGCCGCCGAGGTCATGTTCGTGAACGCCGCAATTCGGAACCTTATCAGGGAAAACAAAGTTTATCAGATAGATCTAGTGATTGAAACGAGCCTTCAGGAGGGAATGACGACCTTGAACCGATCTTTAGCAGAGCTGGTAAAGAAAAAAGAGGTTTCACTTGAGAATGCCGAACTCTATTCGCTGAATCCATCGGAGTTAAGGATTCTTCTAGAGAGAATGTAAGGGCTTTCTCCGAGCACTCAATTCTTTTGAGTGCTCGGCTAGAAAACCTTACCAAGCACTTAAATTTAGAAAGATGTGATGAATAAAGAAAAGCAAGTCATAGAAACAAAATTATTAAGTTATCTAACGCGAGATGGGTAAATTTAAGTGCTTGGTGCTCATATTTACCGCGCCCGACTTCGCTCGAGCGAATTCGAGCGGGCGGGTGACTAAATTAAAATTTAGATAAATATGGCAAAATTTCGCTACAGGGCTAGAACGCAAAAAGGAGAATTGCAGATCGGCTTTATTGACGCGCCTTCGAAGAATCAAGCGGTCAACACCTTAACAAGCCATGAACTTTACATTCTTCTCATCGACGAAGTAGGGGGGGGCGGCTTGTACGAACAGGTTCTCGGTTATTTTAACCGGGTTAAGGCAAAGGATCTGGCTATTTTCTCGCGACAGTTCGCCACCCTTCTCTCGGCGAGAATTGCCTTAAATGATACTCTCACTACTCTCGAACGTCAGACGACTAATTCAATTTTAAGGGAAGTAATCCGAGAAGTGGCGGCTGATGTTGATTCGGGCCTTTCTCTGTCTCAAGCGATGGAGAAGCATGATTATGCCTTTTCTCCTTTTTACGTGAACCTCATTAAGTCTGCTGAGGTTACCGGCCGAGTGGACGAGGCAGTGAACTATCTAGCCGATTACACAGAGAAGCAGCTGATTCTGGCAACGCGTGTCAGAAATGCCTTGATGTACCCGGTTATTACCATCCTCCTTTTTCTGGTGGTGCTTGTAGTAATGGCGGCTAAAGTGTTCCCGGCTATCGGCCCGGTCTTTGTCGAAGCAGGGGTAGAGTTACCCTTCTTTACTAAGATTATTATTGGAGGAGGCCAAATTATTGCAAACTGGTGGTGGGTGATTCTTCTCTCCCTCATTCTTTTTGCCTTCCTTGTGATAGATTATTTTCGCACTGATGAAGGTCGGACCTTGCGGGATGAGGTTGTCCTGCGGCTCCCAGTCTTTAGGAACCTTTTAAGGAAACTTTATGTGACTCGATTTGCCGCATCGTTAGGCGTTTTGATGAAGGGCGGGATTCCGATTGCGCAGGCAATCGAGATTACGGGTCATGCAATCGGCAGTGTTGCTTACAGGGACGCTCTCCACCAAGCAGGAATTGATGTCACTCGGGGCGAAACGCTTTCCCAGTCCCTTTCGAAAAGACAAGACCTTTTCCCGCCGTTAGTTAGTCAAATGCTGGCGGTAGGGGAAAGTACCGCTCGGATGGATGAGCTCTTAGACCGTATTTCCCAGTTTTATACCAGAGAAGTTGATAATATTGTTGGTAATCTAGTGGAGCTGATTCAGCCGGTTTTAATGATTGTCATAGGGATCCTCGTTGGGTTGCTTTTTGCCTCTATTCTTATCCCCATCTACAGCTTGGTTCAGTCCCTTAGAGTATGATAGAATTACCAGGATAATGTGGAAGGAAGTGAGGAGCATGGATAGCCAGAAGGGGTTTACTTTGATCGAGATGCTGGTGGTGATCATCATCATCTCTTTCTTGATCGGAATTGTTTTAACCGGGACTCTTGGCTTTCAGGCCTCGGCAAGAGATACGCGCCGCATTGGAGATTTACGGAATTCTCAAAACTTTCTCGAGCTGTACCTCAACAAGTGCGCTCATTATCCAGGGGTTTTTGATACCAAAGCGGAGTGCAATTCGACGGTCTCGGATTGGTCAAGCTTGGCGGCTGTAATGAATGCTGCCAATATAACTTCTCAATTTCCGAAAGGAATTGCTGGCAAACCCTACTACTATGGTGTTAACCCCGATGGATTCAGTTATGTGATAGGGGCCGAACTTGAACGAGACAACAGTGTTCTTAAGGATTCACCCGACGCCACAATCTTCGGAGTCCTCTGTAGCCGTACTAATAAAGTCTACTGTATCACTTCTTCCTAGATGATTTTTCTTTTGGGTGCTCTCGGCTCACTAGTCGGGAGTTATCTGAATGTTTTAGCCATCCGTTTTTCTTCGGAGGAGGGGTTTAAGGGCAGTCGTAAAGGCAGATCACATTGTCCCTATTGCAGTAAGACGCTTGAGTGGTACGAGCTTATTCCAGTTGTAAGTTACTTTCTTCAGGGCGGTAAGTGCCGATCTTGCCATAAGCGACTTTCTCTACAGTATCCGATAGTTGAGTTATTAAGTGCCCTCGTTTTTATCGTAGTCCCTTGGCGGTTGGGGTGGAGTTTCATAGCAGCTCCTTGGATTCTCGTATTCCTTATTCTTATTCTTATTGCCGTAATTGATCTTCGGTTGGGGATTATTCCTGATAAACTAAATTTTCTCATAGCGGGTTTGGGACTGCTCATAGCTCTTCTCACTTATTACGGCGGCGTTAGCTATTCATTTTTAGGTAGTTACACCCTCCTTTTTCAGCTGGGTGAAGGCAACTTCTGGCTGGATCGGCTGGTTGGGGCTATTTTGGGATTAGTGCTATTGGGCGGGATTTATCTTTTTACTCGGGGGAAAGCAATGGGCTTAGGAGACGTTAAATTTGCCGGTGCTTTAGGGATACTTTTAGGTTGGCCAGATGTGGTCTTGGCTTTGATTCTTGCGTTTCTTGTTGGCGCTCTTGTTGCTGCCCCTCTGCTTATTATCGGAAGAGCAGTCATGAAAGACGCTTTACCCTTCGGGCCGTTCATCACTATAGGGGTGACATTGGTCTTCTTTTTCGGCTACCATATCCTTAATGGCTATTTCCACCTCTTCAGCTTCTACTAACCCCGCAAAGCCCCAGAACGGGTTTACTCTTTTAGAGATTTTAGTGGTCGTAGGAATCACTGTAGTCTTGACTTCGATGGTCGCCGGTTACAGCAGAGAAGGCGGCCGTCAGTTGGCGCTCGTTGCCACCGAGACAAAGATGCTTAATCTTTTAAGCCGGGCGAAGTTTTTGAGCGTCGAAACTTTTTTTGGCGGAGGGAGAAGCGGCAACCAAAGGATTTGCGCCTATGGATTGAAGGTGGATGCATCCGGCCAGGAAATGTTTATTTTTCAGGACCTTTCAAGTACAGGAAAGTGTCCGGGGGATAGTGACGGTAGTTACAATGAAGGCGAGCGGTTAACCGGGGAACTTAACGAAATTAAGCTGCAGGACGCATTAGTTGCTTTTACCGGCGAGACAGATTTAAAAGAAGTGATTTTTATTCCCCCTGACCCCCAGACAAAAATTAATAACAGTAGTATATCAGAGGCTTCAATAAGGGTTAAAATAAAAGAAGGCAGTGGCCAATTTGTAATTACCGTCAACAATGCCGGACAAATCAAAGCAAAGTAGTAACCCCGTAAAACCCGATTTGCGTCGAACCACGGGGCGGGGAGGGCAGACATTGGTGGAACTGATGATAGCGATGAGCGTGATGAGTATTGGGTTCTTGGGTGTATTTGCGGTGCTCTCTCAATCGCTGGGATTAAATAGAGTGGTGGCCAACCAGTATATCGCCGCTAACTTAGCGGCCGAAGGAATTGAGGTGGTGAAAAATATTGCTGACAGCAATGTCCTTCAAGGCCAGGCCTGGAATGCCGGGCTCACGAACGGCGATTTCGGGGTAGAACATAACAGCGTTAATCTAAACAAGGATTGGGCCAACTCGCCTCTAAAATTCGATTCAGCTACAGGACTTTATAGCTATGGTGTAGGGACGCCGACAAACTTTCGACGGACCGTTTCCGTTACCAACCTTACGGATAATGAGATGCAGGTAAAAACCGTGGTTAAGTGGCCCGACCGAGGCGGGGCGGAATTCAAGGTCGAGTTAGAAGACCGCTTCTTTAATTGGCGTTCATTATGAAACAGGAAACAGGAAACCCCAGTAGCAGAGCAGAACTCGCTACGGGGCAAGGCAGGAAACAGGAAAGTGGATTCACTTTAATAGAGCTTATCGTCTCGTTCTCAATATTTATTGTCCTTATTACTCTTACCACTGCTACCTTTGCTCAAACCTTGAGAACCCAGCGGATTGTTGGTGATTTGAGCGTTGCCATGAATGAGGTTTCTTTTGTGACCGAGCAGATGGCGAGGGAGATGAGAACCGGGACTGATTTTAGTGTAGCCGGCGAGGAGACGATTCAATTCACTAACGCCAAAAGCGAACAGGTGCATTACAAGAAAGTTATTAACGGAGTTAATAAAGGAATTGGGCGATGTGCTGGCGCTTGCGGGGCCGAGTCGGACTATAAGCCTTTAACTTCACCCGATGTTAAAATTAGCACCCTGAACTTCATTCTAATGGGCGACGGGCGAGCGAACGGCGCTTGGCGCGTAACTATTGTCACTGCCGTTGCCGGCCCGAAGGACATTAATGTTAATTTAGAGACAACGATTAGCGCTAGGACTATTGGGAAATAACTAAAAAAAGAAGTATGAAGCATGAAGCAAGAATAATGAATAAAGGAAGAGGACAGGCCCCGAAAAGTCGCTCCGCCCCGTATAAAGCGAAGTTTCTACGGGGTTCCGCGACCTCGGGGCAAGTAATGCTTTTGACGGTTATGATGCTGACAGGTGTTATTCTAAGCACTACTTCCTTGGTGGCGCTTATTACCCTTTACCAGATTCGCCAGACAGGCGATATCACCGCTTCTACTCAAGCAATCTTTGCGGCCGATGCCGGCCTTGAATGCGCTCTCTATGTAAAAAGAGGGGGGACTTCCAAGGATTGGGGGAACTGCAGCCAGGGAAGGTTATCCAACGGGGCCGAATTTAAAACAGTCAGCGAGCCGGGCACTATTAAATCAGCCGGAAAATCCAGGAGATCTGCCCGTGCTTTTGAGGTAAGCTTCTAGTTTTTATGCCAGATAAAGAAAACGCCAAAAAGCGGATCCTCAGATTAAAAAAAGAAATTGAGCGCTACCGCCACTCGCGGCTGGTTTTAAATAAGGAATTAATCTCACCCGAAGTTGAGGATTCCTTGAAGAAGGAACTCTTTGATTTAGAAACACAATATCCAGAACTTACCACTTCTGATTCGCCTACGCAACGAGTTGGAGGAAAGCCATTAAAACAGTTTAAAAAGGTAAGGCACGAGACACCGATGCTTTCTTTCAATGATGCTTTTAGCGAGGAAGATGTTAGAGCTTGGTTCCTGCGGGTCGAAAATTATTTAGGCCGAAAGGTCAAGCCAGAATTTTATTCGGAGTTAAAGATTGACGGTTTGGCAGTTGAATTGATTTATGAGGAGGGAGTTTTAGTCGAGGGGTCTACGAGAGGAGACGGTATAACTGGAGAAGACGTCACTCAAAACTTGAAGACAGTTGAGGCCATACCATTGAAGCTCCAGGAGACCAGAAACCAGAGACCAGAGACAAAGCTGCCGAAAAGGTTAATTGTGCGCGGGGAGGTATATCTTGCCAAGAAGGAGTTTGAGCGAATTAACAAAGAGCAGGAGAAGAAGGGACTGAAGCCCTATGCGAATCCACGAAATGTTGCCGCTGGCTCAGTAAGACAACTTAATCCGGTAATTACTGCGGCCCGGAGACTGGATTTTTTTGCTTATGGACTTGCTTTGCCCGCCGAAGCTTTAGCGCTCGGCCGCCGTAGCCACTTTGGCGAAGGAGGCAAGAAGGGCGTAAAAACCCACTCCGAAGAGCACGAACTTTTAACCAAGTTGGGGTTTCGAACTAGTAATGCGAATCACCGGATAACCAAGTCATTGGATGAAGTTTTTGACTTTCATCGCCATTGGAGCGAACGCCGCGAGAAACTACCTTACGAAATTGACGGCTTGGTTTTGATGGTAAATGATCTAGCTGTCTTTCGGGCGGCGGGGGTGATTGGCAAAGCGCCGCGAGCTTCAGTGGCCTACAAATTCTCTCCTCGAGAGGCCACTACTAAATTAGTTGATATTAGGGTTCAGGTTGGGAGAACCGGGGCGCTGACCCCGGTAGCAGTTTTAAAACCGGTTAATGTCGGGGGAGTGACCATCACTCATGCTACTTTGCATAATTTCGATCAAATTAGGCGACTGGGGGTAAAGATTGGTGACACGGTGGTGGTAAGTCGCGCGGGAGACGTGATTCCTCAAGTTACTCAAGTGCTTACTAATTTGAGAACGGGTAAAGAGAAAGCGTTCCGCCTTCCGGAGCGATGTCCGATCGATGGTTCAAAGGTTATTCAAGAGGGGGCAGTTTATCGCTGCTCTAACCCTCACTGCGGCGCAAGGTTAAGAGAGTCCCTCTACCATTTTGTTTCCAGGGGAGCTTTTGATATTGAGGGTCTAGGCCCCAAGATAATTGATAAATTTCTGGATGAGGGGCTAATTACGGATGCCGCTGATATTTTTCTTTTGAGAGAGGATGACATTATGAGCTTGCCGCAGTTTGGTGAAAAATCTGCCGAGAATATTGTGAAAGAGGTTTTGGCTAAAAAGGAGATTGCTCTACCAAAACTGATTTATAGTTTAAGTATCCTGCATATCGGGGAGGAGACGGCGCATCTTTTAGCCGACCGAGTAACCGAAGAAAAAACTGTAAGAATCCCATCAGAATTACTCACGACTTTAGGCAAACTTTCTTTAGAAGAGCTCACGCAAATTCCTGATGTCGGGCCGAAAGTAGCACAGAGCATCTACGGCTGGTTTAGAGAAGAGAGAAATGTTAAGTTTCTGAAGAAGCTTACCCAAGTCGGGGTGCTGGTGGAGCAGTATGCAGGTAGAGAGGGGGCTCAAAAACTGAAGGGCAAAACCTTTGTTTTGACAGGAAGCTTGGATTCAATGAGTAGGGAGGAGGCCAAAAATAAGATTAGAGAGTTGGGAGGTAATCCATCGGAGTCCGTTAGTCGTAAAACGGATTATGTAGTAGTTGGCAAAGAGCCTGGCTCGAAATTTGAAAAGGCGAAAGAGCTTGGAATAAAAGCAATTGACGAAAAAGAGCTTCTGCAATTAATAAGCTAGTTATGAAATTAGATATTAAATACTTTGCAAAACTTGCTAGGGTGAAATTGAGTCCAGAAGAGGAGGAGAAGTTTTCCGGTGATTTGGGTAAAATCCTGAATCACTTTAATGAACTCCAAGAACTTGATACAACTGAAGTTAAACCGATGACTGGAGGAACGGAATTGAGAAATGTTTTTCGGGAAGATGAGCCGAGGGAAGAGAGGTCAGGTCGGACTGGAGTGGAGCAGTTTCCAAAGACAAAGGACGACTTTTTGAGCGTGCCGAAGGTATTCGAATGATAGATTTTACAATTAAGCAGCTGCATCGAGGGTTAAGAGAAAAGCAATTCTCGGCAGTAGAGGTTAGTGAGGCATATCTAAAGCAGATTGAAGAAAAGGACAAAGCTCTGGAGGCCTATTTAAGTGTGGATAGAGAGGGAGCGTTAAGCACAGCTAAGGGAGTTGATGAACTGCTCAAAAGAGGTGAGCCGATCGGTCTTCTTGCCGGAATCCCATTAGCAATTAAGGATAATATTCTGATTGAGGGGCAACGAGCGACAGCCGGGTCTAAAATTTTGAAAGATTATATTGCCGCTTATGATGCTACTGTGATTGATAAGTTAAAAAGAGAAAATGCTGTACTCATCGGTAAAACAAATTTGGATGAATTTGCTATGGGAAGCTCTACCGAGAACTCCGGCTACCAAATTACGAAAAACCCTCATGACTTATCGCAAGTTCCTGGTGGTTCTTCCGGGGGGTCGGCGGTAGCAGTGGCGGCTAATATGGCGGCTGGAGCACTAGGTTCTGATACGGGGGGTTCGATTCGTCAGCCAGCAAGCTTCTGCGGCGTGGTTGGCCTAAAACCGACCTACGGAGCAGTTTCTCGGCATGGCCTAATCGCTTTGGCTTCTTCGCTTGACCAGATTGGTTCCTTGACTAAAACAGTTGAAGACGCGGCGATTCTCTTTAGAGCGATTACCGGCCACGATTTTCACGATTCGACGAGTGTCGCTGGCATAGATTATAACGATGAACTTTTAAATCCTAATTTAGATGACTTAAAGAAACTAGTGATCGGGATTCCAGAAGAATATTTCATCGAAGGATTAGATAATGAAGTAGCCGATAGCATTAATAAAGTGCAAAAATCGCTGGAAGAAGCCGGCTTTAAATTTAAGAAAATCAGCTTGCCGCACACTAAATATGCTTTATCGGTTTACTATATTATTATGCCGGCGGAGGCAAGTACTAATTTGGCGAGATATGATGGATTGCGTTATGGCACGAGAGGCGGGGCAAGTAATCTGTCGAATCTATATGAGGAAAATCGAGGTGAGGGATTTGGATCGGAGACGAAACGGCGAATTATCCTGGGAACATTTGTTCTCTCTGCCGGCTATTATGACGCTTATTACTCCAAGGCGCAGAAAGTAAGGACCTTAATTAAGCAGGATTTTGAGGAAGCGTTTAGATCAGTTGATGTGATTCTCTCGCCAACCGCGCCTACCCCGGCTTTCAAGATAGGGGAGAAAACGACGAATCCATTGGAAATGTACCTTTCTGATGTCTTCACTTTGCCGGTAAACTTAGTTGGTTTACCAGGAATTTCCATTCCCGCAAAAGGACGAGAAGGCAAATTACCAATTGGTTTTCAGCTAATTGGTAGGCCTTTTAGAGAAGCTGATATTTTAGGAGTTGGGAGGGTGTATGAGCGGTTTGAGGAAGTTAGCTCATGAGTAAACTAGTCGAGATCAAAGAATATAATCTTAGAAAAATTTGGCTGCTTTCGGATAAGTGGTTTAGGATCTGGGAGTTCTCATTGGTTCTCGGCGCTCTTTACTACTTAAAGGAGAAAACTCATCATATTCTTTTTTCTGGCGTTTACTGGCTTTCTTCAATTATTTTTTTGATGTGGCTCTTTCCCTTGGAGAATTTATTGCAGAGAGAATAAGTAATAATTGGAGGCTCAATAAGAGAAAGAGATTCTTTACTTGGATAATCTGCGCATCCTTCGCGATCATGATTAATTTGATCGTAATCGGGGTTTCTCGATCTATTATATGGTTGAGATAATTATCTGTTGGTTAACCTGAGTATACTTCTTTCCAACTAACCCTTCGCTCGGACGCCGGATTTAGCTATCGAATTCGACTTGCCGCAAACTCATCAACGATTCCATCTACAACATTGCGTCCGGGGGTAAAAAACTCAAAGAGTTCGCAAAGCTCAACAATGCAAGCATATACGTGGTCTTTCAAACGAACGTGAAGGTCGTCCAAAGTGGCGCTTTCTTCCCAATGTGATTCTTCGGCCGAGCAGCGGCGATCATAAAAAAAATCTCTAAATGGATTATCTGGACTTGGACGCAAAATGCGGTCTTTCAATCCGCGGTGGTTGATAGTAATGACAACCTTTGCGGTGGGGTCAAGGCCTAACTCTCGATATAAAGAAGCGCAATGTACTATTGCCTCCGCAACACGCCATATTTGGGTGTCAAACCACAACTGTCTTGGTTCTGTTTCCCTTTTTGCATCCCCTTGATCCTCTCGAAAAGCACGAAAAAAATAGTAATCCCCATTTTCCCGTAGTGTCCAGTAATCCGATGCTCTATCTCTCGGAATCATTGCCTGAATACTATTCTCCAATGGCATTGGTTTTCCTTCCGGCACGTGCAGAACAGCCCCAATAGGCCATCCGGTATTGCGTTGGGCTGACTTTTCTGCGGCTTCAAGCAGTTTTGGCTTGGGCCACCGTATAGCATCTCTATTTTCTGCGATGCGATGCATTATTTCCAAACCCTCGTTGCTCATTGCTTCTTTTCCAGTAATCTCTCTTTGTTTTTTGACCCAGTCCTTGAATCCGTCTGTTGTAGAGTTCCGCGGGCCACGGTCCGCTCGTTGCAATATTCCCGAAGTTGGCATTGCTTCGTCCAGCAACGACGCAAACCGCCGCAGGAGATCATCGTGCCGACGCTCCACGCAAATATCAATCAATTCGTCCCATTCTGCCGGACCGGCTACTTGCCCCGTTCTTGCGCCCGTAATACGAACATAAAGTGCCCCGGATCGCAAAACGTTGTTTTCAATATTGCAAAAAAATGGTCGCGTGCGAAATCCCTTCATCTCAATAATCGGATGACGAATACCATCGTGCTCCTCGTGCCATACTTTGATCTCCGGCTTATCCGTTCCGCGCACGCATTTCTCAATAAACTGCGATAAGCGAGTTATCTCGTAGGAAGCAGATATTTCCGTGCTCATCTTTTCATCGGGAGCCGGAGGAACGGGGTCTTCTTTGAATCCGATAACAATAAAACCCCCGCCTGTGTTGCACATACCGAGAACATGTTTCGCAAGTTTGTAGGCAAACTCTGATTGTTCCTGAAAAGCAACTGCGGACTTATAGTCAACTTCATGACCCTCTCCGGGGTGTAGCAAGAAGGAACGGCGTCGTCCGGCCTCGCGTTCTTCCGGGGTTTGCTCTAATGGGTTTTGGACTGATGTAGCCATACGGATTTGTAAAAATGGGGCGCGACCGGAATCGAACAAAATTTTCTCCACTATACAGCAGAGAAAATTTTCTAACAACCGTCGGTTTTTAGTATTTTCCTTCACGGAGGGGACCCGGTGGCTTCCCCTCCGACCCCACCCCTCATTCGAATCCAGTCTCGCAAATTAAAACAGCCCACAAGGGGCTATTTCAATTTGCGGACCCGACCGGATTCGAACCGGCGATCTCCTCCGTGACAAGGAGGCATGTTGGGCCACTACACCACGGGTCCGCTTTAGACGGGGCAGGCAGGGAGCCGAACACTCCAGACTGCTCCACCGGCCCACGTTGTATAAATTAGTCTATTTTGAAGTATTTTTCAAATATCTTCTTCTTTCTAGGTAAGTAGAAGTTATCGCTATTTTTATACATAAAGCCATAGAGAGCTAAGCTGCCTCTGACGGAGAAATATAACCTATATCCTCTACCATAGTAGTAAAGGCTGCCACTTGAGATATTAGCCACTTCCTTAAGTTTTAGAAATAATCCTTCAAGAAAATTTTTACTGCCAGAGATGAATCCTGAAAGTATCGTGGTGGTTAACTTATTATTCCGATTTTTTCTGACATACGTTGTTACAGTCACATTTCCATCTCCATCAAAGTAGCCGCGAACAAAATGAGATAGATACTCATCGGGTATGGAAGGGAATCCCATTAATTTACTCTTCCGCGGCATCATTCCGAACTTTAGAAGGTCATTATAGATTTCTTTTGAACCAATTTGTAGCCTGTATCGCCTTCGATTGTTCTTATCTTTTGGTTGATATTCACTGACTATTAAGTTGGATTTCAGCGCATCTCTTATTTTGTAAACGATTTCTTTATCTGTGGATGGAAATTCAATAAAGTGTGCACCCCTTTTGTTAACTAACATGTTTCCATCAGCTGCAAAGAATCCCAAAACATAGGCCATTTCTGGCGTCCATTTCTTGAAGAAATTCTCGTTCTTCGCCCTGTAAATAGGCATTACCTTTATTTTAAACTACGTACGATTTTAGTGAAAGCCTTTCCTCTGGCTTTGTAGTTTTCGAACATATCGAAGCTGGCGGCGCCGGGGGAGAAGATGATGGCATCTCCTGGAGTGGCGGTCTTCAAGGCCGTTTTTACTGCGCTATTTAAGTCCGATACTGACTTTCTTTTTGCTGTGCCCCGTGTCCCGAGCTTGTCGAGGGATTTACGGGGTTTTCTCCGAAGGGCTTCTTCAATTTTTTTTCGGTTCTCGCCAAAGAGTATTACTAATTTTACGTTTTCTGTATAGGAGGCTTCGGCTACCGGTTCGTAGTCCAGTTTTTTATCCTTGCCGCCCATTATGATGATTTTTGGTTGATTGGGGAAAGATTTGATGGCGGCTGCGCTCGTTTCTGGATTGGTGGAAGCAGAGTCGTTGTAAAATTTTATTCCTTTTATGGTTCTCACTAATTGAAGTCGATGGGTAAGACCGCTGAATTTTTTAAGCGTTTGGACGATAATTCTTTCCGGAACTTTTAAGTGTTTGGCGACAGCCATTACCATGGCGGCATTTTTGCGATTATGCTCTCCGGGAATTTTGAGATCAGTAATATTTTTATTCGGAACAACAGCTATTTTTTTGCCCTTGCTTTTTAAGGCAATTTTCTTGGCGGGCTTGCTATCTTCGAAGTAAAAAGTTATATCACCTCCTTTCTGGTATCTAACAATGTTGCTTTTAGCATTGAGGTATTCTTTGAGATCTTGATGAGCGTCTAGGTGATCCGGAACAATATCAAGAAGAATAGTAATATGAGGAGAATATCTTATGTCTTGAAGTTGAAAGCTTGATAGCTCGATAACGGAGATGGATTTTTTCTTTAGCTTCGGGAGAAAATCAATTGCCGGTTTGCCAACATTGCCTCCTAGATAAACGTCTCGGCCGGCATTTTTAAGGACCTCGTAGAGGAGCGTGCTTGTAG
>Ga0209515_10002749_pt1 | contig 26358 bp, 21 predicted proteins | sample Subgroupgradi54m_FD_187454 | JGI IMG/M metagenome (GOLD analysis project Ga0209515, IMG submission 187454) | Subsurface groundwater microbial communities from S. Glens Falls, New York, USA - GMW60B uncontaminated upgradient, 5.4 m (SPAdes)... ... | reverse complement strand
GCAACCGAACATAGCGAAGTCCCGTCGCTGGCGGGACAAGCGTGTCCCGAAAGGCGGAAGGTGAGAGCGATTTTTCAAATAACCAAAATTCTGGTATCTTAGATTCAAATGTCTAAAATCTTTGAGATACTCAAAAAAGAGGAGGAAAGACAGAAGAAGGTTATAAATCTGATTCCGTCGGAGAACTTTGTGTCGGATGATGTCTTGCGGGTGCTAGGCTCGGTTTTCACTAATAAATATGCCGAGGGTATGCCTCATCGTCGGTATTATGCTGGAAACCAATATATCGATGAGTTGGAAGATGAGGTTGTTGAGCTAGTTTATAAAGTTTTTAAAGTTCATAAAGAAGAGTATAGCGTTAATGTTCAGCCATATTCAGGGAGTATTGCCAATATCGCCACTTATTTTGGCGCTCTTAATGTTGGAGATAAAATACTATCAATGTCTCTTGAGCATGGTGGACATTTAACCCATGGCCACTCGGTCAGCATTACCGGAAAAGTTTTTAACTTTGAACATTATGGAGTCGGGGAAGATGGTTTTATCAACTACGATAATGTTCTTGAGATGGCTAAGAAATTCCAACCAAAAATGATAATTGCTGGCACATCGGCTTACCCAAGGACTTTGGATTATGAAAAGTTTAGAGAGATAGCTGATCAAGCTGGAGCATTACTGATGGCGGATATTGCTCATATCGCCGGACTTATAGTTGGCGGAGTTCATCTGTCGCCATTTCCTTATGCCGATATTGTTACGACTACGACCCATAAAACACTTCGTGGCCCAAGGAGCGCAATCATTATTTCCAAAAAGAACCTTTCCGAAAATATTGATAAAGCAGTTTTTCCTGGTATTCAGGGTGGGCCTCATATGAATGCGGTGGCGGCAACTGGGGTTGCTCTTGAGGAGGCGCTTAAACCAGAATTTAAAGAATATGCTGAGCAGGTTGTAAAAAATGCTAAGGCTCTAGCCGATGAGTTAGTAAAGCTTGGATTTAAACTTTCTTCTGGTGGGACCGATAATCATCTAATTTTAGTTGATATGACCCCGCTAGGACTTACCGGTCAACAGGCGAGTGATAAACTTGAAAAAGAGGGGATAGTTGTTAATAAAAATATGATACCTTTTGATACTCGTAAAGCGTGGGATCCCTCCGGAATTCGTCTCGGTACTCCAGCGATAACGACCCAAGGAATGAAAGAAAAAGACATGATAGAGGTTGCCAGGAGAATCAAGGAGGTATTATCTAAATGATAATTGATGGGAAACAAATTGCCGAGGAGGTTTTAGAGGGGCTAAAAAAAGCAATTCAAGAGAGAAAACTAAGCTTAAAAATGGCAGCGGTTTTAGTGAGCAATGATTTGGCATTGAAAAAATTTGTTGAATTGAAAGAAAAAGCAGCTAAGTCGATTGGAGTTGGATTCAAGGGTTATTTTTTTGATGAGAATATTTCAGAAGAAAACTTAATCAATGAAGTCGAAAAGATATCGGCCGAACCAGAAATTGAAGGAGTTTTTATTGAATTGCCATTGCCCAAGCATGTTAATACCCAGAACATTCTTGATGTTATCCCCTCAGAGAAAGATCTCGATGCTTTATCTCAACCCCTTCAAGATAAATTCTTTTCTGGTGATTTTTCTATTCTTCCACCGGCGGTTGAAGCAGTTAGAATGGTTTTTAAAAAATATAATATTGATCCGAAAGGAAAAAAAATCGCCGTCTTCGGACATGGTTTCTTAGTCGGTAAGCCAGTAGCGTATTGGCTCGAGAAACAAGGAGTGGAAGTTTCGGTGATAAGGAGTAAAACAGAAAATCCAGCGGAGATTTCAAAAGAAGCCGATGTTATTATTTCTGGAGTGGGAAAGCCAGGATTAATAACAGGAGATATGGTTAAGGAGGGAGCAGTGGTGATAGATTTTGGCTACGGAAAAAAAGATAATAAAATGGTTGGAGATGTAGATTTTGATTCAGTATTACCCAAAGCATCCTTAATCACTCCTGTTCCTGGCGGAATGGGGCCGATACTTATTGCGGCCGTTTTAAAAAATCTAATTGTTCTAAATGAGAAACGAGGATAAAATAATCGTAGCCATTGATACTGACGACCTAAGTCGAGCAAAGAAACTAGTAAAAACTCTCTGGCCGAGAGTTAAGTTTTTTAAAATAGGCCTTGAAATTATAAATACTGGGCAAGCTCCGGAGTTGATAAAATTTATTAAAAAACTAGGCGGAAAAGTTTTTTATGATGCCAAGTTGAATGATATTCCTAATACGGTAGGCGGGGCTGTAAAAGTAATATCCGATCTTGGCGTCTGGGGGTTTACCGTTCATTCTTCCTCAGGCAGGGAAGTGATCCGTGCCGCTGTGGCAAAAAAGGGCAAAGCCAAAGTGATAGGTGTTACAACCTTGACCTCTATAGCTAGTGTATCAAGGAGAAATATAATTAAGTCTGCGGAGATGTTGGTTGAAGAAGGTGTCGACGGCATCGTTTGTTCGGTTCAAGAGGTTAATTTTTTAAAAAAATTCAAAAAGATATTAATTACACCAGGTCTAAGACCTGCTTGGGCAAATAGTAATGAACAAAAAAGGATAGCTACTCCGAGGGAGGCAATAAAAGCCGGAGCAGATTATCTTGTTATTGGTCGGCCAATAACAGAACCTCCTGTCGGGATGTCTCAAGGCGGGGCACTGGGCCTAATCCTTGAGGAGATTAGTATGAAATAAAGAATAAGACCGCAATTATTATTCTGTAAATTCCGAATGAGGTGAAGTTGTGGCTTTGAACAAATCTCAGCAGGTATTTAACGCTGATTGTCGCCATTACAAACGAAACGGCAAAACCGACTCCGAGATTAAGAATATCAGCTCTAGAAAAAGCATCGGCAGATTTAATAAGATCTAAGCCCGTTGCCCCAATCATAGTTGGGATCGCTAACAAAAAAGAGAATTCAACCATTGTTTCTCTTCTCACGCCCATGATCATACCGCCTAAAATAGTTGCGGCCGCCCGAGAAACTCCTGGTATTATGGAAATTGACTGAAAAATGCCTATGGCCACTGCTTGTTTATATGATATATCAGTTAATTCTTTGACATCACTTTCTTTTTCTCGGTGAAACAATTCAAAAATTAAGAGAGCTATACCTCCAAAAAATAGAGCATAGACCGATACGAGGTAGTTTTCTAGGAGGACATTTTTTACTAGCTTATAAAAAACAAGACCGATAATCGCTGTCGGAACAAAAGCGGTGATTATCTTTGCATTCAAGTTCCATTTTGAAATGAGAGTTTTCCAGTACAAAAAAATGATCGAAGCAATAGCGCCAAGCTGAATCGATATTTCAAAACTTTTAAGAAAATTCGATGTTTCTAGACCGAGTAGTTTAGACGCTAAAATGAGATGAGCAGTAGATGATATTGGTAGAAACTCAGTTAGACCCTCGATAATACCTAGAGCAACCGTTTGAATTAATGTCATCTTCAAAATATATCATATTATATTCAAAGTATAAAAAACCCCGAATCTATCGGGGGAGTTATCATCACATTGAGTTTTTACACAAATTGTCCCAAGCCCTTTGGATATATCTATTTCTTTTGTCTGCGTTTTTAGAATCTGCACGATCATCCCTCAGGTCATATAGTATCAGACCAGTCAGGACTATTTTTTCTTTGTTATTTTCGAGTCCGCCACTCTGGCGCTTTTTTATCAGATTAGTATCTAGTCTTTCGAACCCCCTCTTTGTTAGGGGTTCTCCTTTTCCGACCGCTCTTTCCAAAAATTGGGCAAGTTCAACTTTTGTTAATGGCATGTTTTGTTTCCCCCTTATCTAGTAGTGAGCTTTAATACCATACACTACTTTATAGAATTATGCAAGTGCCCGAGGTGGGAGTTGAACCCACAAGTCCGTAAGGACACGCGATTTTGAGTCGCGCGCGTATGCCAATTCCGCCACTCGGGCCGATTAAGTCAAATTACCATTATATTTTAGCATCTTTCTCCTGTTTTTTCAAATAAAAACCGCTTCAATTTGAAGTGGTTATTTTTTGATATGGTACAAGAGTTGCCGGGTAACCTTCCAGAAACCATCCAGCCCATGTTTCTCTGTCTACTTTTTCTTGGTCGGAGTGTATCCACATATTGAAAGCTGATTCAGTAAATTGGGAATAGTGTTTGAGTTTAATTATATCCGACCAGACCATAGTCTTAGGTTGATCTTTTGAGTATATTGTCAGCCAGTCGCCGTCTTTTAAAATGTGATGTCCTTCAAACAGTTCAAACTCCTGATCCATTAGCTGAAAATCATGTTTATTCGGCGGACACAGTGGAGGGGGCTTAAAACTTTCATTGTTCATGTCATGTATAAACTTATCCAGAGGGATAACCTGACTAACCATGATCCGCTCAGTGCCAATATCGGGTGGACCTTTAGGATATTTCCCTTTATCCCAATATTTGTGGCATTTAGAACATGTGAAAATAGTCGTGTTTGGTTTTATGAATCGGTTATCTTGAAAGGCCCAATAGCCACCCTCAGTTCCAGTTTCACTATAAAATCGCAGAAATCCTCGCAATAACTCTAAAGACCCTTGTTCTTGGCTCATTCGGTATCTTTGATTTGAAAAGTTCTGATTAAGAGTATAAAATTAAAGTATATAAATGGCAAGAATAATCGGAGTAGTAAACCAGAAAGGCGGAGTCGGGAAAACTACAACAGCTATTAATCTGGCTGCTTTTTTAGCCATGTATGGAAAGTATATTCTTATGGTAGATGTTGATCCCCAGGCCAATGCTACGGCCGGAATAGGAGTTTCAGTCGGTGATGATCATCCCAATATTTATCACTGCATAGTAAACGACCAGAATCCATCAGCGATGCTTAAAAAAACAAGTATATTTGGTTTTGATGTCTTGCCTGCATCCCAATCATTAGCTGGGGCGACAGTAGAGCTTGTCTCAATGGAGGAGCGTGAATATCGTTTAAAGAATGTCCTTAGTTCGCTGAGAATGAATTACGACTATATAATCATCGACTGCCCGCCATCTCTAGGCCTCTTAACCATTAATGCTCTTACGGCATCTGAAAAATTGATCATTCCTGTCCAGTGCGAATATTTTGCTCTTGAGGGGCTGAGTCAGCTTTTAAAAACAGTACATCTGGTCAAGCAGGGTCTCAATCCAGATTTGCAAGTAATGGGGGTATTGCTTACAATGTATGATAAGAGGAGTCAGTTGAATCGTCACGTATTAAACGAGGTTCATAAAAATTTTCCCGGAAAAGTTTTTGATACTGTAATATCTCGGACTATAGATTTAGCTGAAGCTCCTAGCTTTGGAAAGGCGGTCCTCCAGTTTAATCCTAATTCTAAGGCGGCTGCTGAATATAGGCGTCTAGCCGAAGAAGTAATGAAATTAGCCTAATGTCTAATAATTCAAAAAAAATGTTTGGACTCGGCAGAGGCTTAGAGTCATTAATACCCGGTGCCAAACAGATGAAACCAGAATCCGAGAGAGAGAATGTCTTTTATGTTGAGGTGAATAAAATTAAGCCAAACCCAGATCAACCGAGACAGGACTTTGATCAGGATGGATTAAAAGAGCTTTCTCAATCAATTCGGAAATATGGCGTCCTTCAGCCATTATTGGTTACTAAGATGGAGGAAGAGGGTCCTCGAGGGAGAAATGTTTACTATCAATTAATTGCCGGCGAACGAAGATTAAAGGCCTCAAAACTGGCCGGTTTACCAAGCGTACCGGTTGTCATAAGAGATGATTTTGTGACTAGGGGCGCGAAGCTTGAGATAGCTTTGGTTGAAAATGTTCAGAGAAAAGATTTAAATCCAGTCGAAGAAGCCGAGGCCTATGAGCGGTTAGCCAAAGAATTTGGCTTGACTCAGCAAGAGATTGCTCAGAAGGTAGGTAAGTCACGAGAAGTTGTGGCAAATTCTCTAAGATTGGTTGGATTACCAAAAGATATAAAGGAGTCATTACGGGGTGGTATATTATCTAGGGCTCACGCTAGGGCATTGCTTGCCTTTGGTGATGAGGCAAAGCAAAGAGAAGTCTATGGTCATATTCTCGGTGGAAGGTTGTCGTCAAAGGAAGTTGAGCAAATGGCCTCGTCATCCAAGCCGTCAAAATCAAAGAGGTCTAAATTGTCAGCCCAAGAGATGAATCGTTTTCAGAATCTTGAAAAGAATCTTGGCGAGATGCTCAAAGTCCCTGTTCTAATCCGTTCGACTGACAAGGGCGGCCACATTGTTATCAAATTTGCCACTCTCCAAGAACTCAACAAAGTTGCCAAGAGAATAATTGATTAGCTGATCGTTTTTCATTTATTCCACGATGCCACTAACAACCTCTTATTATTAGCGGTTTTTATATTTTTACACTGGGTCGTATGAATAGAAACCCCTTGATTAAGGGTCATATAGCCTTTTATTTTATCTCTGACTGCTGGGTTGCAGCATTTAGCCAATTTGTACATTAAGCCGGTTTGATTTTGAATAATTGGAGTACCTATTTTCGTTATTGCGACAACAACTTTCTTATTTATCTGCTTTTTAACTTCTTTTTCTTCTTCTTTAATGCCCCGAGATTCTTTTATTCTTTTTTCTTCAATAGCGAACCAACCCTTTATTTTTTTTCTTGCTTCAGTTGTTTTAACTATTTTTAGCCAGTCAAACGATGGCTTAGCGACCTTACCCTTGAGAATCTCTACCACATCACCGTTTTTAAGTTTGTAGCTTAGCGGAATTATCTTTCCATTGGCTTTAGCTCCTTTGATTGAATGGCCCAGATCAGTGTGAATTGCATAAGCGAAATCAACTGGTGTTGCGCCATCGGGCAGATCTTTGACATCCCCCTTTGGTGTAAAAGCGAAGATTCTATTTTTAAAGAAATCTATTTTAAGATTGGTCAGTCCTTCACTTGGCCTCATTTCCTGTAAGAATTGTTTAAGCTGATTAACCCATTGGGTCTCTCTTAAATCGGCCTTGAAAACTTTTTTCTTCCCGCCTTCGCCATAAGCCCAATGAGCGGCGATTCCATTTTCGGCATGTTCATGCATCTTGGGAGTGCGTATTTGTATCTCAACGATACGGCCTTTCTCGCAAAAAATAGTTGTGTGAAGAGACTGATATCCATTTGGTTTCGGTACGGCGATATAGTCCTTAATAAGACCGGGAACTGGTTTGTAGTTTTTATGAATAATGCCAAGGGCCTCGTAGCATGATTTTATATCAGGAACTATTATTCTCATTGCCACAAGATCAAAAACCTTCTCTGAATCCATGTCATGTTTCTTTATCTTGTTATATAAGCTGTAATAATATTTTGCTCTAGAATGAAGGTCTATAACATCTATTCCAGCATCGGCTAGACCCCTTTTTATTATTGGTTTAGTTTTATCTATATATTCCATTCGATCGTTATATTTTTCTTTGACATTTTTAATAAGCCAGGCATATTCATCAGGGTAAACATAGGGAAAGGCCATATCTTCCAGCTGGCCTTTTAATTTTCCCATTCCCAGTCGGGCGGCGATGGGGGCGTAAATTTCTAAAGTTTCAAGAGCAATCCTTTTTTGGGATTCCTTGGGTTGGTGCCTCAAGGTTTCCATATTATGGTATCGATCGGCCAGTTTAATAAGTATTACTCTGATATCTTCAGCCATGGCGAAAAGCATTTTTTTCAAGGAAGCAATATTCTCGAGAGCCGTTTTTTTATTCGGTGAATTTGGCGAATACTCTATTTTGCCTAATTTTGTGACGCCCTCGACGAGGAATAATATTTCTTGACCGAAATCACGCTTAATGTCTTCCGGCTTAAGGTTTGTATCTTCGAGAGTGTCGTGGAGGATGGAGGCGGCGATAGTGGTTGCATCCATGCCAAGTTCAGAAAGGAAATAAGCCACATAGAGCGGATGATTTATATAATCTTCTCCTGACATGCGCTTTTGTCCTCGATGGGCAAGCTCGGCGGTATTGTATGCCTTTTGGATTAGCGCTTGGTCGGTTTCGTTGAGATTTTTATTATTAAATATTTTTTCAAGAATTGACGCCATTATGAAACAATAGTACCCTTTTAGAGGTTCATTTTCAATCTTAGGAGGATAGTATCAATGGCAAGAGTAAATGTGGGAATGGTTGAGAAAGTCGCAGAAACAATAAAGAATCTCTCTCTTGAAGTTCGGGCCTTAGATTTTACGGAGGAAGATAAATTTCCTGCTGTTGGTGATCCGGGTGCTTTGGATTATTTTTTTGCTGTGACCATGCATGACTACGGTTTTTGGATAGGGGACAAAAAAGGCTATGTTAAGCCGCTATATGGTGAAGTTGATGGAAGACGATTAAAGGGTTCTGATCTATTGTGGACGCTCTCGATGAGAGCTTACAGAGAAAAAGGACCGGAATTTTTCAATCCAAATAAGCTTGCTAAACTCGAATATGATGAATTTATAAAATGGTTACCTGAAAAATATGGATTCCAGGATTTAGCAGATCGATACAAGATGACAGTAAAATACGGTCAGCGTTTTTTATCATTTCAAAAGTTAAGTCAATCCCTTGAGACTTTGGTGCAGGTGGTAAATGAGTATGTCGATTCTCTCGGTGCTTTTATTGATATCAGTAACTCAATTCCTGGCTATGATCAGGACCCTCTTTATAAGAAAAATTTTCTTATAGCCATGATTTTGGCTAGTCGGCCAGAGAAGTTTTTGAAAGTTAGTCCAGAAGAAAAATGGCCGCCGATTGTCGATTATCATTTAATGAGAGTGGCTCTGCGTCTAGGGTTAATAGAACTTAGTCTAATAGAATATGATCAGTTGATTAGGAGAGTATATGTTGATTCTTGGACAGAGGCTCAAATAAGAAAAGCCACTTTTGATGCCATTGAAATGGCAATCTCATTATCCGGTAAGCCGATGAGTGAAGTTGATTTTCTTTTTTGGAGTGCTCGCAGATACTGCCCAGAGATGATGAAACCCGATTGTTCTAAATGTTGTTTTGATGATGTTTGTAAGAAAAGAGTTCAACTTTTCCAGCCCGTACTAAGAACAACCAACTACTAATCCGCTTATGCGGATTTTTTTTGGAATCTTTTGAACCGAGTGCTTTTTTTCTTTTCTTCTTTTAATATTTCAAGCGCTCGAGGAAGATCAATTTTGTAAACATCATCGGTTTTAAGAGAGCGGAAATCGCCATCATGGGCAATGTATGGCCCAAAGCGGCCAATGTTAGCGGTGATTTCTTTTCCTGTTTCGGGATGGGCGCCAAGGATGCGGGGCAAGCTCAAGTATTTTAAAGCATCTCCAAGGGTAACAGTTCCCATATCCTTTTCTTTAGGAATGCTTGCTCGTCGTGGTTTAGGATTTTCCTTTGTCTTTTCTCCTAGCTGGACATATGGTCCAAAGCGACCATCAAGAATAAAAACGGGTAAACCGGTTTTTTCGTCCGCTCCAACTGGTTTATTTGGTTCGACTACTGAACCATCTATTCGGCGCGCTCCTTTGCATTCTGGATATCGTTCGCAACTCATAAATTTTCCGCCACGACCAAGTTTAATTATCATGGAGCTTTTACATAGAGGACATTTCCATTCATCTGGCGCAGCACCCAGATTAGTTAACTTAGCTATTTCTTCTTTGGCTTTGACGTCTTTATGGAAAGGAGTGTAAAAATCTCGAAGGGTCTTAATATATTCTCGTTTCCCGGTTGCAATATCATCTAGCTCGTCCTCCATTTCGGCTGTAAACGTGTCGCTTATATAGTTTGTAAAATTTTCTTCAAGAAAGGAACTGACAACTTCACCGGTGTCGGTTGGTTTAAGAGCTTTTCCCTCTTTTTCGACATACTTACGGTCGTTGAGTGTTTTAATAATTGAGGCATAGGTAGAGGGTCGTCCGATACCGCGTTTTTCGAGTTCTTTAACTAGGCCGGCTTCTGTGTAGCGAGGTGGTGGCTCGGTGTGCTTCTCTTCACTGGCCATGCCTTTAAGGATTAATTTTTCATCTTTGTTAATCTTGGGTAACTCTACGTCTTCTCCTCTGGCTCTTGTATCACAGGCAAGCCAGCCATCAAAAATAACTCGTGAGCCGGTAGTAGAGAAGTTTGGGAAATCACCCCCATCATTGATGTTGGTGATTATTTTTGAGCGCAAGAGTTTCGCATCACTCATTTGGGAGGAGATTGTTCTTTCTCGGATTAGGCGATATAGTTTTTTCTGCTCATCATTATAGCCAGCACTTTCTTGGGCGGCATTTGTTGGACGAATTGCTTCGTGAGCTTCTTGGGCATTCTTGCTTTTGGTTTTGTAAGTCCTGACTTCTACATATTCTTTCCCGTAGGTTTTTTCTATAAAGCCGGCAATTTTTGCTTGAGCAGAGGAAGCAATATTAACGCTATCAGTACGCATGTAGGTGATCAAACCTTGCTCATAAAGTTTTTGAGCAATGATCATGGTCCGGGCTGGTGAAAATCCAAGGCGAGAGCTTGCCGATTGTTGAAGGGTTGAGGTAGTGAATGGCGATCGGGGTGAGCGTTTAACCTCGCTTTCGGTAATGTCTTTAACAAACCACGAACCGACTTTGCCTTTTTCAAGTATTTTTTCTGCAATTTTCTTATCTCTCGGCTCCTCTTCGCAGGTAATAATGAAAATTGTTTTGTTGTTGCCAGAGACTTCAGCCGTTATGACATAGTAGTCTTCACTTTTGAAAGCTCTAATTTCCCGTTCGCGTTCCATTATGATTCGGAGAGCGGGGGATTGAACCCTTCCAGCCGACAAGCCATAACGAACCTTTTTCCAGATAAGACCCGAAAGATCATAGCCAACTAGCCGATCAAGAACTCGGCGAGCTTCTTGGGCTCTGACTAACCCCTGATCGATCTCTCGAGGGTGTTCTAATGCTTCTTGGATTGCCTCTTTAGTGATCTCATGAAAAACAATACGCTTAGGGTTTTTTAAACCGAGAACTTCTGATACATGCCACGCAATCGCTTCTCCTTCACGGTCAGGATCGGTAGCAAGGTAAATTTGATCAGCTTTTTTAGCAGCGTTTTCTAGGTCATTAATAATGTCTTTCTTGTCTTCGTCAATTTCGTAGTGGGGGATAAAACCGCCCTTAATATCGATGGCTTTTTTATTACTTTTTGGCAGATCTCGGATGTGGCCGACGGAAGCATGCACGGAAAAACTGCTTCCTAGATACTTTGAGATAGTTTTTGATTTTGTCGGACTTTCAACTATTATTAAATTCATCTAATTGATACTGTATTTATTGGCTTTTAATTTTATTTTATTTTTAAGTTCTAATATTGAAAGAGAAGCAATAACTTGTGATACTTCTGATTTTGAAAAAGAGATTATTTCATCAGCTGTCAGTCCACCACTCCCATCAAGTATATCAAGAATCTTTTGCTCGACTGGATTTTTTGTTGATATGTTACTTCTTGGTTCCAGGTTAAGCTCTAGATTTTGGTAGTAAGCTCCTAGTATATCCTGAGCAGAAAATACAGGCTTTGCACCTTTTTGTATGAGCATATTTGGTCCCCAGGAGTTTATTGAAAAAATATTTCCAGGTAGAGCAAAAACATCTCTATTTTGTTCAGTGGCGAACCTTGTTGTAATAAGGGCGCCACTTTTTTGAGGCGCCTCAATTATTAATACGCCTCTTGAGAGTCCGCTTATAATCTCGTTGCGTTGGGGGAATGTTTTTTCATTCGCATGGGCGCGAGGCTTATATTCAGATACAATAAGGCCATCGTTTTTTAATATTTCTTGAGCAAGTTCGAAATTTACTCGCGGATATATACTATCATCATCAACCCCAGACCCCAATACAGCTATCGTAAGTAGCCCATTGTCTAGTGCGGTCTGATGGGCAACAGCATCGATTCCCATCGCTAGTCCACTCACTATGGTCATGCCACTATCAGCTAAACCGGAAACAATATGTTCCGTTGCCTCTTTTCCATAAGCAGTTAGTTTACGGGTACCGACTACACCCAAACAGAAGCTATTTAAGAGCTTTATATTTCCACGGCAATATAACTTTTTTTGTGGATTAGAAATCTGGGCAAGTAATTTAGGATATTCCTTGCTTCCAATCCCTATTTCTATTATGGGCCAGTCCATGTTTGACGATAATACTGAATAACGAATCAATAGTCAATTTTCTAACATAGACTTATGCTATATAATGGATATACTGAAGTTGATAATTGTAAGCTAAGCTTTGGTCTATGAGGGGATTTACGGAAGTTGGCTGAACTGAGTAAAAGACAGAATTCCAGCAGGAATTTATGTTGTGCCCCGAATAGAATAAAGCTTAGCGACAAGTGAAATTAAAAATGTACCTTTCGGTTATCATTCCTGCATACAACGAAGAAAAAAGAATCGGTTCAACCCTCAAATCAATTGATGAGTATTTGAGGCGGCAAAATTATGATTATGAGATACTAGTCGTGAGCGACGGTTCACGCGATAATACTGCCGGTTTAGTGAGTGGTTTTGAGCAAAGTATCAGGGGTCTTCGTTTGATAGATAATAAGGAAAATCACGGCAAGGGGTATGTGGTGAAGCAGGGCATGCTTGAGGCCAAAGGAGAATTGTGTCTTTTTACTGATGCTGATAATTCAACTACCATCGACCACTTGGATAAATTCACTCCATTTATAAGTCGGGGTTATTCGGTTATTATTGGTTCCATCGGGATCTCTGGCCACAAAGTTGCTTCTGGCAGTGAGCCGATATGGAGAAGAGTATTAGGAAAATTAGGAAATTTATTTATACAGATAATGGCAGTTCCAGGAATTCATGATACCCAGAGAGGCTTTAAGTTATTTACAGCAGATGCGGTCAGCAAAATCTTTCCCAAGTTGACTATTACCAGATGGGGATTTGATATTGAGGTTCTTGCTCTGGCTAGAAAGTTTGGTTACAAGATAAAAGAAATCCCCGTGGATTGGAAGAATGATCCGAACTCCAAAGTCGGATTAAAAGCCTATTTTCAAGTGCTATTAGAAACAGTTAAGATAAGATGGAACCTGATGACCGGAGTTTATAATGAATAATTATTTAGTATGTCAAAACCACTTAATGAATTTAGGCAAGATTTAGTCTCTGGTGAATGGGTGCTTTTTGCCACTCAGCGGACTCATAGTTTCAGGAAATATGAAGAAGATATCCCTCAAACCAAAGAGGAATGTCCTTTTGAAAATCTAGAGAGTTCTGGCCAAAGTCTTCTTTGGTATTACCCAGATAAAGATAATTGGCGCGCAGCCGTTATTAAAAATAAGTTTCCAGCTGTTATCCAAAATCTTTGTCCAACCGAGAAAGGTTACGGTCCCTTCAAAACCTTTGAGGCAATAGGCGACCACGAGGTTATTGTTTATCGAGAACACGATCGTAGAATTTACGATTTCTCTGTTCAGGATTTTGGCAATATGATCAAGGTCTATAAGAAAAGGTTTACTGAATTAGCCGAAAAGTCTGAGTGTGCGAAATATATATTAATATTTCATAATCATGGCCGGGTAGCGGGGGCTAGTGCTTACCATCCACATTCGCAAATTATTACCACCCCCATTCTACCACCCGATGTTTCTAAAAGTGTTAATGGTGCATTTCAATACTATAAAGACCACAAAAAGCGTGTATATTCTGAGCTATTAGAATGGGAACAAAAAGAAAGATCGAGAATAATATATGAGAACAAACATTTTATAGTTTTTTGTCCTTATGTTTCAAAATATCCATATGAGGTGAGAATATTTTCAAAAGAAGGCCATGCCCACTTTAATCAAATGCCTGATAGTGTTGACGAATACTATGCCGATGCTTTGTATACAGCGATCCAAAAGTTAAGAATTGTTTTAGGTAACCCATCTTTTAATATGTTTGTTCACACCGCTCCTCTAGTAAGCGATCTCGGTGTTCACATGCATGAATTTTATCATTGGCATACCGAAATTATTCCCCATCTAAAAATAGATGCCGGTTTTGAAATCGGAACCGGAATCGAGGTTAATCCCATTGACCCGGATCAATCAGCGGAGGCTTTGAGGGACGCCAAATTATAATGGATAAGAAACTTATTGTAGCTAACTGGAAGAATCATCCCGATACCCTCGCTGAAGCAGAGGGAATTTTAGAATTCACCAATGATTATTTAGAATCTCTTTCAGAAAAAAAAGAATTTTCTTTAGTTTTTTGTCCACCCTTTGTTTTTATTAAGGAGGTAGCTAAAATTTTAGGAGCTTCTCATCTAGAACACGAGGCCTTTTTGGGAGCGCAAGATATAGCCATAGAAGATGGCATTGCTCTTGCCGAAGAAATTCCAGGGCCGATGCTAGTTAGACTTGGAGTTAGATATGTCATTATTGGTCATTCAGATCGTCGCTGGAGGTTAGGCGAGCCAGATGAAATCGTGAATAAAAAGTTAAAAGCCGTTTTACGAAATGACATGATTCCAATTGTTTGCATAGGCGAGAGGACTAGAGATGATAATTTCAAAAAGTTTTTAGAGGAACAAATCGCCAACACATTTAAGGAATTAACAAGTGACGAGGTAGGAAAATGTATCGTTGTCTATGAGCCAGTTTGGGCAATAAGTACAAATCCTGGCGCTCGCCCTGATACTCCAGAATCTGCCATTGAATCTATAAAAATTATAAAAGATTCACTAACTTTAAACTTTAAACTTCCTGCCCGTCCGGCAGGCGGGTTAACTTTTAACTTTCTTTATGGTGGCTCCGTTAATTCTAAAAATGTCAGTCCCTTCCTTAAAGAGAAGGAAATAAATGGAGTATTGATTGGTGGAGCCAGTCTTAATAAACAAGAATTTGTTAAGATCCTAATAAATACCTAGGGCGGTCCTTGGTAATTACCACAATGCGGATAATGCCAGGAATTGATCAATTGAATAACAAGAAAGTATTATTGCGTTGTGATTTTGATGTGCCAGTTGCGGATGGAAAAATTATTGAAAAATTTAGGATTGAAAAACAAAAACCGGTTATAGATTTTTTGTTGAAACAATCGGCAGTTGTAATAGTTGCTCATATTAAGGCAGTCGGATCATTTAAGGAAATAGTAGCAGAGCTAGAAGGCCTATTGGACAGAAAAATTGAATTAATAAATAATCTAGGAGAACTTGGCTCGAGAGTTAGTAATTTAAGGCAAGGTGAGCTGTGTTTATTGGATAATATAAGGAACTGGCCGGGCGAAGAAAAAAATGATGAATTATTTGCTAAAACTCTTTCAACCGGATTCGATTTATATATAAATAACTGTTTTTCTACAAGTCATCGAAAGCACACCTCGCTTGTTGCTATTACTAAATTTCTCCCATCCTATGCCGGATTCCTATTAGAAGAAGAAACGGCCCAGCTTGATAAAATGATAAATCTTCCTAAAGACGGTAAAATCTTTATAATGGGAGGAGCAAAAACAAAGACCAAGGTCCCGGTCATTAAGAATTTCATTGATAAGGCCCAGAATATTCTTGTTGGCGGAGTGGTAGCCAATGATATTTTAAAAGAGATGGGGGTAGACATTGGGCTTTCGATTGCTGATCGAGATACTGCCGGACTGCTTGAGGGATTAGATATTAGAGATAATCGGTTGATGATGCCCTTTGATTTTAATATTTTTGAAAAGAAAATCTTTGACATTGGTCCAGAAACAATTAAGGAATATGTAAATGTGATAAAAGGTGCTAGGGTGGTCATTTGGAATGGACCGATGGGACTTTTTGAGGATCGGAGATTTTCTAGCGGAACTTATGCGATAGCCAAGGCAATTGCTGGGTCCGAGGGATTTAAAGGTATAGGCGGGGGAGATACAATTGCGGCAGTGGACAAGCTCGGGCTTTTGGATAAATTTGATTTTGTTTCAACCGGTGGGGGATCTATGCTTGCATTTCTTGCCGGAGAAAAACTTCCTGGCCTCGAAGTGTTAAACTACTATGATTAAATTTATAGAAAAACGAAAAACTATACGGAAACCTACTAAAGATATTGTTGTTCTTTATCATAATGACTGTACTGATGGTTTTAGTTCTGCTTGGGTTGCTTGGAAAAAGTTTGGTAGCAGGGCTGATTACATAGGAATAAATCCAGGAATTTCGCCAATTGATGGACTTAAAAATAAGGAAGTGTACATGCTAGACCTAGTTTATTCCGTTCAATATTTAAAAAAACTGATTGCTAATAATAAAAAATTTATAGCCATTGATCACCATATTTCAAATAAAAAATCATTCAGCTTGATCAAAGACGGCCTTTTTGATAATAACCACTCGGGTGCTGTTTTGTCTTGGAAATATTTTCATCCAAAGATAAAAGTGCCAAAACTACTTATGCATGTTGAGGATATGGATTTATGGAAGTTCAGAATGTCTGGATCTAAGGAGGTAATCGCCTATCTTGATACGGTAGATTTCAATTTTAAAAAATGGAACGAAGTTATCGACGGTGCGGAGGATAAGATAAAGTATCAGGAGTACCTAAATAAAGGATCATTTATCCTTAAATATCAGGACCAGTTAATAGAAAGCATTATTACTAACCACGCTGTTCCGGTTAACTTTTTCGGTTATAAAACTTACGCCGTAAACTCGCCAATGTTTAATTCTCAAATTGCCAACGCTCTCTGTAAGAAGTTGCCACCAATGGGCGTTGTATGGGCTCAGGAAGCTGACGGGAGCGTTCATGTCTCTCTGAGATCGGATGGTGCGGCTGATGTTTCTAAGCTAGCCTCTAAATTTAAAGGAGGCGGGGGACACAAACAATCCGCAGGTTTTTATATAAAAGATTGTTCTAAACTTCCATGGAAAAAAATAAAATAACAATACATACCGATGGTGGTTCGCGAGGTAATCCGGGTTCGGCTGCCATAGGCGTTGTCGTCGATGGTATCGGCGAGAAGAGAGAGTACGGAGAATATATCGGTGTAACTACCAACAACGAAGCCGAGTATCAGGCAGTTATTTTTGCTTTGAAAAAATTAAAACAGTTGGTTGGTAGTGACAAGGCAGAAACAAGTCAGGTGGTTTTTTATATGGATAGTGAGCTTCTGGTAAAACAATTTAATCATGAATATAAGGTTAAAGAGGAGAAAATTCAGAAGCTCTTTTTAGAAGTTCATAATCTTCGGCTTGATTTTGGAAAGGTGGAGTTCAAACATGTTCTGCGCGGCAAGAATACGGAAGCCGATAAACTGGTTAATCAGGTTTTGGACAGAGAGGCAAATAAGCTGGATTTATAGATTCGAATGTGCTATAATAATGTATTCTTGTAAATGAGGTGATTGCCCCGCTTCGGCGGGGAGGAAAGTCCGAGCACTCCCCCTGAGTTTATCGAAGGGGAGCAGAGTAGCGGGTAACACCCGTCTGGAGTGATCCAAGAGGTGCGAGCAGAAACGTTCTAAGGCGAAAGCCAAAGAAAAGCCCCAATCCCAACGTAGATGGCTTAGCTCCGTAATAGGGAAATGAAAACGGAGATGAAACGGCTAAATCCTTACTTGTGTGCAAGGTCAGCGCTCCCAGCTCCACTTTTACTGGAGATATGAGTTATATTTGTACGAGTTTTAAAAATAACTCGCGTATTAATTAATTATTATCATTAGTAAAAGTGGGGCTGGGTTCGAAAAGTTAGACCGCTTGAGCTTGTCAGTGATGGCAGGCCTAGATAAATAATTACCGTCCAAAAAAGGATAACAGAACTCGGCTTACGTTTTACAAGAACGAAAATCCCCGAAAGGGGATTTTCGTTTGAAAAAACCCCGTTTCTGTGGTATTTATAACGGGATGAAACAGTCCGATCTATTCTTTAATGTTCTCCGGCTTCCAGTTGACTTTACGATGCTTCTTGCCGCCGGTATAGCCACCTATTTTTTAAGGACCGAGATACTGTCCGTATTTAGGCCCGTTCTTTTTGAGTTTAATTTACCCCTGTTGCGCTATGTTTATTTGGTCGTTTTTGTATCTTTGCTCTTCATCGGAGCTTTTGCTATTTCCGGGCTTTATTCAATGAAAGCTCGTCTTGGAATTGGAGAGGAACTTTCACGACTTTTGGTTGCTTCTTCTGCCGGTATAATGACAGTCATTATCTATATTTTCTTAAGGCAGGAATTATTTGATTCGAGATTCCTTGTCTTGGGTGGATGGTTTTTTGCAGTTGTATTAGTTTTTGTTGGACGGATGATCATTCGCTGGTTGCAGTCTATTGCCGTATCAAAATATAATTTCGGGGTGCATAAGCTGGTGCTGATAGGTGCAAACAATATATCCGATAAAATTGCTCTGGAAATAAAAAATGACTCTTCTTCTGGATATAGAATAGTAAAACAAATTCTTTCCATTAGCGCGGAGGAAGTAGGAGGGATAATTACGACCCTGGGAGCTGATGAAGTAATTCTTGCTGACCCCAACTATTCTACTGCCCAGATCGATGATCTTATTGATATATGTAATGAAAAACATGTAGTCTTCAAGTTTATTCCAGCCTCTCAAATGTTTACAAGTAATTTTGATCTAAATATTTTTAAGGGACTTCCGTTGGTTGAGATAAAAAGAACGAACCTAGATGGTTGGGGAAGAGTTATCAAGCGGATTATAGATATCATTACTGCTTTTATTGGGCTTATCATCCTTGCTCCTTTATTTGGATTTATGGCCCTGGCCATTAAATGGGAAACCGAAGGTCCGGTGTTCGCCCGATTAAAAAGGGTAAGTAAAAATAAAGAGTTTTTTCTTTATAAATTTAGGGGAATGATTTCGGTAGATGCTGATGGTGGGTCTGAGTCGCTCAAAGCCTTTCTTGTGACTTTTAATGAACGGAAAGACGGACCGCTGTTTAAGATTAAAAATGATCCCCGCATTACTAGTGTCGGGAGAGTGATTAGAAAATATCGCCTAGATGAGCTGGCCCAATTTATTAACATTCTTAAGGGTGATATGAGTTTAGTTGGTCCTCGTCCGCATCAACCCGACGAGGTTAGTAATTACCAGAAACATCATAAAAAAGTTCTTGCTATTAAGGCTGGAGCCACTGGGTTAGCCCAGGTTTCGGGGAGTTCTAATCTAGATTTCGAAAAAGAAGTTGCTCTAGACAGTTTTTATATAGACAACTGGTCACTTTGGTTGGATTTTAAAATAGTACTAAAAACGGCACTTAAAATGTTTTTTGACCGATCAGCTGTATGAAAATCGCTTTAGTTCACGAATATTTAAATCAATTTGGAGGAGCAGAGCGGGTGCTTCAGGTTTTATCGTCCTTTTTCCCGGATGCTCCTATCTATACACTTTTTTATGATGCTGAAGCAACGGGTAGAGTTTTTGAGGGCAAGGAAATAAGAACATCTTTTCTTCAGAAAGCCCCATTTATTAAGAAATACCATCGCATATTTCCTTTACTTATGCCGATCGCCATTGAACAGTTTGATTTTTCTGATTTTGACGTTGTTATCTCTATCTCATCTTCCTTTGCTAAGGGCGTTATAACTAAGCCCACCACAGAACATATTTGCTACTGTTTAACTCCACCTAGGTTTTTGTGGGATGATAGCCAGAAATTTATGGATGACTTCGGATATCCCCGGTTTATTAAAAATCTCTTTCCACCGCTTATTACCTATCTAAGATTATGGGATAGAGAGGCATCATTTAGGGTTGATAAATTTGTTGCTATTTCAAATTTTGTAAAACAGAGAGTAAAAAAATACTATCTACGAGATTCCGATGTTATCTATTCTCCAGTTAACATAGATAAATTTTACATTTCTCCTGATGTCGGAGACTATTTTTTTATGGCCGGTCGACATGTTTCTTATAAAAAGTTTGACCTGGCAATCAGGGTTTTTAATCAACTTGGTGGGCATTTAAAAATTGCCGGCGTTGGTCCAGAAACAGATCGACTTAAGAAGTTGGCGGGTAATAATATCGAGTTTTTAGGGCTTGTTTCTGATGAAAAACTGGCAGATCTATATTCTCACGCCAGAGCTTTTATATTTCCCCAGGAAGAAGATTTTGGAATAACACCCCTTGAATCTATGGCTTCTGGTCGGCCGGTGATAGCTTATCGCGGTGGCGGGTCTACCGAAACCATAATAGAGGGGGTGACTGGCATTTTTTTTGATAAGCAGACAGAGGAGTCACTGAGCGACACATTAACCGCATTCAAGTATAATGATTTTAGCGCCACTAAATGCAGAGAGCGAGCAATCCAATTCGGAGTCCCTGCATTTAAAGAGGCTATATTTAGACATTTAAACATTTAAACATCACTCTTATGATAGTTGGTATCGACATCAGAGTTCTGGGCAGCAAAGTTAAAAGCGGCATTGAAGAATATACAGAAAATTTACTGACCCATTTATTGCCCCTGGATAAAAATATTAATTTTAAATTATTTTTCTCTTCTTTTCGGGGAGAGATTAAAAAATACGATTGGTTATCTCTCAAGAATGTTGAGTTGTATAAGTTCAAAATTCCCAATCGATTTTTATTCCTATCTTCGGGATTAGTTAATTCACCCAAGATTGATAAGCTGATGGGCGGAGTAGATGTATTTTTCTCACCCCACTTTTTTCTCACTTCTCTTTCATCGGCTTGTAAGCGTATTACAACTTTTCACGACCTATCTTATATACACTATCCAGAACTATTTTTATTACGACAACGAGTCTGGCATAATTTTGAGATGAATCCATCTTGGCAATCTAGATTTTCAGATAAAATAATTTCGGTTTCAGAATCAACAAAAAATGATCTAATTAAAATTTATGGAATAGATCCAGCTAAAATCGAGGTTATATACTCCGGTATTTCTCAAGATATGAAAAGACCATCTACGGAGGAACTGTCTAAGTTTAAAGTTAAACATAATTTACCAGATAAGTTTATTCTGTTTTTAGGCAAACTAGAACCACGTAAAAATATCCCCGGCTTAATACAAGCTTTTAACGCTGTTAAGAACAAAAGAAACTTCCCTGATTTAAAATTACTTATTGTCGGCTCAAAGGGTTGGCTATACGATGATATTTTTAAAGAGATACACAGTTCACCACATAGGGATGATATAGTATTAAAAAGCTTCATACCTGATCAAGAAAGAAAGTTCTACTATAGTCTTGCTGAGGTTTTTGTTTACCCATCTCTCTTCGAAGGATTCGGATTCCCTCCCCTTGAAGCTATGGCTTGTGGTACCCCAGTAATTGTTTCGAATGGCTCATCTTTACCAGAAATAGTTGGTAAGGCTGGATTATTGGTAAAATCCAACAATATTAATGAAATTGCTGATCTAATTAGCTTAATTTTGACCGATAGAAAACTAAGGGATCAGATGGCTTCTGTTGGGCATGATAGATCAAAATTTTTTAACTGGAATAAAACAGCTGGAAAAACGCTGGACTGTTTATTAGGTAGCTCAAATAAGTACTAGTTATTAGTAATCTTTCTGATAGTGATTATTAATGTTTATGATAGTGGTTCTTTCTAATTTAGTATTTTAAATTATTAAAAATCTAGCACTCTAAATAATTTTAAATATTTGGTAGTCCATATTCTATCAAAAAGGCTTATGTAGGCTAAGAATAGGAGTTTTTTGAGGGTTATAATCGTTATTTTAGGTCTTAAATCTAGCCCACTTACCATGTTTAGTTTTGAGGTATTTTTTACTAGAAAGTCAGGATAATTTTAGTTCTTTTTGCTCATAATTCGAATTAAAAAATATATAGTTATTTCTGTTGATAACTACCATTTGCTTTGATGTCGTAATATCTAATATAATATAGATACGTATTAGACATCTCGCGGTTCTCGAAGATCTCGAGAGTCTCGAGACAGAGATAATCCTTCAGGGCAAGTTCGTTAAAAATTATTTTATTATTTCTGCGCTCAATGGAGTTTTTGTTAAATCATTGAGCTTATGAAGGTCAAAGCCCTAAAAAAAAATAAACTTATCCGAAAAAGAAAACTAGGTAAAGCTGGTCAGACTCTTGCTTTACCGGAGGGATATTCTTCTCTGCTTGTTTTATCTGAGAAGTATGGCTACGCCAAAGACTATATTGGATGGCTTTCGAGGACCGGCCGAATCGAAGCGATCCGATCTGGTAAATACGGCCAGTGGTATGCTTCACCGAAGTCGCTGAAAACCTACATCTCTTCTCTTGTTACTGCGAACGAACAAAGATATTCAGCGCAAAGATCTTCGATGTCGACGAAAGCGATAGCGGAGCTAGCTGTTTCCAGGACCGATATTGCTTCCTTAGACAAAGACGAAGATCATTCGGCTCCGAGAGTCCCTGACTCAACGAGTTCTATCATCCGAGCCGACGGGCCCGATACTGATAGTAGGATTATTTCGAGCAATGAAGATATAGATAAATCTATTTCTATTGAAGGGTTCGAATCTTCTGACTTAGTGACCAGACAAACTCCCTCAGTTCCTTCAACAGTTCTTTCCGAAGACAATTCATCGAGCTCTGCTCGAGAAATCTTCACAAACAAAAGTTCCTTAAGCGCAGAAAAACAACTTGCCAAAAGGATAAATGCCGCTTTTACAGCTTCAATGCTATTGGGCGGCATTTTGATTTTTGTTTACTTTTTTTCACAATCCGGTCAGTTTTCTTTTAAGGATGCCAGTCATTCAGTCGGTCAAGGTGTAACCTCTTCGCTAAGTTATCTTTGGAATAAGTTTTTCAAAGGTTTCGGTGAAAACATTTACATAACTATTGTTGGTGGAGAGCGTGGTGAAAAAGGCGAGTCAGGCAGATCGGGTGCAACTGTTATCAAAGAAGTTAAGATAACCGAAGGTCTAACTCCCGAACAGATCAATACAATCTACGGGAAAATTGATGATACTAATTCTAAGATTGATATTCTTACTTCTCGAGTTTTATCTCTATCTTCCACACAGCCTCCGGTCATTTATCCCTCCTTCCAACTCCCGCCTACCAACACTCAAGGTATAGGTCCAATCACTCTTAATCCCAATAAAGTAGAGACTGAAAAATTAATAGTCTCAGGGCCGGCTACTTTTAATACTATAGTCACCAGATCAGATGTCAGCATAGGAGGTTATGCTTCGGCTTCTAAATATTTCGGAGCTGGTTTAGTTGACTGTGATGACGAATCCAAAACCCTAAATTGGGATGCAACGACAGGAAGGTTTTCCTGTCTGGCTGATGGTGGTGGCGGTGGCTCCGGTTCAGCTCTCGAGATAAAAGAAGGACTAGCTAGCATATTAAATCCTACGGCTTCAATATCCTTTGAAGCCGGGGCATTTAACGTGACTGTTTCCGGTTCAACCGAAGCTGTAGTAAGGCTCGATTACACCAATGGTCCCGCCTCAAGGTCTATCGATCAAACCATCACTGGTTTATGGAATTTTAATAAAAGACTCGAAGTTCAAGGCACCGCCTCAGCTAGTTACTTACTAACCGGCAATACTCTTCAAGTCGGAGGCTTTGCCAGTGCGGCTTACTCAAGATTCGGAACTGATACTACCACTCATGTTGGTACAATCTCCGGAATCAACGATCTCTTAATCTCCGGTGGCTTAGAAGTAAATGGTTCAGTTGCTTTTGATGGCTTCACTCTTCTTAACAGTAATGCTTCTGTCTCTGGTAACTTCGAAGTAACTGGGGCAGGATCCTCTTCCTTCGCCGGCTCTCTCAACATCGCCAAAGGTTTAACTGCCAACTCCTATCAAGGCGGAGGCTTAGCCAATTGTACCGGTAAACTCCTCTATGCATCTGGACAATTTTCTTGTGGCTCAGCCACTAGCGGATCCGTTGCTTCCAACTCTCTCGACTTCGACGAGATCGTTAATACCATGACTCTAGACTCTGACTTAAGAATTAATACTCCCTCGGGCAGAAGAATTGGCATCGGTGCCGCTCCCTCAACATATTTCGAAGTCCAAGGCACCGCCTCGGCCTCCTACCTCCTAACCGGCAACACTCTTCAAGTCGGAGGCTTTGCTAGTGCGGCTTATTCAAGATTCGGAACGGGGACTACCTCCGAAGCCCACTACATCAACGGACCTAACGACTTATTCATAACCGAAGATCTTGAAGTAAATGGTTCTGTCTCATTTGCTGGACCAGCCAGCATATCGAATGTTTTGTATGTTTCACCCCTGAGTAATCCTGGTAATGTTGGAATCGGAACAGCAAATCCTGCGGCCCTGCTAGACTTACGAGGCTTAAGCGGTAACACTTCTGAATTAATATTGGGACTCGCCGCCACGAATTATGCCGGAACAATACAATACGATAATACCGGTTCCACATTTTTGATATTATCAACTAACTATACCAATGATAATAATACCGCTATTATTTTGAAACCTGGGAATATCGAAGCCTTACGGGTCCTACGATCCGGCTTTGTTGGTATTGGAACCACAACTCCCACCACCAAATTCGAAGTCCAAGGCACGGCCTCGGCCTCTTACCTCCTAACCGGCAACACTCTTCAAGTCGGAGGATTTGCGTCAGCCGCTTACAGTAGATTCGGAACTTCCACCACCGGTCACTCCAACTATATCTCAACTACCAATGATCTCCTCATTTCCGGTGACTTAGAACTAGTCGGCACCGCCTCCTTCCGAGGTGCGGCTAGTCTCTCCGGCACCTTCACTTCGATTAACACCGGATCTAATTCCTTCTCCGGTGGCTTAGAAGTATCCAAAGGTGTCCATGCTACTGGAGCGATCAGTGTTGGCGACGCTCTCAGAGTCAACGGTCAGACCATCTTAAATGGAATCTTTACTCTGGGTGATAACGGCGATACCGGAGAGATCAATACCAGTGATTGGGACATCGGAACAACCGGAAACTTATCTGGTATCGGCACTATTGCCGCTGATGGCGCCTACACTCAGACCGGCACCGGAGCTAACACCTTCTCTGGAGCGACAACCTTCTCGGCCACTGGCACCGCTCTTCTAGTTAGTGCCGGCCGATCAGAGTTCCAAGGCACGGCCTCGGCCTCTTACCTCCTAACCGGCAACACTCTTCAAGTCGGAGGATTTGCTAGTGCCGCCTATTCAAGATTCGGGACCTCGACTACCAATAAAGCTAACTTCATCTCAGCATCCAATGACTTACTCATTTCTAGTGACCTCGAAGTATTAGGCAGTATCTCGGCAAATATTGCATCTGCCTCTGTATTCTGGCTACCAGCAACAACAGGAACAAGACTAGGAGACTGTGATGCAGCAGGAGATACACTAAACTGGGATCTGGCTACGGGTAAATTTGTTTGTGGATCTGATGCCAGTGGTTCAGTCGCTTCCAACTCCCTCGATTTTGATGAATTTGTAAATTCAATGACTCTCGATTCTAACCTCACCATTAATCGGGGTGGATTCAAGATTGGTATTGGCGCTGCCCCCTCAACTGTCTTCGAAGTCCAAGGCACCGCCTCGGCCTCTTACCTCCTAACCGGCAACACTCTTCAAGTCGGAGGCTTTGCTAGTGCGGCTTATTCAAGATTCGGGACCTCGACTACTGGCCACTCCAACTATATCTCAACTACCAATGACTTGTTAATCTCGGGAGACTTAGAAGTGAAATCTACTGCATCCTTTGCTGGCAATGCATCTATTTCCGGCTTAGTTAGTATTGGGAATAACCTTGCAGGTTCCTCTGGTGTCTATAGTCTTGTAGTCAATTCTTCAGATGGAGGTATTATTTTAAATAGAACTGGAACTAATGAATCATTTGTTAGACTTACGACCGATACAGCTTCAAGCGGTGGACAGCTAAGGGGTCTTGATGCTGGAGGATTGAGATTTACTAATGATACCGCTGTAACCGAATGGGCTAGGTTTGATAGCACTGGAAAATTTGGAATCGGAGCGACAGTACCGGATCAACTGCTCACTCTTCAAGCAACGACTCCTCTCATTTCACTGAAAAATAGTTCAGGTACGACGAAAGGATATGTCGGACTTTCGGGTGGCGTAGATGGAATTATCAATGGTTCAGCTGCTGGTGATATGGTCATCCGAGCACAAGCACAGAAGATTATATTCTCTACTGATAGTGGTACTACGAGTCATTTAGTGATCAATACAGCTGGCTTTGTTGGCATCGGCACTGGCGTCACTCCTTCCACCAAATTTGAAGTCCAAGGCACGGCCTCCGCCTCTTACTTACTCACCGGCAACACTCTTCAAGTCGGAGGCTTTGCTAGTGCGGCTTATTCAAGATTCGGGACCTCGACTACTGGTCATGCCAACTACATCTCAACTACCAATGATCTCCTCATTTCCGGTGACTTAGAACTAGTCGGCACCGCCTCCTTCCGAGGTGCGGCTAGTCTCTCCGGCACCTTCACTTCG
>Ga0209515_10002748_pt1 | contig 26361 bp, 24 predicted proteins | sample Subgroupgradi54m_FD_187454 | JGI IMG/M metagenome (GOLD analysis project Ga0209515, IMG submission 187454) | Subsurface groundwater microbial communities from S. Glens Falls, New York, USA - GMW60B uncontaminated upgradient, 5.4 m (SPAdes)... ... | reverse complement strand
CGAAAGCAGGTGTTAGTGATCCTCGGATCCCTCGTGGGAGGGACCGGGCTTAACGGATAAAAGCTACCCCGGGGATAACAGGCTGATCGCTTCCGAGAGTCCATATCGACGAGGCGGTTTGGCACCTCGATGTCGGCTCATCCTATCCTGGGGCTGAAGAAGGTCCCAAGGGTCCGGCTGTTCGCCGGTTAAAAGGGTACGCGAGCTGGGTTCAGAACGTAAATCTCATTGCGTTCTACGTTAGTAATAACGTACAATAAAAGTGAAGTCTGAGTACTTCTGCTTTCTATCACCCGTGAGGAAAAGTATAGAAAGAATCGACTAAAATCGGTGAAACCCAAAAATTATTCCGAACGAATTTTTTGGGTAATACCGAGGGTAAGACAAGAAACGACGATAGGTGATAGAGCATAGAAAATAGTCCGCCAGCTGGCGGATTGAATATTGAAGATAGAAAATAGAAAAAACGTGATTCAATCATTTAAAGATTTGGAGGTCTATAAAGAAGCATACGATCTGGCAATTCTTGTCAATCGAAATGTTAATAAGCTTCCACTCTTTGAGAAAAATGATTTAGGATCACAACTGCGACGATGCTCAAAGTCTCCTCCGGCAAATATTGCGGAAGGATGGGCAAAGCGCAGATTCCCAAAAGAATTCAAACGATATTTGGAATCCGCTATTGGTTCATGCAATGAAATAGAAGTGCATATCAGCATGGCCAAGGATTTACATTTTTGGGAAAAGAAATTTTGCGATGATTTAACTCAGCGTTATATTTACTTAGGAGGGAAACTGGTTAAATTGCGCGATAATTGGAAGACATTCTAACTTCTATATTCTATTTTCTACTACCATTTTCTATTATCTATCATCTATCGTCCTCATTTCTTGATCCCGTAGAGACTTGTTCCGCGAGGAGCAGATCCGCCAGCTGGCGGATAACACGTCGACCCCCCATTTTTTACGTAAAAAGTGGGGGTGAAGATATAGTCCATACAACTAGTAATAGTTGAGGTTATGCGTGAGACAGTTCGGTCTCTATCCTGTGCAAGCGTTTGATTCTTGAGGGGAGCTCTCTACAGTACGAGAGGACCTAGAGGGACAGATCCCTGGTGTGCCTATTGTCGGAAAACCGGCATCGTAGGGTAGCTAGATCTGGACGGGATAAGTGCTGAAAGCATCTCAAGCACCAAGCCCACCCCAAGATGAAGAATCGTTATCAGACCCGTTGCAGAATACAACGTATATAGGCGAGAAGTGTACGTGCCGTAAGGCATTTAGCGTACTCGTCCTAATCGGTCGAAGTTGTGGAGAACAAAGGTAATTCCGATAGACATTGGGATAAGCCTTTTTCTCTCATCCAATGAAAATAGTCAAGGAAGTCCATTACTGGATTATCCCTTACGTACAACTACTAAAGATTTTTAAGGAAGAACCGCTCTAGTGTCTTCCGGTGATTTGAGCGACGTGGCACCACCCGATCCCATTCCGAACTCGGAAGTGAAACGCGTCAGCGCCCACAATACCTGAGACGCAAGTTTCCGGGAAGATAAGTCATCGCCGGGGGACAGTGGAGCGGTTTTTTTGATGGAAATTTATTTATTTGTAGACTCCTTGCCGATGTTCGATAGTTTCCACTTGTGCTATGCTGTGTTTATGAAAGGTAGATATACCGAGAAACGTGAACGACGGATTATATTTCGCGGATGGCGACGGCACATTGGTGTTAACAAAAAAATACAGTTTGAGGAGAGTAGAAAGAAAATTCTATCTGATTTGATTGTGAGCGAACCATAACTTTTTCATTTATTACGTTCCAAAACAGGGTTAAACCCTGAATCAAACCCTGAATCAAATGATAGTTCTTCTTGACCTTTGTGTCCTCTGTCACTATATTGTGATTAGTGCATGCCCCATACAGTTTTTCGTAATGAAATTCAACATCAGCACAAAGCTAAGCTTCTGAGTCCACGACAGATTGAGGAGAAAGATTTACAAATGGATTGGGCATTTCGAAAAGCAAAAGGCCCGGCAACAGTTGAAGATACCCAAGTCGTTTTGTATATGCGCGAGATGGTAGCTGACCCCGGAGACTGGGAAGCTTTTGATTTTCCGGATAAACTGCGCGAGAAGAGGAAAAAAATACCTGATGCACGGGAACAAACCCTTGCTGCGTGCCAACAGTGGCTAGAAGGAGTTGGCGTATCTTGTGCTGGACATCCGGAGCGAGGATACTAGGCTCAAAACTTTACTCCTTGTGCAACGTCATTGCGCCGTGGTATAGTTGGCGCAATTCTGCCCCCATTCTATGCCTTCAGCAAAAGAATTCCTCCGAGAACAAGATCAACGATTCGTTCACCCTGAAAGACAAGTTTTTTCTGACCTGGAAGCAATTTATGGAAGAGGTGAAGTAGTGGTGGGCTGGCCAGAGGGTGTGCCGCGACTTTTTGATGACATTGCGCGAGATAACAGCATAGCTATTGGGGGTGTTGCATTAGGAGATGAGGGGAAGGGACGACTGGTGGACAATAAGCTTGAGGCACTCCTTGCAATTGCCGGGGTACAGCGTGCCTATGTGATTCGCTATCAAGGTGGAAGTAACGCAGGCCATACGGTTGAACGGGACGGTATCAAATTGGCGCTGCATCAAGTTCCTTCTGGTGTATTGTATCCAGAAGTTGTCGGCATCATGGATCGCGGGATGGTGATTCATCCAGGGGATCTGGCGATAGAAGTTGATGACATCGAAGCAACCGTCGGCGATACGCGAGGCAAACTCATTCTTTCTCGTGATGCCATTCTCGTCACCGATTTGGAACGCGCTGAGGAGCGCCTCAATAGAATAAAGCAAGGCAACGCAGCGGGTGGTACAGGACGGGGGGTTGCTCCAGCGTATGCACATTTTTACGATCGCTTAGGACTGACGATTGCCGATTTAGTCAAAGACGATTGGCGAGAGGTTTTGAGTGTCTATTACGATCGGTATACAAAGGAGTTTGCGGTGTATGATATGGATGTCGCATCGATGTCAGTACCTGACTTGCGTGCAACGAGAGATACGGGTAAAGCAGAGGAGCGGTCGGTGGGCACCAAAGAGGAATTTTTAGATAGACTGGAAGCCGCCAGAACGTGGCTTATCGGGCGCGAAATGGTAAAAAATACCTTTGTGATTCACCGCGAGATATACGATGATCTTAGGACTGGGGTGCTTTTTGAAGGAGCGCAAGCACTTGGGCTTCACGCGTGGTTAGGAACCAGGCCAGATGTGACTGCATCTGACACATCTGTCTACGGCATCCAAGCCGGCACTGCCTATTGGCGCATGCAGGATATCAAAGACCGCATTGGCGTGTTTAAGCTCACCTATACTTCAAGCGTGGGAGCGCGCCACATGCCCACAGAAATACCGTTGCCGAAAAACGTATCAGAATTGCCGCCGAATGCTACCGATGATCAACGAAGGGGAGCGTACATCCGAGAGGCAGCTCATGAATATGGCACAACCACGGGTCGGCCTCGAGATATCCTGCATCTTGATCTTCCGATGCTTATGTATAACTGCCGGATGGCGGGGATTGAAGTACTTGCTGGGACGCATCTGGATATTGCACGGGACGGAGAATCCATTAAGGTATGTACCCATTACGTCAATAAAAATGGCTTTCCGGTGCCGTATAAACCAGGGCTCGCGCATCAAGAAGATGTTATTCCTCAGTATATTGAGCTGCCGGGATGGGACGGAAAAGCAGCACGGAAAGCTACATCATTTAATGAGTTGCCGGACAATGCGCTAAAGTACTTAGCGTTCATTCAGCGATTCACCGGATATCCTATCGTGGCGGCAACCACCGGACCGGTACGAGAAAATATTTTGACGTTTTCCGGATATTAGTAGGGGTTATTTTTTTTTGATTGACAATCGGTCCTCCCTTGACATTCCCTTTTGTTTTCTTCTTAATAGAATAAGGAGTATGAAATTCGTTCTGATTATTTGCGGGATTATTCTTTTTATCCTGGTCGTTGTGGGGGGAGGGTGGTATGCGTATCGGAGTCAAACAGCAGGCGCTCCTGCGTATTTCGCCAATCCATTTACCACCAAGCCCACACAATCGTTTGGCCAAGCAAAAACGCCCGCAGTTATTAACCCCTTTGCCAGTCCTACGCCTACTTCCTATCAAAACCCCTTTAGTACCGGGACCACCGGTAGCCAGCCCTATCAAAATCCGTTTGAAAAACTACGATGAGAAAATTTTTTAGCCTTTTGATTTTGGTTTTAGCCAGTTTGTCGCTCTTTTCTTCTCGCATATCTGCGGCAGAAAGTAGTCTGCATTATCCTGTTAGCGAGCTTGGCTATTGTCGCGACGCGAAAGAATGCTATCTGTACTGCGAAATTCCGGTCAATAAAGCGGCATGTTGGTCGTATGGCACCTACAAACTTGGACCGAATGTTTTGGCTGCTACCACACTGTCTCCAGAAGAAAAGAAGGCAATGGAGGCAAAAGCGCGGCAGTTGGGCATTACGTTCCCCATTGCAGAATTAGGAAATTGCGCTGGTCCCCAGGAGTGTAAAGACTTTTGCGAGCAACCAGGAAATCAAGCAACGTGTGCTAACTTTGCCAAAAGTCGAGGGTTGGATCGAGGCGGTCCGCCAGCTGGCGGAGACCAATCAAAAGAGCAGGACATCTTAACTGCCGCACAAAGTGAATTGGGCTGTGCGACGAAGGAATCCTGCTTCCAAAAGTGTAGTCAAGATCATGCGGCGTGTGAGGCGTTTGTCAAGCGCCATGCGATATCGGGAGGTGCAGAAGGACAGCAAGGAGGAGGATCATCGAATGTTGATAAAGCAAAACTTCTTGAGGATGCAAAATCGCAATTGGGGTGTACGTCCATGGAATCCTGCAGCCAAACATGTCAACAAAACCCGCAGCGTTGCGCCGAATTTGCCAAACAGCATGGACTTAGTGGAGGAGGAACAGAGCCGCGACCATCAGGATCGCAAAGTCAGTATCAGCAAGGGCAGTCTGGAACATCTGGTGGAACTAAAGGGCCAGGAGGCCTGCCTGCCGGCAGGCAGGGATGCGACGATGAAGCGTCGTGTAAAGCATATTGTCAAAGTCATCCGAGTGAATGTTCTGGATTCGGCGGGAGTGGGGGATCTTATCCCTCGCAAAGCTCGGGATCTTATGTAGGGCCATCGGGGTGTCGGACGCAGGAGGAATGTGCCGCCTATTGCAAATCCAATCCTTCCTCCTGTCCAGGTTTTAGTCAAGGACAGCAGCAGCAACAGACTGAGTCATCTGGTTCATACCCAAATCAAGGAAGCACGCAATATCAGCCAAAGCCGAGTTCCTATCCGCAGCCACCCTCCACTCAACCACCGCCATCCGGCCCTCCTCCTCCTCCCAGCTATACTTCTCCTTATCCTTCTCCTTGACCCCGCCTGGCGGGGTTGACCCCGATTGACTTCGGGATTGAGTACACCTTTTCGTTGTGATATACTCTCTGTATCTTTTCGAAAGGCGGTATAATGAATGGCAACGACAAAAATCAAATCTTCTAAAGCTCCTCAAACCATGGAGGAACTCCTGGCGCTGACGGGCTATGCCCTGAAAGGAGTGAAAAAAGGTGATGTGTTGACCGGCACCATCACGCATGTTTTCCCCAAAGAGATTACCATTGATACCGGCGGGAAAACCGAAGGAGTGGTTATCGATCGGGAACTGGAAACCTACAAAGATATCCTCATGAAGCTTAAACCCGGCGATAAAGTCGTTGCGCAAGTCATCGTAGCGGAAAATGACCGCGGTCAATCCGTACTTTCTCTGCGGCGAAGTATTTTTGAAAAATACTGGACTGACTTAGTTGCCTTCCAAAAGAGTGGTGTAGCTGTTGAAGTGGTCGTCAAAGAGCCGGTGCGCGGTGGAGTACTCGTCGACTACAGCGGACTGCGTGGGTATATTCCACAGTCGCAGTTAGACGCCAATTTAGTCAAACAGCTGGATAAGATTTCCGGTCGTCATATATCGGTGAAAGTGATGGAGGTGGATAAAGCGACTAATCGCCTCATTTTTTCTCAACGGGCTATTGCTGAAGGAGAAATGCTTGCTAGACAGAAAGAACTATTGGATGCACTGGTCATTGATAGTTCCCTGCAGGCAACGATTACGGGCGTCGTGCCCTTTGGTGCATTTGCCAAAGTTTCCGTCACCCGCGATGGGCAGACGCAGGAAATCGAGGGACTTATTCATATTTCCGAAATTGCCTGGGAAAAAGTAGATAATCCAGGTGATTATCTAAAAGTCGGTGACTCGGTAAAGGTAAAAGTGATTGGCGTAGATCGCCAAACAGGGAAAGTCACCTTGTCCCTTAAGCAGCTTCTGCCGGATCCCTGGGAGCATGTTTTGGATATGTTTGAAAAAGACAGTGAAGTGAAAGGGACGGTGTCCCGCGTCACTCCCTATGGCATTTTTGTTACGTTAAGTCCTGGAGTAGAAGGCCTTATTCACATCAGTAAAGTTTCGCCTGGCGAGGAAACAAAAGTGGGTGATGAAATTACCTGTATTATTGAAGATGTAAAGCCCGATCAACGCAAAATTAGCCTTTCGATGGCTCTCACCGAAAAGCCGATTGGCTACCGATAGACTGGGAGTAACGGAAAGTCCCGCGCCGGTCAGATCTTTAATAAAGACTTGCACTCTTTTTGTTGATTGACTTCCATTTCCTCACAAAATGTTTTCCGTTGTGGCACTTCGTTGAGTAAATCTATTGCTCTATCTATAATCGTACCATAACAAGCTTGTTTTTCATTTTGGTTAGTAAGCAATTTACAAAACGAAAGTGCAGTTTTACTTCCACTAGGGTCCCAAAAGGCATCCTGAACAGCACCGGAAAGACAGCTGTTGCGCATAATTCCCACAGGAGCATTGTTGCAAGTGGCAATCGCTTGTATAGAATTTCCTCTATACGTACCATCAACGTCTCTGCCCATGCTGGCAAAACAAGATACCTGATATTGTGCTGGAGCTTGGCTACACGCTTTCGCCACTTGTGCAAAATCGCCCTTAAATAACTGTACCATACGGGAAGTTTGGTAAAAATAACATGCGCCTTTATATTTTTCTTCTACAATAGTACATGGAAATTGAGGATCTGCATTTAAATACTTCGTTTGGTGTCCATCTTCTTTTGCCAGTCCACCCACAATATTTTCCATAAATACGCCAGTATAGCAGGAATCTTTTTTCTGGGCCAGCAAGTCACAATTTCTAAGAGCTTCGTTTATGTCGTAATTACTCCAAGCCATAAGCCCATGTCCAATGCCGTGGATGCATTGGTGACTAAAAAAGGGGTTAAGTTCAGAGATACACATAACTTTGAGATTTTCGGTAAGGTTTTGGGTACCATGGTCTCTAAAATAGGCTTCGGTGGCACCATGATAACAACCTGAATGACATTCACTGCCGCATTTTTGAAAAGCCTTCTCATTAAATATTTCATAGGAAAATCTTCCAGCTTTATGCGCCGGCTGATGACAGTCACCGTAAAGAGATGTGAGCTCATGTAGGTACTTGGTCGTCTTTGCTGGTCCATACTTTTTGACATATGAAAAAAGCGCTGCTTCATCTTTAAAAATTTCAGGCGCAATTTCAGAAATGTTTGGATTATAACGTTGAGACGCTTTATTCTTGGTAGAATTTGATGTTAAAAAGGATACTCCGAAGATCCGCAAAACACGTCTGATGAGTTCCGTCATACTCGCTACAAATCCCTTTGTCTGTGTAGAATTTTTTTTCATCACTATGCTACCGGTAAATTGCGGAAAAAGGTGATCATGAAACTTCCACTGTCCGGCTCTTGCAAATGTAAAGCTCCAACTTTTGCCTGGTTCTATCGGTTTTTGTGGATCAAATTCTGGATAAATAGAATGCGTGGGGTGGATGTTGCTTGCCGGCCAGTGAGCCTCTTTTCCCACGTTTTCAAAAACTACCGTGTCACCCTCAACGATTTCTAAATTCTCGGGATTATAACCAGTTTCGCTCATGTGAATAATGAAGTCACCACCACTCATGCTATGAGCGTGAGCTAACATAGGATGGAAAAATAAATAACTTATAAAGAAAAATAAAATAATAAAACCTTGATGAAAGATCTTCATAGATTTGCTCCTGAAAGACACGAGTCTGCAAAACCTTTGAGGCTTGAGCATTTTTTTCTGACCAGGCTAACATCGGTAGTTTGAGAGCGAATATTTATTCCGATTTCTTTAAAACACAGCATGTTAAATTGAAACTCTACCGTCTTACAAAACTCAATAACTCTGGTTAAATCAAGTTCATCAAAATTCATTAAATTATCAACTGCTCCAATCACACATGACGCTTTGTATTTTTCGGGAAACTGTCCGCAAAGAGACCACGCCCTTCCTATAAAATCAAGAGAATTTAAATTTTTACTTAAAGTCTCCTGCCAGCTTGGATTGGTAACCATGAGTCCAAGACTTTCAAGACAAGCCGAAATATAATTTCCGGGCGCGTTTAAACAAGCTCGCGATGCCTTTTCCAAGTCATAGTTAAAGTATTTAACGAGCCATCCGGCATGATTAATGAAGCATTCATGGCGATATTTTTCGGGCACTGTATTGCAAGGAGTAAGCGGATCAACATCAGAAAATATACCAGAACGGGCTTGCCCGCGCATCCCGGCGTTGGTATTTTCCATAAACACTCCCTGCCAGCAACCATCTTGAGCCATTTGCGTTTCCAGTTTGTCGCACGTGTGAAGTGACTTCCATAGGTCATACGCATTGGCCATGAGCACTCCATGTCCAGCACCGTGATAGCAGTAAAACTTATATTTTCCTGAATATGAGGCATCTATGGGATCACAAATTATGGATATTGCCTCTTTCCCAGAGGTGGTTTTACCTAAAACGTATTCAAAAAATCCATGCTGACAACCGTAATTAAAGTCGGTGGAGCAGAGGAAAAAAGCTTTAGAATTGACGCCGAACTTTTGGGCTGTTTCTCTACCTATTTGATGTGCTAATTGATGATCGTCAACTTGAGTTGCTATCTTTCTTTCCGACTGCAAAGTTTTTATGAGTCTAAGTGTTTTTTGGGGGCCGTACGTTCGGGTGATGTTTAAGAGCGAGCGGCTAATGCATGGAACATCACTATTAGCGCAAGTTTTATCGTAGTCCAGGTATACGCTTTGATCATTAGTATTTAAAGCATTTAAACTCGGTGGTTCCTTAAACTGTGTACGCACAGCCGGTGATTTTAGTTCAATTTGAGGCGATGCCCGTTTCTGTACCAAACTCAATATTTGAGTCAGTATGTGCTTGACGTAATCAGCTATATTTTTCAATATACCCTCTGATGATGTAGACCCTGAGGTTTTTAAGACATCTTTATTTACATGTACGGTCCCTAAAAAATATGGGTTTAAATGGTCATGATACTTCCATTCGCCTGCCTTTGTAAAAGTAAAATTCCAACGATTTCCTGGTCCTATCGGTTTTTGTGGATCAAATTCGGGATAAATGGAGTGGGTGGGGTGAATGTTGCTTGCTGGCCAGTGATCTTCTTTATCGGCATTGACAAAGGTCACGGTCGCATCCTTGTCTACTGTTATTTCTTTGGGCGCAAAGCCATCTTTGGTCATGGTGATGGTGGTATTTGTCGCCGCATGTGTATAAGAAGAGGGAAAAAAGATCGTTATGGCAATCAAAAAAATGAGGGCTAGATTATTCATAATAATTATTTTCATTATACCAATTTCCCGCGTGTTATAATGCAGACGTTCCTATGAAACTTCGTTCCTCTTTCGTTTGTCAGCAGTGTGGATATAAAACGCCGTCGTGGTATGGAAAGTGCCCCAACTGCGGGGAATGGAATAGTTTAGTGGAGACGGTGAACGAGGAATTCCAAAGTTCAAAATCCAAATTTCAAAACAAATCCAAAATCCAAATTTCAAAACCGGTACGACTATCGGAAGTTAAACATATTGAAAAGAATCGGTTAAAAAGTGGGATAGTTGAATTTGATCGCGTCATGGGGGGAGGGATTGTGGCGGGGTCGGTGACGCTTTTGTCCGGTGATCCGGGGATTGGGAAGTCCACATTGCTTCTGCATGTTTTGGCCGCAATCGGTGGGTTATACATTTCCGGTGAAGAATCGGCAGAACAAGTGAAGCTTCGCGCCAAGCGCTTGGGCATCAACGGAGAGAACATCAGCATTTTGGCAGAGACGAATGCGGAGGGGATCATTGAGACGTTAGCTTCTTCTGTCATTGCGAGCCGCCAGTTGGCGGAGAAGCAATCTCTAGAGATCGCTTCGGTCGCCTCCGGCGACTCTCGCGATGACAGAATGACCCTTGTTATTGTCGACTCTATCCAAACCCTTTCTTCAGACGATTTAGAAGGCCTGGCTGGTTCAGTGGGACAAATTCGCCACTGCACGGAGCTTTTGGTTGGAGTTGCAAAAGCAAAAGGAATTCCACTTCTTATTATTGGCCATGTGACGAAAGAAGGAACGATTGCCGGGCCAAAAGTTTTGGAGCATATGGTGGATACGGTGCTTTTTTTGGAAGGAGAACGCTTTGCCAATGCTCGCATCCTTCGAACCCTCAAAAACCGCTTTGGACCAGTGGAAGAGGTGGGTATTTTTGAAATGGTTGGTGAAGGACTAAAAGAAGTGACTAATCCCTCTGGTCTTTTTTTGCAAGACCGAGTAAAAAATGTCCCCGGGTCAGTAGTTACCATAATTATGGAAGGAACCCGGCCACTTTTGGTTGAAATCCAAGCATTAGTGGTGCCGACCCAACTTCCGATGCCTCGCAGAATTGCTAATGGCATCGATTATAATCGATTGCAATTACTCGTTGCCATTTTACAGAAGCGTTTGAATATCCCAATCGGTACGTTTGATATTTTTGTCAATGTCAGTGGGGGACTCAAAATTGCCGAGCCGGCAGCGGATTTAGCCGTTGCTTTAGCCATTCTTTCTTCATTCAAAAATAAAGCATTGGATCCAAAAACCGCAGTCTTCGGAGAGCTCGGGCTTCTGGGCGAAGTGCGCTCCATTGGCTCCGAGGAGCGCCGCACGAAAGAAGCAAAACGATTGGGATTTGCGACGGTCATTTCACCAAAACAAGTGCGCAATCTCAAACAGGCTGCTGATATACTTGGATAATGTGGTACAATTTGGGAGATGAAGAAGATAGAAAACACTGATGTCAAAAGCATGGAAGCTGCTCTCGGCAGGCCAAATCCCAGGGATTTTGCCAAAATTGTGGCGCGGGAGATTGTCAAAAATCTCGGGAATCTGGGGAGGCTGCGGCCGTTTAATCGCGAGATGCCCCTCTCCGAATTCAAAGATATTGCCGTCCCCGCAGGAGAAAATCTCATACTCGTTGATACCAGTGTTTTGGTGGATGGCCGTATATTACCTATCGTCAATAGTGGTTTCCTCACCGGTACGCTCGTGGTCCCAGAATTTATCTTGGGTGAGATTCAACATATCGCCGATAGCTCTGATAGTTTGCGTCGTGCTAAAGGCAGGCGGGGGCTGGAAGTGGTTAATAAAGTCAAAGCGCAGCGTGTGAATGAATTAGTCAAGGTAAGAATTGTGAAAGATGACATTGTCGACGTCAAAGAGGTAGATCATAAACTCGTTCGGCTTGCTAAACTCTGGAAAGCCAAGCTTTTGACGGTGGATTTTAACCTTGGCCAGCTAGCGCGTGTGCAAGGAGTAAAAGTGCTCAATATTAATGATTTGGCACAAGCAATCAAGCTTTCTATCATCCCTGGAGAAGAGCTCACCATCAAAATTACGCATCCAGGGAAAGAACGAGAACAAGGAGTAGGCTATTTACCCGATGGCACCATGATTGTGGTGGACAATGCGCGAGAAAAGGTAAGCCTCGACGTTGTGGTGGTTGTTTCTAAAGTCCACCAGACCCCCGCAGGACAATTATTTTTCGCAAGACTGAAATAATCCGACGATGAATTAATCCGACAAATCCGATAAATACTACAAATCCGACAAATGAATCATTAACGCCTCGTATTTTCTAGAATCTTGCTAATGATTTTAAGAATTTCCCAGCATTCTTGGATATAGATATCTACAATTTTTGGCTCTACTAGTTGAGTATCTCGGGTAAACGAAAGCCAATAATGAGTTTCTTTTGTTTCTTTTTTGACAATCATATACTTGGCAATAAAATCTTTCGTTGAACCCGAAGCATCGGCCTCTTGGTCATTAGCACCAATGGATGTAAGAGAAGAAGATATTTGACTGATGATGGGTAAGTTTTCCGTAGTTTTAGGAATTTTACGCACAACATCTCGGAAGCAATCCAATATAAAATGGTAGATGCGTACATGAATGTCTTTATTCGTGTCTCTATATTTATTCATTACTTCATTGTAGCATTCCCTTATTTATTTATAGTATTGGTAGTATTTGTCGGATTTGTAGTATTATTTTGTTGTCCCAAAGTTATCCACATAAATTCTGTAAATTTTATTTAGATTGATAGAATAATCTAAATGTTGTATAAAAAACTATGAGACGTGTTATTTTGGTGAAGGAAAAATTTTATAGGGCTTGACAAGCAGAATCATGCGTGTTTGAATAGGGATATGATAAAAATTATTGCAATGTTGCGTAGTCGCGTGCTGAATCTGGTTGGGATGGGAAAAGTGATCCAGAAATCGCCATTGGCCCTAGAGCGAGAGCAGTTTGTCAAAGAGATGAAGGATCAGTTTGTGCAGCTTAACAAAAAAGGGTTGGGGATTGCGGTATTTACGTTGTAGGTTTACCCGCCTACGCTTACTTTGCGATTCGCCAGCTGGCGGGAGCGCGTGAGCGGCGGGTATTTGGCAGTAAACTCGAAGACTCGTTAACTGACCAAATAAAAAAGCATCACTACCGCTAGCAAATTAGGGGCTACGAATAGTAATGCCTTTTACAATGAGTATCGCTCTGTTGAGCAAAAAGAACGATACCGATAATTCAACATAGCAACCTGCCCGGACATTGTCAAATAAAAATTTGAGGCGAGAAATCGTCGTTTTTGTTGTTGGGAAAGCCTTCTTTTAAAACTTTTTGACACCCTCGTGTTTTGATCTAGAGCCTATCTTAAAACATTAGACTTTAGCCCGTCATCCTGGTTTTATCCAGGATCCGCCTTCGCCGAGGCTTTGGCGGACAGGTCTGATTCTGGATGCGCCTTCGGCTTGCCAGAATGACGCAAATCGCAAGGTTTTGAGATAACTTCTACTAGATCGCGAAGTTGAGAAAGTTGAGTCTCGTGATGCATTTTATCGTCGTTATCCAGAACTGCGGCCTCAACGTAAAAAGCGATAGGACTTTTTCGTAAGTATTCAGCTTTTTCCAGTGTCATCCCGCCTGGCGGGATCCAGTCTCTTACCGAAGATGGATTCCCGCTGGAGTTTACCCCGTGCTTCGACACGGGGCGGGAATGACAAATGAGGCTCCATTGGAAAACGGTGAATAGTTACACTTTTTTCCATTGACATTCTTCCTGAACCGATTTACAATCCCATCCAGTTGATCTATACTTTGATAATCGAGTAGGAAAGATATACAAAAAGAATTAAACGTACTTTGTGTGAGGGATAGTTTGTTGGGCAGGCGAACTATCTCTCATGGAGAGTATGTTTTTTGTTTTGTACGGGGCGAGCTTCGGATTATCTCTCTTGCTGCTTTCTGACCCAATTCCACTGCGTAGTTGGTGCCGCGGTCCCACGGGTAGATACTATCAAGATTAGCCAGGTAAACATTGGAAATTGGCGTCTTAATCGTTGGCGCAGTGCGAGAATAGTGAAGTTGATGGACGGGTTGGGCAAAGGGGCCGACGAACATAAAGGAGTTGACCAGGGAGAGTGTAGGATTGAGACGCTTGATAAAAGGAAGAAATTTTTTGAGCAATTGTTTTTTAGTCATGGAAAGATAGGGGTGGCCTTGCGGGAGATAGTTGCCGAAGTACGTCAGGTGATGGCCAGCGTAGTGTTTTTTGTCCATAAAGTTGGTGTGGGCAACGACGGCCAAAAATGGAAATGATCGGTCGTTGATGTTGAGCCAATAGACCCCTCGGCTTTGCTCGGGGCAAGCTTTGAGAATGGGCTCTTTGGTCTCGAGAATCAATGTCTGGGCGTGGAGATGGGGGATGTTCAAAAGAGGTTGGATAAAGGACGTTGGGAATTGGATAAGCTTGGCGGCCACGGGTGTGGGGACAGTGAGGAGGACGGCATCAAATTGGATTTGCATATTGTTCGAGTCCCGCCAAGCGGGACGAGAACTATTTTGATAAACTTCTCTCCGCCAACTGGCGGATCGAAGGATAAAATATTTTTCACTTTTTTGAATGTTTGTTACAGATATTTTTTTATAAATTTCCCCTCCTTGTTTTTCGATAGTTTTTTGGAGTGCATTCACCAGCGTCTGAAAACCGCCTTCAATATAGCAAAGACTGGGCGTCCTTTTTTTTACTCGTGCCCAAAGCCAGGAAGCGGCGATGGTCGGAGCATATTCCCCAAATTTTCCTCGCATAAGTGGTTCCCACAAAATCCGCCAGCTGGCGGACCCGCCAATGGTTTTGAAAAATTTTTCGGCGGTAAGATGTTCCAATGGCTGCCAAAATGGGTTGAATTTCAGAAACGCAAGGAGGGCGGCAGTACGGACTTTGTCAACAGGTGAAAGGTAGGGAAAACGTAGAAGATGGATCGGGGAATCGAGTTGATAGATAGCGTTGGGGAACCGCGTCATTCTGGCTTGTCCAGAATCCGACCTGTCCGCCAAAGCCTCGGCGAAGGCGGATCCTGGATGGGACCAGGATGACGGATAAACGGGGATGACAGAGGAGGGCATCAGCGTCGCCGTGATGGGGCGTTTAATGATGAGTTTTTTTTCTAGTCCCAATTCCTTGATAAGATTGATGATTGCGTAGTCATTGGTGAAGAGATGATGATAGGCTCCTTCCAAATGCCAGTCCCAATCTTTTTGCTTGCCCGCCGACCTGTCCGCCGTAGCTTTAGCAGAGGTGGAAGCCTTGGCGTAGGTGGGTTTAAATCCATGCGCCAAGCCGCCGAGAACCTTGTCTTTTTCAAATACCGTTACTTCGTGACCACGTTTACCTAATTCGTAAGCGGCAGTTAAACCGGCAAACCCGCCTCCGATAATGGCTACTTTCATATTTCAGTTATTCCTTTTACATAGTACTTTTCGTTCTTGGAGTGCCTCGTATGACATCTTCGGCAGGGCAGGCCCGCCACCAATTACCGCGATTTTCATAATGGGATTATACCATGGAGAAAAAAGAGGAGATGGTGGGAACGGACAATGAACGGATGGAAAACAAAGTAAGCGCGGTTACTTATCTTTTGTTTTGTGATCGTTCGTTTTTTCCTCCTCTTTTGGCGGTCGTATGGGGTGGATTCGCATTTTGAAAACTAACGCGATGAGGCAAGCCCCCACAAGACCAAAGAAGAGAGATAGATCTTGTCTGTTGATGGAGTATGCTATACAGAGAAAGCCTAGTCCTGTCAACGCAATCCCGATCTTGGGATAAAAATGTGTTGTGCCGAAAAGCATCCCGAGACCGAATGCCAACAGTCCAATGGCTATGAGAAAAACCATTGATACGGTGATCATGGAATCACCCCTTTCCTCTACCCCACCATCTCTCAGACTGATAGTATATCACTGGCAGACTGATTTTGTCGAATAAATTGAGAAGCCTTCAGAATCATTAGAAAAAACTCGGGTGAAATTTTTCTTGAAGACTTCTTCGTGAAAGGAGATTTCCTCTGCGGCATTTTTGGTTTGGAACGTTATATATGAGATGTGGTGGGCTTTGAGCATGGTGCACATCGTCGTCAGATCGGTATTTTCGTATATGGTTTTCATGTTTTTGAGGCGCTTATCTGTATCGTAGCCTTCGGACCAGGCAAAATACGGCCAGCCCAGGAAAATTTTTCTGCCCGCAATGGAAGCGGGATGGTACAAAAAACTACTATTGAGAACAATTGCATCTTTTGGCGTGTTTTGGGCTATCCATGTGGCGGTTTTGTTGGCGGGAATATCTGAAAGCGGGCCTTTGGCGTCATTGAAAATAACCATAAAGTCGATGATGCCCGAAAGAGTTAAAAATCCGACAAATCCGACAAATAAACAAATCCGACAAATGAAATGAAAACGACGGATAATTACAAAGACAGCATACGCAGAGAGCATATTTCCTAAAATGAGCGCGAAGTTAAAAAATTTGTGATTCGCAGCAACTTCCGGAGAAAATTTGAAGAGATTGGCGATAATAAAGAGTACAAAGATTGGGAAGAAGAGTTTTTTTGTCCGTTTTGGCACGAGAAAAAATCCTAGTGGAATAAGGATGCTGTGAAGGCCCAGGTTTTGCCACCAGAAGCTTACAAAATGGCCGAGGGTGAAATTGTTGTGGGTAAGATATCCCGGGTACCATGCAATCAATTTTGGTCCATGAGAGAAACCCAGCAGCTGTGGAAGAACAAGAAGACTGGTGATCGTGCCGCTGAGGGCAAGAAACAATCGAAGTTTGGGGAAAAATAAAAAATAGATTCCCATCAGTACGGCGATGATGGCGAGGGTGGGTTGATGAAAAAAGGGAAAGATGCCAAACAGGACGCCAAAAAACACCGCCCTAAAAATTAAGAAATTTTTAGGGTAAAACCACAAGAGTTGTTTTTTCCACGATTTGTTCTCGATGTCGAGAATTGCGTAGATAAAGAGAAGTGCTATGCCGAATGCCAATGCAAGGTGGCGTTGATTGGTGTAAATATTCAAATTCCAAAACGCGCTGATATCTCCTTTGCCCCAGGGCGCAAACGCAGAGAATTCTTTTGTATGCAGAATGTCCATAAGTGTATGGGGAGAAAGCGGTTGCTTTTGAAAAAATTGGAGAAAAGATAGGGAGCCATTGAACAAGAAAAAAAGGACAGAGAGGAGAGCAATTCGTTGATTTTTGAATACCTTTTGAGCCACCAGATAGATGCCGGCAAGAAGAAGGAAAAATCCTAAGGCACTGGGAATATTGAGCGCCCAGTCGATGCGAATACCAGCAATTTCTAACATCCCGACGAGAAAGTAGAACAAAAAGTGATACCGGATCGGTTCATTAGGAAACAGGGGATGTTGCGGAGGCCAATTACGCCCTTCCGAAAAAGATCGGATAAATGCAATGTGGCTGCCAAAATCGCTCCAGACTTTTGCAGAAAGAAGCATGGCGTGCGTCTTGGTGTCATAGGAAAATGTATGAAACATGAGCCAGAAAGAAAAGAAGAAAAAGAAAGCAAAGAGGAGAAGAGTTAATAGAGTGCTTCGACGCATTGTATGTATTTTATCACGGTGAGGCCTATCGTATAATGGAACACATGGGTGCGGATGTTTGGATCGTTCTTCAATGGTGGGCAGTATTATTTTTGGTTGGTGCAGTTTCGTTTCCTTTAACCAAACGGTTGTTTGCCCCTGGCTTGCCATCCGAAGCCTCTGGCGTAGGATGGTGGGACGGCGGATATTTTTTTGCCAAAGCAGTCGGAATGGCAGTCGTGACGTACTTCGTGTACCTCGTGGGAAGTTTGCACATTTTGCCGTTTACCATCCCGACCATTGTGATTTCGTTGAGTACCGTTTTTGCTGTAGGCTTTTTTCTCCATAGTTCTCATAAGACTGATAGGTCAAATAAGACCAATATGATGCTGATTGCCGGAGAGGAACTTTTCTTTTTCGCAGCACTTCTTTTTTGGGCATGGGTGAAAGGACATGAACCATCGATTCGAGCTTTGGAGAAGTTTATGGATTTTGGGTTTACGAAATCCGTCCTCAACAGCTTGTATTTTCCCGCGCCAGATATGTGGTACGCCGGTGGGACCATTAATTATTACTACTTTGGCCATGTCGTCTTGGCAGTCCTCACGAAGCTTTCCGGCATTGATCTTGCCTACACGTTTAACCTCATGCTTGTCACAATATTTGCCCTCACCCTGACGATGAGCTTTTCCATAGGGGTTCAGTTAGGGGTGATAGGGGGAATATGGGGGAGAAGGGGAAAGATAATGGTCGGAGTGTTGACGGCGTTTCTCGTGACCCTTGCGGGGAACTTGCAGACTATTTATGCATTTACTCGGGGCTATACCGGTGATCCGCCAGCTAGCGGACCGCCGCCGTTTTGGCAATTAGGGTGGAGCCTAGCAGGGTTAGAAAGATATTGGTACGCTAACGCCACGCGCTTTATTCCTTACACTATCCACGAATTTCCCAGCTACTCATTTGTGGTTTCAGATGTGCATGGGCATGTTTTGTCTTTACCATTTGTTTTTCTTGGTATTGCACTTCTGATTTTGATGTTTGGTCAGTCTGTTCATGGAGAAAAATTTCAAATTTCAAATTTCAAATTTCAAATTTTATTTTACGGCTTCCTCGTTGGCATTCTTCTTATGACCAATGCGCTGGACGGGCCTATTTATCTCGGGTTATTTGTGATTCTCTATTATATTCTTCGAGCGACGATTCATCGAGGAGTCGAGAAGTCACGCGCAATAGTTCTCGACTTCGCTCGAACAATAGGGATGGTTGTGCTCACTGCAGGACTCACGAGTCTGCCATTCCTTGCTCATTTCAAATCTTTTGTCTCTGGCATTGGCGTAAACTGTCCATCGGCATCCGCCGGCTCGCCGATTGGGCCGTTTCTTTTTGAAGGCGTAGAGAAGTGCCAACATTCTCCGTTATGGATGCTTCTCCTTTTGTGGGGGTTTTTCTTGTACTGTGGGGGATGGTTTATTTTTCATATCAAAATGAGTAAAACTGTATCTAACATAGAGAAATTGTTGCTTATTTTCTTTATTTTTTCCATCGGGCTTATTATATTTCCTGAGTTTTTTTACTTCAAAGATATCTACCCCGCGCATTTTCGTAGCAACACCATGTTTAAGCTTGGATACCAGGCATTTATTTTGTTTAGTATCGTATCGGGATACACTATTATGACGGTGAAGAAGAGAGCTTTTTTCCTTTTTCTTCTCCCATTGTTATTTCTTGTTTCCATCTATCCCATATTTAGTGTGCGATCGTATTTTAACAGCTTAAAAAATTATGAAGGGCTCCATGGGTTAACGTGGTTTGCGCGGGAGTATTCCGATGATTACGCAGCGATTATATGGCTTGGCACGCAACCCCTCGGTACTCTTGTCGAGGCAGACGGAGATAGCTACACCGATTACGCCAGATTTTCTGCATTTACGGGACTTCCTACCATCATCGGCTGGCCAGTGCATGAATGGCTCTGGCGAGGAAGTTACGACGTGGTTAGCCCCCGACGCGAAGAGGTGCATACCATCTACGAATCTCCTGACTTTGGGCAAACTCAAGCATTGCTCAAAAAATATCACGTCACCTACATTGTCATAGGAACGCTCGAGCGAAGCAAGTATCCAAAGCTGGTGGAGGAAAAATTCCGCCTCTTTGCTCAAGAGGCATTCCGCTCCGGTCAAACCGTCATATACCAAGTCCAATGAAGGGATCACGTGCGCTCTCTCGCGGTCGTTTGCGGGTAACCGTTCAGGATTTAGCAAAACTTTTATTGTTCGAGGCTATTTGCCGAGAACTATTTTTTTCATGAGACTTCTCTCCGCCAGCTGGCGGATCGAAGAATAATTTCTTTGCCAACTCGTGAACGGTTACGTTTGCGGTGCTTGACAAAGGGGGGAGATATGTGTTTTAATACATAAAGATTGTTGTAATCCTCTGGACAGAAAAAGAGTTGTCATCAATTCCCAACACCGATGATCGAAATTACATAGTGTCGTGGTACTTCTTTTTTTATTATGGCTTTCAGAGCCTCACATACATCAACGCCCGTTCCATCAAAACCAGAAGAAGTCCTTCGTCCGTCAGCTGACGGATCAGGATCTTCCTCTATGAGCGTGGAAGATCTCGTTGGGGGACCAGTATCTTCCGAGTCTGCAGCCAGAGAAGAGAAAGCACATTCGTCAGGCTCAGTGCAAGCGACGGAAGGAGCTCCCCAAGAGACACCAAACCCGCCAGCCAGGTTACCAGATGGTACCTGGCCATCACAAGGTTTCGTACCTCGACCCCAGCCCTACGATGCTCAGGGTAAACATAGATTTGGCGGTTCCTATCAACGACCTTCGTATCAAGGTAGTCCGCCCGCCGGCGGAGGATTTCGTTCTGGCGGTGGGTATCGCCCTTCGACTTTACCCAGGACAAGCCCTTCTCCGCCCGCCGGCGGCAGGCGTGAGTGGGGAGCAAATAATGGTTCCCGGCCTGGGGCTTCAAGCTTCACCCGTGACACAGGATCCGCAGGCTACACCCAGGATGTCGATGTTCCCACAGAAACGGTTCACGGGATGCTTGATGTTATGCCCGAGGGTCATGGGTTTTTGCGGCCAAAATTTACCCCGAGTGAGCAAGATGTCTATATTTCTCTTTCTCAGATTCGTCGATTTCTCCTTCGTAATGGTGATGTCGTCGAAGGGCAAGCACGGCAGCCCAAAGACAATGAACGCTACTGGGGACTTCTGAAAGTAGAAAAAGTCAATGATCTTCCGGCAGAGCAAATGGAGAAGCGGCCGAAGTTTGAAGATCTTATACCCGTGTATCCCAATAAACAGTTAGTGTTGGAAACGAGTGACGGACCTCTGTCCATGCGCATCATTGATCTCGTTGCCCCCATTGGGTTTGGTCAACGGGGGCTTATTGTCTCGCCGCCCAAAGCAGGCAAAACGACCATCCTCAAGGAACTTGCCGCGGGTATTGCTGCTAACTACCCCCAGGTGCATCTGATGGCAGCCCTTATCGGCGAGCGGCCGGAAGAAGTCACCGACATTAGTCGAAGTGTGAAAGGTGAAGTGCTTGCCAGTAACTTTGATGAGTCACCAGCTGAGCAAACCCGGATAGCAGAAGTAGCTCTGGACCGCGCGAAGCGCTTGGTAGAAATGGGCCGCGATGTGGTTATCTTGCTTGACTCCATTACTCGACTTGCGCGTGCCTACAACCTGGTGGTTAACCCCTCAGGGAGGACGCTTTCTGGCGGATTTGATCCGGCGGCGCTTTATCCTGCCAAGCGGTTTTTAGGAGCTGCGCGATGCGTGGAACCCTTCGCTGAGGCTCAGGATAAACCCTTAGATTCTTCGCAGAGTAAACGCGTTACTGTGGGTGGCTCGCTTACGGTCATCGGTACGGCACTGGTGGAAACCGGCAGCCGTATGGATGATCTTATTTATGAAGAATTCAAAGGCACCGGCAACATGGAGCTGCATCTTTCTCGTATTTTGCAGGAGCGCCGTGTGTTTCCCGCCATTGATGTGGGAAAATCCGGCACCCGCCACGATGAACTTTTGTTGGGGGAAGACGCTATGAAAAAGGTCACGACCCTGCGGCATATGCTTTCGATGCTTTCTGATGAAGAGCGCACCGTCATGCTTATTGAACGACTTGGCAAAACAAAAACCAACGCCGAATTCCTCGATTCACTCGCAAAAGGCTAAAAATTCTTATTGGACATACGTGATCTGTTCGACTAATATGTCTTATATGCTTCTCCAAGATCTCTCCGACTGGCGACGGGGGTGGTTTCTCTATATTGAAAAAAAACTCGGCCGAATGGGCACTCGTTTTGAAACCTACAAGACCTTCCTCGTGAATTTTCTTATGGCGCGGCGTGGAGGATATCAGCGGCCGTTTTTACATTTTTCCTTGGGGATGCTTCTCGTTGTTGGGATTTTGTCCGCGCCGATTTTAGCCCGTTCCTATCCAGGTGCGTTGCCAACAAGTTTAAATGAGTTTACGCCCGCTTCAGCGGTCTTGACGTCCCTAGATCTTACTGAATATGGAGTGCAGACCCAGGTTTCTGCAAAACCACGGGATCAGGTGATACTCTATGCGGTACAAGAGGGCGATACCTTGGCAAGCATTAGTCAGAAGTTTGATGTATCAGTAGATAGTATTAAGTGGTCGAGTGATCTAAAAAGCGATGAGTTAAGTATAGGTCAAGAACTGAAAATTCCCCCAGTCACTGGCATCGTGCACAAAGTAAAGGAGGGGGAAACCATCTACAGTATAGCAAAAAAGTATAAAACAGAACCTCAAAAGATTGCTAACTGGATCTTTAACGACTTTTCTGATCTAGACACCTTTGCGATCAATATCGGGCAGATCCTTATTGTTCCTGACGGCGTGCAACCAGAAGCACCAGCAATCTTCATTCCCGCCCCGCCGGTGTTTGCCGGGGGAACGGGGCAATTTCAATGGCCTACTGGTGGGTTGATTACCCAATACTATGTGTGGTACCACCGCGGCATCGACATAGCCAATTCCGCGGCTCCCGGGATTGCCGCTGCCGATAGTGGCGTGGTCACGTTGGTGGAGTACTTACGCTGGGGATACGGACAACATGTGATGATTGATCATGGCAATGGGTTTATCACACTCTATGGGCATATGAGCGAAATATATGTCAAGCCAGGTGATCGCGTGAGTCGCGGGCAAACTATTGGCCGCATGGGATCAACCGGTCGTTCTACGGGGACGCATCTTCATTTTGAGATCCGTAGAGGCAATGAACTGGTCAATCCCTTGCCGTTTTTGAAGTAAAAAATAGGTCTTATAAGACAAATACGTCCTATACGTATTATATGATAAAATGTGACTATTATATGGGCCGGTAGCTCATTTGGTAGAGCGCTGCATTCGCATTGCAGAGGTGGGGAGTTCGAATCTCCTCCGGTCCACAATATACGTCTTATGAGTCTTATATGTCTTATATGATGACCAAAAAACCAGGAGGCTACGAGAATCTCCTCGTCTATCAACAGGCGGTGGTGATTTCGGATCTCACGGTTGTCTTTTGTGAGCGGTTTTTGGGAGAGTTCAAATACCGGCGCACCGTTGAGCAGATGGTGCAAGCTGCCCGTTCTGGGAAGCAAAATATTGTTGAAGGATCACTGGAGAAGAGTATGGAGGGAAATATAAAGCTTACCGGTATAGCACGAGCCAGCTACGGAGAGCTTTTGGAAGATTATAAAGATTTTTTGCGGCAGAGAGGCTTGGCTCTATGGTCCAAAGACGATTCAAGGGTTTTAAAAATCCGTTCCTATAAGACCTATATGTCTCATAAGCCTTATACGTCTTATTTGCAAAATCCGGAGGATTTTGCAAATCTCATGGTGACATTGTGTTTTACAGAAGGATATCTTTTAGATCGCCTGTTGTATGCGCAGGAGCAAAAATTTATTAAAGAGGGAGGCTTTCGAGAAAATCTTTTTAGAAAACGACAGGAATTTAGAAGAAAGGGTTTATCCTAAAAAGGGGTTTACCCGGAAATTTTTCAGAAAATATTCCGGGCCCGTAGTACACCGGTAGTATAACTCCATGGCATGGAGTAGAAAGGGGTTCGATTCCCCTCGGGTCCACATTCATATTCAGATGATTCTTCTAGAACTCGTCTCAAAACATCCGAAATAGGCAACGAGGAATTTTATGCATCAAGGATAAATATACAAAGTAAGGACTTGACATTTTTCCATTACTAGAGTAGTATATCCTTGTATGAATCAAAGCGCAACGATTACCAGTAAAATGCAACTTACTATCCCTATTGTGATAGCAAGAAAAGTAGGCATTGGGAGTGGTGACAAGGTTGCTGTTTCTGAAGAACATGGGCGTATTATACTCACTCCCATGAAGCAGCTTATTGAGGAGCTTGCGGGTTCTCTCGCAATGCCGAAGAAGTGGTATGGGAAAGATTTGGATGAAATTATCAAAGACGCAAAGCAAGAGTATTTTCAACATAAAAAAATATAATGTTTATTGATGCAAACTATTTTCTTCGTTTTCTCCTTAATGATATCCCCGAACAACAGAAAGAGGTAAAAAATCTTTTTTTAGATGCATCAGAAGGAAAAGTTAGGTTAGTAACGTCTACTATTGTTTTTTTTGAAGTATATTGGGTGTTGTTTTCTGTGTATAAACATACAAAAGGGGAACTGGTAGAAGCGTTACATAAACTATTAAAGTTACGTTTTATTACTCTGGAAGAACAAGGAATCTTAGGAGATAGCCTATCATTATTTGAAAAAACTACGTTGGATTTGGAAGATTGTTATAATTTGTATTATGCTAAATCGAAGAAAGTACATCAATTCAAAACATTTGACAAGAAATTAGAAAAAGAGTTTTCTAGACAATAATTTTTAGCCCCCAGAAGATTCCCTTGAAATCTCACCAGATAAGGAAGGAACGAGAACACTTAATGAAGTCGGGGGATGAAGTGGCCGGCGGCACGGGTTTACCCTGAGCGAAGTCGCAGGGCTTTACTGATTTGAATCGCTCGTTCTTGACGAAGGGCTGCTTTTTTTGTCGGATGTGTTCCCAACACTCGACCGGTGGTTTTAGAAAGAAGAAGCCAGATTTTTCCTTTTTTCTTTATCATATGAGTCTTATTTAAGACTGATATGACCTATTTGCCTATCTCCGTTTGATAGCCGGCAACTTGCGGTGACTCGTTCATTTTTTGATTAATGAGGTTCCCTAAGATAACGCCGGCACCCAACATGAGGGAAAACATCACCAAAAACATCCAACTGCGAACAACGACGAGATAGTTTTTTGGTGATTTTGATTGTCCTGTATGGCGATGATGTCTATGATGAGCAATTTTTTTCTTCATATGATCTCCTTCATACTCAGTGTAGACAGGTTCTTTTCCGTTTGTCAATAGAGGAGTTTTCATATTTTCCTGTTGACAGGGGAAAGAAAAGTAGTTCATAGTAGAAATATAGGTATGAAAAAAGGATTTATTCAAGTTCTCCCCCTCATTCTCCTTGCAGCATTCGCCGTAAGCACCCTTATTATCGCCAATCGAGTTCAACAGCAGCAACAAGATATACGAAGTCAGGCAAGTTCTCCGGCAGGTCAGAAGGCAATGTCCAAGAAGCCGAAACCTCCCGCACCTCCATCTTGGATGAGTCTCGTATTTCCCCCAACCCAACCCCCTCCACCACCGACAGGGTGCACCAGTCGAACTGCTATCAACGATTGTCGGGCCCAAGGAGGAAAGATTCAGCCAGACTGCAACTGTACTTTGCCTGGCTCAACTGCTACGCCTCCACCGCCAGCCACTACGCCACAAGCGCCTCCATCGACAGACACGACAGGGTGCACCAGTCGAACTGCTATCAACGATTGTCGGGCCCAAGGAGGAAAGATTCAGCCAGACTGCAACTGTACTTTGCCTGGCTCAGTAGCCACGCCATCTGTTCAAGATCCCTGTTATGGAAAGTGCAAAGCTCAACAGACCTGTAAGGAAGTACCGATCGGGTTTGTGTGTGTTAATAATACGCCCACTGCTACAACCCCTCCGACCACCTGTCGTGAAGAGTGTCTGGCGGTCAATGGGAGTCCCGGTGAATGTAAAAGACTTCCTCTCTGTCCAACGGAAGGACCTCAATGGAGTGAGCCTATTATTCCTCCTTCACAGCTGAACGATGTTCCTATATGCGATTCGAGCAGGATGGATTTTGAGGCCATGGACGCTGGTTGTGGGAAATCTTGTAGATCTTACCAAACTAGTACAGGGAAATGGCGATCTGATTACGATTGTGCTCCCAATTGTGTGATTGTTAATCGTCTGTGTCAGCTGCCCACACCGCCTCCCACCACTGCGCCCGTTCAGACTGCTTTGCAGGTATGTTTAAAAGATTGTAAAGATATTGTTTGTTCAGTAGGGTGTTATGCCAACGAGGCAGCAAAGACCGTGACAACCATAGTGAATACCGCTTCTACGAAACCCTATTATTTTAACGGAATTAAGTGCAATCCAGCGAAACAGAGCTTGAAAGACAGTGGTCCATTAACTTTAGAACAGTGTGCAGGTCTGGAAGACGTTGCGAAACGGCAGGCAGCAGAAACTTGTGAGCAGCACGGTGGGAGTTGTGGAAATCGATGTGATGAAAGTTTTGGATACTACCCGTTAAGTGGATCCTGTCCCTCTGGGAAAGTGTGTTGTTATAACGCTTCGCAGCCGATTCCCACACCACCCACGCCTCCTGTACCCCAAAAACTGAATGGATGTGTCAAGGCAGGAGACTGCGGAGATAATGGGCAATATTGTCGGTGGGAATCTATAATTGGTAGTGGATTTGCAGTACAGAAACTTGCTGCAACCGGGGATGCCTGCCGGAAGGTGTTACCAAAGGGAGAATGTACACAGGACGACTCCGAAACCGCTTGTTACAAAGTGTGTCTTGGACAAACAGCTCATCCAGAGCAAGCATCTGTCAACAAT
>Ga0209515_10002747_pt1 | contig 26361 bp, 26 predicted proteins | sample Subgroupgradi54m_FD_187454 | JGI IMG/M metagenome (GOLD analysis project Ga0209515, IMG submission 187454) | Subsurface groundwater microbial communities from S. Glens Falls, New York, USA - GMW60B uncontaminated upgradient, 5.4 m (SPAdes)... ... | reverse complement strand
CGAGCCGCATCTGGTGTTTTTGGGTCGGCGGATTCGATGAAATTGAATTTCGTTTCAACTGCGTGAAAAAATAATCTCTGTCGCCGCGCCAATTGCCGCTCCGAAAACTTGCACGCCGAATATTGAAAGAGAGAGGGCGAGAGCCTGTTCGGGCGGCACATGAAGCCACATCAGAATACCCGCCAAAACCCCCTCTCGAATCCCCAACCCGCCGACAGTAATCGGCAATAAAAGTGCGACGGATACCGCTCCAAAAATCCATGACCAATCCCAAAAAGAAAGGGGGATTCCAATTCCTTGCGCAAACATCATCACAATGACCGCGGCGATGAGCTGAAAAAAAACTCCGGCGAGAACGCTTGAAAAAATCAGCCCCCTGCGGTTGAGATATTCCCTCCAAGCAAAAATGAAAGATGAGAAATTTTCAAGGAGAGCGCGTCGTTTGGGGAAATGGCTGGAGAGTTTCCGTACCATTCTCAAAATAATCTCACCGCACGGGTTGAAACGAATAAAAAACAAAAGAGTGAAACAGCAAAGTGTGCCGAGAATGACGGCGACGAAAATGCTTTGCGGCAAATGAGTTGGGGTGAAAAATACTCCGGCAACAGCGACCAAAAATAATCCGAACAGTCCGGTTATTTTGTCCACCCACACTGACGCGACAATTCTTTCCGCCTCGGCGCTATTTTTTGACAAACGATACGCTTTGACCAGCTCCCCGGATATTTGCCCGGGAAGAACCGTGGAGTAAAAAAGTCCGATGAGGTTAAGCTTGAAAAGCGCGGAAAGAGGATATTCGGGCAGAAGAATTTTCCACTTTGCAGAGGCGATCAAAAAAGCGAAAATATAGAGTGCCGCCGACCAAAAAATAATGGAGGGGGGAAGATTTTGCAAAGAAAGCGCCACCTTCGGCACATCCGAGTTGGCGAAGAAAAAACCGATGAGAAGCGACGACACCAACGCTCTCGCCGCCCATTTTATATTTTGTGTTTTCACCGGCATAATTACACTTTTTGATACATGAATTTTCCGACATTCAATATCCAATTTTTTATTTTGTATTTAAGAACCGCTTTCTTGAAATAAAACGTGTGAGTATCTTTTTCGGCAATATCGATAACTCTTTTGTCCGCGACAATGGAGTAGAGCTTATAATTTACAAGGTCTCTCTCGATGAATTTTTCCGGCTTCTTGGCTTTTATGAGGACGCCGGGTTCTTGAACATCATTTTCAAGAACAAGAATATCGCAATCGGAAAAAATTTCCTTCATGTCGTCAATTTCATAACGCCAAAAATCATGGGGAAAAGCGTGATAATCAAATCCGTAAGAACGAGTGGTAAGCGCAATGATACCGCCAGGCTTCGTCACGTTTTTAATATTCGATATCGCGCGTTTCCAATCCATGACATGTTCAAGCATCTCGTTTGAAACCACCGTATCAAAACTTTCTTTTCCGAATTTCTCCACCAATTCTCCCGCATCGCACAACACATCAACACCATGTCCCTTCTCTATATCCGCGCCAACATACAAGAGAGGGTTCCATGATTTCAGAACAGTCTGCGCACTCCCGTTCACATCATATGCCCCGACCTCAAGAACTTTTTTCCCTTCAATTTCTTCCCGCTTGAAATTTTTCAGCGTAAACGCAAGACAGTTTGTGTTGCACATAAGATGTTTAAAAAAATTATCGCCCGAAACAATCAATTTTTCTCATAAATCTCTTCCAGCCGTTTAATAATGTTCTCCCACGAGAAACGCGCCGCGACATCTTCCTTCAATTTTCGCGAAAGTGTGGCGCAGTCTTTCGCGCCCATATCAAGATACGCGCTCATTTGAGTCGCATTTTCTTCATCGCTTTTTTCATAATCAAGATATAAGCCATTATCACCCAAAACGGAACGATTGGAAAGATGGTCATAGCAGATGGTCGGGAGTCCGATGCCGGAATGGGGGAGAAGTTTGCCATTCCCTTCCGAAGTGGGCAGTTTAAAAGAAACGGCGAAATCTCCGAGCGCGAGATAATCGTAGAGTTCCGAATACGGGACTTTTCCGCCGACGAAAACAATTTCGGAAAGCCCCATGTCTTTGACCAGAGAAGAATACCTGTCCGCATTCGGATACCCCCTGAGCAAGAGAATGACATCTTTTCTTTTTTGAGAAAGGAGCGAAAAAGTTTTGAGCAGAGGTTCTATTCCTTCCACCTCGCTCATGGTTCCGACATACACGAAGATTTTCTTTGACCCGTCCGGATTATATTTCTTCCGAAGAAGGGCTGTTTTTAGCTCGTCGGGCGCAATCGCCGCGATGTCAATTCCGTCCGGAATTATTTTGACTTTTCCCGACGCAATGCGCATCTCGCCAAGTAAAAAACCAGCGTTCTTTTTGTTGCTGACGACGATGGCGGGCGAATGCCGGTAAATGAATTTTTCCAAACGACAAAAAAAGCGGTGAAGAAATCCGTTCTTTTTCATAAAACGAAACGGCAACAGCTCGTCCGTAAGCGACCCCTGGCTGTCAAAAACAAAGATCACATTCTTCCGATACCATACGCGCAGAAAAATACCGATAAGCGCGCCCTCGTGCAAGTGGCAATGAACAATGCCGGGGGCAAATCGTTTCATGGTGGAAAATGCGCGAAACAAAAGGAGCGAGTCAAGATATAATTTCTGCCAGCTCGGTCCCGCTTCGATTTTTTTATACCACGGGATATTTATGATTCTTTCAATATCAAAACCGGGGGCATTCTCGCCGATATGGTAGGTGAGAATTTTTACGCGATACCCGCGCTTTTGGAGGAATTTCGCTTCTTCATAAATTCGGATATGGCAGCCGCGGTGCGAAAAAAACGCCGTTGGGGCAATCATAAGAATTCTCTTTTTCCCCTCCTCTTCGTTTGTGTTTCTTTCGTTTTTCATAAAGTGGTTTTTGTGGGGCTGACAAAATAGCGAGTCTGGAAATCTTCCGTAAACCACAAGTACCCCGCGTTCGCATCGTAAAAATCGGATTCCACCGGCGGCTTGAACACGAAAATGATTGTATCATGTTTCCCCCGCTCTTTATTTTTGGCAATATTGGAACAACCGTAATAGATATTAAGAGGAACGGCTTCTTTTGGAAATGGCGCGAGAAGCAGTTCATCATAGAGGCGCACGCCGCGTTTTTCGCAATTTTCGCGATACGCCCGGTAGGCTTCTTTGGTGTGCGGAACACCCAAAAGGTCCCCTTCGATCATCAAAGCGGAAAAATTTTTGTTTTCTTCCTGCCTTTTTGTCAGTGTGTCAGTGAGCTTTTTTTCTTCCGAAACGCGAGAGAGAAAGCGGTAGTCCCACGCAAAGATGCTCGTAGCGTGGAAAAAGAATGCGAACGAAAGAAAAGCGGCGATGGACACTTTCCATATCGGTTTGGAAAAAAGATATTCGCAATAACGAGTGAGCAGAGAAAAAAAGCTGATGAAAAAAAGCGCGACGAGCGGCAAGACATACCGGCTTTCAAAATGCGAGTAAGAGCCGAATACGGCGAAGAATGCTGCGCCGGAAACGACAGGCATCCAAAACCAAAAAAGCCGATGCGCTTTTTTGGCCGCGAGAAGGTGCGCGACGAGAGCGAGCCACAATATCCACAAAGGGAAAAGCGCGTTCATGAGCGTGCGAAGATATGAAGAATAGGAAAAAATTTTCGGTCCCGCTTCCGGTACCTCTCCCATCACGCCGGAGTGGAGCCATCCGAACATGCGGAAGAAAGCGTACGGATGCCACCACACGATGAGCGCCATGCCGAAAATCGAAACGGCGCAATATCCGCGGAATCGCCGCCAAAAAATGAGATTTTCTCCTCTGCGCCGAAGCCACATTGCGGGGATCCATATCGTTTGAAAAAATATGAAAATGTAACTGATGCCGAAACCGACGAGAGAAATAATGCCGGCATATGTCCAATACTTCGCGCTTTTTTCTTCGTCTTCAGCGATTTTTATCAGTACGTATATTTGAGCCACAAGCAGTGTAGCGATGAATATCCAGTGCCGGAAAAAAGAAGCGTATTCAAAATAGAAAAAATTTGAGGCGAGCATGAGCGAGCCCAAGAATGGAAGATATTTGTTCCGCGATGGGTTTATCGTTTTGGTATTCAGAAAAAGATAAAAAGCTATGAGTCCGAAAAATCCGGCGAAAACGGAAATGGCCCGCGTTTTCCATAAAATTCCTCCCCAATTCCAGAGAATGGAATTTTTGTAGTCCGACGCGCCGCGAACGGCTCCCTGTACCCGAAGAGAGGCATAATCCCAAACGACTGCGGGCAATGCGATGACCGCAAAGACCGGTCCATAATAAAGAGTCTCGCGGTTTCGCAATCCGAGCGGGCTTTTTTCCTCAAGCAGGTGGAGCGCGCCGTTCACGGGAGACTGTTCGTCCCCTGCATAAGTCATAAATGTCACCCTGTCGGTTTCATAAAAAATTCCCGGGAGATGAAGAAAAGTCCAAACGAAAAAACACATCGATACCGCTATCAATGTTTTCTTTTTTTGACAGACAGATGTTATTGTTTTTAGAAACACGGTATGCGTATAGTCTCATGTTATTGCGCGCTTGTAAATAAGCGAACTTTGTCTTGATGCAAAAAATATCATATACTGCTGTCATGTCATCACAAGAAAGATTTGGATATGAGTGGGATAAATACTCTCACATGAGCGAAAGCTATAAAGACCAGTTCCGAAACTGGGTGTTTCTTCTTGGTCCGGAAGATTTTCGCGGAAAAAAAGTTTTGGATGCCGGATGCGGCATGGGGCGCAACAGCTATTGGCCGCTCAAGTGGGGCGCGAAAAGCGTTACGGCTTTTGATTTTGATAAACGTTCGGTGAAGAGCGCGGAGCGGACGCTCTCGGAATTCAAAAATGCGAAAGTTTTTTATAAAGACATTTTCAAAATCGATTGGAAAAATGAATTCGACATCGCCATGAGCATCGGCGTCATTCACCACCTCGAAGACCCCGTTTTTGCTCTGCAAAATATGGTGCGCGCACTCGTCCCCGAAGGGCTTCTTGTTGTTTGGGTATATGGCTATGAAGGAAATGAGTGGATCGTCAAATATGTGAATCCCGTTCGAAAAAATATCACCTCGAAACTTCCCGTTTCCGTCGTCCATTTTTTGAGTTATTTTTGCTCCATGCCTCTTTTTGTGTTCGTCAAAATATCCAAGGGGCCGAGCGGTTATTTGAAACAACTTTCCACATTTGATTTTTGGCATGTACATTCAATAGTATTCGATCAACTCATTCCGGACATTGCGCATTATTGGTCAAAAAAAGAAATTCTGGAAATGCTCCAAAAGGTCGGGGGCGTTGAAAACATCGCCGTTGAGGCGCCGCCAAACGGCTCCGGTTGGATCATCCGAGCCAAGAAAAAATGAAAATCTTCTCAAAACGATTCTTCAAAGAACATATCCTCGCTTTTTTTGCAAGTATTTTTGTCGGTCTCGTCATTGTCGGACCGAACCTGGTTCTTATTGAGAGACTGGGAAATAATTATCATGGAATATATCTTCAAAGCGAAGCGGAGCTTCATTACCTCGCCACAATGAAAGAATTCGCCGAAGGAAAGGGTCTCGGCAATCCGTACATTTATGAGTTCAAAGCGAATGTTCCATCCGCCACATTCACTTTCGGGGAATGGCTCCTTGCTCTGCCGACGATGCTTCTTACCGTTTCCGTTTCGGAAATAAATTTGCTGTACAAATTTCTCCTCCCATCCATTACGGCTTTTCTGGCGTACTTTTTGTTTTTCCGGCTCACGATGGATAAGAGGTGGTCAATCGCGGGCATGCTCGCCATACTCCTCGGAAATGTCCTTCTCAGCTTACCGGACATTAAACATATTTTTTATCTGGAAACAGTCTACCAAGACATGGCGATTTATGCGCGCCCGATAAATCCGCAGTTCAGTTCGATTCTTTTTTTCAGTTATCTGCACATTTTATTCTCGGCAATCGAGCGAAGAAGTTTTGGGTGGTTCGCCGCACTCGCCCTCCTCTTCGGCGCATCCTTTTATGTATATTTTTTCAGCTGCACTTTTCTCCTCGCCCTAAATGCAGTTTTTCTCGCCGGTTTTCTCCTTTTGAAAGATTGGGATATCGTCAAAAAAATGTCTTGCGCCATCGGTTCCGGACTGGTACTCGCGCTGCCGGTATTTCTTCATTATTTCACGCTCGCGCATCACCCCTATTATCAATTGTGGAGAGAGAATTCGCAAATCGTCTTTTCGCGCACTCCGGTCATAAGTGTCGCGGGTATCGCGACCGCTCTTCTTTTCCTTGTTTTTCTTTACCAAAGAAAAATCACCTCCCGCATATATTTTCTCGGGGGGCTGCTCCTCACGACTTTTGTCGTCCTTAATCAGCAAATACTTACGGGAATTCTCGTCCAAGAGGGACACTACCATTGGTACTATAACACCCCGATTTATTTTCTCGCGCTTTTTGTCATAGGGAAAGAATTTTCTTCCGGTCTGAACCGAAAAATTGTTACGGCGGCATTGGTATTTGTTTCGGCGGTTGCGTCTTTTGTCGGCATATTCATTCAATACTCTTCGTATCGTTATCAAGCCCCGCAAAGAACGGCGGAACAAAGATATGCGGCGGTTTTTGATTGGCTCAACACGAATACAAAAAAGGATTCCGTCGTGCTTGCAAACGAGAAACTCTCAACTCTCATTCCGGTATACACCTCAAATAATGTAGTGTGGGCGCCATACGCGCCGTATCACCTCGTATCGCCGGAAAGAACGACCTTCACAACAGACTTTCTCCTCTCCTCAAAAGATTTTTCAAAAGATATTGCGCGATATCGTGTGGATTATGTCGTGTGGGACAAACAAAATAATCCGGAATGGGACATGAGCGCGCGGCCATCGCTTGAACTTTTGCGCAACGAGAACAATTTGTTTATTTATAAAATAAACAAATGATGCTCTCTGCCCGTTTTTTCCATGTGTAATTTTTCACATCTTCAATCGCCCGCATGGAAAGTTTTTTGCCGAGTGTCTCATCATCTAAAAGCATGCTGATTTTTTTTGCCAAATCTTCGGCGCTTCCCGCCTCAAAAAGAAGCGCGTTTTTTTCATTCAGCGCTTCACGAATGCTTGGAAGATCAGATGCGATAATCGGTTTTTGCGCCGCCATATACTCAAACATTTTTATCGGGGAAGTATAAAATTTTGACTCATCCGTTACGGGAGCATTTGGCAAGAGGAGAATATCCGCGCAATGCAAATAACGCGGAACAAGCGTTCGCGGTTTGTATCCGTGAAAAAATATATTTTTAATTTCGCCTCCTTCTCCTCGAATTTCTCCGCCGACAAAAATAAGTGCGGCATCATTGCGCTTCGAAAAATGCTCTTTCCATGCTTTAATGACCGTGTCCGTACCCTTCCATTTGTAAAATTGACCCGTATACATGACAATCTTTTTTTCGAGAGGAATGCCGAGCTCTTTTTTCACGCTATCACGGTCTTTACTCACGATGAATTTTTCAATATCGACTCCGTTTGGAGCAACGAGTGTCTGTGTGAATCCGTGTTCGCGAAACTTTTCTTCCGTTCCTTTTGAATTACAGACGATATAATCCGCTTTTCGCACCAGAAAAAGATAAGGCTTAATCTTGCTTCCCGGCCAGTTGTGCGCTTCATATATGACAAAAAATCCACGCCGCTTAAAAAACCAAGCAACCTCGGCATTTCTCGTATACATAATTCCTGTTTTATCGAACGGCACGTTTCGCAATTTGAAAAGAAACAGGAAAGACTGAAGCCAAAAAGCGGCGCTTCCGAGAAGGCGGCTATACTGAATACTATCCGGCATTCGGACGATTCTTATCGAAAAGGTTCGAGGTACGCCATAAAAATCAAAAATGTTCTTTGTGGTGGGATTTTTCCGCAAAGGAATAACAAGCTCAGTGGCAAAACCATTTTTTGCGAACTCCTCGCACATGCGAACTATCTGGAACCCGTGCGCTTTTTCGGTAGGAATTCTTGAGTTTGCGACATAGTAAAGGCGGCGCGGCGAATGAAGCAACTCTTCAAAAACCGCCCTCGCTTCTTTGTCGTTGTGAATGAAAATGCTGTTTTTGGGCTGATATTTTAACACAAGGGTATGGTTTTTGCGGTATACTTTCCTCCACCCTACACGATATTCCGCAGAAAAATTTTCTCGAGGTCCATATCCGCGCTCTTTAAGACGCCCCTCCAAAACATTTTCCGGAATATCAAACATAATTAATTTGTCGGGCAAGAGAAACCATTTGCCGTATTTTTTGAGGACATTCTCATCTGTGACATTCTCAAAAAGGGAAAGTATGTTTTGGAAGTACCCTTGGTCAATCACGGCTTTCCGGCAAAAGCCGGCTTTTTGATATTTTGCGTTCACGTGCAAAAAAAGATTCATGAATTTGTAGCGGAACAGCCGAAAACCGCCCGCATATGCGGCGACATAAAAAAGAAGCGCACAGAAACGAATCGGGTGTTTGAGGAAAAAAATAAAATTGAGAAAAAGAAGCTCGGAGCGCTTTTGTATTTTTACAACCTCAAAACCGCCCTCCTCTGCAAGCGCTTTGGCGTAAGTTGTCTTGCCGCTCCCGGGCGGTCCGTAAAGTTCGATAATCATTTTTTTGTAAACTGAATACCGTAAGATTCGGAAAAGAATTCACTCGCGCGGTTGAGCGGAGCGCGACCAAAAATTTTATAAAGAAAAGTGTTCAGTACGGGCGATCTGAGCAGCGGAAAACTCATCGTTACCGGATATATTTTTATTTCGGAAAAACCACTCTTCTCAAAGATACTCCGAAGCTCTTTCGGAGAAACTTGCCCGCCGTGCATCTCCGAAACTTTTCTGCCGAGGAGTTTGTTGGTGAAATACTTCGGCGTTTTGGTAATAACGAACCCGCTTCCTCCCGGTGAAAGAATTTCAGAAATTTTTGAAACGACTTTTTTCTTGTCCGGAATATACTCAATGACGCGGGAGGAAAAAAAGAAATCATAGTGTTTCGCGGTGTAAAAATCAAGGAAGTCGCTTTCCGTAAAACTGACATTCTCGTATTCTTTCAGGTTCTCTTTCGCGATGGAGAGCATCTGAAAAGAAATATCGAGCATATCGAGGTGTTTTGCGAATTTGCGTTCAAGCAAAAGCCGGCTCCATGTTCCGGCGCCGGGACCGAGCTCAAAGACATTCTGTTTTATTTTTCCGCCAGAAAGCGCGTGCCGTTCAATCGCCAAGCGCGTCATTTTATAGGCGGCTTCAAGGGCTGGCGTTTTGAACCATCGGTTAAATTCATAATCCGCTCCGAATTTTTTCGGCATCTCAACATTATAAAATTTTTTCACCTCTGTCGTTTCCATAGTCGTTTTCACGGTATCGGAAACGGCATTATACTCCCCGAGTATTTTCTCCGCAAACTTTACGAGGTTGTGGCCTTTCACGACGATATCGCGCAACCGTTCGCCGAAAATTCTTCTTTCTGCGGAATTCATCGCGATACAATGTTCTATCTTTTTCGCGAGAAGAGCGGCGGATTTTTTTGGAAAAAGACAAGTGTCTTTATATGCCGCGAGAATATCCGACAGCGCCTCGTTGCAAGTAATGACGGGAAGCGCAGAGGACATCGCTTCAAGTATTGCCTTGTCGAGACTGCCGGTATGACTCATATTCACGAAGAGATTGCTTGCTTGCAAATACTTCAAAATTTTCGCGTTCGAAACCGCACCCTCAAAGAGGATATTCTTTTCAAGATGCTCCGCCAAAACGCGCGCTTGAAGCGAATTAAGATATTTTTTTTCTCCAAAAGAACTCGCTCCGCCGATGATCGTGATATGAAAAATAGCGTTTTTTCTTGAAAGAATGGCGGCGGCGGAAATAAGGGTCTCGTAATCTTTCACCGGCGAAATGCGCCCCACGGTAACAATCTCAAATGTTTTCCGCGCCCTTTGTATCTCCTCCGGCTTAAAAAGTTCGGTATCTATTCCCTGCCCGACAACAAAAACTTTTTTGCTTGGAAGACGAAACCCGCTTTCGGTGGAAGTAAAAATAAAATCAGATAACTTCTCCGCAATCTTAAGAAAAAAGTCCGTGTGTCCGTGAGCATGCCAGAACCCGATTTTTTTACGATAAAATTTCCATATCGGCGCGCCCAAAAGAATGTATTCTTTATTCATGTGAACGAATACGCTGTCGTAATTTTTTCGTTCGCGCCAAGTATATTGATAGAAATGAAAAACATATCCCAAGCGCGACACGCCATCTTCTTTTCCGAGCGACAAGACTTTTACGTTCTCCGGCAAATCATACTCGCCTTTCCCTAAACAAATAACCGTTATTTTTTCGCAATGCTTCGCGAATTCTTTTATCCACGCGTGAAAAAACCCGAGCACGTCGTCGTTTTTATCCACCTTTTGAGTCAGAATAAGAAGTTTCATGCTATTCAAAGAGGTCGCTATGCGTACCCATGCGAAATAAATATACCGTATCGGGCGACAATTCGTACACCAAAAGCAAGTCATGGCTTAAGTGACATTCCCAATACCCGGAGTAACTTCCTTGAAGTTTATGCGGGCGAAAATGTGAATCAATCCGACCCGCTTTAGCAAGTGTGGCAACGACAATGGCAAGAGTGGAAAAATCAACACCACGTTTTTCTAGCCTCTTGTAATCCTTAATAAATTGAGAGGAACGAATAACGTTGCGCATACAAATATTTAGCGGGATTTTTGTTTCGTCTTAGCCCCTTGCTGTATTTCGGTAGTAAATTCATCAAGAGATGAAACTACCCCGCCACCATTTCGTATCTCTTTCATTGCCGCGCGCGTCTTCGCATTTGGTATATCGAGCGAAAAAGGGATACCTTGTTCGCGAGCAACTCGCTGATAAAAAACATTGATGGCTTCTGATGGAGATAGCCCTATCTTACGCAACACAATTTCCGCCTTCTTTTTCACGGAAGGTTCCATTCGCGCTCGCACTATGGCTGTTTTTGTGACTGTAATCATGTTACATATTGTAGCACATACGTGCCACAATGCAACAACTTAATTATCTCCATACACCCCGCGAAGCAAATCTGCGTCTTTTCCGCTTGCTTTCAGAAGGTCGATATTTTTCTCCTCAAAGGCGCGGAGTGCCGAAAGCCCAATCTTGTCGCCGACGTTCTTTTTGTACATTTCTGAAAATGCCGCAAAGTCTTTGATGAAGCAGTGGCCGCCTGCGCCGCGAGCGCCTCCATGCACCGGATCCATGTGCGATGCACCGATGCGGGGGTCGCCTATCATCGCGTTTTTCACTTCTTCAAAATCGCACCCAAGCTTTCCTGACAAATCATACAGCATGTTCATAAAAATCACCTTCGTGTAGAGGAAACAATTGCCGGCGTACTTTATGAGTTCGGCGGTGTTAGAATCGCACACGAGCTTAAACGGCGCATGAGGAAGAACCTGTAAAACTTCTTCGGCCTTCTGTCGGAATTCTTCGGTGTCTTTCGGAATGCCGATGATATTCCGGTCAGGGTGTGCCGCATCATGGGCGGCGGTCACTTCTCGTAAAAATTCAGGGCTATGAAAAACAAATATTTCCGGATTTTCTTTTTGAATGGAGGCGGTCGTACCCGGTACAACGGTTGATTTAATGACGGCAACTTTTCCTTTCCCAACCAGCTTTATAACATCGCGAACAATATGGTCGTCAAACCCTTCCGGAGTGGTCGGCGTGGGCACGGCAATAAAGACAATATCGCATTCTTGTATGAGCCCGGCATTTTTTTCTTGTCCGTTTTCTTTCGCATAGCGCACCACGGAAAACCCGCGCGATTCAAAGTCGTCCGCATAATGCTTCCCAATCCACCCCTGCCCAATGAAGCCGCAAAGAGGCCTACTGGTCTTTGCGCCATTTTTCTTAATTGGCTTTTCTTGTTCCATGATAAAATACAACTTGGATTATTCATTACTGGTTACTTGAATCTTTTTTACATATCCACGGTGATACCTCTTATATTATTTTAAAAATGGTATTACGAGGAACAAAAAGATTTAGCTTGGGATACTTGTTTCTCAAGGAGAAATCGGTGGATATGCCAGTATTTTATATTTCCATTCATCATTTTACCGAGACCCTCTTCCGTTGAACGATACACACAGTGAAGCCGCAATAAGTCAATAAGATTATTTGCTTCTTCGTAAGTAAAAAAACTCATTTTTGAGTTCTTCACCCATTCATCTTTTGGACCAAAAAGAGTGAAATACATGTACCCGCCAACCGCCATGCTGTCTGCCATGCGGTGAATTATTTTGATTGAATACTCTTTATTTTCTAAAAAAGATAAAACGTTGCTGGCGATAATAATATCGTATCTATTGGAACCAAAAGGAAAATCCGCGACAGATTGCTCGTAGAGAGTGATATTCCACCCTCCGGAGTTTTCGTGCAATTTAGCGGCAAGCGCTTCGGTTTTTACATCTACCGCATCTACAGAATACCCGAGCTCTGCGAGCGCAAGGGTATCATTCCCTTCTCCGCAACCAAGATCAAGCGCCGTTCCGCCTTTTCCCAAAAAGCCAAGGTCTTGCATTTTTTGTAATTGAAAACTCATCTTTTTCATTATGGTCATAATACAGCTAACTTAATGAAAAAGAAAGAGTTTATGAGGTAATTTTATGCACAATTTTACAGCCCCAGAATTCACAGTAACCTTAGATTGACAAGGTCTGACTCTTTGATATTGTGGTCTTAAAATAGCCTGAAGAAATAAAACCATGCCTACAAAAACGCTTTATCTTTAATGACACATACCTGCTTCGGTCGCCTGCATACATTGAGGCGGTTCTGTGTGATGAGCAAGGAACTGGTATAATCCTTGATCAAACTATTTTCTATCCGCAAGGTGGCGGGCAACCAACTGACACAGGGACGATTATTTCCGGGTCTTCAGAATTTCAAGTGACGAAAGTTTTGTATCACCCTGATGGTGCGATTACCCATTACGGAGTTTTTCTGAAAGGCGAATTGAAGTCTGGTGACGAAGTTACTCTTTCGGTTGATAAAGACCGCCGCATTCTTAATGCGCGCAATCACACAGCGGGACATATGCTTACTTTCGCAACAGAGAAAGCTTATCCTCATCTTGTCGGCGTGAAAGGATATCACTTTCCCGACGGACCATATGTCGAGTTTGAGGGTTCTTTGAGCGAGGAAGAAAAGGTTCAATTACCAAAAGTGATTGAACAAGCCATCCAACAAATGATTAAACAAGAAATACCCATCATTGTTCGTTTGGTTGATGCGGAAGAACTTGCAAGGCTTTGTAAAAATATTTTGCCGAATATGCCAAAAGACAAGCCTATTCGAGCAATGATTATTGACGGCTTCGCGCTCGGATGCGGAGGGACACACCTCGCGAACACCAAAGAAGTAATTTCTTTAGTTGTTCGAAAAGTAAAACAAGAAAAAGGAAAGGTAAAGGTGGGCTATACGATTGCCTGATGCTCGTCCTCGTTAATTGAATATGATGATCATCTATACTATTTTCACCATATACGTCCCCTCAAGCACATACCCGAGCTTTCGATAATACTCCCGCACACCGACACCCGAAATAACTGCTAGTTTTTTATAGCCCGCATCGCGTGCGATTTTTTCCGCTTCCGCCAAAAGCCTCCGCCCGAAACCGACGTGCTGGCTTTGGCTTCCTTCTTGTCCGACTTTCGCAAGCCGTCCGTAGGTGTGCAACTCGCGGATAAGCGCGGCATCTTTGAGTATGGGCAAAATCGGCTCTTTGTCTTTGTCCGGCAAACGAAGACGAGTAAATGATGCGAGGACGTTGCCATCTTTCTTTTCGAAACTCAAAAATATTTCCGTTCCAGACATCGTGCGATATTCCAACCGTCGAAGTTCAAAATCTTCAAAGCGTACTTCCCTCTCACGCACCTCGCGACACCGGATACATTTACATTGCCAACCGAATTTTTTCTGGTCTTCCATGAGCCACTGCCGCATGTTGGAAATCTTGCTTCCGGCTTGAATATAGCTTGCGGGAATATCACGAATCACGCGCAAAATTCTCACATACGGAGGAATGACTTTTTTCGCCTCGCGGAGCACGTGCATGAGCTCTTCGTCAGTGTACGGACGAAACCCGCCGGCTTTCCATGTTTCAAAAAGCTCGCTGTGTTCGAGCACCATGCATGGATAAATTTTCAACATATCGGGGTGGTATCCGCTCCCCTCTTCGAAAAGCTTTGGGAACATGGCGATGTCTTTCTCGGTATCGCTTCCGGGGAGATTCGGCATCATGTGATATACAATCTTAAACCCCGCATCGCGAAGACGCTCTGTAGCTTTTGCAATCCCCGCCGCTTTCATGTCGCGCTTGGTCAGTTTCAAAACGGCATCGTCCAAATGCTGGACACCAATCTCAACTTTCGTCACACCAAAATCACGCAAGCGTTTTATCTCCACCGGAGTAATGTAGTCGGGACGGGTTTCGATGGAAAGCCCGATGATGCGACACTTCGCCGTTTCGTTTTCTTTTTGCAGTTCCGCGAGCGATTTTCGTACTGTCAAGGCGAAACCTTCCGCGGAAGGTTTCGCCTTGACAGTCCTCTCCGTGTCGAAATCATTGCAAGCGCGAAAACATTCCGAAATAACATATTCCTGATATGCGGGGTGATAAAAACTCCAAGTACCGCCGATGATAATCATTTCCACTTTTTCCACAAGGTGTCCGTTCACGAGCAAAGATTGAAGTCGGGAAAAAATTTGCTTGCGCGGGTCAAAATCATTTGAGAGAGCGCGCGCCGCCGCCGGCTCCTTCGAGAGGTAGCTTTTGGGCATATTTTCTTCCGTCGGGCAATACGTGCAGCGCCCCGGGCACGGGAACGGCTTGGTGAGAAGCGAGATAACCGCCACGCCGGAATTGCTTTTCGTCTTTATTTTTCGCAAAAGAAGCTCGGTTTCTTGATTGAAAATTTCAGACCCTTCCGCGACAAGCTCGCGGTACAACGCAATAATCTCGGCATTCGTCGGCATAGCGTACGACGAAGGGTTCGCAATAGACCCTTGCGCGCGCGTGCGGCGCGAATAGGTCAAGTTTTTCCGTATTTCCACAATGCGCGCAAAAAAAGCCTCGTCTTTTACGATGCGTTTTTTGAGCTTTTCGACATCAAGCTCGGTGCGAATAGTATCGAATATCATTTCCTCACCATACCAAAAATACTTTACAAAAACAAACATTTTTTGTATTATCGAAGAAGTTCGATTTTGAACTTTCACAACCGAGGAGATATGTATGAACACGAAATTAGTAGCGCTCTTTTTTTTACTCCAACAAAAGTTGAAAACAAAAGAAGAGGCCCAAGAAGAACTTTCCCATTACACCACTGAATACTTGTTCGACGTAATGGTATATGGCGACAAAAATCCTTCCTTTAAGCCGGAACTGGTTTTTGAAGTCATTGAACAGCGCGGCGACTACACCGGAGAACAACTCATTCATTTTCTGAGACGTGTAAAATATACACCCTATAACTGCAGGTTTAAGGTAAGTGTGTGCATGAAATTACTGAAGCGCGATGATTATGTTTCGCAAAAATTACTGTCCTTGTTTTGTAACCGTGATAACAACGGCAATAAGATGGACAACCACCTCTCTATGTTTTTTCTAAAAGAGAACGAGCCACTTGTCGTTCTGAAACTGGCTTCCTACAGCTTTGCCGAGTTGGTGGAGATAATCGAAACAGGTAGATATTTGGAAACACTAACAAGGATAGCGAAAAAACTCGCGGAAGAAAAACTGCACGAACTTTCCACCACCGACCTGTTGCTGCTTGAGAATAAAGGCGGGAGGGTTAGGGTTGATGCAGAACTTGCAAACCGCGTTGATGAATTAAAGAAGATTGTTTCAATGTAATCCTCGCAAAAAACCAAAAGCCGCCCGATTTTATCGGCGTGGCTTTTTTATTTTTTAAATAAGCGGAGCGAAGGCGTCGTTCTCGGCGGCTTCTTCCCACATGCGCTTATAGGCGGCGAGGTATTCTTCTTTGGTTGGGAACTTTATGCGCTTCACTCCGGCGCGCGCCGTTGCCAGCAGTGTTTCTCGCAAAGTGCGGTCGGATGCAAGATTTTTCAGATTCCGCAACAAACAGACACGGTCTTTTTCGGGGCAGATAATGGAATTCCACGAAGCAAGAATGTCGCGAGCCGCACCGACATCTCGCGTAAGTACCGGACATCCGGAGGCGGCGGCTTCAACAAACATTCTTCCGTATCCTTCATATTCGGAAGTGACCAAAAGCAAATCGGCGGTTTTGTAATATGAAACGAGGTCGCTTTGCCATCCTTGAAAAAATACCGCGCCTCCCAATCCTGTGCGCGCGGCATGTTTCCGCAAGGACTTTTCTTGAGAACCGCTTCCGACGATAACAAGCCCGACGGAAAGATTCGGCTTCGCACGGTATGTGTCTTCCAAAAGACGGAGCGCACCCAAAACATTTTTTTCTTTTTCAAGCCGGGCAACCACCAACACAAGAAGGTCAAACCCTTTGTATTCCTCGCGAAGATCAAACGACGGCGGAGTATTGATAAATTTTTCCGCATCGACAAAAACCGGAAGCACGGTGACCCGCGGAGAGCGGTTGACGGCAAATTTCATTTTGTGAAGAATGGATGTTTTTATGCGTTCGGAAACGGCGCGGATGCTTGCGCTTTGACGAAAGAGAAATTTCGCTATCGGTACTCGCAAAAAATTTATAAATGAACCGCGGCGAAAAGTGGGAGCGAAAAGGTCGGTGTGTACCTGCAAATGGAGCGGGCGGCGAAGCGTTCGCGAAATGAAAAACCCCGCAAGTCCCGTTTCAAAAGGGTCTTGGGCGGTGATAAGACTGATGTCCGATTGATTGCCTGCCCAAAATAATCGCTTTGCCAAAAAGTATGCGCCCGAAACATACAGCCAGCGACTCAAGGAATTTGTCGGATATGTGCGCGCATTTGGAGCGAACGGCAATTCCTTAAAACCCGATTTTGTAAATACGATGATATGCAATTCTTTTACAAGAGCCGCATATTCTTGCATGCGCTTTTGCGCATCGCTTCCCTCCAGAAAAATGTTCCGGTCGGTTGATATCATCAGTACATAAAGTTCTTTTTCCGGCATAATCATGATTTGCATTCTTTTATAAAGTCGGCAACGGCCCTCTCTTTTGAAAACTGCCACACCTTTTCTCTTGCCCGAAAAGAGAGGCTGTTTGCCAAGCCTTCTTCATGGAGAATGCGTAATGTGGCGCGAAACAATGCCTCTTTATTATTATACTGTACCAGAAGCGCGTCCTTTCCGTCTTCCGCAAGTTCGGGGTTTCCACCCGCCGTAGTGGTAACGAGCGGCGTACCGAGAGACATGACTTCCAAAAGCTGATGAGAGAATCCTTCGTAAAAAGTGTTGAGAAGAAAAATGTCCGCAGCTTTTATATAACGCGCAAGCGTTTCTTTCGGCAACGCCCCGAGCAGCACCACTTTCCCCCTTTGCCGAAGCTCATAAGAAAGTTCAAGCAAACGATTTTTTTCAGGACCGTCTCCCGCAATATACAAAACCGCATCGGGAATTTCATTCAAGAGCCGTGGCATCATTCGTATCAGCGCCTCAAACCCTTTCCACGGCACGAGCCGCCCGGCGGAGAGGAGTACTGTTCCTTTCAGAGAAAGCTCTTGCCGAAAATTATTTTTTTCTTCGTCGAGAAAAACGGGGTCGAAGGCGTTGTAAATTACGCGTATCTTTTCTTTGGGTATGCCCCAGTTTGAGACGATTTTTTTCAGATATTCGCTTGGCACGATTATTTTTTCCGCAAGCCGCGCGCCGAAAACTTGCCCGCTCTTCAAACGGCGGATTGTGGACGAATACTTGTCCAAAGAAAAACTATAGCAGGAAAAATCATCAAGCGAATCCGTCACGCCGAATTTCTGCACCGCCGTCTCCCACGCCCGATCTCCCGCAATGCGAAGAAAAAATCTTTTGCCGAGAAGTTTCGCCGCAAGCCCCGCCGGCACCCCGACCCCGAGCGGGTCAAGCGCGTAAATAATGTCCGCATTTCTTCCCCGCCTGAGAACTTTGAAAAAATACACGGCGTGGCGAATGACATGTGGCAACCACCGCACTTCACTAAAAGGAAGTACGGTTATATCAAAATCTTTTTTGGGTAAATTCTCTTCCAAAAATTTTGCGTACGTCGCGGGTCCGCCGATTTCGGGAGGATATAAAGGTGTTGCGATGAGTATTTTCATAAGAAAAACTTTTGAATTAAAACTAAACAAAGCTCACACGAGCGAAGCTCGTGGAGTAAATCATTTTGCTTTTGCAAAATGCAAGAGTTGCGATGAGGATTTTCATGAAAACATGCTTTGATATTAAAACTGAACAAAGCCCACACGGGCAACGCCCGTAGAGTAATCCATTTTGAGGGCAAAATGCAGCGTTGTTATGAGGAGTTTGATCATACGCATACTACATAAAAATATTCGTAAATTTTTAATTTACAATTTTCAATCAATTTGCAATGCTTCAATTTTTAAACACGAAAGTTCTCGGTGTGTTTGAAAATTCATTGAAAATTAAAAAATTGGCAATTAGAAGTTTTGTGAAAATTATTTACCATCCTCCACCGAAAGCATTTCGCGCAAAACGTCTTCGGGGATTTCTTTCGGAGCGTGAGATTGAGGGGCGGGCGAAGCAGGCTGTTGCGTGTCTTTGCGGTCATCCCTTACTTCTTGATTCTTGATTCTTGATTCTTGTTTTGCCTCGCCCAAAATTCCCGAAAGCGCTTCTTTCAAAGTGTTTCTGTTTTGCGTCGATTCCGGCGATTTTATCGCGGATTCTCTTTTGAGCGTATTGAGCGACACTGGCGCGGGACGAGGAGTTGTTGAAACTGGTGCGGCGGAAGGTGCGGCGAAATGCTGCGAACTCATACTATTGTCAAATTCTCTGCGCCTCTCTTGCGTTGGGGTCGCCTGCATCCGTGGCGGGGCGCTTGGCATCGGTCTTTGTTCCGTTCGGGGAGTAAAAGTGCGCGGTTGAAAATTATTTCCACCACTCACTGCACCACCAAAACGATTGCTCGTTTCTCGCGGTTGAAATTTCGGCGCCGGAGCTCTCTCGGGTGCAGGCGTGAAAGTCGCGCCGGATGCGGACACGGCCGCCCCCGTATCAGTCTTCGGTCTTTCGGGTTTCGGTTCCGCAAAGCTCGTCTGGTGCCATCGAACGATTTCCTCTTCCACATCGGCTCGGTTCCGCCCAAAAAATTCGCGCGAATGTTTCAAAATCTCCTCTTTGAAAGAATGTTCTGGTCTCGGTATCGGAGGAAGCGCCACCGCCGAGAATGGCCGTGATCCGACTCCGTCAATCATAAGACGAAGATAGAGCTGATACTTGTCGAGGTTAACAATATCTTCCGCCGAAAATGCCGGCAAAAATTCTTTTTCAAGAACGTCGGCGTCAAACGAACCGACGCGGAATGTAATCATCGTCCCGACATTTCCGAAAACCGCCGCGCGGACTTCTTCCTGCATCTGCTCGATGTACTGGTGCGCAATGGTAAGATTGAGATGATACTTTCGCGCCTCGGAGAGAATGTCCGCAAAAGATTCGTTCGCGAATGATTGGAACTCGTCCACGAAAAAATAGAAATTCGGAAGATTAGACATCTCCTCTCGCGTGGCATCGGCGCGCGACATGGCGGCGAGATAGATTTTTGTGATGAGCATGCTTCCGAGCAGGTTGGTATTTTGCTCCCCCACTTTTCCCTTCGAGAGATTCATGATGAGAATCTTTTTTTGATCCATCATTTCGCGAATGTTGAAAGTGGATTTCGGCTGTCCGATGATATTTCGAATGAGCGGATTGGAAACGAACTGTCCGACTTTGTTTTGAATTGCCGGCGTCGCTTCTTGGGTGTAGCGGTCAGTGTACTTCGCGTATTCATCCACCCAAAAGGATTTAATGGACGGGTCGGTGATGTGATCAACCACTTTCTTCCGGTAATCTTTGTCGGTAAACATGCGGTTGACACCGAGAAGCGTCGCGTCGGGGTATTCAAGCAGGGCGAGGAGTGTGTTGTTCAAAATGTATTCCATTCTCGCCGACCATGCGTCCACCCATATTTTTTTGAAAGCGCTCATCAAACCGTTCGCCACAAGGTGTCGTTTGTCGTGCCCGACATCTTCCATGATATTGAACGCCACCGGATAATCGGTATCAAACGGCGCGAAATACACCACATCGTTGATGCGATTTTCAGGCACATAGTCAAGCAAAAGCTCCGCCGTGCTTCCGTGCGGGTCAATGAAAGCCATACCCTCGCCGCCCCGCAAATCTTGCACCGCCATATTTTCAAGCAGCGTTGACTTCCCCATTCCCGTCTTTCCGATGACATACACATGCCGAGTCCTATCCTCGGCTTTTATCCCGAAAGGAGTGAGCTTGTTGCGGTAATCCGCTTGGGCGAAATAGGTGATTTTACTTTCCTTTGGCATGAGGATATGATACCATAGAAATTGAGATATGGTAAAATGTATTAAAATTATTTTATTAAAAATAACTTAAAAAATTTATGCACAACATGGAACAACCGTCAGTGAATAACTTACCTGAAGAAATTAAAGTCGAAGAAACAGATTTGAGAATAAACTCCGAGGGTAAAAAATATGAGTACGAAAAAGAAGGAGTATTTTATGGCGGAGATTACCTGCCGGAACCCCCTGAAGAAATTGACTTAAACTTTCCAGTCCCTCCTCCAGAAAAAAACTCCGTGCTTTAAAATTTCCTTTAGCAAAGAACCCCGCCTCAAGCGGAGTTCTTTTTAAATTTTAATATGGGTACAAGTTCCGGTTACCCCTGCCGCATTTTTTCTTTCACTTTATCTATAATGCCCGCGATGTCCCAGTCGGCTTTTACCAAATAGTCCGGCACGCCTTGCTCCGCCACTTTTGCGATTTTTTCGGCATAAGCTAAATATCGATGAATTCTTTAATCTTCATTCCCGCTTGACGGACAATGATATTGTAAAGCGTCCCAGGAGGAACACCCCCGCCATGAATGGGAACGGTAACAACTCTTTTACCGTTTTCCAAATACAAATGGCTTCCCCGCTGGTGCGTTTCCGTAAAGCCGACTTTTTTGAGTTTCTGTATAACCTTTTTTGCTGGAATGCGCGGAATTTTCGGCATGAAAATTATGCTGAAAGAGGAACGAATAATTTCAAATATGTTCCTTCGGTGTGAAAAACAGGGGGAGGGACAGCTCTCTTCTGTCGGACGAGCACCTCAAGATACCCCAAGGCGGCTTCATGAATATTCGCCTCCGCTTCCGCAAAGGTTTCCCCAAAGGAAGAGATATGATTCAACTCCGGAATAGTGGCGATAATTTGACCCGTTTCTTTGTCCGCCTCATATTCGATTTTGTAAGAAAATTCTTTTTTGTTCATGATAAATATACTGCCACAGATAAGTAAAAGAATCAATACTGGCGACAACTACCCCTGCCGCATTTTTTCTTTCACTTTGTCGATAATACCCGCAATGTCCCAGTCGGCTTTTACCAAATAGTCCGGCACGCCTTGCTCCGCCACTTTTGCGATTTTTTCGGTATCGGAAAGATTGGTGAGCATGATGACCCGCGCCGTTTTCCCCCACTCGTTTTCGCGGAGTTTTTCGAGCATGGAGATGCCGTCCATTCTCGGCATAACGACATCAAGAAGAATGAGGTCGGGATGTTCGTCGAGCGCTATAAAAAGTCCGCGTATTCCGTCTTCCGCCTCAAGAACTAGAAACCCTTCCGTTTTAAGATTGTCGACTATCACTCGCCGAAGAACACGGTCGTCTTCTACGATGAGTATTTTTTTTGAGTTGTTTTGAATCATTACTTTTAAGTATACACCCTCTGTTTAATTACGCCAAGCCCTTCGCCCCCTGAAGCGGATTCATGCCGGCAAGGGGTATCTCCACGAAGAACGTCGTGCCTTTGTTTTCCTCGGAGACAAACCATGTCCTTCCTCCGCCTCGCTCCACTATTGACTTGATGATATAAAGACCCAAGCCCGTACCCTCGGACTCCACCGCCCGCGCATTATCGGCGCGGAAAAGTTTGGTGAATACTTTATCCCGCACGCCCGCCGGAATGCCGACTCCGGTGTCGGAAACCCTGAGGAGCATATTCTTATCGTCTTTCGTCAAAGAAAGCGAAACGCTCCCGCCCTTTTCCGTATACTTCATCGCGTTTGAGAGCAAATTTTGCACGATAATCCGCATGAGTTTCGGGTCAACGCTTACTTTCGGGAAATTCTCTTCATAAGAAGCGCTGACGCGGAGCTCCGATTCTTGTATCTTCACAAAAAGTTCTTGGAAGACGCTCTCGGCAATTTCTTTAATATCGGTCGGTTCTGGCTCGATGGCGAAGGTACCCATGTCGATGCGCGAAACATTCAAAAGAGCGTTGACGAGGTCGATCATCCTCCGATTGCTCTTATAAATTTCACCGAGATAATCTTTTTGGCTCGGATTGAGCGGCCCGAGTTTTCCCGAACCGAGCATTTCGGAATACCACCGTATCGCGGAGAGCGGCGTCCTCAACTGGTGGGAGGCGAGCGATACGAATTCCGTTTTGCTTTTGTCAATTTCTTTTTCTTTCGTTATGTCGCGGAAAACGACTATCGCGCCGATGAGTGTTCCGTCGAGCAGTATCGGCGCGGAGGTAACAGACACCGGAAATTTCGCTCCGTCCGATTTAAAATAATACGAAACCATCGCGATGCGTGCGCCGGCGGAAAGTGTCTGAAATATCGGTCTTTTTTCGAGAGGAATCATTTCTTCTTTTTCGTTTTGCTCAAGCGAAATAACGTCGGTGAAAAATTTTCCTATCGAGTCCGTGGCGTCTCGCCCGAGCATCCTTCCCGCTTGCGGATTCATGACCAGCACCTTCCCGTCTTCGTCTGTCGCAATCATGCCGTCTCCGATGCTCGTCAGCAGGGCTTCGTATTTCACTTTTTCCCGCTTCACTATTTCATTCGCCTTTTCAAGCTCGTCCGTTTTGCTCTGAAGCACCGCCTCTACTTCTTTCGTGCGCGAAATGTCCGTCGTCGAGCCGGCGATGCGTTCTGCTTTCCCGTCCTGCCCAAAGACGGCATGCCCGCGGTCAAGCACCCATTTGTATTCGCCGCTCATCATCTTTACGCGATGCTCGACATGAAAAACGGCGCTTCTTTTTTGGAAATGAAATTCAAGCCCCTGAATGACCGAGGTGGCGTCTTCGGGGTGCACGAGAGAAAACCACGCGTCCGGACTCTCTGGCATTCCCGATTTTTTATACCCGAACATTTCAAGCCACGCGGGCGAAAAATCTATCGTGTTTTTGACAATGTCCCAATCCCAGATGCCGTCATTTACGCCGTCGGTAACGAGCGAAAACATTTGGTTTTGATGATAAAGCGTCCGCGATGTTTTCAGGGCGGAAAGATATGATGAGATGAGCGAAAACAAGAGGGCGGACACCGCGAAAGAAAGAGCCGCGCCGATGACGAGCGCAAAATACGGGAGCAAACGCCAAGCCGTTTCTGACGATGAAACTAAAAGAGCGGAGTACCGCCACGCGGCAAACACTCCGAAAATCAAAAGCGCGAGCACCGCAAAAGGAAAAAATTTCCACGCGAAGGGAAGCTCTGCGTTTGCGGCAATTTCCGCCCTCTCTGTAAGAGCATTTTTGGGTACGCCGGTCTGTCCCGCCACTTCCGATTTTTCGAACGAATCCATATTCTTTATTGTATCAAATGAAGCTTCTTCTCACACTGGATAAGTCGGGCGAAACGCCGGTTTGACAAAAAGATAAAACTTCGATATTGTTTATATGGTTTCAACTTTCCATATAAGGAGGTTTTTTATGAAAACGCCACTGTTTATTGAGGGAAAAGTTCTCTCAAGTTACAAAGATGTATCCCGCACTTTTACATACGGATTACTGGCGACATTACCGCTCGTAATCACCTACGAGGCAGGAATTGCTTACTTAAACGCCGGACGTAAATCCATACTAAGAAACGGCGCTGACAGTATTCTTGAAGACATCAGTACCTTGTTTGGCTTATTGCCATCAATGATGTCCGGTTTTCTTTTAGTTGCTGGGGTAATGGCAATGTTGTATTACGAAAGGAAAAAATATGGTTTTATTCAAACACAGCCATTTTTCTTTTTTCTCACATTCAACGAAGCTTTATTGCTCGGCCTTGCGCTCAGTCCCGTGACATACTGGCTTGCTCAATTCGTGATTTCTCTTTTCCCTCACGAGAGAGTCTTATCCATAATAGTAAAAGCTCCATTAAGCGCCTTTAATACCATACACGCCCTTGGTGCCGGGTTCTACGAAGAAATTTTCTTTCGAGTCATCATGCTTGGCGGCAGTATCGCACTCTTGCGATTCTTGAAAGTACCCGGAATGCTTGCACGTATCGTGGCCATTACAATTGTGTCAATGTTGTTTTCAAGCGCACACTATATCGGGCACTATGGGGAATCTTACACCATTGACTCATTTCTTTATCGAAGCTACCTGGGAGTATTTTTGAGCGCCATCTATTTGTGGCGAGGTTTTGCAACCGCCGCGTGGACTCATGCCATCCTTGATATCTTTGTGCATTTTTAGTTTTACACAAACCGCTCTCCTTCACCGGAGGGCGGCTTTTTATTCGTCCGTCTCGTCTTCAATCTCCCCGACGATTTCTTCAATCACATCTTCCATGGTAACAATCCCGACAATATCTTCCGGGGCATTTTCACCATGCACCAAGTACATGTGAGATTTGCTTTTTTTCATGGAGCGAAACACCTCGTCCACTATCATGTTTTCGTCAATGGCTTGAATCGGCGAAGCAAATTCCGCGACCGTTCTTTCCCGCTCGTCGGAATTAAGCGCGCGCATGATTTGGTTGACGTGAATATAGCCGATAATCTTTCCGTCGTCGTCCACGGGAAAGCGCGAGTAGCCGGACAGGGAAACGAAGTGCGCGATTTGCTCGATGGGGACATCGCCGTGGAGCGCTTCAATTTTTGACTTGGGGGTCATAATATTCCCCACTTTCATGTCATCAAACTTAAACACATTTTCTATCATTTCATGTTCGCTGTATTCGATGGCGCCATGCTCAGCCCCAAGCCGGCTCATCACGCGAATCTCCTCTTCGCTCACAATGCTTTGGTGTTTTACCTTCAAAAAAGCGCTCAAAGAGTTTTGCAGCTTGAGTAAAAACCATACCAACGGATAAAAAATGATAAAGAAAAAATAGAGTGGCTTCGCGTACTGACGCACAAGAGTCGTATTGTGCGCAATGGCGGTGGTTTTGGGAATAATATCTCCAAAGACAAGACTAACAAAAGTGACAACACCTGTAGCAATACCGGCGCCAACCGATCCGAAATACTCAAAACCGAGTACTGTCGCGATGGATGCGGCGGAAAACTGCGCGATGTTATTCCCAATAAGAATGGTTATCAAAAGCCGCTCGGGTTCTTTCTTTAAGAGATGCGCCAAATCCGCGCCTTTTTTCTTTTTTTCCTGCATGAGCCGAATCTGGCTCTGCCGAATGCTGAAAAACGCCGTTTCCGCGCTTGAAAAAAAGGCGGAGAAGGCGAGCAGTATGAAAAATAAAATAAATTTCATTGTGGTTGGTATCTTTCTATTATAGCACAAAAGTATAAAAAGGGCAATCAAAGTTCAAAATGTTTCTTCAGGTCTTTGTCGTTTGAAAGATGGGCGGTTTCAAGAATTTCGATAAATCTCCCGACGCCGAAATAATCGGCGACGTATAAAATTTCTTTTTCGCAAGGATACGGATATGCCCAGACGCTTTTTTGGTATTGATAAAACCCGAGCGCCTTGAGCCGAAAACGAAGAGCGTCGCGCGCTTTGGTATAATTCACCGGAATATCGAAGAGAACGAATCTCCACTTCTCGTCCCACTTGGTTTGCACCGGCAAGCGCACATCCTCAAACAGCATTTTTTGGAAAAATGCCTCGCCTTTTTTCGTGAGAGAAAGTCGTTTAGTGTGAACATGGCGGTCTTCTTCTACAAAGCCACGTTTTTTTAAACCGCAAACGGCGTTTCTTATTTGTGTTTTGGAATAAAATTTTGACCGACGATGCCCCCGCGCAAGAATGGAAAGACCCGGCGCCACAACAGCAACCGTTGCAACACCGGCAAGAATTACAAGCGCCAGCACAACTTGCGTAGCATAAGACGCGGCAGTACCGGAAGAAAGGAACTCCTCCGCCCGCTCTTTCAGCGAGACGGTCTCCGGTTTTTTT
>Ga0209515_10002746_pt1 | contig 26366 bp, 29 predicted proteins | sample Subgroupgradi54m_FD_187454 | JGI IMG/M metagenome (GOLD analysis project Ga0209515, IMG submission 187454) | Subsurface groundwater microbial communities from S. Glens Falls, New York, USA - GMW60B uncontaminated upgradient, 5.4 m (SPAdes)... ... | reverse complement strand
AGAAGTGCCGTGCGTCCGAGTAGGAAGGCGCGGTCTTGACGAAAGCCCGCTGCGGGCCCAGATTCTCTTGCACGGAGATTTGCGGCCACCCCGCGGTGCCGATCACACCGCTTCTTCTCGACCCTCGAGCACGATGTACATCACCGACGCACGGCACTTCTTGGACGAGAAGGGCGCTATCGGGCCTCAGCGGGGCCCGGCCAAGGCAATGGCCGAGTTTCACGCGGGCGCGATTGCGTACGCCAGCGACTTCGACGAGACCGGCGTGGCTGCGCCGACGTGCTTCAAGTGCAAGAAGGCCACGGTGGAACCCGTCATCGACCAGGACGACGCCATCTATTGGGCGTGCCCGCGCTGCAAAGCCGAGGGGCGGGTCTCCCACTGGCAAGGCACCTTGTGGGATCTGAGCGACCGCGGCGAGCCTCACGCTTGACGCACCGACAGGGCTGTCATGGGTCTTTCGTATCGACGATTCCTCATTGCTCGTGACGACGGCCTCTATCGCCTGCCGAACACGACTTTCGACAGGATGCTGCGAGATCCGGCAAACCATCGCTTGACGATCTTCGCGGGGCAGCGAGTGCGCATGGCCGACCTGATCGTTGAACTGGCCGATGGCGGTCCGCGGCGAGTCGTCCGCAGCACCTTTTCTGTGCTCGCCTTCGATGACGAAGGTGGTATCGACACCGCCCGATTCGAAGGGCAACAATTTGCCCTCGCAGAGTCGGCTCTGGCCCCCGCGTTCGCTGTTCAAGAGCGCGACGACACCGTGGTCGACGCCGCTCATCGATTTGTCGCGCACGGGGGCGCGTGGACTCCGTCGAGCAGCTTGGCGCGCTCCATCGAAGAGGCGGCATTGGGGCGTCTGCCGTGTCGTCGTCTGTAGGGGGTGACCACGTGCGGCGCCATGGCGATGGCGAATCAGAGTGCCGGGTGCGTCCTTCTGCATCGACTCGTGGGCAGCAATGCCCGAGCACGTGCAGGCGAGCCAGCGCGAGAGCGGGGCTGCCTTCCGAGAAGGCCTTGAATTCGTAGCCGCCGTGATCGGCGGTCGTGGTCTCGCGGGCGGTCGCTGCGCAGCCGTGGTTGTCGAGGTATAGGACCTCAAGCTCGAAGTGGCGCTTGACGCCGGCGCGGTCAGTGAACGACTCGCTCGACGGGTACTGGAGTTCAGGTGTGTGGTCCGTCTGTCATCGCTTGCGGTGAAACCCGCTGTTCGCAGTGGTTCAGCCTCGCCCGTCGTCGGTGAACGCCTGCTCGATGATCAGCACGACGCCGTTGCTGATGGCTTCGCATTCGGCTTCGGGGAAGCCGTGTTCGTCGAACAAGGAGTTCATGGCGGCGAAGCCGCGCAGCAGGAATTGCCTCAATGCGTTGGGATCCATGGCCACCATGCCTTGTCCGACACGCTCACTGGCGCAGATGCAGCTGGCCAGGAGCTTGATGGAGTCGTCGACCTGGTTGAAGAAGAAGGCCCAGTAGGGCCACTGCTGGTCGAGCTTGGTGAGGAAGCGGCAGACCTCGGGGACGTCGACCAGTGCGCGCGAGTCGTCGTTATAGCCGTCCACGGCGAGGGTCATCTGGCCGCGGTATTGCCAGATCGCCTCTCGGGTGTTGAAGAGTGCGTGCAATCGGTCGACAGCTTCAGTCGGGTCTTCGGATTCGATCTCGCGCCGGGAGATCAGCAGCACGACGGGGTCGTGGACGCCTGGCCGTAGGTCGAGTCTGGGGTGGGTCAGCATGATGTCGGTGGGACGATGCCATTTGCGTCGAGGGCGAGGAGATGGCGGGGCATTGCACAACTCTATCGCCAGTGCGGTGCCGGTGCGTGTCCCCGACTTTCGCCGGGGCCGGGCTGTTGCGCTGTGCGTCGAGCCGCAAACGTCTCGCCCCTTCCGGGCGGCTATCCCTCACGCCTGCGCGCGCGTTGCGCTTGCGAATGCAGGGTGGTGGCGGGCGGGGAGGGCGGCTTGCTGTTCAGTCCACGGTACCACGTCGTTCTCGCCGTCAAGGTCTGCGCGCACGGTGTGCGCTTGCGGCCTGGCGGCCGTCTTTGAACCCTGACGCCTTGCGCTGCGACGTGGTTCGCCGGTCTCGGGCAATCCCGCCCGATACACAGACCGGAGCACGTCCATGTCGTCTACTACTCTTTCATTCGATGCCTCTTCACTCCTCGTTCGCGCGTGCAGGGGGACTACCGTCCTGCGAATGCGGATGAGGTGCTGCGGGCGGCGCTGCATGTCGTCGGGCAGAAGGTGCAGCGCGGCGCGGTGCTGACGTCGCCGCAGGCGGTGCGCGACTTCCTGCGGGTGAAGCTGGGGACGTTGGAGCATGAGGTGTTCGCGGTGCTGCTGATGGATGCGCAGAATCGGCTGATCGAGTACCTCGAGCTCTTTCGTGGCACTGTGACGCAGACCTCGGTGTATCCGCGGGAGGTGGTGAAGGAGGCTTTGGCGCGCAACGCGGCGACGATCATCCTGGCGCACAACCATCCGTCGGGGGTGCCGGAGCCGAGTCGTGCGGACGAGTATCTGACGCAGACGCTGAAGTCGGCACTGGCGCTGGTGGATGTTCGGGTGCTCGATCACATCGTCGTCGCCGGCGCGGACAGCACGTCGTTTGCCGAACGCGGGCTCATTTAGGGAAGGGGGCTTGACCCCTTTTCTCTGCAGCTGTGGTGAAGCTCCGGCCTGGCGCTCACGGTTGCATTGGTCGGGCGGCCTTCGAGCGACCGCTGCGCTTGTCATGTCGCTTCTGCGTAGCGTAGGTGCGCAGGCGGTCGTAGTGGCATACGGGGCACCATCGGCCCTGGTGAAGTTTCGCGGGCTGCGCCTCCCACACGTGGCCGTGGTGGCACGCGACTTGAACCTTGGTGCTTCGGTTGATGTAGATGTCGGTCAACAGGGTGCCGCCCTGTTTGCGGACGACGTCGCGCAGGGCTGCGAGCTGGTCGGCGGGTGCGCGCCAGTTCATGCTGCACTGGCGACACCATGTGCCCTTCTTCAGGATGCCGTCGGGCAGGGTCTCCCATTCGTGGCCGACCGCACACCGAAAACGCAGCTTCGTTCGGGTGCCGAGGTACTCGGCGCTGACGACGCTGCCGCCGTGTTCGTGGGCGGCTTGCGCCAACCGGGTGAGGATTGCGGCGCCGTAGTTGTCCCGCTCGTTGGAACGGCACGCGGGACACCATTGGGTGCTGTCGCGGAGGTCGTGGAATGACGCACGCCATTCGTGGTCATGCGCGCAGCGCCAACGCAGCGGACCGCGTGCATGCCGGTACTTCTTCGAGAGGCAGACGCCGTCACGCTCGGCCGCGAATGCTTGTACAGCGTCGATGCCGGCGCGGCGCTGCTCGAGGTTGCAGGTCGGGCACCAGCTGCCGGCGAAGACATGCTGGGCCCGCATGCTGAATTGGTGTCCGGCTGCGCAGGCGAAGTCGTGATCTTGTCGCGTGCCGGCGTAGGCGATGGTTTTCAGTGCGCCGCCGTGCAGCTTGGCGAGGGCGCGCAGCAGCTGGGTGCCGTTGTGCGCGCGTGTCGATGCATCGGTGATCGGCCAGCGCTTGCGCAGCGCCGTGATCTGGTTGCGTCGGTCGACGCGGGTGACTTGGTTCGCCATGCAGCGATTGTGCCGAGGTCCATTGGCACTTCCATTCAGGCCGGCGATGCGTCTGACAAGCGCTGTGTACTTGGGCCATCAGGGTAGCGCACCCGGCCCGAAGTAGCGATCGACGGCGGCGCCTGGCGTTAGGCCTGGGAGCAGGACATCGTGCTGCTGCAAATGCACCAAACTCGGCCCCCGTCGGGCGTGGCGTTCCTGCAGCCCCCTACAGGGCCAAGCGAGCCAATGCTCCAGCTGCCACATCACTGCGGAGGTGGCCGTAGTGCCGTTCGATCATCGCAACGCTGGTGCCGGATATCTGCGCGACCGTGAGCAGGTCGAGCCCATCGTGTACGAGGTCGCTGATGACACTGTGGCGCAACGTGTAGGCAGTGGTCCCGGCCGGCAGCTTTGCCACTTCAACGGTGGCCTTGACCGGCCACTTCCAGGCATCCTTGTTCCACGCCTTGCCGTCAGCGCGCGAGAGAAGCGGAGCCGTCGGCAGCTTGTCCCTTGACGCCGTCTCGAAGAACTCCGCAGTCACGTCCGGCAACTTGATGCGGCGATCCTTGCCGCTCTTGTCTTGGCCGATCTTGAGTACCTTGAGCCGATGGTCGAAGTCGCCGGCCTTGAGCTTGGCCAGTGCCCCAGGCCGCAGCGGGAGCTGGCATAGCCCGCGCAGGAACGCGCCGAGGTCGACCGGGGCCTTCTCGATGAACGTGAGGCGCTGCGCTCGGTCCAGGTACAGCTCTCTGCGCTGGTCGGCGTTCTTGATGGGCCGAAGCTTGCTGCGCCACGCGAAGTCAGTCGTCAGCAAGCCATCCAGGTACGCGAGGTTCAGGGCGGCACGGAAGCACGTCATGTCGCGGTTCAGCGTGCTGTCTGATCGGTGTTCGCCCCGGCGCCCGCCGCTGCGTGTCGGCAGATCTCGAAGGGACTTGCGCCAGGTTTCTAGCTGCGTTGGCGTCAGCTTGGGCAACTCGGTCGCCGCCAGCTTCGCGTGGTTCAGCACGTAGTTCTTGAACCGTGCTTCGGCATCCTTCGCGGCTCGCTCCGACTTGGTAGCTCGCAAGTGGCGTACATACCTCGTGCACGCATCGGCCACGGTCGATAAGCCAACCGTGCCGCCGCGACCAAGATGCTCGAACCACGCTTGCGCAGCCTTTTGCGCGGCGTCGAAGCAGAGGTGATCGGGCAGTTCAGAGAGACCGCCAAGGGCTTTGTAGCTCTCCTTTCCAGAACTCTCCTGCATGGCTCGGGCGATCCAGTTGCCATGCCCGGTACTGACCATCTTGCGAAAGCCCAAATAGCACCCCTTGCTCACTCGATGCCAATACGGCTCGCGGCGCGGCTTGAGCCTGTCGCGCGATGAAACGGTGTCGATCTTGGTAGCCACTGTCGATTTGAAGTACGGAAAAAGTACGGAAAACTTTTCCGTACTCTACCGAACCTCCGGGGACAAGCGCAAGCCTGCTTCATAGGTAAATGGCGTCCCAGGACATCCCAGAAAGTATCCGTTTCCCACCTTGACATGGTGGGGGTCGTTGGTTCGAGTCCAATCGCGCCTACCAAAATTGGTAGAGAGATCAAGCACTTAGCGGAAACGCCAAGTGCTTTTTTCTTGGCGGTACGAGGCGAACCAAGGTCAGTTGGACAGGTGTGTTGCGCGACAATTGCGCCGAAGCGGAGATGATCGGATCATTCCCTCGGCGGTCGGTGCCTTCTACGTGTGAACGGCGGTTGATTGAAAACGTCGCGGTCAAATCTCAAAAGGCTGTCCAATCCGACGCGCGGTCTGGATCACACTGACTGACCGTCTTCTTCTTGCACACCTTCACCGAAGTGACTGGATGAATCTCCCACAGCGAAAAGCGCTTTGGCTGGCCCGCCATTGGATTGCTCGCGTCTCCGTTAGCGAAGTGAAGATTGTCGTAAAACAGACCGCCTTCAACTAGGAGCACCTTCCCGCGCAGGTTGTTGACTTTGCCGGACGTCCAGTTCGCTGGCCGATCCTGCGGGATCATCTCGACAACGATTCCCTCAAACTCGCTGCCGTTGCTTGTCTCCGTCACGGACACGTGAATGTCGTTGTTGGCCTCGCTCTTGAGGTTGCAGTTCACCGATTCACCAGTGTTGGCGTGCGGCTTGCCCTGCGACAGAAACGCGACCAGGCGTGCACGCGATCCCTCACCCACTGTGCCTTCGGCGGTCTCGATGCTCTTGATCTTGTCCCTCTCCTCAGGTGGGATCTCGACGCCCTGGTCTACCAACTCCACAGCCGCGCTCTGCAACTGAGAGAAGGTGTCGAACGTCAGTGTGGTTGGCGTTCCCTGTGGGGGAACGGTTCTTTTCAATTGGTTGACTATGCCGTGAGCGCTGCTGGCCGGTGAACAGCCGGTGGGCTTGGTTGTCGTGCAGGCGTTCAAGGTCTCCGGACTCACGCACGGCTGAGCGGAAGCCTCGAGCGCAATGCTGGCCAGATCCGCCTCGGTAACCTTCTTCACGTCGGCTTCCAAGACCCATCCGCTCGGACCCTTCGGAATCATGACCCTGACATATTTGCCCTTGTGGCCGCCCATCACCCAGCGCAGATCCGTGTTGGCGTCCACCGTTGTTGCCGCAGCCGCGTGTGCGTTCGGCGCAGTCATGAGGACGGTTTTCTTGTTCGTCGTCACTTTGCCGAACGCGGGGGTCTCCTCCTGTGCGACAACGGACGAGGTCACGAACAACGCCGAGACAACCAAGGCGGTGATCACAAGGTGGGGGTTCATTGTTTGATCCTCTCTTGACTGCAAGACTTCAATCCGCCGCAGAGATTCGCTCGAGTTGCGCCCACAGATTGCGGGCATGCGCAGTCTGCGCACGGTCAAGCACTGTCGGCTCCGGTTTCTCGACATGAGATGCCTTGCGGAAATCGGTTGCGGCGTTCAGCCGCAGGCCGGCCCGCGAACCGCCCTCAATCACCGCGTCGCGCCGGTCGGCCGAAACTCTGTCGGAAAACGCACGCAGACTGTCGACTGCGATGGGAACCTCGCCTTTGTCTGCGATGGTCTTCTTCTTTCCCTCGACCTGGAACTGAAATAGGTGGCGGGTCTTTGGATCGAACCACGACAGGTATCCGCCGTCCAACACTTCGCGCGGGCCTTGCACTTGCCCCGAAAAGCTATAGCGGACGCCACTGCTTTTCACGGGATCGAAATACTGCGGCGTATAGAAGTCGGAGACCATCACGGAATTGATGGAATAAGCGAATCTCGAAGCTTGGCAAGGATCGCACACCTCGATGAGGTACTCGACACGCCTCCTGGCCGGACTTCAGTGAGTTCCCGGCACGCGTAAGCGTTCCTTGGGGGTCGACCGTCATTTCGAGCACTTCGTGGCTCATGAATACCGGCCAGTTCGTGGTCAAGGCTACCAGGGCGAAGGGTTGCTTGTTGTCATCGCGTTTGTGCAGACCCGCAGCGTTGTTTGGCAACTCGTCTTGCAGTAGCACGTGCCAATAACCAATCGGGACATCCTCCAATTTGTCGAAGGCATCGACGGTGGCCGCCACATCCCACATCGGACCGAAATCGCGTGATATCTGCTTCTGAATGGCGGCAGACACGGGTGCCAGTTGCGCCAGCGTGACTTCCTTAGTGATGGAGACCAAAGCTATGTGGAGAAGCATGTGATCCCTCCCAATACATAGCGTACGCCGGTTCTTCACGGAATGTCCATACGCAGTCTTGGACGATTTTCCTGTATCCCCGCATGCTGGGCTGCGCGGCCGAGATCGACGACCACCTGAACCGTGGCCGCAACATGGACACGCGCACGAGCCGAGCCTGCATTCTTGACGCCGGTCAAGCCCGCGTGACTCTCGGTGCCGCACGATTGCGGAATCGTTCTTACGTGGGCACGCCAAATGAAGATCCTCTTGCCTGCGGTCGCGCGCCGGCCGACGTGCCGCACTCGCCGGTGATCGACGACCCGGCGGAGTTGGCTGCCTTCACCCGCTGGGACAGCGTCGCCGGCGAGCGGTGCATTGCCGAATCGTCGCTGCGCATCGCCGGCATGCACTGCGCCGCATGTGCCGCAACGATCGAGCAGGTGCTCAAGCAGGTGAGCGGCGTACTCGACGCCAGCGTCAGTGCGGCCGCGCAGTGCGCGACGGTGCGCTGGGACGCGGGCCTGACCCGCCCGTCGGCCTTCGTGCGCGCGATCGAAGCAGCCGGCTACGAGGCCGTGCCCGACACCGCAGCGGCCGCCCGCGCGCTGCGCCGCACGGAATCGCGCAGCGCGCTCTGGCGCCTGTTTGTCGCCGCGTTCTGCGCGATGCAGATCATGATGCTCGCGACGCCGGCGTACCTGAGCGGCCCCGGCGACCTCGCGCCCGACCACAAGCGCCTGCTCGACTGGGGCAGCTGGCTCCTGACGCTGCCGGTGCTGTGGTTCTCGGCCGCGCCGTTTTTCGCCGGCGCCTGGCGCGCGATCAGGCAGCGGCGCATCGGGATGGACGTGCCGGTGGCGATCGGCATCGGCGTTGCCTTCGTCGCGAGCAGCGGTGCGGCCTTCGACCCGGGCGGTGTGTTCGGCGCCGACGTCTGGTTCGATTCACTCGCGATGTTCGTCAGCTTCCTGCTCGGGGGGCGCTACCTCGAGATGCGAGCTCGCCACCGGGCCGAGGTGTCGCTCGAAGAAGCGACGGCATGCCTGCCGCAGACAGTGGTTCGGCTGATGTCTGACGGCACGGTGGAAGTGGTCAATGCCAAGCGGTTGCGCATCGGCGACTTGGTGCGTGTTCCAGTCGGACAGGCATTCGCCGCCGATGGTGTGCTCGCCGAAGGCGCCACCGAGGCCGACGAGTCGCTGCTGACGGGCGAGTCGCGGCCGGTGGAAAAACGTTGCGGCGACGCGGTGGCGGCGGGCAGCCTGAACCTGCAGTCACCGGTGCTGATGCGCGTCGACCGCGCGGGGCCGGACACCCGTTACGAAGCCATCGTCGCGCTGATGCGGGCCGCGCGCAGCCAGCGTCCCGCCGTGCTGGCGAGCGCCGACCGCTGGGCGGCTCCGTTCCTCTGGAGCGTGCTGCTGCTCGCTGGCGCGGCAGGCGCGGCCTGGGGTTTGATCGATCCGTCGCGTGCGGTCTGGGTGGTGGTTTCGGTGTTGATCGTCACCTGCCCCTGTGCGCTGTCGCTGGCCGCACCATCGGCGCTGCTTGCGGCCGCCGGCACGATGGGCCGGCGTGGCTTGTTGCTGCGCCGCCTGGACGCGATCCAGGGCCTTGCGAAGCTGCAGACGCTGTTCGTCGACAAGACCGGCACGCTGACCGAAGGGTCCCTGCGTTGTGTGAAGACGCAGCGCAGGGACTTCAGCGACGCCGCCACCACCGACGAGTCGCTGCAAGGCATCGCCGCGTCGCTGGCTGCATGGTCGAGCCACCCGCTTGCGGCCGCGTTGCGCGACGGATTCAAGGCCGCCGACATGGCGTGGCACGACGTGCACGAGATCCCCGGCCAGGGGCTCGAAGCGGTCGGCACCGAGGGCCATCGCTGGCGCCTCGGCGCGCGGCTGTGGGTCGGTGCCCGCAGCACCGCCGACGCCGACGGTGCACAAACCTTCCTCGGCCGCGACGGCCGCGTGCTGGCCCGCTTCGAGTTCGACGAACGCCTGCGCGACGACGCGGTCGCCGCGGTGCGCGCCCTGCAGGCCGACGGCGTTCGTGTGTGCCTGCTGTCGGGCGATGATGCGCGCCGCACGCAGCGCATCGCGGCGACTCTGGGCCTGGCAAGCAGCGCCGGCGGCATGACGCCAGACACCAAGCTCGCCGCTGTCCGTAGCGCCCAAGGGCGCGGCGAGATCGTCGCAATGCTGGGCGACGGCATCAACGACGCGCCGGTGCTGGCGCAGGCCGATGTCTCGTTCGCGATGGGCGAGGGCGCGCTCGTGGCGCGCAGCCAGGCCGATGGAGTGCTGGTCTCGAACCGGCTTTCGGACCTGGTGCGCGCGCGTGCGCTGGCGAAGAAGACGATGCGCGTCATCAGTCAGAACTTCGCCTGGGCAGCGGTTTACAACGCCGCGTGCGTGCCGCTGGCGCTCGTGGGCTGGCTGCCGCCGTGGGCGGCAGGTTTTGGCATGGCGGCGAGTTCGTTGTTCGTCGTGCTGAACTCGCTGCGGCTGGCCGGCCCCCTCACTTCCAAGCCGGAACGCGCACTGCAAGCGAGGGTCGGGGCATGGACATCCTCTACCTGCTGATCCCGCTGTCGGCCGTGCTGGTGCTCGCCATCCTCGGCGTCTTCGCCTGGGCGCTCAACGCCGGACAGTTCGACGACCTCGAACAACACGCCGAGCAGATTCTGGCCGCCGACGAGGCCGCATTTGATCGGCATCAAGCTCCGTAGCGAGCTTCCATCGAAAAATCCTCCTGTCGTCATGAATGCGAAGAACGGAGGCTTTGATGGTTGCGAAAGCGCAAGCTGCAGCGCCGGTGACCTACACCGATGAGACCGTGCGCGGGTTCGCGCTGGCCGCGGTGTTGTGGGGCGTGGTCGGCATGACGGTGGGCGTGCTGATCGCCGCGCAGCTCGCCTTCCCCGACCTCACCTACGGCATCCCCTGGCTCAGCTACGGCCGGCTGCGCCCGCTGCACACCAACGCGGTGATCTTCGCGTTCGGCGGCTGCGCCCTGATGGCGACGAGCTTTCACGTGGTGCAGCGCACCTGCCAGGTTCCGCTCTTCCTGCCCTCACTCGCGAAGTTCGTGTTCTGGGGCTGGCAGGCGGTCATCGTGCTCGCCGCGATCTCGCTGCCGCTGGGCTACACCCAAGGCAAGGAATACGCCGAGCTCGAGTGGCCGATCGACCTCCTGATCGCCGTCGTCTGGGTTGCCTACGCGATCGTCTTCTTCGGCACCATCGGCCGTCGCCGCGTGCGCCACATCTACGTCGCCAACTGGTTCTTCGGCGCCTTCATCATCGCGGTGGCGCTCTTGCACATCGTCAACAGCGCGGCCATGCCGGTGAGCTTCTGGAAGAGCTACTCGGCCTACGCAGGCGTGCAGGACGCGATGGTGCAGTGGTGGTACGGCCACAACGCGGTCGGCTTCTTCCTGACGGCCGGCTTCCTCGGGATGATGTACTACTACATCCCCAAGCAAGCCGAGCGTCCGGTGTATTCGTACCGGCTGTCGATCGTGCACTTCTGGGCCCTGATCTTCACCTACATGTGGGCCGGGCCGCACCACCTGCACTACACCGCGCTGCCCGACTGGGCGCAATCGATCGGCATGGTCTTCTCGCTGGTGCTGCTGGCGCCGAGCTGGGGCGGCATGATCAACGGCATGATGACCTTGTCGGGCGCCTGGCACAAGCTGCGCGACGACCCGATCCTGAAGTTCCTGATCGTCGCGCTGAGCTTCTACGGCATGTCGACCTTCGAGGGTCCGATGATGTCGATCAAGACCGTCAACGCGCTGTCGCACTACACCGACTGGACGATCGGCCACGTGCACAGCGGCGCGCTCGGCTGGGTCGGCTTCATGACCATCGGCTCGCTGTACTACCTGATCCCGCGCATGTTCGCGCAGACCAGGATGTACAGCACCCGCGCGATCGAGCTGCATTTCTGGATCGCGACGCTGGGCATCGTGCTCTACATCGCCGCGATGTGGATCGCCGGCGTGATGCAGGGCCTGATGTGGCGCGCGCTGAATGCCGACGGCACGCTGGTCTACACCTTCGTCGAAAGTGTCAAGGCGACCTGGCCGTTCTATGTCACGCGCCTGGTCGGCGGCCTGCTGTACCTGGCCGGCATGGGCGTGATGGTGTGGAACGTCTGGAAGACGGTGCGCAACGGACGAGCGCTGCCGTCTCCGATCCCCCGCCTTGCCTACGCCTGAGGAGATTGATTCAAATGGCTCAAGAAACCAAAGTCAGCGGTCATGCGCTGATCGAGACCAGCAACTTCCTGATGATCGCGCTGATCCTGATCGTGATCGCGGTCGGCGGGCTGGTCGAGATCGTGCCGCTGTTCTTCCAGCGCTCGACCACCGAGCCGGTCGCCGGGCTCAAGCCCTACGACGCGCTGCAGCTCGTCGGGCGCGACATCTACCTGCGCGAGGGTTGCTACAACTGCCACTCGCAGATGATCCGCCCGCTGCATGCCGAAACGCTGCGCTACGGCCACTACTCGACCGCCGGCGAGTTCGTCTACGACCGTCCGTTCCAGTGGGGCAGCAAGCGCACCGGGCCCGACCTGCACCGCGTCGGCGGCAAGTACAGCGACGAGTGGCAGCGCCTGCACCTGTCGGGGCCGCGCGACCTGGTGCCCGAATCGAACATGCCGGCCTACCCGTGGCTCGAACGCAGCGCCGTCGACCCGGCCAGCGTGCCGCCGCGCCTGCTCGCGATGCAGCGCCTGGGCGTCCCGTACAGCGACGCCGAGATCGCGGCCAGCGCCGAGGCGGTGAAGGGCAAGAGCGAGATGGATGCGATCGTCGCCTACCTGCAATCGCTGGGCACGCACGTGAAGTGAGGAGCGTGAACATGGATCTCAACGACATCCGCAGCCTCGTCACGCTGGCGAGCCTTGCACTTTTTCTCGGCCTGATGGCGTGGACCTGGTGGCCGGCGCACAAGTCGGCCCACGACGCCGCTGCACAGTTGCCCTTTGATGGCGAAGCAGACGACCACCGCGGAGCAGCGCAATGAGCGACTTTTTCAACAGCGGCTGGTCTGTCTACATCGCGGTTGCGACGGTGGTGAGCCTCGTCGCCTGTCTCGCGCTGCTCATCATCGCAGCGCGCCGCCGCATGATGGCCAACGACAACACCACCGGCCATGTCTGGGACGAAGACCTGCGCGAGCTCAACAACCCGCTGCCGCGCTGGTGGATGTGGCTGTTCGTCATCACCATCGTGTTCTCGGCGGCCTACGTGGTGTTCTACCCGGGGCTGGGCAGCGCACCCGGCACGTTGGGCTGGAGCAGCGTGGCGCAGCACCGCGACGAGCAGAACAAGGCACTCGCTGCGACCGCGCCGCTGTTCGCCTCCTTCGCCGCCACGCCGGTCGCCGAGCTTGCGCGCAATGCGCCGGCCATGGCCATCGGCGAGCGGCTGTTCGCCAACAACTGCGCGGCCTGCCATGGGGCCGACGCGCGCGGCAGCAAGGGATTTCCGAACCTGACCGACAAGGACTGGCTGTACGGCGGCACGCCGGAGAAGATCGCCGAAACCATCACCAACGGCCGCCAGGGCAACATGCCGCCGCTCGCCGCGGCAGTGGGCAACTCGCAGGACGTGCGCGACGTCGCCAACTACGTGCTGAGCCTGTCGGGCAGCCCGCACAACAGCATCGACGCGAGCCGCGGCCGCGCCAAGTTCGCGCTCTGTGCGGCCTGCCACGGCGTCGACGGCAAGGGCAACCCGGCGCTCGGCGCGCCCAACCTGACCGACGACGTGTGGCTGCACGGCTGGGGCGAAGACGCGATCGTCGCGATGGTCACCAAGGGCAAGACCAACGTGATGCCGGCCCACGGCGCGCGTCTCACGCCGCAGCAGATCCATGTGTTGACGGCGTATGTATGGAGCCTGTCGAACTCGAGCGCGCTCGCGGCGGCACCTTGAGAGCCCGGTCGCGATGACACACCCGCAAGGCGCCACGGCCCGCGTCATTCCGATCCAGCCGATGCGTCCGCAAGGGGTGTCGCTGTACGAGAAGCAGAAGAAGATCTACCCGCGCTCGGTGCAAGGCACGTTCGCACGCTGGCGCTGGGCCATGGTGTGGCTCACGCAGGCGCTGTTCTACGGCCTGCCGTGGCTGCCGTGGAACGGCCGCCAGGCGGTGCTGTTCGACCTGTCGGCGCGCCGCTTCTACGTCTTCGACCTGGTGCTGTACCCGCAGGACTTCATCTACCTGACCGGGCTGCTGGTGCTGGCCGCATTCGCGCTGTTCTTCGTCACGGCGGTCGGCGGGCGGCTGTGGTGCGGCTATGCCTGCCCGCAGACCGTCTACACCGAGATCTTCCTGTGGGTCGAGCAGCGCATCGAAGGCGAGCGCGGCGCGCGCATGAAGCTCGACGCGGGGCCGTGGAGCGCCAACAAGGCCCGGCGCAAGGCCGCCAAGCATGCGGTGTGGCTTGCGCTCGGGCTGTGGACCGGCTTCAGCTTCGTCGGCTACTTCACGCCGATCCGCACGCTGTGGGCCGAATCGTTCACGCTCGCCTTCGGTCCGTGGGAATGGTTCTGGGTCAACTTCTACGGCCTGGCGACCTACGGCAACGCCGGCTTTCTACGCGAGCAGGTCTGCAAGTACATGTGCCCTTACGCGCGCTTCCAGAGCGCGATGTTCGACCGCGACACGCTGATCGTCAGCTACGACGCGGCGCGCGGCGACCCACGCGGCAAGCGCGCGCGCAGCACCGACCTGGCGGCGGCCAAGCTCGGTCACTGCATCGATTGCGGGCTGTGCGTGCATGTGTGCCCGGTCGGCATCGACATCCGCAACGGGCTGCAGTACGAATGCATCGCCTGCAGCGCCTGCATCGATGCCTGCGACGGCGTAATGGACAAGATGAAGTACCCGCGCGGCCTGATCCGCTACGCGACCCAGAACGGGCTGGCCGGGCACTTCGATCGCAGGCAGATGATCCGGCGTGTGCTGCGCCCGCGGGTGCTGGTCTACGCCGGCGTGCTGGCCGCCATCTGCGCCGCGTTCGTCGTCAGCCTGTCGCTGCGCCACACGCTCAAGGTCGACGTGGTGCGCGACCGCATGACACTCGCCCGCATCGTCGCGCAGGGCCGGATCGAAAACGTCTACCGCCTGCAGCTGATGAATGCGACCGAAGAGGCCCAGCGTTACCGCGTCGGCGTGCAGGGCATCGCCGGTGCCGAGCTGGCAACCGCGACCGAGGTCGAGGTGCTGCCCGCGCAGGCGCGCTGGGTCACCGTCGCGGTGCGGGTGCCGCCTCAATCGGCACAGGCCCTGGGGCCCGGCGCCCACCCGATCCGCTTCCAGGTGCTGCCAGTGGGCGATGTCTCGGCGGCAGTCACCGAAAAATCGACCTTCGTCGTTCCACGTTGAAAGGACACGCCGTGAATCAAGACATGTTGCATCCCGCATTGCCGTGGTGGCGGGTGCCCACCGCATGGCTGGCAGTCGGCGGCCCGGCGCTGGTGGTGCTGGCGAGCATCGCCACCCTGGTCATCGCCGTGCGGGGCGGCGACGTCCCGTTGCATGAAACCGCGGCGACACATGCCGGGACACTGGCGCCCGCGACCCAGGCGCGCAACCATGCCGTCGCACCCCGCCGTTGAGCCCGCCCTGCGCGGCGCCGGCATGCCGGCGCGACGGCCGTTGCGCGAACGGGTGCTGCTGATCCTGTGGCCGGCCTTCCTGATGGCCGGCGTGCTCGAGATGATGGTCTTCGCGGTCCTCGACCCGAGCGGCATGCACTGGTTCGGCGCCGAGCCGATCGAGTGGTCGCGCAGCGCGATCTACTCGGTGAGCTTCTTCATCTTCTGGGGCGTGATCGCGACGTCGGGGGCGATCACGGCGCTGCTCGAGCAACCGGGAGGACCGGGTAGTTCGTCCGGTTGACGAGCTTCTCGAGCGCCACCGGATCCAGCACCCGGATCTGGCGCTGCTTGACGAGCAGCACGCCGTCGTCCTGGAAGCGCGAGAAGCAGCGGCTCACCGTTTCGAGCTTCAATCCGAGATAGGTGCCGATCTCCGCACGGGTCATGCGCAGCACCAGCGATGTCGCCGAAAAGCCGCGCGCCCGCAGGCGCTGCATGAGGTTGAGCAGGAACGCCGCCAGCCGCTCCTCGGCCCGCATGCTGCCCAGCAGCAGCATCACGCCGTGGTCGCGCACGATCTCGCGGCTCATGATCTTGTGGAACTGGCGCTGCAGGTCGGTGAACTCGCGCGACAGGTGCTCGAGCTGGTCGTAGCGGATCACGCAGACCTGCGAATCCTCCAGCGCCACCGCATCGCAGCTGTGCCGGTCGGTGCCGATGCCGTCCAGCCCGAGCAGCTCGCCGGCCATCTGGAAGCCCGTCACCTGGTCGCGCCCGTCCTCGGTCGACACGCGGGTCTTGAAGAAGCCGGTGCGCACCGCGTAGACCGCCTCGAAGCGGTCGCCGCTGCGATACAGCGTGTCGCCGCGGCGCACCGACCGGCGCAGCGCGACCATCGTGTCCAGCCGATCGAGTTCCTGGCCTGAAAAACCCACGGGCAGGCACAGCTCGCGCAGGTTGCAGCTCGAACAGGCGACCTTGAGCGCGACGGCCTTGATCGGCATGGAGGCGATGCGTTCGGTCATGGCAGGGCATTCCGATGATGTGGCTCAACAGCGTTGATTGTTCGGCCGCCCACCTGCGGCGAGCTTGCGCCAGATCAAAGCCGGCCACGCCAGGCGCGTGCAGCATGACCAGCCATGTCAGCAGCACCACCCGTCACCCAACACACCGAGGCGCCCGGCGTGCTTTCAGAGGCGCTGCTGCGGCGCTTCGATGCACCCGGCCCGCGCTACACCTCCTACCCGACGGCCGACCGCTTCGTCGAAGCCTTCGGTCCGGCCGACGCCGCGCGCGCGCTCGGGCAGCGCGCCGCCGGTGCGACGGCGCTCGGCTCCGCGCCCTTGTCTGTCTATGTGCACATCCCGTTCTGCGAGTCGGTGTGTTACTACTGCGCCTGCAACAAGGTCATCACCAAACATCACGAACGTGCGGGCCAGTACCTGGACGCACTCGACACCGAGATCGGCCTCGTGCGCGATGTGCTCGGTGCGAACCAGCCGGTATCGCAATTGCACTTCGGCGGGGGCTCGCCGACCTTCCTCTGCGACGCCGAACTCGAGCGGGTGCTGGGCTCGCTGCGCGGCGCGTTCCATGTCGCCGCCGGCGCCGAGATCTCGATCGAGGTCGATCCCCGCACCGTAACGCCGCTGCGCCTGGCGCACCTGCGCAACATCGGCTTCAACCGCATCAGCTTCGGTGTCCAGGACTTCGACCCACAGGTGCAGCAGGCGGTGCACCGGGTCCAGCCCTACGACAGCGTGCGCGAGCTGATGCACAGCGCCCGCGCGCTCGGTTTCGAGTCGATCAACGCCGACCTGATCTACGGCCTGCCGCGCCAGACGCCCGACAGCTTCGCCCGCACGGTGGCGCAGATCGGCCAGCTGCGCCCGGACCGCATCGCCCTCTACGCCTACGCCCACCTGCCGCAGCGCTTCAAGCCGCAGCGACGCATCGTCGACGCCGACTTGCCCGACGCCGGGCAGCGCCTGCGCATGCTGGGCGGCGCGATCGCGTATTTCCTCGGGCGCGGCTACAGCTACATCGGGATGGACCACTTCGCGCTCGCCGACGACGCGCTCGCGGTCGCCAAGCGGCAGGGCCGGCTGCACCGCAACTTCCAGGGCTACAGCACCCAGCCCGAGTGCGATCTGGTCGGCCTGGGCGTGTCGGCCATCGGCCGAATCGGCGCGACCTACCAGCAGAACGCCAAGACGCTGCCCGAGTACTACGACGCGTTGCGCCAGGGTCAGCTGCCGGTGGTGCGGGGCATGGCGCTGAGCCGCGACGACCTGGTGCGGCGCGCCGCCATCATGGCGCTGATGTGCCAGGGGCGGCTCGAGTTCGAGTCGATGGAACTTGCCCACCTGGTCCGGGTGCGCGAGTATTTTGCGAGCGAGCTCGAGCAACTCGCGCCGCTCGCTGCAGCCGGCCTGGTCGAGCTCGAGGACGACGCGATCCAGGTCACCGCCGCCGGCTGGTACGTGGTGCGCGCGGTGGCGATGGTGTTCGATCGCTACCTGCAGACCGACAAGCTGCGCGAACGCTTTTCGCGAATCATTTGAGGCCTGTCGGGTGGATGCCCCGCTGATACTCGCCGGGTTCGTGGCAGGGCTTGCCGCGTCGCCGCATTGCGCGCTGATGTGCGGCGCGCCGTGCGCGGCACTGACGAGCGGCTGCGGGCGCAACGCGACCGGCTTTCACCTCGGCCGTGGGCTCGGCTACATGGCGGGCGGTGCGCTTGCCGCGCTCAGCATGGCGGCACTGGCTGCCTGGAGCCAGGCAGCGCCCGCGCTGCGGCCGTTGTGGATGCTGCTGCAGCTCGCCTTCCTGGCGCTCGGACTGTGGTGGCTGGCCACCGGCCGCCAGCCCGACCGAATGAAACGCGGCGGCGCGATGCCGGTGCGCATCGTGGCACGTCGCGGCCGTCCATGGCGCTCCGGCCTGGCCGGGCTGGCCTGGGTCGCGTGGCCTTGCGGCGCGTTGCAGGCGGCCTTGTTGTTGGCGGCGCTGGCGAGCAGCCCGCTCGGCGGGGCGTTCGTGATGGCAGGCTTCGCGCTCGGCTCGATGCCGGCGCTGGCGGTCGCGCCGTGGGCCTGGGCGCGCTGGCGGTCGATGCGCGGCGGCGCGGCATCGCCGGCGCAGGCGGCCACGCTCGGTTTTCGCGTCGCCGGCTTCGGCCTGGTGCTGGCCTCGGGCTGGGCGCTGACGCACGGCCTGTGGGAGCGCGTCGCGGCCTGGTGCATCGCCTGACGAGACAAGCTCGACCCGCAACGCAGCCACTGTTGACGGCCCGCGTGTTGCGGCCCGGCTGGCACGGCGCTCAGGCTATCGTGCTCAGCAGCACCGCCTGAAGCACGAAACGCCGGTTCTCCTCCGGGGCAGTGTCGTCGTCGAGCTGTTCGGCGAGGCAGGCGGTCGGGTGGCGTGGGCTGGCAATGCCGTCGTAGACCGGCACGCCGGCTTCGCTGCCGACCGCGGCCACCAGGCCGGGGGCCATGCCCTGGCATTCGATCGCGTCGTACAGCCGGCCCAGCACCCGCGCCGTGTGCGCCACCTCCTGGGGTGTGCTGCGCTCCGACAGGCTCGGCCGGATGTGGGCCACATGCGCCCCCAGTTCCACCGCGGCACGGCGAAACAGGGCCGCGTCGGCGTCCTTGTCGGCCTCGCACAGCAGCCCGAGCTTCTTGCCGCGCAGCACGGGCTGGGTCTTGCCCGTCTGCGCCGCGTGCCGCAGCGAACGGGCGTTGGCCAGCAAAGCGCTCACGTCGTCCGGCGTCATCGATTCGAGGCGATTGAGACCGCAGCGAGGGAAGGTGGGAAACATGGCATCCGGTTCGTGCACGAAACCAGCTGCGCTGCACGGTGAAGGCAAGCGTAGCGAGCCCACGTGCGTCCGCCTTGACGGCCGTCAAGGCAGCACGCGACACGATGTGCTGATACGCAGCGGACACAATCCGTTCACCCAGCGTTACCGAGCGACGCGCGCCGTTGTCACGGCGTTATCGGGCGCTTCCTAGCATCGACTCCATCGATTCGCCGCATGCCACCCAGGAGTCCAAGATGCTGAGCACCGCCACCCCGACCGCCCCGACCCTCGCCCGCGCCATGAACGCCGCCGTGCCTGCATTCAAGTCGCCCGACGACGGAGCCAACCAGCGCGCCAGCCAGCACATCGGCGACACGCTCAAGCTGCTCAACGACCAACTCGGCCCGCAGCGCCGCGTGGTGCATGTGGGCGACGTGGTCTACCAGTCCGGCGAGCGCTTCGCCAACCTGTACATCCTGAACTCGGGCTTCTTCAAGATCGTCAACCTGTCGGCCGACGGGCGCGAACAGGTGGTCGGGCTCAAGTTCCGCGGCGACTGGCTCGGCTTCGACGGCATCGCCAACGGCCAGTACGCCTGCGATGCGGTGGCGATGGACACCGGCGAGGTCTGGGTGATCCCCTACGACGCGCTGTTGGCTGCCTGTGCCGGCCAGCCGGCGCTGCTGATGGCGCTGCACGAGGCGATGAGCCGCGAGATCGCACGCGACCGCGACTCGCTGATGTCGGTGTGCACGCTGCCGGCCGATGCGCGGGTGGCCGACTTCCTGCGCTACTGGGCCGAGTCGCTTGCCAAGCGCGGCCTGCGCACCGACCAGATCACGCTGCGCATGACCCGCGCCGAGATCGGCAACTACCTGGGCATGACGCTCGAAACGGTGAGCCGCGCGCTGTCGCGCCTGGCGCGCTGCGAGCTGATCCACTTCGCCGAGAAGGGACGGCGCGACATTCGCATTCCCGAAGTGAATGCGCTGGCCGAATTCGTGCAGCGCTGCCTCGCGCCGGCACCGGTCGTGCTGCAGTGATCGACGCTCAGCGCGCCATCACCTTGGCGATGGCCTGCGCGAGTTCGCCGCGCGTGTAGGGCTTGCGCAGCAGCTCCCAGCTCGGCGGCGAGTCGCGGTCGGCGTCGAGCAGCTCCGACGAGAAGCCCGACATCAGCAGGATTGCCAGCTTCGGACAGCGCCGCTGCGCTTCGGCGGCGAGCTGGGTGCCTCGCATGCCGGCGCCGAGCGCGATGTCGGTCAGCAGCAGGTCGAAACGCGTGCCGGGCGCGAGCGCGAGCAGCGCCTGCTCGCCGGTCGCCGCCGTGGTAACCGCGCAGCCGAGCGTGTCGAGGAAGGTGCGCACGACGCTGCGCACCTCGACATCGTCTTCGACCATCAGCACCTTGAGGCCCGGCGGCACGCTTTCGCCGACGCTTTCGGTTTCGTCCGGCCTGGCCTCGGCGTCCCACGGCCGCGGAATGTAGAGCGTGACTGTGGTGCCGGCACCGGGTGCACTGTCGATTGCGATCGAGCCCTTGGACTGCTTGACGAAACCATGGACCGTGCTCAGGCCGAGCCCGGTGCCGCGCCCCGCCTCCTTGGTCGTGAAGAAGGGCTCGAACGCACGTTCCTTGACCTCTTCGGGCATGCCGGAGCCGCTGTCGCTGATCGAGATCGCGATGAAGCGTTCGTCGGGCGCGCTCGGGTCTTCGAGGTCGGCGCGCACGTCGACCGGCAGCAGCACCGAATCTTCGCTGCGAAAGCGCAGCGTCCCGCCGTCGGGCATCGCGTCGCGCGCGTTGATCGCGATGTTGAGCAGCGCCGATTCGAGCTGGCCCGGGTCGGCCAGCACCTTCGTGCCGCCGGCCGATGTGTCGACCTCGATGCGGATGCGCTGGTCGAGCGTGCGGCGCAGCATGTCGGCCAGCGAGCCGAGCAGCGTGTTCACGTCGACCGGGCTCGGCTGCAGCACCTGGCGGCGCGAAAAGGCGAGCAGCTTGCTCGTCAGCTCGGCGCCGCGTTTGGTGGCGCGCGCCGCAGCGCTCACCAGTTGCTGGCCGTAGCCGTCGTCGACGAGCGCCGGCAGCTCTTCGAGCACCTGCAGGTTGCCCTGGATGACGGTCAGCAGGTTGTTGAAGTCGTGCGCGATGCCGCCGGTCAACTGGCCGACGCTTTCGAGGCGCTGCGCATGGTTGAGCGCCTCTTCGCTTTGTGCGCGCTGCAAGCTCGTGGCCAGCAGGTTGGCCAGCGCTTCGAGGAAGCGCACTTCATCGTCGCCGAAGCGCTGCGCATTGCGCGAGCGCACGGCCAGGGCGCCGATCGTGCGGCCCCGGTCCGACAGGGGCACCGCCAGCCCGCTCGTCAGGCCGGCATCGAGGTAGGTCTGCGGTACGCTGAAGCGCTGCTCGCTGCGGTAGTCGGCCACGACCACCGGCTTGCCGCTGGCCAGCACGAAGCCGAACGAGCTGTCGGCGCGGTTCGGGATGCGCGCGCCGACCTGCTCGCCGGGTACGCCACCGACGCCGGCGGCGACGCGGAACTCGATCCGGTTGCTTTCGAGCAGGAACACGGTGGCCACATCGACCTGGAGGGCCTCGGCCGCAATCGCAGGCACCTGGTCGAGCAGCACCTGCGGGTCGCGCGCGTCGACCGCCAGACGCCCCAGTTGGGCCAGGTGCTCGCTGTAGCGCGCGCGCTGCAGGGCCTGCTTGACACGCGGGTAAGCGCCGATGTCGCGGATCGCCGCCACCACGAAAGGCAGGCCATGCTCCTGCAGCGGGCTGAGCGCGATTTCGACCATCACCTCGGTGCCGTCCTTGCGCTTGGCCACCAGCTCCATCTGCATGCCCATCGGTCGTGCGCGCGGGGCGCGGCCGTAGGCTTCGCGGTACGACGCGTGGCGCGGGCGGATGCTGTCGGGCACCAGCGCGTCGACGTTCAGGCCCCTGAGCTCGTCGACCGCAAAACCGAGCAGGGTGGCCGCCGACGGATTGGCGAGCACGATGACGCCGGCCTGGTCGACGAGCAGCAGCGAGTCAGGGTAGGCGGTGAACAGCGAACGGAAAACGCTTGATTCGTCGACGCCGGGCGGCAACGCGGCCGGCTCCGGGAGCGATGGCGGATTCATGCCGGGCGCTGGTGTCACCCGGCCGTGACCGGCGGCACCAGGATGTAGCCGGCGCCGCGCACCGACTTGATGATCTGCGGATCTTCGGCGTCGGCTTCGAGCTTCTTGCGCAGTCGGCCCACCTGAACGTCGATCGTGCGATCGAACGGCGCCGCTTCGCGGCCGCGTGTGCTTTCGAGCAGGAAGTCGCGCGACAGCACGCGGCCGGGGTGCTGGGCGAAGGCGCACAGCAGGTCGAACTCGCCGCTGGTCAGCGCCACGTCCTGAGCCTGCGGGCCGGTCAGGCGGCGCGCCGCGGTGTCGAGTTCCCAGCCGGCGAAACAAAGCTTGCTGCGCGGCGGCGTGGCCGTCGCGACGGCCAGCGGTTCGGCCGGCGTGATGCGGCGCAACACCGCCTTGATGCGCGCCAGCAGCTCGCGCAGGTCGAAGGGCTTGGTCACGTAGTCGTCGGCGCCGACCTCCAGCCCCACCACCTTGTCGATCGAATCGCCGCGGCCGGTGACGATGACGAGGCCGCAGTGCCAGTGTTCGCGCAGTTGGCGGGCGATGCTGAACCCGTCTTCACCCGGCAGGCCCAGGTCGAGCAGCACCAGCGCCGGCGGATCGCCGGCCATCAGCTCCAACAGCGAGCGCCCGGAATGGAGCTGGCTGACACGAAAGCCCTGGCTTTGCAGATAGCTCGCCAGAAGCTGGGTGATGTCGGCTTCGTCGTCGAGGACGGCAAGGTGCTGTGGGGCGGTCACGTTTCGGGCTGCGCTGAACCGTCGCCCGCGGGATGGGCGCTTGCGGCAAGGGTAGCAGCTTCCGTCCCTGTTGCGAACCGTGCGCCGGGCGCGGCAGCATCGGCGAAGCGGTCAATGCGCCACCTGAGCAGCGACGAGCTTCAGCTTGATGCATGCCCCCCGGGGTCAAGCGGCGCGCGTCGGCGCGAGGTCGAGGTGCCGCAGGATGGAGCGGATGGTGTCCATTCGGCGTCTCGCCGGTTGGCGATCAGCGCGACATCAGCACCGGCACCGTCATCGCTGCGAGCAGCCCGCGGGTCGCACCGCCCAGCACACGCTCGGCCCAGCGGGCATGGCCGTAGGCCCCCATCACGATCAGGTCGGCGCTCAGGTCGGCCGCGCGCGAGAGCATGGCCTCGGCAATGCCGATCCCGGTCGTCTCCACGCCGACATCGGCCGTGACACCCTGCCACATCAGCCACTTGTGCAAGGCATCCAGGCGCGGGCGCAGCGTCTGGTCGGTGCCGGCGCCCTTTTCGTTCCAGGCCACGACGTTCACGCTTGCGGCCCGGCGCAGCAGCGGCAGCGCATCCGACAGCGCACGTGCGGCTTCGCGGCTGTCGTCCCAGGCGACCATCGCCTTGTCGAAGGCGGCGTCGAAGCGGCCGGCGTACGGAAGAATCAGCGTCGGGCGTGCGCTGTGCAGCACTACCTGCTCGACCAGGGCCTGTGCCCCGCCGTGTCCGGGCGCGCCGGGGTCGGCTTGGGTCAGCAGCGTGAGGTCGCTGCAATGGGCATGCCGCACCAGCGACGCCGCTTCCTCGGATTCGTCGACGACCGCTTCGAAGGACTTGATCCCGGCCGCCTCGCAGTCGTTGCGGAAGCGGTGCGCGGCGAGCTGCGCCCGGTCGCGCAGCGTGTCCCATGCGAGAGTCGCGAACTCGCTGTACGCAGTGGTCGCCTCGGCGAACACGGGGATGTCGATCAGGCCGGTCGGCGCGAGGCCGACGAGGTGGCAATCGAGGTCCTTCGCGAGGCGGATCGCGGCCTGGGTGCGTGCACGGCACAGCGGATCCTGGTTCACGTGGACGAGAAGGCTGCGGTAGGTCATGGTTTCTCCGGTGTCGCCGATGCCCGATTGTTCGAGCCCCCGGCCGGCCGCGGCTTGATCTTGCGCAAGGGCGACATCAGGCGGCCGCTGGCGCGGCATGCTGGGCTTCCTTTCGCACCAGCAACACCGGCACCGGGCTGGCCCGCACGACGAGCTCGGCTTCGCTGCCCATCGTCAGGCGGCTGACGCCGCGGCGGCCGTGGGTGCCCATCACGATCAGGTCGCAGCGGTGCTTGCCGGCTTCGTCGACGATTGCGTCGGCGACGCTCGCCTGCATCACGTCGCGCAGCACGGTCTTGGCCCGCACGTTGGCTTGCACGGTGGCGTCGTTGGCCTTGGCCAGCAGCTCTCCACCGTGCCGGCGCAAGCGGCCCGACGTGGCCCCCAAGCCGCGCGCGGAGGACCCTTCCGTCAACACCGGACAGGCGTCGACGACATGCAGCAGGAACAGCGTGGCCTTCTGGTCGGCGGCCAGCCGGATGGCTTCGTGCAGGCCGCGATCGGAGGGTGCGCTGCCATCCAGCGGAACCAGGATTCGGTGGTACATGAGGGGTGTCCTTCGGGGCGTTGCGATGAAATGCCAGCTGTCGGCCAGTGCGATCCGCGCGTGGAGCAGCGATCAATCCGGGTGGTTGAGGAACCAGGCAAGGGTGCTCACCACCAGCGCCGCAAGCACGACGATCGAGCCGATGCCGGCCGCCAGCCACTTTGCGATGTCGATCCAGGAGTTCATGACAGCAGTCTAGGCGGCGCTGCGGCGGCCGCATTGAGGGCGATCAAGGGATTGCTTGATCGGGGACAAGGCCACCGCGCGGGCGAATGCCTAGACTGGTTTCAGCGGCCGAAGTCCGAAGGCCGGGAGCACCGCAATGATCGAGCGCCTGTTGGTACCCATCGACGGCGGAGCGCTCGACGACCGCGCCTTCGACGTCAGCATCCAGCTGGCACGCCAGCTGCGTGCGGCCATCACCGGTCTTATCGTCGAACCGTTCGCGTCAGCGCCGGCCCCGAGCGCTGTGGCATCGGGTGCCGCCGCGGGATCCACCGAAGCGACGCTGCTGGCCCATGCGCGCGGCGTGCTGGCGCGCTTCGAGCAGCGCTCGCGCGAGGCCGGCGTGCCGTTCGACGGCGTGGCGACCCAGGCCAGCCATGTCAGCGACGCCATCGTCGCCGCTGCGGGCGAACATGCCTGCGACATGATCGTGATGGTCACGCATGGGCGCGGCCTGGTCGCCGAGCTGCTGTGGGGCTCGAACACCCGCGAGGTGATGTCGCGCACCAGGCTGCCGGTGCTGGTGCTGCATTGAGAGGGCTCTGTCAGCGCACCCTGTCTATCGTCAGCGCGACGCGCGCATCGCCCGGCGTGTCTCGCCGGTCCTCGAACCGAGGTCGATTCCGCGTCGATCGTTGATGCCGATCAATGCCGTTGCCCGACACCCGACGTAGCTTGTCTGTACGGTGGGCAGGGATGCCGATCGTCTCTGTGAGAGGAGATCTCGATGCGTACCGCGACTCGATCCGGCCCCGCGCGGGCGTTGTTGCCGGCGATTGTCTGGTTCGCCGCCCTCTGCGTTTTGAGTGAGGCCGCCGACGCCCAGCGCAAGGAGCGGCTGGGCAAGGAGGTGGTCGATGCCATCTGCGCTTCGTGTCACGCTGCAGGCAAGGACAACGCGCCCAGGATCGGCGACGCCAAGGCCTGGGCGGGCAGGGCCTCGCAGGGCCTCGCTGCGCTGAACGAGCATGCGTTGCAGGGCATCCGCAAGATGCCGGCCCATGGCGGCGGCGCCGGCTTCAGCGACATCGAGGTCGAGCGCGCCATCATCTACATGATCAACCAGTCGGGCGGGCACTGGGTCGAGCCACTGGGCGGCGCGACGCCGGCGGTCGTGCGCAGCAGCGAGACGATCGTCCAGAACCAATGCGCCAAGTGCCACCAGACCGGGCAGGGTGGTGCGCCGAGAATCGGCGACCGGGCGGCGTGGATTCCGCGCCTGAAGAAGGGGCTGGATCCCTTGGTGGCATCGGCCATCCACGGCCATGGGCCGATGCCGGCTCGCGGCGGCCTGCCCGACCTCAGCGACCAGGAGATCCGGGGTGCCGTCATCTACATGTTCAACTACGGCGTGCCGATCGCCTCGGCGCCGGCGCCGGTCGCCGCACCAGCCGATCCGCGTCACAAGCTCGTCTCCGGGACCGACATCTACCTCGGCATGATGCCGGTGGAGAAGATCTCCGGGGCAAAGTCCGACATCCCTTCGGGCAAGGGCTACTACCACCTCAACATCTCCCTCGCGGACAAACAAGTCGCAGGTGCCGGTGACCGACGCGCAGGTGAAGCTGCGGGTCTCCGACGGGATGACCAGCGAGAGCAAGACGCTCGGCCTGGTGGCGGCCAACAACGCCGTGAGCTATGGCAACTACTTCCGCTTCTCGAGCGGCAACGCCTACAACATCACGGCCGAGATCCGGCGCCCGGGCACGGCCGGCATCATCGAGGCGAAGTTCGATTTCAAGGCGCCGTAGGGCCGCGATGATCGAGGATGCGCGCGAGCTGTCGCCGGCCGGCTTTCAGATGGCGGTGATCGGTGCGCGAATCCGCTACGGCAGGACCGACGCGCGCGTCGTCGAATACGCCAACGTCGACCCCTCACCCCAACCCTCTCCCCCGAGTACGGGGGAGAGGGAGCCACGATGTGCCCCCTCTCCCGCTTGCGGGAG
>Ga0209515_10002745_pt1 | contig 26375 bp, 24 predicted proteins | sample Subgroupgradi54m_FD_187454 | JGI IMG/M metagenome (GOLD analysis project Ga0209515, IMG submission 187454) | Subsurface groundwater microbial communities from S. Glens Falls, New York, USA - GMW60B uncontaminated upgradient, 5.4 m (SPAdes)... ... | reverse complement strand
TTTACTAAGTCCATTTACCAAATCAACAACAATCTTCTTATAGGTGCGGCACTCATACGGGGTTCGCGCATGCCACGAATCGAACTTAAAAAAAAGCCCTAAAAGCCTATAATAAAGGCTCTTTATGAGACAAATGAATATCTTCCTGAATCCAAGCAATCTTATTTTTTTTACAATATCTCCAGCATAATTCATAGGGTTCTTTTCTTCTTTGACTTTAACAGATAAAGAAAGATTTCTCTTCCAATCACGTCAATAATACTTTTTTTTCTTTTTTTAAACTCCACGTCATTAAGAGAAATGAAATGTTTTTTGTACTTGTGAAGTGCGTATTCGAGTGAGGAAAAATCTACCTCTCTCATGGTATTGGGATGAAGACAAATTGTCCAAATACCAAATGGCATAAGACGAAACTTCCACAATTGCTGCGGGAGCCAATAAAAATCATGCTCATAGTATGGGGAAAAAGCAAATCCATCGCTCACCATCTGAATATTAGTTTCCTCTCGTAAGGCACGGAGTGTTAGAAAATCAAAGGAATGCCTTGGTGCAATCCATGCAACGGGGTTAAGCTGCTCTTGCTTAAGAAGAGCCCATCCCCTTCGTATCTTTCCCTTTTGTTCATCGAGTGACAGACCCGCAAATTCTGTTTTTCCAGTAGAGCCAAAAATATCACGTCCAATAACTGAAAGTGTATGTTGGTATCCATGCAAAGCTATCGAACATCCCTCCTTTACGACATCTCGCATTTTTGAAAAAAAGGATGAATCATAGTTGTCAAAATATAAACTTTTATCTCGATTATCAGGAATAACTGCAATAATTGGCTTGATCGAGTATGCGTTTAGCAATGAGATAATCCTGTCCCATTTCGGTTTTGCCATGTATGGCGAAGCATCATCGAGGCGGACAATATATTGAGCTCTTAGCATAGATATTCATTACACCAAAGCTGAAACACCAATAAAAGCCATACGTCGGATGATCTTCCATTCACTAAAACATCATTAACGCCCGTATAATTGAGTAGATTAAATTTTTTAAATTCAGCTGCTGATAAGAGAGAAAAAAGATCATTTGATTTAAGGTCATTAATCCAGTTATCAATTGGTATACTAAAACCTTGTTTTTTTCTTTTAAACAGATTCTCGGGAATATATCTACTTAGAAGTTTTTTTAAAATATATTTACTAATACCATTTCTATATTTAAAATTGATTGGTAGACCTAATACAAATTCTATCAATGAGTGATCGAGAAGCGGTTCTCTTCCCTCTAGACCCACAGACATTGTTGCTCGATCAGTTTTTACAAGAATATCATCGGGAAGATACCATTTGAAATCAATATGCATCATTTGATCCGATATTGAGAGCTCATTAATAAACCTTGTTTGCTTCATATTATTTCTCATCGAATTTAGACCCATACAATTTATAAACTCATCAGTAAAATATCGTATCATTAATTCATACTGATCAATAAAACTTGATAACTCTAAAATCTTAAGAAATTTTTTATATTTTTGATCAATATTACTTAATCGAAATATGTTACATCCAGTATAAAATGCATTTTTTAATCCACTATTTTTTATTCCAGATGGAAATATTTTATACATTTTCTGTGCAATAAAAATTCCAACTTTACTTCTTTGAGCGAATAAATAACGTTTATAACCATAGAAAAGTTCGTCTCCGCCATCACCAGATAATGAAACCTTAACCTCAGAACGCGCAAACCTCGAGAGTAAATACATAGGTACAGCTGAACTATCACCAAATGGTTCATCATAAATGCGGGGTAATAAGGGTATAATCTCAATGAAATCGTTTTTAGTACAACAAAGTTCATGATGATCTGTGCCAATATACTCTGCTATTTTTGCAGCGAAGGGAGCTTCATTATATTTTATTTCGTTAAACCCTATCGAGAAGGTTTTAATTTTTCTTTGATAAATATTATTTTGGATAATTGCAGATACTATTGAAGAGTCAATTCCACCACTTAAAAATACACCAACTGGCACATCTGCAACTAATCTCAATTTACAACTTGCAACAAGTAATTCATCTAAGATATCCATGCATACATCATCAGTTAAATGAGTAATTTCGCGATTCTTCTTTGTAGAAAAATAATTATCATGACTCCAATAAGTGTCATGGGAAATTTCTCCAGATATACAGGAAAATCTAAGTATTTGAGCGGGCTCTAATTTGTAGGTGTTCTTAAAAATACAATGGGGTGCTGGTATATAGCTGTATTGAAAAAAAAGCGAAAGAGCCTCCATATCAACTAATTTTACAAATCCTGGATGCTGGGAAAATGCTTTCAATTCCGAAGCAAAAATAAATAGTCCGTTGTGAAAATACCAATAAAGAGGCTTCACTCCAACTCTATCGCGGCATAAAATAATCTCTTCTGTTTGCTTGTCATATATGGCAAAAGACCACATTCCCTTAAATTTATTTACACAACTCATTCCCCATTTCTGATAAGCATTAAGGATAACTTCAGTATCGGAATTTGAATGAAATTTGATACCTATGCTTTCAAGTTCAATCTTTACTTCTTTAAAGTTATATATTTCACCGTTATAAGTAATCCAAATAAGTCCATTATCGCTACTCATTGGCTGGTGGCCAGCACTGGAGAGATCAAGAATGGAAAGCCTCCTATGTCCAAGTGCTACTCCATTTCTATTATCAATAAAAAAACCTGCATCATCCGGACCACCATGAATTAGAGTATCCCTCATCCTATTCACTACCAAAGCAAGGTCATATTTATCTCTGTTATATAGATCAACAAATCCAACAATGCGGCACATAATTAATTGAGATAAGTAAATTTAAAAAATCTCAAAAAAAACATACGTAGTGATGATAAGTCATTATCCTTACACTTTATTGAGTAGTATACAAATAATAAAATAAATGGTAATATTTGTGCTTTAAAACGATCTGCACCACCAAGATTTTGAAAACTAATCGGTCCATATACAATGGAAAAGATGAGGATGTGAAAAAAAGAGAATTGTACAACAAAATCATTCCATAACCTCTTTTTTACGATAAAGCCTATTGCAACAATAAAGCTCATCAACAGAAGAGTATTTTCAATACCTGCAAGCATGAAGAATAGAGAGCCCTTTTCAAAGATAAGCGGCCGAAACAATGCGGTGAGCATGAATAGCGGCACTGATGAAATCAATGAAATCCATGAATCAATTGTAATATATTGGGCTGAACCACCATGGGCCCAGTCTTGATAGTATGCTATAATCAGATTTAAGATATCGGCAATTGTAGTAATATGGAAAAAATTCATGGAAGCCATGGTTCCACCAATACAGAGGATGGTAAGAATACTTAAAAAAACAATTTTCTTCCTAGGCTGAATGTCCTTGAAAAAAAGAAACGTAAGAATACATGCAGAAGTAAAAATCGGTATTAACCAAAAGCGGAAATAGAGAAAACCGATACATGCGGATACAATGAGAGCTAAAGAGGAAATTATTCTTCCCCTCTTGTATGCCAGTGCTATGCCCAGTATATACATTCCAATAAAAAAAAGAGTGATAGCCTCTTTACCAATGAATGATGACCAAAAGGCAAGTGATGGAAAGAATAAAAGAAGGACTAATAATGAGGTGCTTATTTTATCAGAAAAGATCCTACTTGCTCTCCAAAACAAGTATAATCCCAGCATGCCAAGGAGAGAGAAAAAGACAGTACCAGCACGATAGGAACTTGGGATAAAATCAAAAAGATATGATAATACCGTGGATACGTTATGAGTCGCATTCATGAGAACAAATGAATGGGATGGGTAGTTGACTGCTGTTTCGAAATAGAGAAAGGAGTCGATAAAATCATAATTATTTTCAAAAAAAAGAGCTATAAAAAAAATAATGCTCAATTTAAATAACCAGTGCCAAATAAATATTAATCGTGCTTTAAATAGAGGCAATGCCACTGCTACGATAGTAGCAATAAAGAGACTAAATAGGTATTCATCAGTTGTAATAAATAACTCTGAATGATTAACTTGAAATATGATTAATAATTTATATAAATAATAATAAAAAAATATAAAAAAAGCGGTTAAAGCAATTAATACTAGGGGTTTTAAGACATTGATAGTTATACGATTTTTTATATTGCCCAATGACATAATGACGCGTTCAATTGTCTATCTGATGGGTTGGGGAGTTTTGATTAATTACCCTATAAAGATACAAATCTCTAATATTTTCCCCATCATTTAGCACTTTCATGACTTTAACTCTTTTATATCCAATACATTTCTCTATTGAATATTGATCAAATAAAATCGGGTTATAGACTTTATCCGAAATAATATAACAAATATTCTTTTTTTTGATAATAGCAATAATATCGTCAATTATTTTTTGACTTGGCATTGCATAAAAAATATTTACAAGAAGTAACAGTGAAATGTTACTTTCCGTAATGTCAAAAATACTTTCAAAATTGCCGTGAATAAATGTTATATTCTTAGAATTAATAACCCTAGCGGCCTTAATCACATTTAAACTTAAATCAACACCGTATTTTTTTTTTGCTGTAATACGCGATAATACTTCACCTAGACCACAGCCAAGCTCAACAACAACAGATAATTCAGACCCAATCGACTCAATGAGTTCGAGTATCTTTTTTCTGTATATTCTGTCTTCGAAAATGGCACCCGAATGCCATTTATTAAATTTATAAATTGATCGTAGAAGTTTAAAATAGAGTTTTCTGAATACATAATTATAAACGTTACTATCAATATCTTTAAGGTGTTGAATTTTATTTATAATTTTTAGTATATTGTAATTTGACATAAACTACTCTCAATCAACGAATCATATAACTGCGAATCCTTACGATTGCGATATACGAGTGAAAAGAATAAACAATAAATTGAGATGCGATTAATGAAAGTAATATACTTGATATGGATGATTTTATGATTTGCGAAAATATAAAAAAAGAAGATGTGTAGATAATACATCCGATTAATAAATATCCATACTTTTTGAAAACATATATCATGCCAGCAAGTGGCGAATAGACAACAATTACGATGTAATTTATGATAAGCAAATAAAAGATTGATCTTATCATGTCTATTTTCAAATCTGGAAAATGAAGTATCTGATTAAGAGTCATGGGTAAAAGTGCAACTGTAATAACAATTGCTGTACAAAATAAGATTACATTTTTTAACATTCTACTGATTAGGGCTTTATATATAGTTTTTTTATTACTAATTTTATGAATTGATAGAAACATTTTATTCAAAAAAATATCATTAAATGGGGCCACAGTAACGGAGTGTATTGTTCCAATAATTCTTGAAGCGATGGCGTATGCACCGTATACACCATGACCTAATTCTAAAAGCGATTTTAAGATCAAAAAATCTGTGATGCCATATACTAAGGTGCTCAATTTTGATACTACTGAGGCTTTAATAATTTCCGATGATTTTTTATAAGAACATACTAAAGAATATTTTACATTTGTTTTCCGTAGCAAATAAAATTGAAAAAAAAGAAGTATAAGATATGATAAAATTGTTGCGTATGCCAGTGAAATAATCCCAAAAAATGGATAAAGTAAAAATAAACAAGAACCTGTAATTATACTAATAATTGTATCGCTACCATAGGATAAAGTGAACTTTTTATGAAGATTCAAAATAATTCTATGAAATAAATCAATGTTTTGTAAAAGAATTACGATCGACATTAAGGTATAAAATTTTAAAATAGATGAATGAAAAGTAAATAGATGTGGTATGATAAAATTGACAGTTATGGCTATTAAACAAATAAGTACTCCTCCAACGATTAGTATGTAATTTAAAAAAGTAGAATATAAAGTGTTTGATTCTGCTTCTTTTTTACCAATTGATTCACCATAATATGGCTGAAATCCAGAATAAAACATTTGAACTATACTACCGCCATAAGTAACGAATTGCATAGAAGAAAATATAATATCGAGATCATGCGTTACTCCAAAATACTTAGTAATTAGTAGATAAATAAATATCTTACAAAAGACTGAAAATAAATTTAAAAAATTTAATCTTAGCTTCCACATAGTTAACAAAGAATCTCATCAAGTAATGTAAGCCACTTTTTTGAAATTTTTTCTGTGCTAAAATTGTTAATTCTAAGCCGTGATGCTCTTCTGTATTTCATTTGTATGTCTTTAGAATTCATTAGTTCTACCATCGCTTGTCCCAAAAGCAATTCAGTACTAGTACATTCCATTATCCTCCTAAAGGGGGGTCCCTTACAAACTGGCACAAGAATACCATACTCTGCTAATTCAATCTTAGAATTTTGACAAAAAAACGCATTTGATGTTGCTGTAAGAATTTCTCGAGGTCCAGATATGCAATCAGTTGCTATAATAGGAGCACCACAAGCCATAGCTTCGATTACGGCCGTTGGAAAGCCCTCCCACAATGATGAGAGTACAAAAAAAGTTGAACGAGCAATATACTGAAATGGATTGTCTAGAGCACCAACGAAATAGACATCTTTGTGCGACGCAACCTCTCCCTCTTCCCACACTGCATATGTTTTAAATCCTAATAATTTTGAAAGCTTGACGAGGTCATCCCTCATATCTCCATCACCGATAATGATTAGAGATGCATTTGGATAGATTTTTTTAAAATGTGTAAATGCATAAAGAAGATGCCAATGACCTTTTGGCTTACTCAATCTACCCATTGTAACTATTGACTCTGTAAAAATAATTTCTTGAATTTGAGGATTGTGTTTTGATTTGATTATGATCTTATTTATATCTACTGAATTTTGAATAAGAGATATTTTTGAGCCATTCATGCATGGCCATTTGAGGAGAGTTTCATGTAATTTTTGAGATACAACAACAACCTTATTTGCTCTAGAATATAATAAAAATGCAATAATATGGCGAATAACACTCATTATTCCCTTATCGCGTAGTGAGCTAATTTTTGCCGAATGTACAGAAATAATTTTTTTTACACACACTGGTGCAAGAAGTAATAATAAATTAGGTCCTTCTAAAAAACTAATGATTACGTCGAAATTATTATTATGTATTGTTTTAGTGAGATAATAAATGCGTTTAAAAAAATTAATTATCCTCATTAAAGGATTTCCATAAGCAGGGGCATCAATCACAATAATGCTGCAATTTATTTTAAAATCTATCCTTCTTTCAAATAAAATAACTGAGACATCATATAGAGCACTTCTCAAAAGTAACTCTACTAATAGTGAAGCCGCTCTTTCAGCTCCACCCATCGCAAGTGAAGAAGTGAGTATTGCAATTTTCTTCATAAATTTAGAAAAACTTCTAATCGTTATACTCTGCTATCTTAATTGCTATCCTGCCAGACGAATTAATTCTATTTAACAATATTCTTTTATTCAAAAAATATTCATCGACAGCCTTCTTTGATCCTGCCCAATAACCATAATCATCAAGTATAATGACACCCGCATTAACTAGTAATGGATAAAGATAGCTAAGTTCACATTTAGTTGATTCATACCAATCAGTATCTAGCCTTAATAAGGAAATCGATGATGGCTTCACTTGAGGAATCGTATCTTGAGTTTTTCCTTGAACAAAAAGAAAATTACTATTTGGATATCCGGTAAGAAGCAGATTCCTCTTAACTTCATCTAGCGATGCGTAGCAATACTGATTAAACTCCTTACGCTGATTCTTTTTCCATAAACGTAATCCTTGAATTTTTTTATTTCCAAGACAATAATCAATCTCTGAAGGTTCTGGCATTCCATTAAATGTATCGTAGAGATATATTTTTCGATCTGTTACGGATAATCTGAGAGCCGTCATTGCCATAAGCATCACGCTCCCTCCACGCCAGCAACCACACTCTACAAAATCTCCAGGTAGATTATGCTTAATGACATATTCAACAGCTTTATAGAGTGCATACATTTTTTCTTTTGATGTCATTGTAAACTTTCTCGTAAAAGAATATATTTCATTAAATAATGTATCCTGATCCATTATGGGATCCATGGTGGATATTTTCTTTATTTTATATCCGAAAAGATTGAATGGGATTTGAATAATTTTTTTAAATTGAATTAACATAGTAAATTAAAATTGTAATAAATTTGGCAGATATTCATCTGAAAAGCCTCATATCTTGCTACCCACCAGATCTAATATTTATCTATTTTAATATGAATAAATTATTTTTTTACACAAAAAAATAACCCTCTTCCATTTTGCGACCTAGCTATATATATAAATGCAATAAACGGTGCTAATACTATTATTCTCATTAGTTTTAAAATAAAATTTAATACACTGGTATTATTATAAATATGTTTTAGTATCTGTTCCTCTGAATTTCGCTTATTAATCGAGATAACATTCCGTATGAATTTTTTTATACTTTGCGTATGCTTTGCAAACAAAAAATTCTGTATACATGATGCAATATCATCTATAGAAAAAAAATATGGCTCACAAAAAGAATGGGTAAAATTAGAAATTTTAAATAGTTTTATTAATGATGATTTCGAAAACCATAAAAAATGATGTGGAGGAAAATCGCCTTTTAAAATTAATCTTTCTTCATTAGCAAATATTCGACTTCTATTCGGAACAGTACCTAAAATCATTCCATCATTAGTCAACAATTCTCTAAGTTTTAATAAAAATAATTTTGGATTAGCTTGATGCTCTAGAACTTCGAATATACATATTAAATCAAAATCTTTTACTCCACGTGCTACGAAATCTTCCAGGCTCTCACAAAACGTATTGTTGATTCTATTTTTGTTTTTAGAAATATTAATGCTTTTGCTATCAAAATCTACTCCATAGCTACTATAAACTATGCTAGGAAAATAATCGCACAATGTTTTTAAAAATAATCCATCTCCACAACCCACGTCTAGAATTTTTATGAATTTTTTTTTACTAAACAATTTTTTATATTTAAATAAGAATGAAAATCTGTTGGGAAGCTGTCTCGTACCATCATGAAAATCAGAATATAAATTAAACTCATCCTCAAGATATCCCTTATTACTCAGCTGCCTTGGATCCCAAAATTGAAAATCACAAATATCACACTTATAAAGATAATAACAAAAATTATTACATATTGATGGATATTCTAATATTGGCTTACTGGTATAAATTTTATTACAAATCGGACAGAAAATTTCTTGAGTAGGCATATAAATTAAAAACTCTTAAATATATAAATCGTAATGCATTGCATAATTTTGCTCCCCGCGCCACTTTGTTTCAGCGTTCCTACGTCCACACTCACCAAATAATTTTAAAATATTTCTATTTTCAATGAATTTCTGAATCGCTGCACTAATGTCCTCAGGGCTATGCGTACGTATCATTATGCCATTTTTATTGTGTTCTATAACCTCTCTACACCCTACCGCATCAGTAGTAATAATTGGCCTTGACATTGACATTGCTTCCAATAAAACTCGTGGGACTCCTTCCCTATATGAAGGGAGTATAACAATTGCTGACAGTGCTAAAATATGCTTTATATCTTTCTGATGACCTACCCAGCGAATAAACTGGGAATTAATTTTAAAATAACTCTCGGGAACAGCAGAAGGACTCCCGGTCTCTAATGGTCCAACAAGTAAAAAAGAAATATTGCAATACTTCTTTTTTAATTCTTTTGCAGCTTCAGTAAATTCAGCAACACCCTTTTCCCATATCATCCGCGCTATCATGGTAATAACCAAATCATCATTAGAAACTTCAAGCTGTTTTCGTAGGAATGATAATATATTATTGTTAACTGCTTTTATCGAAAAGAAGTCGCAATCAACTCCAGAACTTTTAATAATTATAGTTTTATATGGTGGGAGTATTTTGTATTTTTCAGTAAAAAGAAGAAAATCATCTTCGTTTTGAAAAATAACTTTATAAGCGAATAAAAAAGCAAATTTATATAATAAATTTGCCAAATATCTTAAATATGTTTTCTTTACCCCCGATCCTATATAAATATATCCAAGTCCAGTAATAGAATTAATAATCCTTGGGATTCTCGCAAAATAGGCAGCAATATTACCGTAAATATTTGGCTTAATGGTAAAACTATGAATAACTGACGGCTTTATTTCTTTGAAAATTAGATAGAGTCTAATCAAATATAAGATGTCTTGAAAAGGATTTAATCCATGGCGTGATAACGGGATATGGTGCACCAATACTCCCTCCTGCAGCAATTCGGCAATATAGTTTTCCATAGGACAAACTGCGTGGACTTCCCAATTCTCTTCCTTTAACTTCTTAATAACCCCCATTCGAAAAAGTGAGAGATTGTAATCTGAATTCGAATTGAATATAATTTTTTTACTCACAGAGATCATTATTAACTTAATTTACAGACATACGCAACTAAAAATGATTTGTTTTTTTTTCCAAATACAAATTTATTAATTAATTGATCTGCAAATGATAGTAATACATCAATAAATATTGAAAGAAATTTAAATAACTTGCTCGTAGTATTTATTTTGAAATAAAAAAAATAATGAATCAATGGCAGAAGTTGTCCTATAAGAATCTTCTTATGTAGTATAACAATACTACCACTATTAAGTGATTGATCAAATTCTATTTCATACTGATTATTTATATGATCCATTGCTTCTATAAATTCATAATAAAGTTTAGGCGAATTAGTTCGAAAATAATTATATGAAATTCCACTATTATTTAATTCTGCAACTATAATTACTAAACCGTCTTTTTTTAACACTCTACTAATTTCAGTAAGGATATTTAAAAATTGTTTTTCGTTGATATGGGCGTTAACATCAATAATAAGTGCCACATGAAAAGAATTGTCTTTATACGGAATTTGAAGGTTTACTCCATAGTTTCGGGCATCATGATAACCTTTCTCTATGGCTACTTCTCTTGGAAAACCATCAATGTCAACTCCATAATAGTGATCAATTCCGAAAAAAGCAATATCAACACCTGCGCCACATCCAACATCTAAAATATTAATACTTGAATGAGCGCTAATACTCATTTTTTTTTTGTACTCCCTAATCATTTCGGCTATATATACTTCATCACCATAACGGATTGATAAGAGAGGCTTTGCTAGACCATGTTTAAAAAGAAATTTTTTTATAAGAAGCATTGAGTTATTAAAACTATTACGTGATGTCCAATATTTTGAACTACTATTAAGCATAATTTATACATTTTCTATCTGTATTTTTCTAAATGTTCCGATATATTACCATGTACAGACATTATGCCATATTTTTCAGTTGCGGCATAAAGTCCATTATTTACAATTTCACTTATAATGAAATCGTTATAACTACTAGTGATATTTAATATATTTTGGGAGGATAATCGCATCAATAAATGTAGTTTTTTAATAAAGGATAAGATAAGTTGCAAAGACAAGTAATAAAGTCTCTTGCCCTCAAACATTGTGAATGGACGACAGACAATAGAGAATAAAATTGAAAAAACATACACTAAAATACTGATGAATTTCATTTCAGAATTTGAAGACATAAGCGAAGATATATGGCAAACTTTCATGACAACTGAGAGATTATTCCTATTAGTAATATTTTTGTAAAAAAAACTTTCGAGTTCCTTATCACCAATTTCCATAAAAAAAGTTAAGATGGTTATTATACGATGTGCACTAAAATTATAGTGACAATTATACTTATTAAACTCTGCAAGGTTGCGAGGATTTTCGTAATTAATAAATAACTTCACCGCAGCATTACCCGGGTGACCCTTGTAATCAAAGCGTGTTATTCCAGCAATTTTAGTACAAATTGCTATTCTCAAACTAAATACATTAATCGACGAAGCGAGTGAATAATTCATAAACCTATCTGGAAGTGTAGTTTTATACGGTGCTTCACTTTTGATGACTTTTTTTAAAGCGCTGTTTCTATATATTATATAATTAGAATCCGTAAGAGCCATATATTCTAGATACGTCAATTGATATTTATTTAATATATATATGGATTCATTGGGATCAAATAAAAAAAATATTTTATTATTTTGATGTAAAATTAATGGTAAATAAATTAGACAATCTAATTTATTTTTTACTATATCAAAAAGTGCATCTTCAAGAAAAGTATTTAAAAAAATATTATCATCATCGAGTCGAATAATATATTCTCCTCTTGCATGCAAAAATGCTCTATTCCAATTCTCTGTCATTGATAAATCAATATCACTACAATAATACTCTACTCTTATATCCTGAAGTAATTCCTTAATATATTCAAGAGTACCATCATTTGAGTGATTATCGCTAATAATAATTTGAAGATTAGTATATGACTGGGAAATAACAGATTTTAGTGCATTAAAAAGAAGTCTTTTTCTATTCTTTGTTGGGATGAGAACGGATATAAGTGGTTGATTTTTATTCATATAATAGTGTACTGGAACTCCTTACTACAATAGCTCTAGCAAGTAGTGTGAGGCAAAATAAATAAACTGTCATGAACACAACCATGAACACAATCGAAAGATCCGTTAATCTCATAAATCCTAAAAAGAGTATAACAAATACTGCATTCAAAATGCTAGAAAAAATGATGCTTAAATGAAGGGTTTTTTTTGAATAAATAATAGCAATTGTGGCATATAAATTAAAGTATACCGATAGTGTCGCATAAATAGAAAATAAAACAATATATAATAGAGAGTAACTATACTGTCTCCCAAATAGTAGTAAAATAAATGACGATATAATTGAAATAATAAAAGTTAGCGGAAGAAAAAAGATTAAAGATTTTTTATCAATTTTCTTAATAGTTGATTGAATTGACGATAAGTGGCTCAAAACTGATTGAATATATATGGCACCTATAATTGTAAATAATTGAGATAGAATACCATAAGTGGCAGTTACGTATGCGCCATAGAGGCCAAGATCGCGATAGCCAAGATAGGTTCCTATGGCCACCTTATCAAGAGAGAGGAAAAATGAGCTCAATAGAAATGAAAAAAATAAGGATTTTGAAAAAGCTATTTGACTAATCAGTGTTTTTCTATCCAATACCGGGAAACATCTAAGAATAGAGGTGCATAGCCCCAATGATACGAGAAATCCAGTTATCATTGCAAATATATAACTAGTATATTGATTATTAAAAAAAAAGTAATATAAAAATATAAAAACAGAGCCACTAATAACTGCTTCCACTATTTTTATACATGCATTATATTTGAAATATTTAAATGCAAATAAAATACTGCTCATTAATTGTTTTCCTGCAAGGGAAAGTGAATAAATAAAAAGAATAAATAGCTCAAGAATTGAAATTGATAATCCTGAAGAGATTTGATTACGAGCTAAAAAAAAACAATACCCATAATTATTGATAAGCAAATAAAAACAAATAATGATGAGGATGCTTGTAATTTTTTTTCTGAATGGGTTTTAGCAAGTGTGATTGCTCTCAATATCGTAGTGTCAATACCAAATAATAAAATAAGTAGTATAACTTGAGCTAACGCAATAAACAATGTAACTTTCCCGAACTCTGTTGGCCCTAATAATCTTCCTGTTACTATTTTAAGACAAAGCATTACTCCACCCGCAATTATACCTCCTGCCAATGTCCAAGAAGCATCCTTTATCATACCTAGAGTTTTCGGAGCTATTTCAACCCCAGCTATTTTCATATAGATGGAATTACCAACTGAAGTTAGGTTATTCAAAAATGATTGCATTGCTATTTAGTCTATGGATTTGCTGTGCAATTTCATTTCTATAGGGACTTGCCTTAAGAATGATTGCGATATTTTTCATTGCTGTAATGATCTTAGGATCATAAACGATAAAAGGTGTTCCGTAAAGTCTCTTGCTCTGCTTCAATTTTGAATTATCAAGCACACCCTCAATATTCATTGAATCTAATCCGGAATTAAGAAGGTACAAGGAATTAATATGTGCTCCAAATAAATAAACGTGTCCATCAAATGATTTTGCTTTTTTATTTAGTTCAGTAGCATCCCTCTTATAAGAATAAGCAAAATCAAGAAATATGCTTCTATACTCATCAAACTTATTATTAAATACAAGTTTATTGTCTGTGCTTTCTGACTTTTTAATAGTATACAGGAGACTATGGCCACGGAAAAGCTTTTTATCGTCAATCCTAAAACCGCTTTTCGTTAGAAGATACTCAAGAAAATAATCTGTCAAAAAGTAGGTGTGTTCAAAATTAAGCGCTGAAGTAAACTTATTTTGAAGCCAGTGTTTAAGATGGGGATAAGCAAATACTATTGAGGTTTTTTTATCTGCTAAAAGACGTATCGCTTGCAAAAAATCGCTTGGGTTATACGTATGCTCGAGAGTATGAGAAAATACTATCATATCAAAATGCTGATCTAAAAAAAATGATGTATCAAAAAAGCCCTTCAACATGATGATACGTTCAAACTCTAATTCAATCGGATTTGGATCGATGATGGTCCAAGTGACGCAAGGTAAATTTTTAACAACTTTCTTAGCAATACAGGCATTACCTCCTCCGATTTCCAGCACATTTTTTGGATTCTTTTTTACAATATACTCGGTAAAGGTATCATAGAAAGCATCCCATGTTTCACCCACACCATCCATATGCTGAGCCTGATATAATATCTCCGGGGGAAGAAGCTGTCGAAGTTGAATGACACCACTTTCAGGACATTGTACCCACTCCATATCAGCGACAAGATCAATCTCATGCAAAGTTTCTACGCACCCAAAAAATACTGGAAAATTACTAAATATATATAGGGGGATCAGATTGTCTTTACCTGTAATAATGCTCTCTAGGCGTGGAATCATTGTTGTTAATTTTTCCATACATTAGCAACAATACTTATCTGTCATTAGTCTAGTAAAAAACTTCTCAAGGATATGCAAGCAAGCCTCTGCAACCGCCCCCTCACCACCTCTTCTTTGTGTCACAAAATGAGCGTGTTGCTTAGTCTGTTCCAACGCATTTGCTGGAGCAATTGCATAAAAAATTTTATTAAACACAATGTGATCAAAAATACCATCACCCATGTATATAACATGATGGGGATTATAGTGTTCACATATCCACTCGACACGCTTATCAGTACTAACAAAGTTGAGCTGAATACCCATATCATCAACAACTCTTTTTTTAGTTATATCAAACCCTCTATGATCACCTGATATGGCATGAATAGAGAGTTTATCAGTCAGGAGCTTGAGCGCATCATTATCATCTGCTCCAAAACGCTTCATTACTTTTCCTTCTGTAGTATAATAAAATGTCCCATCGGTCAGGACTCCATCAACATCAATAATAAAGTGGCGGGGTTTTGAAGTAGAAGCAGAGCTCATATATTAATTTCTTGCCATAATTTCAATTTTCCAAAATAATAAAGAAATAGGTCAAATGGATGGTGATGAAGAGGCGCCATATTTAGCCAAATAAGCGCTGTAATGAGCTTCACTTTCTTAGTATTATAGCCACGGTCCTGTAAATAGCAAAATAAATCATTCTGGCATTGAACAAAGGTATTCTTGCGCAATATATCACATTCTATATGACCGTTCTTTTCGCTACGAATAGTAAATAAATTTCTATTTATAATTTCATGATTTACAATAAGACTATGATTTAATTTTGCAAAATCATAGTATTGATCACCAGCATTATACAGTCCCGAAAAATCCTGTCTCCAATCAATTAAACAAAATGAATCATTCGTCTTAATAACATTATCAAGCACTAAGTCACCATGAAAACCAGCTTGTATTCCATCGGATAGAAGATTAAAATCTAGTGTACTAAAAATATCCTTAATTGTAGGAACTTCCTCGGTATTAATAATCGAAGATGAATCTTGAAGACCACGACTGCATAAAAACTTATTAACACGCTCTAAAGTCTTGTCATAATAAAATGCGTAACAGCGTTCAGAAAAATCTTGCTTACTGACAGATATTTTATCAACCCAAAGATTCAACTCGAGCCACTGCAAAAATTGTTTTAATAACTTTGACGTCAGTACATGCGAGAGCATTTCACCTTTAATATATGAATACCTATAAAAATACTTACTTGTATTTTCTATTCTAGGAATTACGTTCTGAAGATATTTCGCACGTTTTAAGCGATTAGTAATAATTGTTGAATCGAAAAAAAACTTTACCACAAAATCATCAAATAAAAAAACTGATTCTTGATTTTTGGAGAGTATATTTTTTGATTGTTGAAATGTTTGCAATGCGTTTTTAATACTTACGACATTGCCAACATCATACCACCTATCAAATTCATAGAATGAAAAAGTAATATTTGAATTTATAAGTTCATTAATCACATCAACATCACCGAGCTCATTATCAGCATTTCTTAAAAGAATCTTTTCCAGTGCGTTCCAAAAAATTTCAAATTGTAAAACTCCAACCAAACCGATATGAATAAAATCGGTATTCATTGCACCTTTATCCTCAATGAATTGTACTGATCCCCTTATAACATTAAAGGAACGATAATCTTTGAAATTATCTCCCTTGAAGCCCCCGACCCAATTCACAGTTGGCTGTGGAATGACGTCTTGTACTATTGTATCACTTGCATGAAAAATAAAAGGGCATTGTAGATGATCTCGCGCTTGATACAGTGAATAAGCAAGACTACTACCCTCACCCTTATAGAGATCGACATCCACAAATGTAAACATCCGATCAGGATATGCAAGAGGTAAAAATTCCCTAAGTTGTTCCTTATAATAACCAATAGTAACAATAAATTCAACTGTGGCTGGATACGACTCAATGATATGAGAAATTGCAGGCTTATCGCCAATAGCGACAAGTGCTTTGTTTCTATATCGCGTTAATTCACCCAATCTACTTCCTATACCAGATGTCGTTATGAGTACTTTATAATCAGTGTGTGTCTCCATAACCTCCTACTGTTTTGTGAAAATAGCCTGAGTCTCAATTAATTGCCGTAATTTCACTATATTATTTTCGATGCTATTACTTGCGTGAAAGATTGTTGAGCTCCCACATACAAGCCGAGTAGCTCCTAATTTCAGTAAATGTGATGCGGTTTGAAAAGTAACTCCACCATCTATTTCAATTACTATATTTCTATCACCTATTTTTACCTTAAGATCATTAATCTTTTGAAATGTTAGCTCTAATAACTGCTGCCCCAAGACTCCTGGATTGAATCCCATGAGTAGAATAATATCAAGTTCATCAAGTATATAATCGAGCACTGAAAGTGTTGTACCAGGATTTAATGCAACACCAGCCTGCATGCCATTCCTATGAATATTCTGAAGTGTCCTCATAATGTGCGGGTCCGCTTCATTATGCACAATCATACTTGTTGCACCACTCTTTACAAATGTGTCTATGTGCGACTCAGCATTCACGGTCATCATATGAAGTTCTATTGGAATTGACGTGCAAGAGCGCACAACTGAAAGAAACTCGGGACAGAGACCATACCGTGGCACAAAAACACCATCCATGACATCAAAATGAATATACTCTATTGAATTTTTTTCTAATTCTTTAATCTGTTGTTCTAGTTTAAGAAAATCTGAGCAAATAATTGATGCAGAAATAGAATATGTGTCTCGCATATGTACATGTGCTATTCAAGATTTGAGTGTCGCTTTAATACATCCTCTTCCTTATATTGTATTCTCTGCATAATCTCCATGATCACTGCATCAAGTAATAGCATTAATGCTTGTTCTACAAGTGTTTTCATTGGTTGTATTGATAACGGATGCGTTCCATCTATGACTGGTAGTTTAAATTCGACGGTAGTGTCAGCTAGCTTACCGATTCGAGAATCTTTATGGAGTGTTATAATGGAAAGATGTGCCCCATGTTTCTTTCCTAATACAGCAACGTCATATACTGTTTGTGTTTCACCAGACCCTGAAGCAATGATAAGAAGATCTGAAGTATTAATTGCAGGAACATTTGAATCAGTGAGAGAATAAGCGGAAAACCCAAGGTGCGTAAGTCGCATAGAAAAACATTGCATTACCAATCCCATTCTTCCAGCGCCATACATGATAATTTTTTTTGCTTTATTAATAGAATAAATAAATTGATCGACTTGACTAGAATCGATACTTGAAAGAACATCGTTCAATTCTGATAAGATTATCCTAATATGATTGCTAATTACCATAATTTACTTTATAATATAGGCCAATCTGACACACGGTAATGCCTTTGACACTTGAATCATATATCAGTAGAGCGGTCATAGAAGTCATGACTATCAGACAATTAATATCCCTGTGAAGATGAATCTACTTTACGAAATCTAAAATAGTTTGTAAATAGGATTGCTTGATTTTTTTATTTAGTTTATTTTACTACGTATTGACTCGATGCGTATCTTCACACTACAATACTTTCACATAATCGCAATAGCTATGGAAAAAAATTCAATAGGTATAGTGGGCAATGGACGTGTGGGCAGTGCAGTGATCGATTTATTTAAAAAACACTACCACATTGTCGCATTTGACCCTCTCTATATAGGAAAACAATCGAATGAATGTGTGCGGTATGCGGCATCACTGGACGAACTTTCAACATGCATAGTCACAATTGTGTGTGTCCCAACCCCTTCTTCAGAAGACAGCTCTTGCGATACATCACTTGTCGAATCGACCGTTAAAAGCATACCAAATGACTTTATAATCATCAAATCTACGGTAGAACCTGGAACGACTGATCGCCTTAGGAGAGAAACGGAAAAACGTATTGTATTTTCACCTGAATACGTGGGAGAAAGCACATATTACAACCCCTACTTCAACAATAGCATGGCAGACGTGCCCTTTGTCATTCTGGGAGGAGAAAAACGGGATACAAATGAAATTATTGATATTCTCCTACCCATTCTTGGCCCAACAAAAAACTATTTCCAAACATCAGCAATCAATGCAGAGATGATAAAATACGTGGAAAATACGTATTTTGCAACAAAGGTGACGTATGTAAACGAAATCTATGAGATCTGCAATAAAATAGGTGCGGATTGGAATGAAGTTCGAGAGGGTTGGCTCCTTGATCCACGCGTTGAGCGCATGCATACCGCCGTATTTCCTCAAAAACGAGGTTTTGGGGGTAAATGCTATCCAAAAGACCTCAGTGCACTTATACATGCTTCCCAGAAAACCGGGTATTCACCTTCACTTTTGGAGCAGGTGCAAAAAAGCAATGTGTTTTTTACTTCATTAAATAGTAAACAAAAAGAAAATCAAAATACCTTTAAACTAGTGCCTGTAAAACAAAAAAGTATACTTGTTACGGGAGGAGCAGGCTTTATTGGTTATCATGTGGCAAAGCGTCTTATTCAGGAGGGAAATAGGGTTGTTATTGTTGATAATCTTAATTCATATTATGATCCGACTTTAAAAGAAAAAAGACTTACTGAATTGTATCGTGAATGCGGCTATGTTCCCATCTATAAAGTGGATATTGCAGATAGAGATTCTTTAAAAAAAGTCTTTGAAGAACAGGCTATTGATAAAATTTGCCACCTTGCGGCTCAAGCGGGAGTCCGCTATTCACTCATCAATCCCTATGTATACGAAGAAACGAATGTGAGAGGCACGCTTAATTTACTTGAATTAGCCAAGCAATTTGGAATTGAACACTTTATTTTTGCTTCGAGCGCTTCCGTATATGGTGGAAATGAGAAAATTCCTTTTTCTGAAGGTGACACGACCGACTCCATCCTTTCTCTTTACGCAGCAACAAAAAAAGCTGGAGAAGCCCTTGTTCATAGCTACCACAAAGCATTTGGATTGCCAGCTACAATTTTAAGATATTTTAGTGTCTATGGTCCATGGGGAAGGCCTGATAGTGTGCTTTATTTATTCACCACAAATATACTTCAAAACAAACTCATTGATGTATATGGTCATGGGCAACCAAAAAGGGATTTCACGTACGTAGACGACATAGCCAATGGAACCGTGCGAGCAATTGCAAAGAATTCTCCATGGTCTGTATTCAATCTTGGTTCTGGTAGACCAATTGATATTGATTCCTTTATTACATCGCTTGAACAGTTGCTGCAAAAAAAAGCTAAACGTAACTACCTACCCATGCAGCCAGGTGATATACCAATTTCATTCGCTAACAATTTGAAAGCAAAGCAAAATCTCAATTGGGAACCTACAACATTAACTGAGGAAGGCGTAGAAAAATATATTAAATGGTATGGTTCATATTATGTAAAATAAATATGGAAATAAATGAACATACTTACAATATAAGTATTGTGAAGTTAATAAAATCCGCCAAGAGGGAATGGAAAATAGTAGTATCTATATTTTTAATTTCTATTTTTGCCGGACTCGTAGTTTTTTATTTTTCGCCAAAAACATACTCTGCTAGTGCACTCATTAAACTTGGGAATATTAACAATACAACCATTGAAATACCCCAAGAATTATCTTTTCTCCTTGAGCATGATTCTATACGTGAAAAAATACTAACAACTACAGCTAAAAGTGGACGGGCGGTTGATTTATCAAAGATTAAAATGAAGATTTTAAGTGGTTATTTAAGATTTACTTCCATAGCAAGTTCTCCGACAGATGCAGTAAATAATGTAAACGGTGTTTCGCAAGCTGTAATGTCCTACCATCGTTTAATTATTGATCAAAAATTGAAACGATTTAAAAATAATTCCCAAAAACAAAAAATAATTGAAAAATTTATTAATATACTAGAAAAGAGAATAGATCAACTTGAAGCCATTGAAAAAAATCAACATCAAGACTTATCAGTAAGATTAGCTGTAATTAGTATTAGTTCTGCATATGAATCAAGGTTAAATGATTATTATTTACTTCAAGATCAAACAAAATTTTCGGATTCTACTGAAAATGCAACATTTGAATATGATCAGTTAGTAACAGCACCATTATTACCTCAAAAACAAAACTCCCCGAATCTAATACAAAATATAGTCATTAGTTTACTGATTGGTTCATTAATTTCACTAGCATACATCATATTAATGCATTCTCTAAAAAAAGATGGGGAAGTATAATTGTTCAATATGGTTTTTTTTTACTTTTTATATCTTCCTTGGTCATTCGTTTATTTTATTTCCTCAAAACGGGAGTTATTCACGGAGGAGATACTGAATTTTATCTAGGTTTTGCAAATCTTATCAAAGAAAATCAAACTGTTTTTGGCATTACTGACCATCCATTCTACTACTCTTTATATCCACTTTTTTTACTCCTTTTTCAATTTAATGAGCAAGCGATTGTCATATTCCAAATTATTTTATCTGCGTTTTCCACGGTAGTGCTTTATCTTATCGGAAATCATGTTTTTTTCAAAAGTGTAGGCATTATTGCAGCAACAATTCATATTCTTTCATGGGAAATTTTTCAATGGGATGTATATGTATTAACCGACTCACTTGCGGTATCACTCATTACTATCACGACCTTTCTACTTTTACAATCCACACAGGCCCGAAAAGCACAATTCATGTTACCTATCATATTTTTAACACTGTTGTTGTTTTTTCTACGCCCAGCCACATTTCCTTTTATTATAATGGCATATGCATTTCTCATACTCAATCTTAAATCACGAAAGATACAATATCTGCTTACTGGAAGTATCGTTAGCATATTTGGATTACTCCTTGTTTTTTTTGGAATACAGAGTGGGTCATATAGTCTCCCATTCTTTTTACAAACATATATTACAGAATTCGCCGATGCGGCAGTTATTCATCACAGGGTATATCTCTCACTTAATAACAGTGGATCGATCCTAGCCGCATTTACAAATATCATACAGATCGTATTGGCTCGATTTGCCATGTTCTGGCAGCCCTTCGCTCATACGTTTTCTTTCGCGCACAGCATAGTAAACACTCTCTATCTCATACCGCTTTATCTATGCTCTTTGTACTACCTCATTCGCCAAAATGGACATATGTTAAAAAAAGAGATTATATTTATTTTGTCAGTTATCATAGTATACTGGCTTTTTCATTCAGTCACTCTCATTGATTATGATTGGAGATATAGGGTGACAGTACTGCCATTCTTGATTATTATAGCATCAGCAGGAATTGATTTGTGTAGAAAAAAATCATGCCACCAATCTGCAATGACACATCTATAATTGCCGTTGTCATTCCTTGCTTCAAAACAAAAGGATATATTTTACATGTTTTAGAGGCTATAGGTCCCGAAATAACAACCATTTATGTGATTGACGACAAATGCCCGGAACAAACTGGAGTGCACGTACAACGACAGTGCAATGACTTTCGAATAAAGGTGATTTTTAATGATGAAAATATGGGTGTTGGAGGCGCTGTTTTAGCTGGTTACCGACAAGCTCTGCTCGATGGTGCAGAAATTATTATTAAAATTGATGGTGATAATCAAATGAATCCTACCCTTATACATCACTTCATTGAGCCCATTATGCGAGGACATACGGATTATACAAAAGGTAATCGCTTTTATACTATGGAATCTCTTTCGACGATGCCGTTTATTCGAATTTGTGGGAATTCCATTCTTTCACTATTAAATAAAATAGTAAGTGGTTACTGGAATGTTATGGACCCGACTAACGGCTATACTGCCATACACTCAAAAGTCCTTGCGCTTCTGCCTCTTGATAAGATAAGTAAAGGATTTTTCTTTGAATCAGATATGCTTTTTAGATTGAACACTATCCGAGCAGTCGTTAAAGATATTCCCATACCTGCTCAATACAATAACGAAATAAGTAATCTTAGAATACGAAATGCCCTACTGGGATTTCCTATTAAGCTATTCAATAATTTTTTAAAAAGAATATTTTATACGTATTTTTTGCGCGATTTCAATGCAGGTACGATATTGCTGTGTTTTGGGCTGCTTTTTACATTCTTTGGCGTAAGTTATGGGATGTGGTATTGGCTACAGTCTTTTTTCACTCACATTCCCTCAACAAGTGGTACAGTGATGCTTGCTGCATTACCCATTATTATTGGGTCTCAGCTGCTTATTTCATTTATCAACTATGATATACAAAGCGTACCGAGAGATCCTATACACAAAAATCAATAGATTCATTCTATGAACGCCATCTGTATTTGTTGTAAGACGCGTCTCGTGCACTATTTAAAAACAAAAGACCTTAGCATTACAAAATGTCACGCCTGTAAGACTCTCTTTGCTCAGCATCATACAGTATCAACATCAAATCCATGGATTGATTCTGTAATAACAAAATCATTTCTTTCGTCGCTTGTTCAAAGGCGATTACTACAAGCGCAAACTATTGTGCGGTTACTTTATACTTTTTTAAAAAATGAAGTTATTTTAGATTACGGTTGCGGACAAGGCGTATTTACAAGCACAGCATTATCAAAAAAAATCGATTGTACGGGTTTCGATATGTATTTTCCTACAAATGCATTCATTAAAAAAGATCATTTTATTGAACTATCTAGCCCCTGGCAAATGCCAGACTGCATATCAACATATTCCACTATTGTGTTATTAGACGTACTAGAACACCACACCCATCCAGAAGAATTTCTTGCAATGTGTAGAGATCAAAATATTAAATATCTCATCATTAAAGTACCTCTTGTGAATGGACCAATGGGACTCATTGCAAGAATTTGTGCACGATTGGGGTATCCTTATTTACTTGAAAGACTCTTTTTAGTAAACCAGGCTCTCCCGCATCAGGTTTTTTTCTCTGAAAAAGGTATTATTCGACTTGCTCATAACGCGCATTACAATCTCTTCCATGAATTGAAACTTGCCGATGTTGGTAGAGAATTGCCAGAACGGATGCGCATAAAAAATACTATCTTACTAAAACCAATACTAACATTAATAGGAATATTTTTTGAGTCTATGGCCTGGGCATGGAGTGATACGTCCGTATTTGTCTTTGAACTACAGAAAGATAAAAGTGATTAATTCTTCCAAAAATGGGCATTACAGGATTCGAACCTGTGACCTCACCGATGTGAACGGTGCGCTCTAACCAACTGAGCTAAATGCCCGTATTGCACGGGAAATCTTTTCATAGTATACTTGCAAAATAGCTCTTGTCAATGAATGAGTGCGCCCAACAATACCTATGAAACAAATAAAAATAGATCTTCTCGACATCCATAATAAACAGCAAAACCATACCATTGAGACTGTTCACCAGCTCGTTTTCCCCAAATACTTCATGCTGTTGTTATCGCTTGCCTTTATTCTTACGGGAACAACGGTACTATCCTACCAGCAGTCTCAAAACACCTCATCTCCCCTTTCCAAAACGTGGAATTCCTTCCTCAACTTTGCTCCGGTCCAATCACTTACAACCGGCACAGAACGCCAGCTTGAGGGAGAAAAGGACGATCGCGTGAATGTCCTTCTGCTTGGCATAGGTGGCGTACGGCATGATGGCCCGTTTCTGAGCGATACGATCATTATTGCAAGCATCAAACCCTCCACGCACGATTTTGCGCTTATTTCCATCCCACGCGATCTTGTGGTCAATATCCCATCCCATGGCTGGCGAAAAATCAATGAAATTAATTCTTTCGGGGAAGTTGCTCAAGCCGGTAATGGCGCTGAATATACTCGACAAATTATAAGTGATTTTTTAAATATCCCCATCCACTATGCAGTACGGATCGATTTTTCAGGATTTGAAAAAATTGTAGACATCCTCGGAGGCCTTGAAATCACTGTTGATAAATCATTCACAGACTATTCCTACCCTGCGGCAAACTACAAATACCGTGCTGTTTCGTTCAAAGAGGGACCACAGCTCATGGATGGGGCAACTGCATTGCAGTTTGTGCGTTCCCGCCACAGCATGAACAACAACGAGGGTTCCGACTTTGCGCGAAGCAAACGCCAGCAAAAAGTCATTGTTGCGTTAAAAAACAAACTTCTTTCACTTTCTTTTCTCTCAAATCCGCAAAAAATCTCATCGGTCGTACAGGAGCTCAAGGATTCGATTGCTACAAATATACAAGGCTGGGAACTCATACGCCTTTCTGTATTTGCACGCCAAATTGATGAGCAAAAAATCATCTCGACATCAATCGATGGGGCAAGCGGACTTGTCTATGACGATATTGTAGAAGGAGCCTATGTGCTTCGTCCAAGTGATGGCACCTATGACGCCATACGGCAGCGCATCACGCATGTCTTTGAGCCTGGGGCAATTGATCCGGTACCGCTCGTAGATCATCCAAAATCACAAATCCGGGAAAAGAAAAAGGAGATAGCAGAAAAGCCAACGGAAAAAAAGGATGAAATGCCGATAAACCAGGGTATGCCTGAGCAAACAGCAGAACAAGTTACAACTGAAACGATACCTGAAAATATACAAGAGGAAGCCTTTGCCGTGCCGGAAAAGCCAATCACTGAAAGCGTAGAATCTGCAACAATCACGATCCGCAATGGCACAACAACCGAAGGGCTTGCCTCGCAAAATGCAGCGCTCCTGAAAGCTCTGGGGTTTGCCGTTGACATGGTCGGAAATGCCCCAACGCGAGGCATTGAAAAATCCATCCTTATCGACCGTTCAAAGGGTGCAAAGCCGGAGAGTTTGCGCCAACTTCTCAAAACATACAATCCCACCCTTGATCTCTCCCCTGCGGAGAGCGCAATAGGATCGTCTCAGAGCGATTTTATACTCATTCTGGGGCTTGATGCCGTAAAGCAGAAAAAAACTAGCGCTGAGGGAGAATCTCATACTCAAACAGCCCCTGCTGCCCTTTAAACGCCGCTACGGTGTAGATTCGCGTGCCATGCATTGATTGGATGCTTGAGCCTACATCTTCCCCTTCCAAAACATACCTATTGAGACTGCCTTTCCCGGAAGCATCAATCGCTTTAAGCTTCTTATCGGCTGTAAAAAAAACATAGGGAATTTCCTTACCAAAAAAAATAGTCGAGATAGCGCTGCTCTGCCGCGTAAGCAATGATGATTGATAGGTAGCGCCGCTACGCACATACATCCAGAGCTCGTAGTCGTTTGTGAGTGCGAACGTATTGCGAGAAAGCCAAAAAATCCTTCCGCTTGGCAGCTGGATAAGCGGTGAAGAAGACGAAGTGCTGTCAAAAAGAAACAGATCACCTTTAAGATCCCGAAGGGCAACCATTTTGTCGTATGCGCTTTCGATTGATTTGAATTGCAGGGGAAATTGAGCAATTCAGCGGACCAAAGCCTGGTCTGCGGATTCATCTCCTCGGGCCACGGAGAAGGCCGTTCGACCTGGATCA
>Ga0209515_10002742_pt1 | contig 26398 bp, 25 predicted proteins | sample Subgroupgradi54m_FD_187454 | JGI IMG/M metagenome (GOLD analysis project Ga0209515, IMG submission 187454) | Subsurface groundwater microbial communities from S. Glens Falls, New York, USA - GMW60B uncontaminated upgradient, 5.4 m (SPAdes)... ... | reverse complement strand
GGGCCACCCCGCCGTCGTCGCCGTCAGGCGCGAGTGAGTGCTGATGCCGCTGCTGGATTGCCACGGAAAGCTGTTCGGCCGATGGCATCTGTTTGCAATTCATCCCTTGAACCCGTCGGCGTTGCGAGTGGAGCTGAATCAAGACTAGCGCGATGTCCCCAGCCTGTCCGCTGTGCCGCTCACCCGAAAGCAAGGTGTGCCTGGACGACGTCCGGGACTACATCACCGGCCGCCGCTTTGCGATCCACCGGTGCCGGGCCTGCGGGGTCCAGTCCACGCTGCCGCAACCCGCGGACCTGTCGCCCTACTATCCCGCGTCGTACCGCCGCTACCACGGTCCTGTCCGGGCGGCGCTCCAATGGCTCTACGGGTGGCGGATGCGGGCGCTGCGGCAGGCGGTCAGCCGGACGGGGCTGGCGCTGGACCTGGGGTGCGGAGACGGCTGGATGCTCCAGTCGCTGCGCCGGCACGGATGGAGCGTGGTGGGTATTGAGCGCACCACGCAGAGTGCGGCCCCGGCGGCGGCTGAGCACCGGCTCCCGATGGTCGTCGGCAGCCTGGACGCGATTCGTCCGGCGCCGTGCCTGGACGTGATCATCATGTTCCATGTGCTGGAGCATCTGGCCGATCCGGTGACGGTGCTACGCCAGTGCGCGCAGCGCCTCAAGCCCGACGGCCTGCTGGTGGTCTCCGTTCCCAATATCGAGAGCTGGCAGGCGCGATGCTTCGGCCGCCACTGGTTTCATCTGGATGTGCCGAGGCATCTGTTTCATTTTTCGCCCGCGTCGGTCCGGCAGGTGCTTGCCTCAGCCGGCCTGGAAGTCCGCTGTCTCCGCTTCGCCTCGTGGGAGCATGATCCCTACGGCTGGGTACAAAGCAGCCTCAATTGGCTGGGCTTTCCGCAGAATCAGCTCACCAAGGCGCTGATCGGCATGAACGGCAGCGCCCGGTGGCGTCCTCACACGCTGGCGATGGCCGCCGTGGCAGCCCTCCTGATCATCCCCAGCGCCTGCCTGTCGGTCATGAGCTGGATCCTGGGACGTGGTGCCATCCTTGAAGTCTGGGCCCGGCGGCCTGAGGCATAAAATTTCCTTGCGGCAGAGCGGATTCCTTCTTATCATAAATAGCGTTCAAATTGTGAACACCACAGGCCATGGACAGCGAGTCGCTACGGGACTTTCAGCTCCTCACCGAGATCTCCTCTGAAGCCTCAGTCACCCAGCGGGGGCTGGCGAAGAAGCAGGGGGTGGCGTTAGGATTGACCAACCTGCTCATTCGACGGCTCGTGCGGAAAGGCTACATCAAGATCGTCAACCTCCAGCGCAACCGCATTCGCTATCTCATCACACCGGCCGGGCTCATGGAAAAAGCACGGCTGACCTACGAATATATCGAATATTCCCTCTATTTTTACCGGCAAATCCGGGAGTTTCTGATGCGGATGCTGGCCGCTATTCCACCGTCGTCGGGGAAGCGGATTCTGCTGTGCGGGATCGGGGAAGTCGCGGAAATCGCGTTTCTCCTCTTGCAACAGAACGGGTTTGACATCGTGGCGGTCGTGGAGCCGCAGGCCCAGAGCGGGACCGTGTTCTTGAACCAGCCAGTCAAGAACCTGGCGGAGCTGCCGACCCTGTCGTTTGATTGGGCCATCGTCCCCTCCCTCAAAGACCGGGATCAGATGAAACAGCACTTGCGTCAGCGGGGCGTGCCGGAGACCAAGATCATTGCCGTTCCTGATGAGGGCGCGCCGGCCTTTCAGACTGGGGAAGTTCCGCCTCTTGAAACATTGCCGCTGGACGGGCGGCCGCTGGAGGTGTCCAAGCCATGATCCCCCCACCTCTGATGAATGTGCTCAGCAAAGGCGTTCGGGCGCTTCGCCGAGAACGCCAATTTTTCTCTGACCCCTATGCCAATCTGTCGGGGCTGGCCCAGGGGCTACGCGATCATCCATCAGGACGCGCCGACCCTCCTGAGTTGATAGGACGTCTGCTCAAGGCCTATACGAAGGCCAAGCTCGATGAGCCCTCCGCTTCCTCGTGCTATCACCCCAACGGCGCATGGCAAGACCTCTACACCCGACGCGCCGAGTATCTGGCAGCGCTGCAAGGCGAGAATCAAGAGGTATTGGCTGGCTTACTGACCAACTTCTTTCGCAATAGCGGGGTCGCGGGGTTGATGGCCTATGCTGCCTACCAGCAGATGCTCAGAGCCAAGCGCGCTGTGCGGCATGAATTTATCAATTTCCTGTTGGCCGATTATCGCACCCTGCAGGCGCTCATCAAGTCTGTCCGAGTGGATAATTTGGCGATCCCGCCTATTGGCAATCCCTGGGGCTATCACCTCAACGGCACGCTCCTGCTACCGACGGCGTGTCGGCACTATTACCATGCGTCCCAGATCAGGCGCCTCCTGCACGAGCGGCCACATCCCGTAGTCTGCGAGATCGGAGGTGGGTTCGGGGGAGCGGCCTATTTTCTGCTCAACGGAGCGACGCCCATCACCTATCTCAATTTTGACCTGCCGGAGGTGCTGCTGGTAGCCTCCTACTTTTTGATCAGCGCCTTTCCAACTCGTCGGTCGCTCCTGTATGGAGAAACGTCCGATGCCGAAGCGCTACACCACTACGACCTCATCCTATTGCCGAGCTTTGCGCTGCCCTCGCTTGCGGATCACACCATTGACCTCACGCTCAATACCGGGAGTCTCTCGGAGATGACCTTCCAGACGGTGGAGGCATATCTTCGCCAGATCGCCCGCATCACGAGCGCGTATTTCTTCCATGAGAACAGCGACCGTCCCACGATCAATACCTGCGGCCACCACGAGGTGTTGGGGTCGCAGTTTCCGATTCCCACAGACCAATTTCGTCAGGTGTCTCAATGTCCCTCTCCGTGGGGTGGAGACGGAGGGCGATACAGGGAATATCTCTACCAGCGAGTGTGATTGTAAACGGCATCTAATGGCCTCCATCTACCATCAGCGCTATCCGATCACGTCGCCGAAGGCGACCCGTTCCACCCCACAGGCGGAACGGTTGCCGCGTCGCGGCAAAGCGAGAGGTGGGGGGATGACGGCATCCCGGCGACAATCATGGCGGTGGTGGCTGATCGCCGGAGCGGTCCTTGCGGCGGCGGGCGGGCTCCTGCTGACACCGGTGACGACCCGCCAAGGCGTCGACTTCACCGTTTCCATCCACCAGCTTCCCCTGTATCTCAAAGCCCTCGGTTTCGTTGATCGGCATTACCAGTACCGCCACCTGGCGCGTCAGATCACATCCGGACTGTCATCGGATCGTGAGCGCGTGTTGCGGTTGTTTGAATGGACCAGGCAGCGGATCCGCCCGACCCCGCCCGGGTTCCCGATCGTCGATGACCACATCCTGCACATCATCATCCGCGGCTACGGCGAAGCGGATCAGGCGGCGGATGTGTTTACGACGATCGCCACCTATGCGGGCATTCCCGCCTTTTGGGAAGTCGTGGAGCTTCCGGCGAGGCCAGGGAAACTTGTGCTGTCCTTCGCCAAGGTGGAGGGGCGGTGGGCGATGTTCGACGTCGTCGGCGGCGTGGCGTTCGCCGATCCTCAGGGCCGACTCCTCGACGCGCAAGAGCTGTTGACGCATCCGGAGGCGCTGGGCGCCCCGTACCGCGAGTATATCGAGCACCTTCAGCGGCTGGAGATTCCCGCGGTGCTGCGAGCCCAGAAACAAATGCCGTGGCCACGATTCGTCTATGAAGTGAAGCGGCGCCTCTATCTGGTGGACGATGCGGAGGCGCGCCAGCGGCATGCCCAGCCGCGCCTCGTAATTGGAGCCGCGCCATGACACCGACCTCTGCTGTGCTGAAACCTCAACCGCCTTCCCTGGCGGACGTACAGGCGTTCACGATCGGTTTCGATCCACGGGATATCCCGCGGGTGATGGGCTATTGGGAAGAGATTTTCCGCAGCCAACAGTGGGTGGAAGGGAAATGGACGAAATTATTTGAAGAAAAGTGGGCGGCGTGGAATGGAATGCCGGCCGTTGCGACTTCGAGCTGGGCCGGGGCGGCGATGGCATGCCTCGAGTACTTCGGCGTGCGAGGCAAGAAGGTGCTCTGTCCCACCAATACGTTCATGGCCACGCCGCTCTCCGTGCTCAAGGCAGGCGGGGAGGTGGTGTTCGGCGACTGCAACCGGGAGGACCTGTGCCTGAGCTACGAGGCGGTGGTCTCGGCGGCCGAGCGTCATCCAGACTTGGCCGCCGTATGGCTGGTGCATATCGGCGGGTACATCGCGTTTGACGTGGAACGCATCGCCGAGTTTTGCTGTTCGCGGGGGATCATTCTCCTCGAAGACTGTGCTCACACCCACGGTGCCTCCTGGCACGGCAAAAAGCCTGGCATGTGGGGAGACGCTGGCGTCTATTCGTTCTACGGGACCAAGACCATCTCAACCGGCGAGGGCGGGATGCTGGTGTCGAACCATCCTGAACTGATTGAGTTCGCCAGGCGCTACCGCAACTACGGCAAGCCAAGCCATGAGGTCGCCGGGCTCAACTATCGGATGTCTGAGTTCACTGCGGCCCTCGGTGCGGTGCAGGTGGACCGGATGGAAGAGATCGTGGCCTGGAAGCGCCGCATCGCCGAAGAGCAGCTGCATCCCCGCTTTAGCAAGCGGGTGCAGTTGCCGGAGGGCATGGCCTCCGGGTGGTACAAATACATCGTGTTTGAGCCGATTGAGCGATCCACGGGAAAAGTCTACGACAAATTGTGCCATGCGCTCATGGGGCAGCGGGGCACCTTTCCGAACGCAGAATGGATCACACAGCATCATTGGTGCGTCCCGCTGTACTACAATCCGGCGCACGCACGTCAAGGGCACGGGGAAGGGGAACGAGCATGAAAGCCTTAGTGACAGGCGGGGCCGGGTTCATCGGATCCCATGTCGTGGACAAGCTGCGCGACAAGGGCCTCGACGTGCGGGTGTTCGACATGGTCATGCCGACATTCCGCAAGGACATCGAATTCTATCATGGCAGCATCCTGGACCTGGAAGCGCTGCGGATGGCGCTCAACGGGGTGGACGTGGTCTATCATCTGGCGGCGATCGCCGACGTGAAAGACGTCTACAACGACCCCTACTACGCCGAATCGATCAACGTGCGCGGGACGATCAACGTCCTGGAAGCGGTCCGGCGGTCCACGGGGATCAAGCGCGTGCTCTATGGCAGCACGACGTGGGTCTATAGCGAAGTCGGAGCGGCGTCGGTGGATGAGCGCACGCCCTTGCAGGCTCCTGCGCATCTCTACACGGCCACAAAAATCGCCTCCGAGTACTACTGCCAATCCTATAGCCGGTTGTATGGGATTCCGGTGACGATTTTGCGGTACGGAATTCCGTATGGGCCGAGGGCGCGGGATGGCGCGGTCATTCCGATCTTTGTGCGGCGCGCGCTTCGAGGTGAGCCGCTGACCCTGGCGGGTGACGGTCTGCAGTTCAGGCAATTTGTCTACGTCGAGGATCTCGCTGAAGGCAACGTGCTGGCCCTGAAGTCCGTGGCGAAGGATAAGATTTATAACCTGGACGGCAATGAGCGGGTGAGCATTAAGGGCATTGCGGAGACGATTCAGAAGATTCTGGGACACGTGGCCATTGAGCATGTGCCGGCGCGCCCCGGGGATTTTTCCGGCAAGGACATCTCCAGTCAACGAGCGCGAGAAGAGCTTGGCTGGGAGCCGAAAGTGACATTCGAAGAAGGCATCAGACGCTACATCACCTGGTATAAGGAGCAGCTCACCAAAGAAGAAACGGCGTGGTCCCGTCTCGATGAGACGCTGAAATCCGAGATCATTCCCACAGGGCCGCCGCGATGAAAATTAACAAGGCGGATCAGGCCGCGAGCGGATGGTGGAAGCGCCTGCGCTTTCATTGGTCCCGCGGCAAGGGCCACCAGTTGCGCTATCTCTGGAACCGCGTGCGGTGGCACGTCTATCCGCAACTCCGGTTGGCGGGCGCCTATCCGGATCATGTGGATTTGGAGCTGTCGTCCGCCTGCAACATGAAGTGCCCCATGTGCTATACGACGACGGCCACCTTCATCAACACCGTCCCCCATCGCAATCTTGATTACGCCCTCTTCTGCAAGATTGTGGACGAGCTGGCCGCGCATCATGTCTACTCCATCCGGCTGAGCTGGCGGGGCGAGCCGACGCTCAACCCGCACTTCATGGACTGCGTGCGGTATGCCAAGCGTCAGGGGATCAAGGAAGTGGATTCGCTCAGTAATGCGTTGTGGCTGACCCCGGTCATGTTCGAGGAATTGGTCGCCCTGCAAATGGATTGGTTGACCATTTCGTTCGATGGGGTGGGGAAGACGTATGAGCAGATTCGCGCCCCGGCCAAGTTTGAGGACATGGTCGCCAAGATCCGCCTGTTTTCAGAGATCAAGAAGCGCCGGAAGAGCGTCAAGCCCGTGGTGCGCATCCAGGGGGTCTGGCCCGCCATCCAGGAGAATCCCGCCGCGTACTTTGACATCTTTGAACCGATCGCCGATGAAGTCAGCGTCAACACGCTGCTCGACTACTTGCATCAGGACCAAGAGATCCAATATCTGGATCGATTCGTCTGTCCGGTGCCGTTCCAGCGGCTGGTCATCGGGTCGGATGGGCGCGCGTTCATGTGCATCAATGATGAACTCGGACGCGAGCCGGTGGGCGATGCGAAGTCGCAATCCATCGGGGAGATCTGGAACGGCGAACCGATGCGGCGGGTGCGCGCCGTGCATCAACGCTGCGAAGGCACGAAGACCTTCTCCCCCTGCCGCGATTGTTATCAGCCGAGAAAGACCGTCAAAGTGCCGTATCCGGTCGGCGCGCGGACCATCTATCTTGATGAGCTGGTCGGCCGGCCGCAGGTCGTTGGAAAGTAGCCGGCCGAGGCAGGATGGTGGTCACGATTCATCAGCCCGAGCATGCGCCGTGGCTGGGGTTTTTCGATAAGGCCAGACAGGCGGATGTCTTGGTGTTGCTGGATGATGCCCAGTTTCGGAAGCACTACTTCCAGAATCGCAATCGCATCCGCGGGGATCGAGGGGCGATCTGGCTGACGGTTCCGGTGTTGACACGAGGCCGGTCCGCGCAGGCGATTCGCGACGTGCGCATCGATCATCGCGCGAACCCTCGCTGGAGCGAGAAGTGCTGGGCGAGCTTGAGCCAGCACTACCAGCAGACCGGCTCTTGGGCCGTCCATCGGCCGGCGCTCGAAGCGCTCTACCGCGAACCCTGGGATCGGCTGGTTGACATGAACGACGCGTTGATCCGGTATCTGCTGGAGGCCTTGTCGATCAGGACGAAGCTGCTCAACTCTTCTGCGATGCAGGCGCGCGGGGAACGCAGCGAACGGCTCCTGGCGATCTGTCAGGCGTTGGGGGCCGATGTCTATCTCTCCGGTATTTCAGGCAAAGACTATTTGGACATCGACGCCTTCGAACGGGCGGGTATTGCGGTGCAGTTTCAAGCCTTTCATCATCCGATCTATCGGCAGCGCCATGAGCCCTTTATTCCGTGTCTCTCCGCCGTCGACTTGCTGCTCAACCATGGGCCGAACAGCCTGGACGTGTTGCAGGGCATCGGCGTTCCCGTGATCCAGGAGCTCTTTACCTAACCACGAGCCATGAGCCAGCCCGGGCCGACATTGACGATCGGGACGCGACGCATTGGAGCCGGTTGCCCGGTGTTCATCATTGCCGAGATCGGCTACAACTTTACCTCGCCCGAGGAGGCCATAGCCTCGATCGATGCGGCGGTCGCCAGCGGAGTCGATATGGTCAAGTTCCAGACCTTTCGGGCCGAAACCCTGACATCGCGCCAGGCGGAGTTTCCCGCGGAAGCCGGGGGGACGAATCAATTTGACGAGTTTCAACGCTACGAGATCTCTGAGGCGCTGCATCGGGACCTCTTCGCCCATGCCCGACGGCGCGGTGTGATCGCCTGTTCAACGCCGAGCTACATGGATGATGTCGAGCTGTTGGAGCGTCTGGAGGTGCCGGTCTATAAGATCGGGTCTGACGATTTGACGAATCTCCCCTTTCTCCGCTACGTGGCTGAAAAGGGAAAGCCGGTGCTGTTCTCGACGGGGATGGGCACGCTTGAAGAGGTTCAGGAGGCCTTGCAAGCGATTCGCGAAACCGGTAATCAGCAGATTGGGGTCTTTCATTGCGTGTCGAATTATCCGGTGACGGATCTGCGCCTCGTCAATTTGCCGGCGATTCGCACCTTGCAGCAGGCGTGCGGCGTGCCCGTGGGATTTTCAGATCATACGACCAGCCTGGGCGCGGCGATGGGAGCGGTGGCCCTGGGAGCTTCGCTGATCGAGCGGCATTTTACGCTGGATAAACGACTGCCGGTGCCGGATGCCGCGTTCTCAGCCGATCCGCAAGAGATGACGGCGCTGGTGAAGGCGATTCGCGAGTTGGAGGCCGCCCTGAGCGGCGATGGTCTCAAGCGTCCCGCAGAGACGGAATCTGCCATGCGCGTGCAGACGCGCAAAAGCGTCATCGCCCGGAGCGAGATCCAAGCGGGTGAGCTCATCGGCGGCCAGCACATCATCATCAAGCGGCCGGCAACCGGCATTGAACCGAAACTGTCCCACCTGGTCGTTGGGAAGCGCGCAAAAACAACGATCCGGAAGGATGAAGCGATTACCTGGGAGAAGCTCGCGTGATGCGCATCCTCTTCCGGACGGAAGGCCACCATCGGCAAGGCATGGGAGATGTGTGGGGGTGTCTGGCGCTGGCGGCGTGCTGCTCCACGGAGGCGGACGCCGTCTGCTTTGTGGTCTCCGCTGGAACCGAGGCCGCGGCGTTCGTGAGCGCGAGGGGCTACGCGGTGCAGGAGGTCGCCTCTCTGCAGGGCGAGCAGGCCGCGCTGCGCGCCTTTCATCCGGATGTCGTCGTGGTTAATAAGTTGGCGAACCCGCCGGGCTACATTCGATGGCTCACCTCGCTGGTGGGCCTGGTGGTGACGATGGATGATGCGGGGGACGAGGCGCAAGCGGCTGATCTTCGAATCAACGGGCTGTATCACACGGCCAACGCCATGACCGATGTCGCCTACATTCCACTGAGGAGTGAATTCGTGACACGGCACGCCGAGCAGAAGGTCATTCGGATGCATCCTGAAGAGCTGCTGATTACGCAAGGAGGCAGCGATACCTATGGCTTTACTCCGCGGATCATCCAGGCGTTAACGTCAATGACCAGCCGTCTCCATTGCACCGTGGTGCTGGGACCGGCCTTTCGGCACGAGCGGGAGCTCGAACAGGCGCTTGACGCCTCCGTGTTGAACGTGTCGGTGGTGCGCTGCGCCGAACGGATGGATGCGTTGATGTCGCACGCGGACCTCGCCGTGACGGCAGGAGGGCTGACGCTGTGTGAGTTGGCCTGCACGGGAACCCCGAGCCTGGTGGTGTGCGCCGAAGCCTTTGAGCTGGAAACGGCGCGACGCCTCGAGGGGGCAGGGACGTCGCGCGTGCTGGGCTTCGGAGGCGAGTTGGATTATCGCCTGGTGCCGGAAGCGGTGGACCGGCTCTGTGCGGACGTGGAGGCTCGAGCGCGGATGAGTCGGTGCGGCAAGGCGCTGATTGATGGGCGTGGTGGCGAGCGGATCATCCGGCTGATTCAGGACCAGTTGCTGGTGGCGGAGGGCAGGCGCCGATGAAGGTGTTGGTGATTGCCGCGCACATGGATGATGAAGTGCTGGGGGTGGGTGGGACGCTGGCCAAACACGTGGCGGCGGGCGATCGCGTCACGGTGTGTGTCGCGTGCCAGCGCGCGTACGACCACCAATTCAATGCACAGGCGATTCGCCGGGAAAAGGATGCGGCCCGACGCGCCGCGAAGATTCTCGGGTATGCCGAGCCGGTCTTCTTCGATCTGGCGGATGAGCGGCTGGATGAGCGCCTGCTCGATCTCATCATCCCGCTGGAGGCCTGCGTTCGTCGAGTGAAGCCGGACATCATCTACACGCACCACCGAGGCGATGCCAATCAAGATCACCGGGCGGTCTTCCAGGCGACCGTGGTGGCGTGCCGAGCGATCGCCCGACCCAAGGTCCCTCGGGTCTTATGCTACGAAGTGCTCTCCTCCACCGATCAAGCCCCGCCGTTTCCCGAGTATCACTTCCAGCCGAATTTCTATGTCCATATCGCGAAGTTCCTGAACCGGAAGGTTCGAGCCATGGAAGCCTACCGGCGCGAAGTCCGGTCGTTCCCGCATCCGCGGTCGGCAGAGGGCATTGAGGTGCTGGCCAAGAAGCGGGGGATGGAGATCGGCTTTCACGCGGCTGAGGCGTTCGTTGTGATCCGGGATACGTGGGCGTGATGTCGCAACTGGATAACTATCCGCAGTTTCTCCGGGCCGGCTACAGCCTGCGGGAGCTCGTGGCGGCGTTCATCCGGCTGAAAGTTCTCTCTGCGGCATGGACCCGGCTGAAATATCCGCTGAGGCGGCGGGGGGCGCGGGTGTGCATTGATCTGACCGTGGACATCGCGGGCGCCAAATACATCGAAATCGAGGACGACTCCTGGGTGCAGCGTCACGCCTGGCTCGTGGTGCCGCTCATCGCCATCCCCTCCGTCGAGAACCGGGCCTACCTGTCCATCGGCAAGCGGGTCCAGCTGGGCCGCAACACGTTCATCGGCGCCGCCAACTCGATCCGCGTGGATGACGACGTGCTGACGGCGCCGGGCGTGACGATCACCGACCACAACCACCGCTTCGAAGACCCCACGCGCCTGATTAAAGAGCAGGGCGTGACGGAGGGGGGATTCGTGAAGATCGGCCGGGGATGCCTGATCGGAGCTGGCGCCGTGATCCTCGGGCATCACGGGCTGACGATCGGGGAGCATGTCGTCATCGGGGCCAACGCGGTCGTCACCACCGACGTGCCGCCCCGCTGCGTCGTGGCCGGCAACCCGGCGCGCATCGTCAGGAGGCTCGACGATGTCCACCCGTCGGCATCCCATCCAGCGCATGTTCTTTGAAGCGGCGTATCGCGCTGGGCCAGCGGACGTGGCGCCACCATCCCCATCCCCGCGTTGACGGCGGGTTGGGGATCAGGACGCGGTCCAGCCGCTCGAGCACCACGACGGACGGCTCGTCCACAGCGAGGCGGTGCGTACGGGCTCGCGTGACGAGCTCGATGATCACCGCCTGGACCATCGCCTCGGAAATCACGGCCTGGTCCATGGCGCTGACCCGTCCTGCTTGGAGCGCCGACGCCAGGCTGCGCCCCTCCATCGGGGTGAACGTGAAGAACGAGTGACGGGCGCGCCGCTGGATCACCAGGAGATCGGCCACGTCGTAATAGTCGGGGAATTTCCACAGGTCCGATCGGGCGGCGATGAAGCCTTCGAGGCTGCTGTTAATTAGAAACACCAGGCTGCGGTTTGGCGGAATGGTCCGGATGACGTCCAGCACGCGCCGGTTGTCCGCAACCTCGTCGGCTTGTTGCTCCAAGGCGCGCGCCGCCTCAGGCCTGCCGGCAAGACGGTAGAACGCCGGCCGGATCTGCGCCGGCACATTCGTCGCCACGGCCCGGAGGGTCAGTAGGATGAACAGGCCGGTGCAGAGAAGGCTGGTGACGGTCTGCCGCCTCGAGAGCAGCCGCGAGGAGGCCGGCACATCGGGGCACGATCCCAGCACCAGGATGAGGGCCAGGAACAGGCACGAAATAACCGGCATCAGATGGTGCCCGGCGCTGACGAGCACGATTTCGCCCAAGTGGACCAGCGGAGCGATCAGGATCAGGCCGGCCACGCTCCGCAGGCGAATCGCGGGACGCCCGAACAGCAGGGCGGCGATCGCGAAGGCGGGAAGAAACCCCCACGCCGGCAACAGTTGGATGGGGAGGTCCCTGAGCTTGGCGAGCGTGAGCTTAGGCAGGGTGCTGAAGACGAACTCCATGTTCGTCCGCGACAGCAGCGTCAGTTCGGCCCGGGCCGCGGGCTGCACGATCAGCAGCAGCACCGCCAGGTAGCCCAGCGACAGGGCGCCTACCCAGAGGGCGGGGCGCCGGTGGGACGGCTCGAACAGCGCCAGGTAGAGCGTAAACGTGCCGGCGAAGATGACGGCATCTTCCGACGTGAGGCACAGCAGCCCCATGGCCGCCAGAAACCATCCGGGGCGCCGGCGTAGCAGCCCGTAGTAGGCGGCTAGGATCAGCGGACCGGAGAACAGCAGCGGCTGCGCTTTTTGCTGCAGCGTGAAGAAGAAGCCGCTGGCCAGCAGCAGCGCGGTTGCCAGCGCGGTCTTGGAGCCGGCGGAGCCGGGGGACAGCACTCGAAGAATCTTCCAGGCGAAGAACGACCAGCCGCCGTAGTTGAGCAGGAACACCAGCCCGTACAGCCACGAGAGCGTGGGGTGCAGGTTCCAGAGGGGTGCCAGGAGATACGGCGTCAGATTGACGTGGATGACGAAGGCATGGATGTAGGCGTGTGGGTTGTGCGAAAAGCCGACGGACGACCCCGCCCCGAGGGACGCGTAGAGCGAGCTCTGGAAGGGGCGCCCGTGCAACATATTGTGGAAGATTTGCATGGTCCAAGCCGAACCGCCGGTTGAGGCATCCGCGATGGTGGACTGGAGATTGCTGAAGAAGCCGACGAGGATGCCGCAGAACACCACGACCGTCGCGCTCAGGAGCAGCTTGACGATCCGGCTAGCCGGGTAATCGGCTGGGGTCGGCGACATGATGCCCACATCCTACGGGAAGAGTCGGAGCCTGTCAATGCACGCGCCGTGGAGCAGACGATGATTGTGGGAGCGACACCCGCTCGAGGCGGGAGCAAAGGCATTCCGCGGAAAAACCTGGTTCCGCTCTGCGGCAAGCCGCTCCTGGTCTGGACCATTGAAGCCGCCAAACGGTCCAGGTTGCTGGACCGGTATGTCGTCTCCACCGAAGATCAGGAGGTCGCGCAGGTCGCCCGCCGCTACGGAGCTGAGGTGCTCGAGCGCCCCCCAGAGCTGGCGACCGATGAGGCCAGCACACTGAGCGTGCTGCAGCATCTCGTCAGCCGGGTCCCGGCGGACACCGTCGTGCTGCTCCAGGCGACCTCGCCCATTCGTGATGAGGGGCTGATCGACCGGTGCATTACGCGCTTCCTTGAGACGGGCGCGGATTCGCTCGCCACGGGGCTGATCTGCAAGTGGGTGGAATACGGCCGCAACACGCGGCGGCGCCAGGACATCCCCGGCTTCTTTTACGACGATGGCAACGTGTACGTCATCAACGCCGATCTAATCCGCGCCGGGGATCAGCATGGAAGACGCCTTGAACGGATGGTGATTGACCGCGAACAGAATCTTGATGTTGATGAGCCGTTCGATCTGTGGCTTGCTGAGCAGGTATTGCTGAAACGACAGGCGGCTCAGGGGACCGTGCATGTCTAGCGGATATCTGCGGCGGTTTCTGGAGGTGAACTGGCTCAAGCCGTTCGACGCGGTGTGGGATGCTTCGGTCGCGTCCGTGCTGGAGTCCGTGTCGCTCGAAGAGCCGTCGTTGGACGTGGGGTGCGGCGATGGGCTGTTCATGCTTGTCGTCCGTGGAGGCCGAGCCCGCCTCTCCTACGACCGTTACACGGATACCGAATTACGGCTTCGTGGCGATTTCTACAACACGCGGGCGTCCGTCCGGCAGATCGCCGCGACGGCACCCCCTCAGCCGTTGACGGTGGGGCTGGATCACAAAGCCGGCTTGCTGGACAAGGCCCGACGGACCTCGACCTATCGTTACCTGATCCAGGGCGACGGTCAGGCCTTGCCTTTTGCCGACCGGTCGTTCTCCACGGCGTTCTGCAACATCCTCTACTGGCTGCCGGATTGGCGGGCTGGCCTGCGGGAGATGCGCCGGGTCTTGAAGGATAATGGGATGCTGGTGCTCGTGGTGCCGAACGACACGGTGGGTGAGCAGATGGTGTCCTATCACTGCGCCCAGCGTTATCGGGCAATTGGCATGCCCTTGCGAGCGCGGTTTTTCGATTGGGTTGACAACGGCCGCTTCCACACCATCACACGCCTGACCGGTGATGCGCAGGCCTGGCAGGCCCGGTTGGCAGAAGCGGGGTTGGCCGTGTCCGCGAGCCACCCGGTCGTCTCGACGGGAGTCGTGAGACGATGGGATTTCAGCACCCGTCCCCTGTTACATGCGTTGGTGGTGCTCGCTCGGGGACTACAGGCGCTGCGCCTCAAGCCCGTGGTGAAGCGGCTGGTCCTGCCTCTATTAGAGTGGCGTACGCGTGGGTGGTTCGCGCGCAGCCTCCAGCCGACGCCGAGCGATGCCGGGCTGTGGGTCATTGTGAGTCGGCCTCAGGCGGCTGACGAAACGGGATCGGCGACCGTCAGCACGTGGGCCCATACTGTCACGGAAGGGATGCGAACGTGTTTTTAGCGACGACAGCCTTGTCCGATTTGTGGGACGTTCAACAGGACCTCCTGTTCCTAGGGTCCTGGTGCCTCCGCTACGACCGCCGGGACGAGTGGAGCACTCTCCGCTACCGGGTGCTGCCGTCCCCCTGGGACGACCGGTCACGGTTTTATCAGGCGGCCCAATACGTCGATGCCTGCTATGAGCGCGTGCTGCCGCGCGTGGCCGAGCACCTCAATACGGTCCACCATGTCGCGTACAGCCATCGCTATTGGCGGATCGTGATCGGGCCCTGGCTGCTGCATTTCGTGCACAGTGCGTATGACCGCTATGTCCATCTGGCTGATGCGCTGGCCTTCTCGCCCTGGCAGACGATGCTCATGGATCCCCGGTCGTTCCGTACCCCTCGCCATACACATGAAGCGCTGAATTTCCTCAACGGCGATCCGTACAACGCGCAAGTGTATTCCCAACTCTTGAGCCTCCTGGGATATGAGTTTCCGGCCCGGCCTGTTGCTCCGACGGCGCCGTGGAGCTCGTCGGAGCATGGACGGATCGCGCCCGCGCCCCGGGTGTTCGAGCGGGCCGCGGTGCGCGGCATGGAACTGCTGGGGCAGGCGGCTCGCCGTCTTCGAGGGGCGGGATGGCGCATCGCCTTTCATGAGATGGACACGTCCCGGTCCCTCTTGTGGCCGCTGGTTCGGCGGTCCGCATTTCGCGCGCTGCCGCTGGCGATCCCTCAGACGAGTCCGCCGGTTGATCCCACGTTCGATCACCGCCGGACTGCATTCGGGGAGCTGGGCGGAGCCGATGAGTTTGAGCGCCTCCTGGTCCGCCTGTTGCCGCAGAATCTTCCCACCCTGTTTTTGGAAGGATACCACGCCGCTCGATCGGAGGCGCTACGCGAGCGGCTGACGCAGCCATCGGTCGTGGCGTCCGCCATCGGTTGGTATTTTGATGAGCCGTTTAAATTCTTGGCGGCCGAAGCTGCGGACGCGGGCAAGCGCATCGTGGCCGTTCAGCACGGAGGCGGATACGGCGTGTATCGGTTCGCACCGCTCGAACAGCACGAGGCTCAGGTGAGTGACGCCTTGTGGGCGTGGGGATGGGCGGAGGACGGGTCGACGACCGTGCACAATGTGCCGAGCCCGGTCCTCTCCTCGTTGCCGGCGAGACCCGTCTCGTCTCCTCCGCCGTCCGAGACCATTCTCTTTGTCATGACGGCGCACCCACGGTACCTCTACCGGTTTCATTCGTCTCCGGTTGGAAGCCAGTGGAGCGAATATTTTGAGTGGGCGCACCGGTTTCTGGATGCGCTTCCCCAGCGACTGCGGGCCCGGGTGTTCTTGCGGGCGTATCGAGCCGATTACGGGCATTGCGTCTGGCAGCGCATGAGGGATCGCTGGCCGGGCCTGCGAGGCAGCAACATCGAACCGTGCGCCCGGCAACTCAGACGGGCTCGGGTGGTCGTCAGCGATCACTGTTCGACCACATTATTGGAATCGCTGCGCATGAACATTCCGACTGTGCTCTTCTGGGATCCCAACCGCTGGGAAGTCCGGCAGGAGGCTGAATCCGATTTCGAAGCGATCCGCAGCGCGGGAATCTTGTGGCAAACGCCTGAAGCCGCGGCGAAGCAGCTCATCGACATCTACGAAGATCCCTCGCGCTGGTGGGAGCGCTCCGACGTCCAGACGGCCCGACAACGGTTTGTCGATCGGTATGCCTTGGCGCAGGCGGATTGGGCGGAGGCCTGGACACGGGCGTTGGACAGCGAATGCGCGATGGCCGGCGTGCCCACCCGACGAGCCTTGCGTGAGATGGTCCATGCCTGAGCCGCCGACTCAACGGATCCTGATGCGGTTTGGGGTCACCGTGGTCGCCAACCTGCTGCGGGCCGGATGCTCGTTTGCCGGGGGCATGGTCCTGGCGAAATCGTTGGGAGCCTCGAACTACGGCGATCTGTCGTTTTTACTGGGCAGCTTCGCCGCGGCGAGTCAGCTGCTCGATTGCGGCACGTCGACCGCCTTCTTTACGTTCATCGCCTCGCGACGCCGGAGCGCCGCCTTGTTTGCCCTCTATGGAGGATGGCTGGCGGCGCAGTTTGCCATCCTGCTGCTGGTCGTCGGCGTTGTGCTCCCGCAGCCGGTTATCGAGCGCCTCTGGGTTGGGCACCAGCATGGGATCGTGCTCCTGGCCTGCGGAGCCAGTTTCCTGACGACGCAGCTGTGGAACGCGGTGAGCCAGCTCGGAGAAGCCGTGCGCTGGACCGCGACGGTTCAATGCGCGGCGGTGGGACAAGCCCTGATCCATTTCCTGCTGATGCTCATCGGGGCATGGCAGGGATGGCTCAGCGTGCCGGCCGTGATGTGGTTGCTGATCGGAGAATACGCGCTCCTCGTCGTGATCCTGGGGCCCCGGCTGGTCCGGGAGAATATCGGGGGCACCAGCGGCTCTGAGCGCGGCCATGGAGCCCTGGTGAAAGAGTTCATGGCGTATTGCAAACCGCTCGTCCTGTACTCGTGGATCGGATGCGTGTACGCGTTCGCCGACCAGTGGCTGCTGCAGCGCTTCGGCGGCTCGGCCCAGCAAGGATTCTTCGCCGTGGCCCAGCAGTTTACGGTCTTGAGCTTGCTCCTGACGACGTCGGTCCTGAAGGTGTTCTGGAAAGAAATCGCCGAAGCCCGAGAGCGGCAGAACCACCAGCGCGTGCAGCGGCTGTATGTCTCGACCGCCCACGGGCTGTATGGCTCCGCCGCGTGGCTGAGCTGCCTCATGATCCCGTACAGCCGCGAGCTGCTCGGGATGCTGCTCGGGCCGGCGTACGAAGCGTCCTGGCTGTGCCTGGCGATCCTGCTGTTGTATCCGGTGCATCAGTCGCTGGGGCAGATCGGCGGCGCCTTTTTTTACGCGACCAAACAGACCGGCGCGTACGCCTGGATTGGGATGGGCATGATGGCGCTCAGCCTGCCGGTGACGTATCTGTTGCTGGCCCCGGCCTCCGCGCCGATTCCCGGCTTGGGGCTCGGCGCCGTCGGGCTGGCGGTGAAGCTGGTGGCGCTGCAAGTGGTCGGCGTCAACCTGCAGGCCGCCGTGATCGCCCGCTCCGGGGGGTTCGCCTATCCGTACCACCAGCAGGCCTCAACACTGGCGGTGTTCTTCGGCCTGGGATGGATCTGCAAAGCCGCCGGCGCCGCGGTCGTGGGCTTGGCGGATCCGGGGAGGCCGCCGGCGGCCGTGATGCTGGCCGGTGGCCTGCTGTATGCCGCGTGCTCCGCAGCCGTGCTGGCCCGGTTTCCCATGCTCGCCGGCCTGACGCGCGAGCAGCTCCACGGGGTGCGGCTGATGCTCGGGGGAAAGCGGCCTGTGCTGAGCGGCTCGTCCACTTGGATGGAGTCGGGATGAAGGTGGTCTTGCTCTCCCCGCGCAACGATCTATCCGGAAACCGCAAACTGATCACCATGTTGGCGCATCAGCTGGGACAGCGCCACGCCGTCCGGATTCTGTACCCGGTCGTGCCGGACCGGGCGTTCCTGGCGCACCGCCGCCAAGGACCGTCGCGGGTGGGGGCGCTGAAGACCGTCCTGGGCGACGTCGGGCGGTACGTGCGGCATCCGGCGTGGAGATATGCAGCGTTGTGTGACGGATCGGATGTGTCCGTTGAGGCCTATTGGCGCGTCCTGCCGACCCGGGTGCTGGCGTCGGCGGATACGGTGGTGTACTTCAGCCCGTATCAAGCCCTGGAGCTCTCGGAGGTGGCGGCGAGCCGCGCAGCGCGGGTGTTCTACGCCATGCATGACCATACGCGGACGGATGCGCATCTGGTGGATGTCCAGACCTTGCGCCAGGCCTACCAGGCGGCGGAGCATGTCATCGCCTTGTCAGAAGAAACCCGGCGCCATCTCTTGGAGCTGGGCGTTCACTCGGAAGCCGTGGTGCCGGCCGGCGTCGATCCATCCATCTTTTATCCGGCTCCGAAGGCCGACTCAGGGCCGCTGAGGATTTTGGGCTATTATTGGCCGGGGGAGCCCCGCAAAGGCGCGGAGGTGTTGCGCCAGGCGCTGCAGCAGATCCGCGCGCGCCATCCGCACGTCGCCATCAGCCTGCTGGCCTCCAGCGGCGCGCGCCTGCCGGGCTATGACAGCTACAGCGAGCTCAGCGAACCGGCGCTGGCCGCGCTGTACCGTCGCCACGACATCTTTGTCTATCCCAACACGCATGGAGGAGGCTTCGGCCTTCCGCCATTAGAAGCCATGGCGTCCGGTTGTGCGGTCGTGGCCACCAAAGTCGGCGCCATCGAGGACTATGCCCAGGACGGCGTCTCGGCGTTGTTGTGCGATCCAAACAGCGCGGATCAGTTGGTGGCCGGCCTGGAGCGGCTGATCCGCGAACCGGACATGCTGCTGGCGCTGCGGACGCGTGCCGTGGAGCAGGCGCAGGAGTGGTCATGGCGTCAGGCGGCGGAGCAGATGGAACGCTATCTGACGACGGTCGTGGGGGATCGCGTGCTGTGCGGCGCGACCACGGAACGAGGAGTCGAGCGATGACCACGCGTCAGTCGTTGAAGCAACAACTGCGGGCGGGCCGGGTGACGATCGGCTCCTGGATCACGCTCGCCCACCCGGCGATCGCGGAGATCCTGGCGACTGCGGGGTTTGACTGGCTCGCGGTGGACCTGGAGCACAGCGTCATCACGATCCGGGAAGCCGAAGAGCTGATCCGGATCATCGAGTTATCCGGGGCGGTGCCGTTGGTCCGCCTGACGGCCAACGACCCATCGCAGATCAAACGGGTTATGGACGCCGGGGCCCATGGCGTTATTGTCCCGATGGTCAATTCCCCCGCGGAGGCCGAAGCGGCGGTGGCGGCGGTCCACTATCCCCCGCGGGGTCGCCGGGGCGTCGGTCTGGCCCGTGCGCAAGGGTATGGCACGCGGTTTGAGGCCTACCGGCAGTGGCTGGCCCGCGCGGCGGTGATCATCGTGCAGATCGAGCACATCGACGCCGTCGAGCAGCTGGAATCGATCCTGACCGTCGAGGGCGTAGACGGCTACCTCATCGGACCCTATGATCTGTCCGCCTCGTTGGGGCATCCCGGGCACTTCAGCCATCCGTTGGTCGTCAAGGCGCTGAAGACGGTCCACCAGGTGGCGCGCCGGCTGCGGGTGCCGGGCGGGGTGCACGTGATCCAGCCGGATGTTGAAGAAGCCGCCCGCCGCATCCGCGACGGTTTCACCTTCATCGCGTACAGCATGGACATGTTGCTGCTGGGCGCCGCCTCCCGCCACGGGGCGGCCGCCCTGAGCGCGATGCGACGGCGCCGGTCTGGCCGGCGTGCCGCATGAACATCATCGGCGTCATTCCGGCCCGGATGGGGTCGAGTCGGTTTCCCGGCAAGCCGCTGGCGCCGATCAACGGCATCCCGATGCTGGGACATGTCTATTATCGCAGTGCGATGTGCCGGTCGCTGCAGACCGTCGCCATCGCGACGTGCGACGCAGAGATCGCGGCGTTCGCCCAGCAGATCGGCGCGCCCTGCGTCATGACGGCTCCGACCCATGAGCGGGCGACCGACCGCACCGCCGAGGCGGCAGCCATCCTTGAGCGCCAGAGCGGACAGCGGGCCGACATCGTCGTCATGATTCAGGGCGATGAGCCCATGCTGTCTCCGGACATGATTGATGAAGCGGTGGCTCCCATGCGGGAGGATCCGTCGGTGCAAGTTGTGAATCTGATGGCGGAGCTGCGGAGTCGGGAAGACCAGGCGGATCCGAATGAAATCAAAGTGGTGGTCGACCAGTCGGGGCATGCCCTCTATTTTTCGCGGCAGCCGATTCCCTCAGCGGCCCGGGGAGTGGACGCGCCGATGTACAAGCAGGTCTGCATCATGCCGTTCCGGCGGGCGTTCCTCCAGCAGTTCAGCGGCTTGCGCTCGACGCCCCTGGAGCGGGCCGAGTCGATCGACATGCTCCGGGCGCTCGAGCATGGCTACCGCGTCCGCATGGTGCTGACGCGGCGAGACACCCACAGCGTGGACACTCCGGCCGACCTGGCGTTCGTCGAGCAGCAGATGGCCGTCGACCCGTTGAGGGGTCGCTACCTATGTCCAGCGTCTTGATCAGCACGTCGTCATTCGGGGCGCACGATCCGCGCCCCACAGCATTGCTGCGCGACGCGGGACTGCTCGTGTACGACAACCCGTGGGGCCGTACGCTGACCGAGGACGAGGTGCGCCGGCTGCTGCTGCGGCATCAGCCGGCCGGGCTGATTGCGGGTGTGGAGCCGCTCACGGCCGCGGTCCTGCAGGAGGCGGCGGGGCATCTGAAGGTCATCTCCCGCTGCGGGGCCGGCCTGGACAATGTGGACCTGCAGGCTGCGGAACGCTGCGGCATCGCGGTGTATGCGACCGCCGAGGCGCCGGCCGCTGCGGTAGCCGAGCTCACCGTCGGGTTGATCCTTGATCTGGTGCGGGGGATCACCGCATCCGACCGTCAGATCCGGGCCGGCCGGTGGCAGAAATCGACCGGGTTTTTGCTGCAAGAGCTGACGGTCGGCATCGTCGGGCTGGGCCGGATCGGCAAGCGCGTGGGAGCGTTGCTGCGCGCCTTTGACGCCGGCGTGATCGGCTCGGACCTGGCGCCTGACGCGGTCTGGGCGCTCCAGCACGACGTCCGGCTGATGGGCGCAGATGAGTTGCTGCGCCAGGCTGACGTCGTGACGCTCCATGTCCCCGGGGCCGCGGACGGCCGGCCTCCGCTGATCGGCGCCAGGGAATTGGGCCTGATGAAACAGGGCAGTTACCTGATTAACACGTCGCGGGGGGGACTGGTCGACGAGGCGGCGCTCGTGGCCGCCCTGACCGCCGGGCGCTTGGCCGGCGCGGCGGTGGACACGTTTGCGCGCGAACCGTATGACGGGCCGCTCCGCCAGGCCGAGCGCGCCGTCCTGACGCCGCACATCGGCTCCTACGCCAGGGCCGCGCGGATCCGCATGGAACGGGACGCGGTGGACAATCTGCTGCGGGGGCTGCGCGCGTGATGCAGGCCGTGATTCTCGATTGTGACGGCGTGCTCCTCGAATCGGCGCAGATCAAGACCGAGGCGTTTGCCGCGCTGTTCCGCGACATCTGCCCGGATCGGCTCGAGGAGGTCGTCGCGTGCCATCTGGCCCATGAGGGGGTGTCGCGGTACGTGAAGTTCCGGATGGTCTATGCCGAGATCTTGAAGCAGCCGCTGTCGCACGAGCAGGAGCAGGCGCTGGGCCGGCGGTTTGCCGCGTTGGTCCGCGAGGCGTTGCTGCGGGCGCCATTGGTGCCGGGGGCGCGGGAATTTTTGGAATCCGCCAGCCGGAGCCGCGCCTACCGGCTGTTCGTGGCGTCCGGGACGCCGGAAGAGGAGCTGCGCGAAATCGCCAGAGCCCGGCAGTTGGCGGACTGGGTCGAGGAATGGCATGGCTCGCCGCGCAGCAAATCGCAAATTATCCGCGACATCCTGCGGCGGCACGGCGTCCAGGCGGCGGACGCCGTGCTGGTGGGCGATGCGGTGTCGGATCTCGACGCAGCCCGGGACACCGGCGTGACGTTCATCGGCCGTTCGGCCATCGCCAATGGCCGCTTCGCCGCCTGCCCGTACCGGATCGCCGATTTGCGCGAACTGCCGGGCGTGTTACGGCGCGTGCAACAACGAGCTGAAGGGGGTGCATCGTGAACATTCTCGTCTGCGGAGGATCAGGGTTCGTTGGGAGCCACGTGGCGGATGCGCTCAGCGAGCGCGGCCACCAGGTGCGTCTGTTTGATCAGCGCTCCTCCCCGTATCTCCGAACCGGCCAGGAGATGGTCCTGGGCGACATGCTCGACCCGGCGCAGGTGGCTGAGGCGGTCCGCGGATGCGACGTGGTGTACAACTTTGCGGGGCTCAGCGACCTGGATGATGCCACGACCAAGCCGCTGGACACCATTCAGCTCAACATTCTCGGCAACGCGAATATCCTGGAGGCGGCCAGAACAGCCGGATGCCGGCGCTACGTCTTCGCGAGCACCATTTACGTCTACAGCCACCTGGGAGGGTTCTACCGCTGTAGCAAGCAAGCGGCGGAGAGCTATATTGAGGAATACCAGCGGCGGTATGGCCTGGAGTTCACCGTGCTGCGGTACGGCACGCTGTACGGCCCGCGCGCGGATGCCCGCAACAGCGTCTACCGATACGTACAACAGGCCATGACGCAGGGGCGCATCCGCTGTTCCGGGACCGGCGAGGAGATGCGCGAATACCTGCATGTGCGCGACGCCGCCGTGCTCAGCGTCGATATCCTCGCCGACGCCTACCGCAATCAGCACATCACCATCACCGGCCACCACCCGATGAAGTTCCGCGACCTGCTGGACATGATCCGCGAGATGCTGGGCGGGCAGGTGCGCATTGAGTTCGAGGCGGAGCAGAACCTCGCGCATTACACCCACACCCCGTACACGTTCGTGCCGAAGATCGGCCAGAAGCTGACGACCAACTGCTACACCGATCTGGGGCAAGGTCTGCTGGAATGCCTGCATGAGCTGCATCCTGCGCATCAAAAGGAGACCCGTGAGCCGCTTCACTCCGCCTCCTGACCGCCGCGACCGCGAGCTGTGGGCGTGCTGGACGCTGCCGCCGGAGCCGCTGCCGCGCGAGGCGCTGGTCCTGAGCTTCCTGTCACCGTCGGATGAGGATGCCCTACGGCGGCAGGCTGCTGATCGGCTGCACTCGGGCCGGGAGCTGTCCGGCCAGGCACGCCGGGACGCGCGGCGGCTGTATCTGGACGTCGTGTCGCGGATCGGCCTGATTCCGGCAGGCGGGGGTCAGACGTTCCGCCAGCGGCTGGCTCGCCCCGGAAAATCCAGCCAGTGGTGGTATCACCCGGTGGCGTTTCGCGGATGCGAAACGGATCCCACGTTCAATCGGATGATCGCGGTGCGCACGATCCAGTCGCTGGCCAACGCGCACGGCGTTCGGCGCGTCGTCCTGGTCGGCGCGCCGCCGGATCTGGCCGCCGTGCTGCGCAGCGCGTTCATTGTCGAAGAGCGCTCTCCGCAGCGCAGCGAGCCTGGCTGGCGGACCTGGGCCGCCGGCATCGGCTCGCGTCTTCGGTATGCCATTCGGACCTGGCGCCAGTTGAGCGAGGTCCGCCGTCGGGCGCCGCGTCCCTCAGGCGGCTTCGACGTCGTGCTCTCCGGGTTTTGGGATTGGAGCGTCTGGTGGGATCAGCAGGCCCAGGGGCTGGTCGATCGGTATCTGAAGCGCCTTCCGGCGGTGCTGCAACAACGCGCCGGAGGGGCTGTCGGATGGTTCCTCTGGGTGGATCCGCACCCGGAGCCGGGCAAACCTCGTCGGACGCTGGCCGAGCTCCTGACGCCATTGAGCGGGCGGCAAGACGCTGTGGTGCTGCAGGCGTGGCTCACGCGGTCCGATGTGGTCAGGGCGGTGATGGACCTGAGCCCGGTGCGCCTCTTTCTGCGGCTACGCCGCCAGCCGGCGCTTGCGGCTGCCTTTCAGGACGGGGCGCTGAATTACGGCCCGCTGTTTTCCGGGCGGCTCCTGCGCGGGTTGCTCGACGCCAGCCTGCCGCACCGTGAGCTCGTGGCGCTGGCGGTCAGCCGGGCCTGCCGTCGGTATCAGCCGGCGGTGTCCATCAGCTTTCTTGAGCATTTTCCGTTCTCTCGCGCGTATTACGAGGGCGTCCGCCGAGCCGGCGGCCGGACCGTCTGCTGCGCCGTGCAGCATGCCAGCTACAGCCATGAAAAGACGTTCATGTTTTTGGACCCGGAGCGGGAATGGCAGGGCGCGCCGGATGGCTGCGCCGTGCCGCACCCGGATCTGGTCTGCGCGATGGGGACGTTGGGTCAAGAGCTGTTCCGGGAATGCGGGTATCCCAGTGAGCGCGTGCTGCTGACCGGTTCTCCCCGGTATGATCATGTCGCCGCACCGGCGTCCACCGCCGGCGCCCCATCGCGGGATGGCCTGTCCCTGCTGTTGGCGCTGGGCCTGGCGTCGGAGTTGGAGCTGGAGATGGTCGATGCCGTGTGCGCGGCGGTGCGCGGCCTAGACGGCGTCCGCGTGCTCCTGCGCAACCACCCGTTCAGCCGCATCGAGCAGCAGCCGGGATTTGCGCGCTATCGCGATCAGGTCGCGCTGACCCACGGCTCGTTGGCCGAGGATCTGGAGCAGGCTGACATCGTGCTGTTCACGTATTCCACCGTCGCAGAAGAGGCGGTGCTGGGCGGCAAGCCGGTCTGGCAGTGGGTGCCGATGGGCTTCAACGGCTCGGCGTTGGCCGAGGCGGTGGCCATCCCGCAGCTGGGATCCGTGGAGGCGCTGCGTCGGGCGCTCGTCGCGTTCCGTGCGGATCCGGCATCGTTTCTGCCGACGGCATCCGTCAGGAACACGGCGCTGGAACGGCTGTTCTATCGGGGCGACGGGCAGGGAGCCGAGCGCGTGGCGGACGTGGTCGAGCGCTTGCTGCGCCAGGCGCGCCGCCCCGGTGCGATGGTGGTGGCATGACACGGCGCCTGAGCGTCTGCGTCACCGGGGGCACCGGGTTGGTGGGCAAGGGGCTGGAAGAGACGCGGCCCCGCGGCATCAGCTTGATCAGCACGCACCTGCGCGATTATCCGGTGGCCGGCCCCCGCGTCCGCCGCGCCCTGATGGACGTCCGGGACAAGCGGCAGGTGGAGGCGTTCTTCCGGCGCTGCCGCTGCGACGTGGTGGTGCATGCGGCGGGGGGGGCCAACGTTGATTACACCGAGGCGCATTACCTCGAGAGCTGGGAATCAAACGTGATCGGCACGTTCAACATCGTCTCGGCCTGCCAGCGCCACGGCAGCCGGCTGATCTATGTGTCCAGCAACGCGGTGTTCGACGGCGCGTCGGCCCCGTACCGCGAAACCGATCCGTTGCGTCCGGTCAACCGCTACGGGGCGATCAAAGCGGAATGCGAGCAGATCGTGCGTGCGATGGCCGGGCCCTGGACGATTGTGCGCCCCATCCTGATGTACGGCTGGAACCACGCCAGTGGGCGGCAGAATTTTGTCACTTGGGTGTCGCACGCCTTGAGGCAGGGAACGCCGCTGCACCTGGTGACCGACGTCTATGAAAATCCGCTGCAGTACCAGCAGATGGGCCGGGCGGTGTGGGCCATCGTGCAGCGGCGTCTGACCGGCGTGTTTCATGTGGCGGGGGGCGAGGTCGTGAACCGCTACCGATTCGCCCGCGAGGTGGCCGAAGTGTTCGGGTTGAAGCGGTCGCTGATCCGGCCGGTCCGCAGCTCCTTTTTCCCGTCCATCGCCCCCCGGCCCGCCAACACCAGCCTTGCGACCCGGCGGATGGAGCAGGAGCTGGGCGTCAGGCCCTTGAGCATTCAGGAAGGGCTGCGGGCCATGCAGGCCCAGCAGCGAAACGGCCGATGACTCCGGCCCCCCTGGTCAGCGTCGTGATTCCCGCGTACAACGCCGCGTCGTTCATCGAACAGACGCTCGATTCGGTGCGGGCCCAGCGCGACACGGCGTATGAAGTGATCGTGGTGGATGACGGGTCGTCCGACGGGACGTTCGACGTGGCGACCCGCTATGTGGAGCGGACCGGCATGCCGGGCCGGGTCCTCCGCCAGCCGAACGGCGGCATCGCGGCGGCGCGCAACGCCGGCCTGCGGGCGGCGCGCGGGGCGTATATCGCGCTGCTCGACCACGATGACCTCTGGTATCCGGACAAGCTGCGGGTCGTGATGCGCGAGTTCGAGCGGCGTCCGGACGTGGATCTCATCTGCAGCAACGAGCACATCATCGCCGACGGGCGCATCCTGCGCGCGACGCGCACCGGCCCGGCCGCGCGCCGCATGTATGAGCGGCTGCTCTTCCGCGGCAACGTGCTGTGCGCGTCCACGACCGTGTTCCGGACAGACAAGGCGCTGGCCATCGGGGGATTCCGCGAGCGCCCGGAGTTCAATACGGTGGAAGATTATGATTTCTGCATGCGG
>Ga0209515_10002741_pt1 | contig 26400 bp, 26 predicted proteins | sample Subgroupgradi54m_FD_187454 | JGI IMG/M metagenome (GOLD analysis project Ga0209515, IMG submission 187454) | Subsurface groundwater microbial communities from S. Glens Falls, New York, USA - GMW60B uncontaminated upgradient, 5.4 m (SPAdes)... ... | reverse complement strand
TTGCGGGAGCCGATGATCCGGTTGAAGAGCGTGGATTTCCCCACGTTGGGACGTCCAACGATTGCGATGAGGGGACTCGCAGCGTGTCCGGAGGCTGCTGTGATAGTCGGTTTGAGCGTCATGGCGTTTGTCGTGGGGGTTACGGGTAACGTACGATGAGATCGTGACGTGCGTTAGCCGAGCGCGCGTATGCCCAACCGAACATACGCAATCGATGAACACACGGTGAGCGCCGCGGCAATGGCGATCAGCGGTACCTTGATGGGAAGACCCAGCAGGACGCTTGGGATCACGAGCATCTGGCTACATGTCGTCCACTTGCCGAGGCGATTTGGCTGTACGCTCCACCGCCCCTTCATCGCAAACAGGACGATGGACCCGGCAATGAGCAAGACGTCCCGGCTGATCACCACCAGGTTGAACCAGGCCGGAATGCGCATCCATTCGGGGAGTCCGCGGATCATGGAGCAACTGATGAGGGCGCTTAAAATTAGCGCTTTATCCGCAATGGGATCCAGCAGCGTGCCAAGTTCCGTCTGCTGATGCTGGAGGCGGGCGAGAAATCCGTCGATGGCATCCGATGCGATGCCAATCACGAAGAGCCACAACGCTAAGAACCGCAGCCACGCACGATCTGGCGCATAGTAGATCAATGAGGCGACAATCCCAGGAACCAATAAAATCCTAAAAATAGAGATTTTGTTGGGGAGACTCAACTCGCTCAATGTCGCCCCGCGATCCTGGTGTGAACCCGTTGTCACAATGGCCGCTCGGGTTGTCTGCTCAATCCGCTGCGTTATTCTTTGTAGCGGAGCTCGACGCCGTGGTTGGGGCAATATTTAACATCTTCACTAAAGACTTCGCCACCCACCGGACAAAACTTTGTTCGTCCCGTAGCTGCAGGCGTTGCCTTCTGTTGAGCCGCTTGGCCGCTTTCCTCAATGCCGTGACCCACAAGACCGCCGCCAAGCGCCCCAAGTCCGGCCCCGATAGCCGCCCCTGCCCCGGCATGATGACCCATTTGGTTTCCGAGAATCGCTCCGGTCCCGGCACCCAGCAAGCCGCCGAGCGCGGCGCCTTGGTTGGTCTTTGACTGTGCTGCGGTCCCGAGGCTCTCACAGCCAGTCAACAGGATCGCTGATACCGCAAGTCCCACCGCCACCATGTGCTGCGTCTTCATCCCCTACCTCCTTGGTTACCTTCTGAAGAAGTGCAGATACTCTAACATGAAACAATTCCCCCCGCAACTCTCTCACCACCCTTCAGTGAAGGATCCGCCAACGGGTTGGCGGCCAGAAGATGCAAATCGCCCGCCCAATGAGTAAACGCCGGGGGACAAATCCCCAGAATCGGCTATCATGCGAGGACGCGGAGTTGTCCCCGAGCACGTAGAAGGACGCACCAGGCACCGTCATCGGTTGTTGGACTTGTCCGTACGATCCGTAATTGTAATAGTGGTTCGTACGAAACATGTCGGGATGATCCAAGAGCTTCCCATTGACCATCAGTCGCCCCTCATGGATTTCAACGGTATCGCCGCTGACTCCAACCAGCCGCTTAATGAACGGGCGTTTAGGGTCATTCGGGTAGCGGAACACGATAATATCACCGCGCTGAGGCTCCCGAAATCGATAAATAAATTTATTCACCATGATCCGATCGCCTTCCAGAAGGGTGGGGCGCATGGACCCTGATGGAATCTTAAACGGCGCCATGATGAACGTGCGGATGACCAGCGCAAGACCGACGGCCCACACCAACGACTCAATATTCTCACGCCACCATGCCCTTGAAAACGCCTTCGGAGGCTGGCGCTCCTCCGAAGCGATCTGACGCTGTCCCTGTGAGGCGAAGCGACGCGCGGCCATTAGATTTTCAACACCGCGAGAAAGGCTTCTTGTGGGATCTCGACGTTCCCAAACCGTTTCATCCGCTTCTTTCCCTCCGCTTGCCGTTCCCACAGTTTTCGTTTGCGACTAATGTCACCGCCGTAACACTTCCCTGTCACGTTTTTGGCAAGCGCTCGAATGCTCTGGCGGGCGATGACATGACTGCCCACAGCCGCTTGCACCGCCACCTCGAAGAGTTGCCGCGGGATCAGCGTCTTGAGCCGCTCCACGAGGACTTTTCCCTTCTCATACGCCTGCTCCTTGGCGACGATGGAGGAGAGCGGCTCGCACATGCGCCCATTGAGCAAAATATCCAACCGAACAAGCTTTGCCGGCCGGTAGCCGATCAGTTCATAGTCGAATGAGCCGTAGCCGCGAGTGAGCGATTTGAGCCGGTCATAAAAATCGATGAGGATTTCGCTGAGTGGCATCTCATACAGAAGTTTCACGCGCGTTTCGCTGAGGTATTCGGTGGAACGATAGACCCCGCGTTTTTGAATGGCCAAATCCATCAGCGCGCCGACCCCATCGGCGGGACACAGGATGACCGCATTGACAAACGGCTCGGCGATGGACGTCACCGTGGACAACGACGGCAGATCGTTGGGTCGGTGCACTTCAATAATGGTTCCCTTCTGCGTCGTGACTTGAAACACCACACTGGGGGTGGTGAGCACCAGGTCGACGCCGTACTCCCGCTCGAGCCGCTCTTGGACGATCTCCATGTGCAGCAGGCCGAGGAAGCCGCAGCGAAATCCCTGCCCCAACGCTTCAGACTGTTCGGGCTCAAACTGAAATGCGGCGTCCGTGAGCACAAACTTTTCCATGGCCGCGCGCAAGGTCGTCAGGTCCTGCGTGCTCGACGGGTAGATCCCGGCAAAGACCATGGATTTAAGCCGTTTGAACCCCGGCAGCGGTGCGGCAATCGGCCGCGCGGTTTCCGTGACGGTATCACCCGCCGTCACGTCATGCGGCGTGCGGATGTTCGCCGTGAAGTAGCCGACCTGGCCGGCGTGCAATTCATCGACCGGCTCTGGTCCAGGAGTCAGAATTCCAAGCTCTTGCACCTCGAACCGTGTCTGCTGGCCCATCAACGTCACGCCAACCCCACGGCGGATCGTCCCATCGAAAAGCCGAATGAACACAATGACCCCTTTGTACGGATCATAACTGGAATCAAAGATCAGGGCGGACAACGGCTTGGACGGATCGCCCGTCGGCGGAGGAATTTCCTTGACGACGCGCTCGAGCAGCTCATCGATGCCTCGGCCCTCCTTGGCGCTGGCATAGGTAATCGTCACATCAGACTGCTGCAGCAAATGGGCGATTTCTTGCGCGACTCGCTCTGGCTGGGCATTCGGCAAATCGATCTTATTGATTACCGGGACGATGGTGAGCCCGCGTTCCTTGGCGAGGAGATAGTTCGCCACCGTCTGCGCTTCCACACCCTGCGCCGCATCTACGACGAGCAACGTCCCATCACACGCCTGGAGGCTTTTGGTAACTTCGAAGGAAAAGTCGACGTGGCCTGGCGTATCGATCAGGTTCAACAGATACGTGTGTCCGTCGCGCGCGCGATACTGCAGGCGCACCGACGACGCCTTGATGGTGATGCCACGTTCGCGCTCAAGGTCCATGTCATCGAGGAGCTGCTCGCGGAATTTTCGGTTCTCCACCGCGCCGGTCGCTTGCAACAAGCGATCCGCCAACGTCGATTTCCCGTGGTCAATATGCGCCACGATGCAGAAGTTTCGAATCCTTGCAAGGTCGGTCATCAGCCCCACAGTGCCTGCACGATCGTCCCGCGCGTTAGGAACGAGTTGCGAGTCGAACTCCCAACGATACGAGGTGCGGCAACCGGCTCTTCGTCGGTGTTTCCGCATAAATCCGGACGATCGGCTCAGTCCCTGAACGACGAAACAGGAGCCAGCTTTCATCTTTCCCGATCAGCTTGACGCCATCCAGCGTATGGACGTTGACGATTCGCGTCCCCGCCATGTGCGTCGGTGGTGATGATCGTAATCGAGCGAACAAATCGTCGACTTGCTCCATCTTTAGGTGCAAGTCGCGTCGCCCATAGAACCACCGGCCGTACCGCCGCTCAAGATCCAACAGAATGGCCGAGAGCTTCTGCCGGCGTACCGCCATCGCTTCGAGCAACAGTAGGCCATTGAAAATACCATCTCGCTCCGGCAGATACCCCTTCATGCCAATCCCACCGGACTCTTCGCCCCCAATGAGGATGTCCTCTTCCAGCATCAGTTTGGCGATATACTTAAACCCCACCGGCACCTCAATGAGGCGCAGGCCGAGCGCTTCGGCGACGCGGTTGATCATCATCGTGTTCGACACCGTTTTGACGACCGCGCCTGTTGCATGCCGTGTCCTGACCAGATGCAGGAGCAACACGCACATCACCTGACCAGGATTCAGCCACGCTCCATTCGGCGCCACAACGCCGAGGCGATCCGCATCGCCGTCATTGGCGATCCCGATGTCCGCGCGCATTCGTTTGACTCGCGTACTCAACTCCGTCAGATGAGACGCAATCGGCTCAGGCGCTTGTCCACCGAAGAGCGCGTCAGGCTCGGGGTGCAGCGTCTCCACTCGGCAGCGCCCTCCCTTCAACAATCCTTCAATGATGCGCCCGCCCGTGCCATGCATCGAGTCCACGACCACGCGGACATTCGATCGCCTGACGACAGAGAGATCGATCGAGGTACGGATACCGGAAAGAAACAGTGAGAGGAAATCCGCCAATCGAATGGCGCCTAAGCGGGACGCGTCATCGAACGACGCGCGTTTTACAGGGGCGCGTCCCAAGCAGCGCTCGATAGAGGCCACCGTGTCCGTGGTGGCTGAGCCGCCGTATGATTCTTTCACCTTGATACCATTATAGATGCCGGGGTTGTGGCTGGCGGTCACCATGATTCCTGCAGGCAGCCGCTTGGCCACAACGTATCGGCTGACCGCGCAGGTCGGCACCGACCGATCCGTCAGCACGCTGCGAATGTGATTGCCTGCCAAAACTTCGCAGACCGCACGTGCAAAATAATCAGAGAGAAACCGCGTGTCATAGCCCACAGCGACGGTGATCGGTCCAGTACCTCGACGCTGTGTTCGAAGATGATCCGCGATCGCCTGTGTGACGATGCGGACGTTCCCCGCCGTAAACTCCTCCGCAATGATCGCCCGCCAGCCTTCCGTTCCAAACGTAATACTCATCCCTTCCCCTTGAGTGATTGAATCGCCTCTTGATAGGACGCGGCCCGGAACACGTACGTCCCTGCCACCAAGACGTTGGCGCCCGCGTCGCGGCACAACTGACCGGTCTGGGCATTGATCCCGCCATCGACGGCGATATCGCCCTGAAACCACTCGCGCAGCTGCCGGACCTTTGGCACTATGTCCAGCATGAACGCTTGGCCGCCGAACCCAGGTTCCACCGTCATCACGAGGATGAGGTCGACTGTACTTAAGAACGGCCTAAGCGCGTCGGCCGATGTGTGGGGCCGTAGCGAGATGCCGGCTAGGGCACCTGACGTCCGGATGGATTCGAGCGTGTGCTGTAGCAGACTTTCGCTCCGCAGCCCAGGTGCCTCCACATGGACGGTCAGATAGTGGGCTCCCGCGTCGATAAACGCCTTCATGTGCTGCTCAGGATGATTCAACATCAGATGGACATCCAATGGCAGCCGACTCGAACGGCGAATCGCCTCAACCACGACTGGCCCAATCGTCAAGTTTGGGACAAAGTGCCCATCCATCACATCAACATGGAGCCAATCGGCGCCCGCCTCCTCGACCTTGTGGATTTCCTCGGCAAGCCGGCTGAAATCACAGGCCAGCAGGCTGGGAGCCACAAGCATGCGACGTGCGATCATGTAACGACTCCTCTAATCGATTCGACACAGCGCGGCAAGCCGAGACGCTTCCGGTTCCACGACAGGACCCACGACCGCGAGGTGCATTTTGGAGGTGTGCAGCAACCGACGCGCCACCCGGTGGATGTCCTGGCGCGTCACGCGCGCCACATGCGTCAGGAGCGCCTCCGGCTTCGCTGCCCGTCCCACCGCCGCCACCTGCTCTCCCATCCAGAGCATGTGATCCATCGTATCCTCGAGCCCCATCAGCAGCTGGCCGGCGTAATAGTCTTTCGCCCGCTTTAACTCCGCGTGAGCGACCATGCCTCGTCGGATGCGAGAAAGTTCTGTAAAAATCGTCTCCACCGTCGCTGTCAGCTTTCCTGTATCGCAGCCGGCGTAAATCACAAACGCACCCGTATCATGGAAGCGCTTGATGTGGGTTCCGATCTCATAGACTAGACCGCGTTTTTCACGAACCTCGCGAAAGAGCCGCGATGACATATTGGCTCCCAAAATAACGTGGAGCAGCTCCAACGCAAAGCGATCCGGATGGGTCCGAGGAACGGCGTACGTTCCAACGCACAGATGGGTCTGTTCAGTCCGTTTGTTCCACACGCGCGCCTGCGGGCTTCGCCGCGGACGCGGGGCGGAAAGAAAGCGCGGTGTGCGTCGACTCGACATCCCCGCAAACAGGTGTGTCGCCTGCTGGATCGTTGTCTCCGCATCCAGCGACCCGGCGCACGCCACGAGAAGATTGTGCGGCTGATACATCTGCTTCCAGTAGTGCACAACGTCCTCCCGCGAGATGCGACGGACAGTATCGATCGTTCCAGAGAGGAGCATGCCAAGCGGATGGTCCGGCCAGAGCAATTCGTTGAACAAATCATGCACGTACTGGCCAGGGCTGTCTTCGTACATCCGAATTTCTTCGAGAATCACTTCGCGTTCCTTTTCCAAGTCCTCCGCCGCCAACCGAGGATGGCGTACCATGTCCGAGAGCACCGACAGTGCCAGACGGGCATACCGGCGCGGCACCTTGGCGGTGTAACACGTAAACTCCTCCGCCGTGAACCCGTTCAGCGAGCCGCCAACCCCTTCGATCGCCTGTTTTAACTGTTCACACGAGCGGTGCCGGGTCCCTTTAAAGAGCAGGTGTTCAAGCACGTGCGAGATGCCGGCCCGCTCAGCAGACTCGTAGCGTCCCCCGGCCCTCACCCACAGGCCGACCGCCACGGACTGGGCTTGCGGCATCTCTTTAAGGACCACACCCAGTCCATTGGTCAGCGTGTCGGTCGTATAACCTGAAGAGGTAGAACGCGTCATGATTCCGCCTGGTCCTTCTGTAGACGATGCACATCAAGAAACTGTTGCAAGATGAGCTGCGCTGCCACGACATCGATGGTCTGTTTTCGTTTTCGACGTGACGTATCCGTGGCCAGCATGGCTCGTTGCCCTTGCACCGTCGTCAGACGCTCATCCATAAATTCGACCGGGACCGACACGCGCTGGCGTAACTGCTGAGCAAAGGCCGTGACTTTACGAGCCTGCGGTCCGTGCTCACCGCGCATCGTCAAGGGCAAGCCGACCACCACGATACTCACTTGATGCCCTTCCACGAGCGTCCGAACCACTTCAATATCCTCAACGCTCCCTGTGCGTTCCACAACAGTCAGTGGTTGAGCCGAAAATCCGAGCGGATCGCTCAACGCGACCCCAATCCGTCGGTCTCCCACATCGAGCCCCAGCACCCGGATGGTGGTCGGAGCCATTTAGAGAAACGACCGCAGCGATGAGCTGAGGGACAGACGACGTACGACTTCCCTGAGCAGTTGCGTTTTCTCGGGTGAGCAGATCAACGTGGCCGTAGGCGTGTGGACGATGACGAGATCTCGCACCCCCACCGTGGCAATCAGGTGGCGTTCCTGATTGACGATTTTCACATTGTGACTCCCCACCGCAACGGCACACGCCGAGGCTGGACTCAGGCGGGCCCACGCGTCCCACGTGCCTAAGTCGGCCCACGCAAAACGGCCCTCCACCACGACCCCCGTCCGAAGATGGTCCATGACCCCGTGGTCGAAGGAGACCGCCTCCAGCGCACGATAGGCGCGCTTCAGCCGTTGCGCGCTTTTGGCATCGTGACGCATCCGAACTGGTGCGAGCCGCCGCGTGTGATCTGGAAGCCACTCGGTAATGCACTCAAGAAACTTGTCGACCCTTCCAACAAAATAGCCGCCATTCCAGTAGGCGCCTTGCGCGATGAGCTGCTTGGCGACGGCAGAGGACGGTTTCTCCACAAAGCGATCGAGTTGGAAGAGCCGTGGACGGTGCGACCCGTCAAGCGTTGAGCCCACACAGAGGTAGCCCAAGCCTGCATGCGGGGATGTCGGTCGGATCCCAATGGTGGCAATCGTGTCAAATCGCACGGCGGCATGAATGGCGGCTCGAACGGCCTGACGAAACGCCCGGACATCCTCAATCCAATGATCCGCCGGCACCACCACCATCACCCGATGCGGATCCGCAATCGAGAGTGCAGCCAGCGTGATCGCCGCGGCGGTATTCTTGATTTGCGGCTCCACCAGGACGGCTCGTCGCAACTTGGCCGGTAACGACGCGCGGACTACCTCCGCTTGGCTGTGCGTCGTGACAATCAGCCAGTGCGCCGATGGCCAGACGCCATGCAACCGCTGAATCGTCGATTCCAACAAGGTCTGCTTTCCATCAGGGGACAAACAGACTTTTGGTCTTGACGCACGGACGAGCGGCCACAGCCGTTCCCCTTTGCCACCCGCCATCACGACAAACGTCACGGAGCGCTTCGGCCGCATCGCTAGAGCACCCGTCTGAGCTGTCTCACAAACGACGCCGCCGCTCGGACGGCGGCTCTTCCCCGCTGGTCACCGATTCGCTGGACGAGGGCGCTGCCGACGATGACGCCATCCGCGACACGAGCCACCGCTGACGCGTGGCGAGGTGTCGAGATGCCAAACCCGACGCAGACCGGTTTGGTCGTCAGCAGTTTGAGTTGACGGATGCCTTCTGTGAGTTGCGGCGGCAGCGCGTGTCTCGTGCCCGTGGTTCCTGTGACGGAGACGTAGTACACGAACCCCTCCGAGGCCCTGGCAATCGCCCGCAACCGTTCCGGCGAACTCGTCGGAGCAGCGAGGAAGATTGTGGCGAGTCCCTCCGGGGCTGCCACACGACGCAGCAACTGGCTTTCCTCGATCGGAAGATCAGGAACAATCACACCTGCGACACCGCTGGCACGCGCGGCATGCACAAACGCTCGGGGTGTCAGGATAGAGTCCCGACTCATCCCATGATCAAATTGAACGATGGGATTCCAGTAGGACAAGCACACCACCGGAATATGCATACGCGAACGCATCCTGGCGATGGCCGCCAACACCCCGGCGGGGGTCGTCCCACGAGCCAACGCCCTCGCCGACGCAGCCTGAATGATCGGCCCATCGGCGAGCGGATCAGAAAATGGGATCCCGACCTCGATGACATCCGCCCCGGCATCCTGGAGTGCGAACAGCAAATCGCGGGTCGTGGACAGATCTGGATCCCCACCCATGATAAACGGAATCAGCGCCCGGCGCGTGGTACGTCGGAGCGTCTGAAATGTGCTCCGGAGGTGCGCCACTCCTGTCCGAGGCTCCTGGCCACTGCTCATGGAGCGGGTCATCGATGATCGCCAAGCCGCTGCGCAATCGTCTGGACATCCTTATCGCCTCGACCGGAGAGACCCACGATGATGACGGTGCCACGCCGCAAGCGAGGGGCGAGGCGTTGGAGGTAGGCGATCGCATGGGCCGTTTCAAGCGCAGGGATGATGCCCTCGGTCCGCGCCAGCAGCTCGCACCCCTTGAGCGCTTCGTGATCGCTCACCGTCACATAGTGGGCGCGTTTGATCAACTGGTAGTAGGCATGTTCTGGTCCGACACCAGGATAATCCAAGCCGGCCGCAATGGACGCGGTCGAGAGCACTTGGCCGAAGCGATCTTGTAGCAGGAGGCTGAGGGCGCCATGCAGCACTCCGGGGCGGCCTTTCACGAGCGTGGCGGCATGATGTCCTGGACGCAGCCCGGAGCCGCCCGCCTCAACGCCGATGCACCGAACGCGCCGATCCTGCACAAACGGGTAAAACAACCCGATCGCATTCGATCCCCCCCCGACACATGCCAGCAACACATCGGGCAATCTCCCGATCGCCTTCAGGATCTGTTGACGCGCCTCACGACCAATGACCGATTGGAAATCGCGCACCAGCCTCGGGTAGGGATGCGGACCCACGACGGAGCCGATACAGTAGTGCGTCCTCCGAACCGTCGTGACCCAATTGCGAATCGCGTCGTTGCACGCGTCCTTCAGCGTCTTCGTCCCGCTGTTGACCGGCGTCACGCGCGCACCGAGCAGCCGCATCCGCACAACGTTGAGCGCTTGGCGGCGCATGTCCTCGACTCCCATGAACACCTCGCACTCCAAACCGAAGAGCGCAGCCGCCGTGGCCGTTGCAACCCCATGCTGGCCTGCCCCGGTTTCTGCGATGATCCGACGCTTGCCCATGCGAACGGCGAGGCACGCTTGGCCAAGCGCGTTGTTAATCTTGTGCGCCCCAGTGTGCAGCAAGTCTTCACGCTTCAGATACACGTCCACGCCTCCGAGCGCCAGACTAAGGCGCCGCGCGCGATAAAGCGGTGTCGGACGGCCCGCGTAACTATGCAAGAGCTGCTTGAGCTCGTGCGAAAAGCGGCGATCGCGACGGGCCTGCGCATACGCTTGCTCAAGCTCCTTCAGTGCGACCATGACCGTTTCCGGGACAAACGTTCCCCCGAATGGACCAAAGTGGCCGTTGCGATCAGGAACGACTTGGCGGGGGTGTGGAGTCTTCACAGGTGGACCCTCGTTCTGTCACATTGAGACGCCGGAAACTGCAGGATAAATCACAAGGAAGTTCTCTAGTTTTAATGGAATAACGAAACTCTTATGTTACTGGAAAGCTGGTGGGGTGTCAAACTAACACTCTGTGGGGCAAGAGGTTGGAATCAGACTCCAGACCTAGTCAGGCGCTTGAAACTAGAACCTCACGATTAACATGCAACGCTCTGCAGCGCTCGCAAACAACCTGACGTACCGTTGGGAGCACAGTTCTGCTCTAAGTTGTTAGGAACCACCACCACGCTGCGTCGCTCGGACTTTCACAATGCGAAGCTCTTCCATCACGGCATCAAACCGCCCCAAGATGGTTTGTTGGTTGGCGAGGATTTGATCTAGCTTGCTCTCAACTTGGGCGAGGCTAGGCTCTTTCCCACTGGGGGTCTTCGATGCCGCTTCCTTAGCCAGTGTTGTCGTCGCCCACAGGCCAAGCCCTATGGCCAGCCCCACGAATCCTGCAACGAGAATACCTCGTCGGGCGCGCATCGTTCCTCCTGTGTTCAGAGACGTGTTAGGGAGTTGTCGTCTGCGTCGGTTGAACTGACGCCACGCTTTGACCATTCGGCGGACTATCATGCATCATCTTCACTGTGAGAAAGATCAGCAAATCCTGACGCACCGGATCGCTGCCGCCGTATCGCTGGCTGTTTTTGAACAAGAGCCCGATGATGGGAATGTCTCCAAGAATCGGGACCTTCGATTCGACTTTTGAGTCCGTTTCCTTGACGAGTCCGCCAATGGCAATGGTGTCACCGGCTTTGATGCGGACTTGCGTCTGTGCGGTCTGTGTCGTGAACTCTGGTAAGGATGCGGAAGCTCCAGACCCTGTGTCGTAGGTGCGGTTTCCCGCGAAGGAGATGACCTCAGGTTTGAGATCGACGACGATCTCCTCACTAGGATTGACGTGAGGGGTGACGGTCAGAACCGTTCCAATGTTCTTCGGCGTGTAGCCGGTGATGGTGGTCTTGCCCGTCGTGGGATCGATGGAGTAGTTCGGGATGGGGAACTCCGAGCCAATGTGGACCTTGGCCTGTTGGTTGTTCAGTGCCGCAATACTGGGGTTCGAGACGATATGGGTGTCTGTACGTTGATGGAGAAAGTTGAGCACAGTTTGAAGACCGGTGGATGAGAGCGTTCCGAACGAGAAGGTTCCGCCAAAGTCTGGCACGCGTCCTTGGGTCAAGAGCGCTCCTCCACTCGGGCTAAACGCACCCGCCCGCGGAATGAACAACTGACCCACCCCTCCCAGTGAGTGTCCCGCAGGAAACGGAAAGGTCGACGGAAGCGACACGGCCGAGGCTGCCAGCGTCAAACTGTCGGACCAATCAATACCGAGGTTTTCATTCTTATTGAGCCGCGTCTCCACGACTCTCGTTTCAATCAGGACTTGCGGGGTGCGCTGATCAATCCGCTTGATGACCTCTTTGATTTGGTACAGCGCCGTGGGGGTATCGGTCACGATGATGGTGTTCGTGCGCTCATCGAACTTGACCTTCCCTCGGTCTGACAACATTTCCTTAATCACATCTGGGACATCTTTCGCCTTAGCGTAATCCAGCGGGAACACCTCCGTCGAAAGCGCTTCTTTCTCGAGCGCATCCACCGTCATGACGCGGACAATTTTTCCTTTGCGCTCATACGTAAACCCATACGTCCGCAGGATCAGATCCAAGGCCTGCTCCCAAGGCACATTGCTGAGCTTGATGGACACGAGCGCTTCAACATCGCTGCCGGCGACGATATCGACGCCGCTCTTTAAGGCAATCACGCGGAGGACCTGCCGGATGTCGGCATCCTTGAAATCCACGCTAATGAGTCCACTTGGCGTGCTCGTCACTGTCGCTGGGGACGTGGCCGCTGCATTGTCACCCGATTCCGACTCTGAGGATGTCGACTCGGTTGACACTTCGGCGTCCGTGCGCGGAGCTGTTTGAGGCGCGGCTTCCTTGACGACCGTGGCCGCCTCCGGCTTCTCGTCAGCGTGCTTCGCGTCTTGATCCTTCTGAGCCCATACCGGCCCTGGACCGATCCCTATCACGAGCAATCCGATGAAGAGCCACATCACCTGCGCTGTTCGATTCTTCACGGTTCCTCACCTCCCTTTGGCGTTCTTAGAGCATGTGCCTTCACCGTTGGTGGTGCCTGGGTGTCGTAGGAAATCTTCAAGGTCATCGGTTCGCCCCCATCGGAGAGCATCACGGAGTCTTTTCGAATTTCCATCACTTCGTACCCACCCACCATGTCCCCAACCTTCATCTCGCCATCGTTGATGAGCGCGAGTGACTGTCCGCCCGGATCCCAGACCACTCCGTAGAGCACAGGCTTTGCCGCCATCCCAGCGGTGAGTGACGTCAGTCCGATGAAGTGTCCATCACGCACCAGGGGCACAAAGGGGTCTCGATGATCCTTCGGATCATAGTGGAACGGTTCTTGCTTTTTCGCTGGCTCAGGAGCCCCGGCGAAGAGTCGCGGCTGGGCTCCAAGAAAGACGCTGAGAACGAACGTATACGTTGAACACGCAAGCAGCCATCTCATCACAGCCAAGCGGTGAGGGGAATCGCTTCCTCCAGGGCGTACAACCATCCGTGTCATCGTGAGGCAACTCATGGGTTAACGACCGCCACTCGGTGGGGCTGATCCTTCGAGCGGGGTGGCGTCTTTGACTGAGAAGTACGATCGGAGCACCAGCTTAATGAGATGGCGCTTCGACTCTCTCCGGTTCGCGACAATGTGCAGGCTAGCGAGTTGAATCGGCTTGTTGGACGCCTCCACAAGATTAAGGAACGCTCCGAGCTGGTGATAGCCGCCGAGCGCATCAATTTGAATCGGAATCTCCTGATAGACGACGGGAGACGATGGCAGGCCTCCTTTGGCGGTATCACCGAGACCCTGAAGCGACCGCTGAGGGAAAATGGTTTGAATACGGACAGAGGTCTGGTTGGCGAGTCCTGAGAGAAATTCGATCATCGCTGGGAGCTCTTCCTCTCCCGGCAGCGTGCTGCGCAGAGCGGCCACGCTTTCACTCATCTGGTGATACTGCTCGCGGAGCGAGGTTTCGTGTGCGGTCGCATCTTCCAAGGCCTTCAACGTAGTCCGTGCGGTGCGGACGTCGCCCGCGACACTCGACATATGAGCGATGAGCGGCTGCACCAGGTAGACCACGTAGACCCAGAGGATGACGAGCGCCCCAACACCTCCGAGGAGAATGACGCGTTGTTCGCGAGGTGAAAAACGCACTCTCATGATGGTGGCTGTTTGCTCGTATCCGAGAGTGGCACGACGGGACAGGTCAGGGTGAACTCGACAATTTCAATGTCTTTGTCCTGAATCCGTTTGATGGATTCGATCTGGATATCTTTGATCGCTGAGGCAAAATTCGGATCCGCTTTCAGTTGGGCCACGAGTCGCCCGACACGGCTCATCTCATCCCCACCCTCTGCGATGACCGAGCCTTGCACGATCAGCCCTTTGAGCTCACCAAAATCCAGCTCTGTAAACCACACGCCATCAGGCGTGACATTGGACAGCGTATTCAAGCGCTTCGCCCAGAGTCGCGCCTTCTTGTTGACCCCTTGGAAGGCGGTTTCTTGCGCTCGGAGATGCTGCAGGAACTGTTGCAGCTGGTCGATCCCAGCCTTTTTCGGTTGGAGCACTTCGATCTTCGTGTTCAAGCGCTGGAGCTCTCTCTGGGCGAGGACAATGGGAATGAATAACGACCCCGCAAAGAGCACCAGTGCCGCGACAACCATTTGAAACAGGGGGGCTCGGTACAGTTCCTCAATCGGAAAGGAGGTGGTTCGCTGGGTGCTTTCAGGCAACAGATTAATGGTGATCATACACGATGTCTGTCGCCACGTTGCGGCATCACCGACTGGGGCATACGTTACGCAGACCTCAACGCCAGCCCATAGGCAATCGTAAATTGTCCAGGCAGCTCGCTCATGGGACTCCAGGCGTCAACTCGCTGCGTCACGTGACTCTTGAACGCTTCAACAAACAAGCGTGACTGGCTGAGACCACCACTGATGAGCACCTCATCCGGCGGTTGGCCGAAACGGTTTTCAAAATAATCGAAGGAAAGCTGCACTTCCGTCACGAGAACCTCGGTCGCTACCTTGACGGCGTTCAAGAATTCTGGAGCCGCCTCACCCTTAGTGAGCTGTTCGCTGACGACCGCAACGTCAGCACCTGTCTGCTCCGCGACTTTGCGACTCAGCTTGTCCGCTCCCCAGGGGATATCACGGACCTGATACGCAACCCCCTGCTTGAGGATCACGAGATTGGTCAACTGGGCTCCAACGTTGACGACCGCAGACGTGCCTTCAGTCCCCTGCCCGTTGCGTGCATCCAGAAAGGCGTTCGCGAGCGCCAACGCATCGACGTCAATGAGGGAGACGCTCAAGCCGGCTCGCTTGGTCCAGTCCATCCGTCGCTCAATGAGTTCTTTCTTACACGCCACGATGAGGACCCACATCTTATTGTCCTCTGCGGGACCGAGCACTTCTCCATCGATCACCACGTCTTCGATATTGAAGGGCAGAAAGCGTTGAGCTTCAAACGGCAGGGCTTGTTTCATTTCGGCAGGCTTCAGCGCTGGCATCTCCACCACCCGCATAATGACCCACTGCCCGCTCACCCCGATGTTCACGGAGCGCACCGGCACTTGGAGCATCCCCATCGCCGTTTTAATGGTTTCGGAAGCATCCGTCTCTTCCTCCTCAACGAGTGGGACAATGGTGTGCGCGAGGAGCGGTCGGGCCGCGGTCCCTTTCCGAGATCCGAGCACGACGACCTTCACAGACGTCGAGCCGACGTCCAGCCCGATGGTCATTTTGACTTCCTTGGGCTTGACGGTGGCCAGACGAGTGAGGACTTCTCCGATGGCGCGCAACGAACGTTGAGGTAACGCAAAAGGCATGCGCTAGTTCCGGAGCTTCACTTGAGACGTCAAGACATTGGTGGTCTGGCGTCCTGTCGGGAGGGCAGCGTTTTGCGTTTCGATTTCCAAGCGGATCGTGACGGTACGGTTGGCGGGAGCTGAATCCCACGAGAACGAACTAGTCCCGCCCTTGACGCTGTTGGCGAGCACGCGGCAGCCCGCATAGCTGGCTGGCATAGGATCCGTTTGTCCACTCGTTAAACAACGAACAAGTTGCACGTTATTCCCTTGTCCCGTAATGACGTAATGGACCCACTGATTCGCCTGCGTCTCGGTGCCCCAGCAAATCGCACTCGCGGGGCATCCAGCTGTCGTTGTCAAATTAAACCCTAACGCAATCTGAAAGTTGAGCTGCTGCGTCGTACTGGCAGCCGTAGGACACCCAGTGCCTTGGGCCCCACAGGAGATATTACCAGATTCTCGTAAATCTCGCATTATATTATCAAACGCCTTGCGGGCTTCTTGTTGGACCTGGATATAGGCGTCGGCAGATAAGTACGAGGTTTGGCCTGTGAGAAATGTCGTCATCAGCCCGCCCCCAAAAACGATGAGGAGCAGTGCAACGATCATGAGCTCCACCAATGTAAAACCCCTTTGGCCGAGTCTCACTCGCTCTTGAAATCGGATCCCTTCATCACACATCGATCTCACTTCAATTCGCGTTCGCGGCTTACCTTCGGCACGTGACCAGTGTCGTCAACATTGCAGGAGATTCAATCACTCCATTGATGGCGTTCGGACCATTCTGACCATCCGCAGGCATGAGGGTCCCATCCACCACGGTACACTCTCCGATGGTTCGATTCCGATGGCGCCAACAGACGGCAATGGTCACGCGCAATGGATCCATCGACCCACCCGCGGGCCCAACTTTCCACTCACCGGCTCCCACCTGGCTGGGAGGACAGTACTGGGTGCCTTGACTGTTTTGACAGGTCACGACGATGAGCTCATTCGTCGATGGCGTCGGCTGAATGCTTTTCCCGCCACCCGCCCCGTTGAGCCACGCATCCCAATTATTCGCCCCACTTGGTGGCATGACATTCAAATTACAAGCGGCCCCAGTCGTATCTTGGCGGATCTGTTCAATCACGCGGTTGGCATCCTGGATGGCCAGGGAGAGGTGACGGGCGTGCTCATTTAAGACGGTCTGTCCTAGAAACGCCCCCAAAATGGCCGTAATGGCAATCACGAGGGTGAGCGTTCCCAGCACGACTTCAATCAATGTAAATCCAGTTCGCGCACGCCACGTCATCAGCATCTCAGCCTCGCAACTACAGCGCCAAAACCTCCGAACAATAAGGGACGGCCCGATGGTTGGGCCATCGAACCGTCCCGATCACTCTTACACGAACACACCTGTAGCTCGCGATCGACTTGGCTTAGGTGCACGGATTCGTCGGAGCCGCGTCGATGGTCGCCCAGGTGGCACCGTTGGCGACCGTTCCAGCGGGTGGGACGGTGCAGTGTCGAATGACCCCGCTCTGATCCAAGAAGAACGTCCGAGTTCCCGTCGTGTTCAAGACATCAGGCAACACCAATAACGTGTAGGTTCCGGCTCCAGCTGAGGTGTAGGTGTATCGGTAGCCCTGCGTACACGAGCTGGCCGCCCCTGAGGGACACGCCGTCCCATCCATGACGTGGCTAAAGGAAGGCGGGCCAAACGGGGGGTTCGCATTCGTGTACATGCCGGCCACCCAGTTCGCCGTGGTGGGATACACGTTGTTCACCGAGCGAAACATCTCCAGCGAACTCATTAACGCCCGGCTGTTGCCAATCGCCGCAGACTCATTCGCACTCGTTCGGCCGCGGAGCACGTTCGGGATCGCGATGGCCGCCAAGAGTGCGATGATGGCCACGACGATCATGATCTCAACAAGGGTAAACCCTCGTTCTGTTGATCGGTTCATTGTGAGTCCTCCCAACTAACGGTTCCTAAGAGAATAACGAAATAAAGGCCTTCTTCTCATACCCACGTAACACGATGGACACCACCACGATCCCAAAATATTCGACGTGCTCCCCACTCACCTCCTTTCGAGCTCTTTGATCTCCCCTAATAGGAACGCCACTGCCGCTTGGCAATGGCGTATCTCAACATCGATACCTCGCGGCAACCCAGCCACCCTGTGATGAGTAGTCCGTCAGGCTTGCGCACGACAGTTCCGGTACACTGTCGAGCGCTCTTTACTGACGTCCCACTCGCCTTGCTCCCACAGGGTCTGTAGCTTTCCGACCCCGCCTCACGACGAGTGTGGCTTTTTCGCACTATCAATTGTCATTTAAACTATGCCACAGGTCTTGGATTAAGTCAAGCCAGGACTAGAAGAATGCTCAGAGGACTAAAAAACGCGACGACACCATCCGAAGCGGAAGGCGGTTAGGCCTCTCACCCGTGAGCGTTATTGGCCTGATGCGATAAAGCCGACGACTCAATGGGACACGAGCGTTGAGATCTTGAAGATCGGCATAAACAGCGCGATCACAATACCCCCAATGACAACACCCAGCACGGAAATGACCACTGGCTCAATCAGGCTGGTCAGCCCGGTGACCGCAGCATCGACCTCATTCTCGTAAAAGTCCGCGATCTTGCCGAGCATCTTTTCCAACTCTCCCGTCTTCTCTCCCACGGAAATCATCCGGGTCACCATGGCAGGAAAGACCTTGCTCTGGGCGAGCGGATTGGAGATATTCTCGCCCTCCTTAATGCTCGAGCGTGCGGCCAAGACCGCGCGCTCAACGACCTTATTGCCGGAGGTTTTCGCGACAATTTCCAGGGCCCCGAGAATCGGAACACCCGATTTCGTTAACGTCGCCAAGGTTCGAGCAAACCGCGCGATGGCGACCTTTTGCAAAAGCTTCCCAAACACCGGCACCTTCAAACTGAGCTGATCGAACCATAACCGACCCGACGGGGTATGAATGTAGAGTCGCAGGAGGAAACCTATGACGAAGAGACCCACGAGTTCCAGCACCAACCAATGACGCATGAAATCGCTCAGGCCCAACAAGAGCAGGGTCGGAAGCGGCAGCTGGCCGCCCAAGGAGGTAAAGATTTCCTTAAATTTCGGCACGATGCCAACCACCAGAAAGGTGGTGATCCCAAAGGCCAACACGGACACAAAAGCCGGGTAGAATAAACTCGCCTGCACCTTTTGCTGAAGCGCCGTCACCTTCTCAAGGTAGCTGGCCACGCGATCCAAGATCTCATCGAGCCGGCCTGAGGATTCCCCTGCCCGAATCATGTTAACGTAAAAATCCGAAAAGGCTCGGGGGTATCGGGCTGCGGCTTCTGAGAGGCTGGCACCCGTCTGCACGTCCTCGTGCATCTTTCTGAGGATGGGCTTGAAGGCACGATCCTCCATCTGCTCAGCGAGGACATCGAGTGCCGTGGCGATGGGGATGCCGCTATCGACCATCGTCGCCAGTTGTCGGGAAAAGATGACGAGCGCGACCGCGGACACTCTGGGTTGGCCAACCTTGAGGAGGGCAGACGTCCCCTGCTGGTGCTCATCGATGGAGAGCACCACCAGCTCCTGTTTCCAGAGCTGCTCGATGAGCGTATTGCGGGATTCGACCTCGATGGTCCCGCTGCGGGTCTTTCCTGCTTTGTCTTTGACGACATACGCAAACGTTGGCATGAGCGACTCCCCTGTTTAGGACCGTAGGATCAGGCTGCGCGCCAGTTCATTCCTCACTGGTCACGGCAAACACTTCTTCCAAGCTGATAAGACCATGTTCGGCTTTTTTCATCCCGTCGTGCCGTAGTGGCACCATGTCGAGCGACTTCATCGCATGGTCCTTGATCTCCCAGGATTGGGCTCGCGACACGATGAGCTCCCGGATCCGCTCATCGGGCACGATGACTTCAAGGATCCCTATCCGACCGCGATACCCAGACCCGTTGCAGAACTGGCACCCAACGGCTTTAAAGAACGTCGCCTGTGCGCTCGGCTGAAGACCGAGTCGGACAAAGAGTGAGGCGGGCGGTTCAAACGGCTCACGGCACTTCATGCAGAGCTTGCGAACAAGCCGCTGGGCCTGGATCAGGCTGACGCTGGAGGCCACGAGAAACGGCTCGACCCCCATGTCGACCAGACGCGTCACCGCAGAGGCGGCGTCATTCGTGTGCAGCGTCGAGAGGACAAGGTGTCCGGTCAGACTCGCTTTCATCGCAATATCGGCGGTCTCAAAGTCGCGGATCTCTCCGATCATGAGCACATCGGGCGCTTGCCGTAAAATCGACCGCAGGCCACCCGCAAACGTCAGACCAACCTCCGTATTCACCTGCACCTGCGTGATGCCCTCAACTTGATACTCCACAGGATCTTCGATCGTCATTAAATGCTTGCTCGGTTGATTGAGCTGGCTCAACACCGAATAGAGCGTGGTGGACTTCCCTGAGCCGGTGGGCCCGGTCACCAGAATCATCCCGTGGGGTCGCTTCACCGCGAGCGTGAACTGCTCGACGGCTTCCGGCGTAAACCCCAGCTGATCTAATCCCACTGAGAGGTTGGCCTTATCCAACAGCCGCAACACGACCTTGCTTCCGTAGGCGATGGGCAACACCGAGACACGAAAATCCACTTCGCGCTCGCGCAGACGAACTTTAAACCGGCCATCCTGCGGGACGCGCGACTCCGTAATATCGAGTCCCGACATAATCTTCAAACGCGTCAGCATGAGGTTCTGAATTGATTTCGGCAAACGATGCGCTTCCACGAGGTGTCCATCGATGCGCAATCGCGCCCGCAACGTATCCGCCATCGGCTCTAAATGAATGTCTGAGGCGCGGCGGCGCATAGCCTCAATCACCAGCATGTTGATCGCTTTCACCACCGGTGCCTCACCCTTATCCCCTTCGAGCAGCAGCGCCACCGCCGGGTCGAGATCTCCATCACTCTCGGCGTTGTGCTCCACCGGCTTCTGTTTATTGAAGGAGGTCTGGCCCGAATAGACCTGCTCAATGGCCCTGCGGATTTCCGTCTCAGGCGACAGCACGAGATCGATGGGCAGCTGGATCAGCACTTTCAGATCATCCAGGGCAAAAATGTTGAGGGGATCTGAAATCGCCACCACGAGCCGTTCGCCAAATTTGGTGAGCGCCATCAGGTTATACCGACGCGCGATTCGCTCCGGAACCAGTTTTGCAACCGCCGCATCCACCCGGTACTTGGTCAATGAAATCATCGGCAGACCGAGCTCTTTAGAGAGCAACTCGGTCAATTTCGATTCAGAGATAATGCCCCGGTCAATGAGGTGACGCGCAAAGCTCTTCCCGTTTCGGGACGCTTCGCTGATCACTTTGTCGAGCTGCTCCTTCGTCACCAGTTTCTGCGAAATGAGCAGGTCGGAGATGCGCTGCCGAAAACTGGTCATCGTGGTATCCTAATATGTAAACTTCGCCGTCCACACCGTCGACCCGCCAGCAGCCGGACAGGGATCATTCCTCGACCACTCCTCCGATCGTCGTTCGAAACACTTCCTCAAGGGTGGTGATCCGGGCTGCCACCTTGAGCAACCCCTGCTCCCGTAGTGTTTTCATTCCTTGCTGGCAGGCCACCTCTTCGAGATCGCGCTCCGGGGCGCGCTTCAGGATCAGCTCGCGAATCTCCGGAGTCATGATGAGTGTTTCTGCCACCACTTCTCGCCCTAAATAGCCCGATTGCGAGCACGAGCGACACCCTCGTCCTCGCGCAATCTCCAACGGCTCACCACGCGGATCCACCAAACCGAGGCGAGCGGCCACCGCGGGGGCTGGTCGGTACGGCTCGGAACACTTCGAACAGATTTTTCTCACAAGCCGTTGTCCGATGATCGCCATCAGACACGAGTTAATGAGGAAGGGTTCCATGCCCATATTGATCAACCGTACCACCGAACCAGCAGCGCTGTTGGTGTGCAGGGTGCTTAAGACGAGATGTCCGGTGAGCGCGGATTTGATGGCCATGTCCGCCGTCTCTGCGTCACGAATTTCACCGACCATAATAACATCCGGGTCTTGACGGAGAATGGACCGGAGCGCTTTCGCGAACGTTAACCCGACTTCTGTTTTCACGTTGACCTGATTGATGCCCTGCAGTTCATACTCGATGGGGTCCTCGACCGTCACGATATTCTTCTCTGGTGAGTCGATGAGCTTTAAAACCGCATAGAGGGTGGTGGTCTTTCCTGATCCCGTCGGACCCGTCGAGAGAATCAGGCCGTGGGGCTGCAGGGAGCAGGCTTTCAGCTTTTCGAGGTCACGCGCGGCAAACCCCAAGGTATCGAGGCTGAGTTTAATCTCCCCCTTGTCCAAAATTCTCAGACACACATTACCACCAAACATCGTTGGAAGGATCGACACGCGGACATCAATGACACGATCATCGACCGCGAACTTGAAATGCCCATCCTGAGGCAATCGCCGCTCGGCAATGTTCAGTTCGGACATGACCTTAATGCGGGAGACGATCGCCGCATGCAGGTGCTTGGGGGGTGCGGGCTTCTCCTGAAACAGCCCGTCGATCCGAAACCGCACGCGGACCCCTTGCTCCCCCGGCTCAATGAGCACATCGGAGGCGTGCATGCGAACCGCGCTCGTCAAGAGCGCATCGGTAAATTTGACGATGGGCGCTTCTTGCGTTTGATCGAGGAGCTTGGAGATATCCGACTCATTGGCGTCCGTCCTCTCGATCACTTGGAGCGATTCAAGCTCGGCCTTCTGCGTCGCCTCACGAAACGTTTCTTCAACGCCGACACCATAGTATTGATCGACCGCGTCCCGGATATCTTGCGGAGTCGTTAAGAGGGGATTGATGGATAGTCCCGTCATGGCGGAAATGGTGTCAAGCGCAAACACATTCAGCGGGTCCGCCATCGCCACTGTCAAGGTTTGTCCGATGCACGACACGGGAACGAGCTGGTATTGACTGGCAAGATCTCGGGGGATGAGTGTCTTGAGCGCTGGGTCGAGTTTTAAGCGCGAGAGACTAATCGGGGGAATGCCTAAGCCCTCACTCACCGCGGCTAGCAGGTCAGCCTCCTTCACAAACCCCTTTTCGACCAAAATCTGCTGCAAATTCCCTCCCTGCGTTCGCTGAAGGACAAGGGCCTCCTCAAGCTGTTCCCGTTGGAGAATTTGGCGGGAGAGCAGCACGTTGGTCAATCGTTCCTTGAGACTAGACATCACTCAATCGCTCCCTCACTTACTTTTTCTGCGGTGACTGCGTCCCACTCGATGGCTGTCCCTTGTGCGGGGGCACCGGCTTGTAGAACTTGTCGATCGCTTTGCTAATATCGGCTGGCGTGCTCACAAACGCTTGGACAACGCATTTCGTCAGCACTTCAATCTCCTCAACAACCTGCATGTTGGATGGGTCGGCCATCGCCAGTGTCAGCGCATTGCCGATGCGATCAATCGCGAGCAAACAGTAGCGCCGAGCCAGCTCTTCTGGAATGATGGAGGTGACCACGTCATCAATTTCGTAGTTGTCCAAGGGAAGATAGGGAAACCCGTATTGGGCCGTCAGGGCGAGCGCGATCTCCTCTTCGCTCACAACTCCCAACGTCACCAGTGCCTGACCCAGCAAACAGCCGTGTTCCTTTTGGTAGGCCAAGGCCGTCTCGAGCTGGCTCTGTGTGATCGCGCCCCGGTCTATGAGAATCTCACCCAGGCGCTTTGTGATCAACCGTCTCATCGCGTATGCATCCCCCTCACTGGAGCCTTAACGGTTCACCATGCGTTTCAAATCCTCCGGATCGTTCGATTTGGCCAACGCCTCCTCAAAACTAATGACGCGATTCACGTAGAGTTCGTAGAGCGAGTGGTTCATCGTCCGCATCCCCTCTTTCTGCCCCGTTTGAATGACGGAGTACAGTTGGTGGATTTTCTGTTCGCGGATCAAGGAACGCACCGCATGGTTTACCAGCAGGACTTCCGTGGCCAGCACACGGCCGCGTCCGCTCGTTTTCGGAAGGAGCTGCTGTGAAATGACCCCTAACAGTTCCAGGGCGAGCTGGGCTCGAACCTGATTCTGCTGATGGGCTGGAAAGACATCGACGATACGATTCACCGTCTGCACCGCATCGGACGTATGGAGTGTGGCAAAGACCAGGTGACCGGTTTCGGCTACGATGAGGGCAGTTTCGATCGTCTCCAGATCGCGCATTTCACCAATCAGAATGATATCGGGGTCTTGCCGTAGCACGTGTTTCAAGCCCTGGGCGAAGGACTGGGTATCATTGCCAATTTCCCGCTGATCAATAATGGACCGCTTACTCTGATGGATGTATTCAATCGGATCCTCAATCGTGATGATGTGAAAATCCTGACTGGCATTCAGGTAATCCACCATCGCGGCCAGCGTCGTCGTCTTTCCTGATCCGGTGGAGCCGGTAATGAGCACCAACCCTTTGGGCTTTTGGCACAGATCGATCACGACCTGCTCTGGAAGACCCAGTTCTGAAAAGCTCATGATGCGGAATGGGAGCATCCGGATGGCCGCCCCGACATAGCCTTGTTGGATGAAGTAGTTTGCGCGAAAGCGGGCCAACCCCTCCACCGAAAATGCGAAATCCAACTCTTTCCATCGCTCAAATCGCTCCACCTTATCAGGAGAGATGAGGCTATAGGCCAGCTCTTTGACGCCATCACCGGACAGTGGCGGGTGGTCGGTCGCAACGAGCCGATCGTCCATCCGCAAGTGCGGAGGCTGATTCGCTGTGAGATGGAGATCCGTCGCACCCTGCTCCACCACGAGTCTCAACAGCGACTCCATCGTTGGCTTACTGGCACCCGCCATCAGATTTCTCCTAATTACCGCACAACGGTTGCAATCCGTCACGGTCCTTGATTACTGGCTGCTCATCGTGCCATTGCGTTTCCCGACTCGAATTCGGTTCCTCATGGCATCGACGATACGTTGTTCAAACTGATCCACGGTCGTAATGCCCTCCCCATTGAGGTTGAGGCGTTTGAGGGCACTCACCATGGTGGCGAGAATCTGGGTGCGGGAGAGCTTAATCCCAGAAGAGAACTGGGCGTCTTTGCCGATTTTATCAAGGTAATCGACCTGCTCACGGTTCAGAGCGGCAATGACCCGATGGGCGTTGATGCGTCTCGTATGATCGGGTCGTATCATGACTCGCGAATCCTCCAGCCACACCCTTAACAACAACGCAGGCTCCTCCGGAAAGGATGCCTGCGTTTGTATCCGCTGGCGGCTCTGCTACCCCTTCACCTTACACGCTGGGGCCAGTAGCTTTGCCCGTATGAAATTCCTCTCATACGGCTCCGTCGCCCGCGCTTGCGATCGACGGAAGTCCCACCCTTACGAGTGGTTTGCCCTTTTCACACGGAGCATGTCTCGCTGATACGTTTCAGCGCTGTGACAACGAAACTATACCACATGCTACACGAAAGCGACAAGTCGACTCCTGAACATTGATGCGTGATGCACATTGTCACAAGGACACTTCACACTTTTCGCATGACCATCTCTCAACCGTCAGTCAGAGTCGGCCTTGCTGATCTACTGACGATCGGTGCGTTGAATGCTTTGAAGGAGCCCAATGGACATCCAGGCCATGATCATGGAAGAGCCGCCATAACTGACCAGTGGAAGCGGAACGCCCACCACCGGCAGCACGCCCATCACCATGCCCATATTCACGATGGCCTGGTACGCCAGCCAGGAGAAGATCCCGATGGCGAGCAGTCTTCCTTGGGGATCGGACGTCTGCAGGGCGATGCGCAACACTCGAAACAACAGCACACCAAACGCGGCAATCACCATGGCACACCCGATGAATCCCCACTCCTCTCCGATCACTGAAAAGATAAAGTCCGCATGGCGTTCAGGTAAAAAGTTTAGCTGGCTCTGCGTCCCAGCAAACCATCCGCGTCCCCACAGGCATCCGGAGCCGATTGCGATGGTCGATTGAATGATGGAAAAACCGGCTCCAAGGGGATCCACATGAGGGTTGAGAAAAATCAGCAGCCGATCCCGCTGGTACTCTTTCAACACGTGCCACCCGATCGGCCCCAGCGCCAAGATCCCAGCGCCCACACTGGCAAGCGTTCGACGAGAAATACCCGCCACCCACACCATGCTCAACCATACGGCTCCCAGAATCGAGGCAGAGCCTAGATCGGGTTGAATAAAAATTAACAGCGCGGGAGGGCCAGCCAGTGCGAGCGACGTCACCAGACTGCGGAGCGGTAACGGGGTCGGTTGACCGGACAGGTAGCGCGCTAAGAGCCAAATTGTGGTGAGCTTCGCCAGCTCAGACGGCTGGACGCTAAGACCAAACACCGAGAGCCATCGTGTCGCCCCTAACCGAACGGTGCCAGCCAACAGCACCAACGCGAGGGCTCCGACACTCATCCCGTAGGCCACCTCCACGCCATTGGCCCAACGGCGGTAGTTCGTCCTTGCCACGATCAGCGCCGCGCTCACACCCATCAGTACCCACACCACATGGCGCTTCGCGAGGCTCGGATTGAGGGTGGAGGCCGCGCTGGCCATGGCGATTGCACTCATGAGCGACAACGCCATCGCAGAGCTGAGGAGCCAGCGATCCCAACGCATCGCCGATCGGAGTAACACCCTCATGGACACGCGCTGGCCATCGTTACAATGTGCCTGGAGCGCTAATGTATTCGCAAACCGTTTTGGCAATTTCCGCCGGGAGGTCCCCGCCTGACCCTCCATGCTCCGACACAATCGCCATCGCCACCCGCGGATGGTCGATCGGACAAAATCCAACAAACCAGCCA
>Ga0209515_10002738_pt1 | contig 26419 bp, 22 predicted proteins | sample Subgroupgradi54m_FD_187454 | JGI IMG/M metagenome (GOLD analysis project Ga0209515, IMG submission 187454) | Subsurface groundwater microbial communities from S. Glens Falls, New York, USA - GMW60B uncontaminated upgradient, 5.4 m (SPAdes)... ... | reverse complement strand
CTTCCGATCTGTGGCGATAGCGTGACCCATGCCCGCCACCGTAGCGGCAACCAGCCAAGGCCCGCACCCGCTTTTCCGAGACATCCACCAGCCCGGGGATGCGCTGCCCTGCTGGGTAACCGAAGCCGGTGGCTGCCGCGCACGGCCTGGACCGCCCAGCGCGCACCTGGATGTACAGGGCCCGGCCCGGGCGTTGCCTACCCGTCAACAGCGCCGAGGTCGAGCTGACCTGAGCGAGTCACCGTACCGGTATGTGCCGGTCGGCGGTGCCGTGCCAGGAGCGCCAGAGCGCGGCGTAGGGGCCATCCGCGGCGATCAGGTCGTGGTGGCTGCCCAGTTCGGTGATGTGTCCGTCCTCGACGACCGCGACCCGGTCGGCGTCGTGGGCGGAGAAGAGGCGGTGTGCGATCGCGACGACGGTACGCCCGGAGAGCACCGCAGCGAGGGACCGCTCGAGGTGGCGGGCGGCCCGGGGGTCGATCAGCGAGGTGGCCTCGTCGAGGACCAGCGTGTGCGGATCGGCCAGGACGAGGCGGGCCAGCGCGACCTGCTGCGCCTGGGCCGGCGACAGGGCGTGGTTACCGGTGCCGACCTGGGTGTCCAGCCCGTCCGGCAGTGCCCGCACCCAGTCCAGTGCGTCCACGGCGGCGAACGCGGCCAGCACCTGCGGATCGTCGGCGTCGGGTCGGGCCAGCAGCACGTCGTCGCGCACGGTGCCGGCGAACACGTGGTGTTCCTGGGTGACCAGGGCGACGTGGCCGCGCAGCTCGTCAACGCCCAGGGCCGCGAGGGGTACGCCGCCGACGGTGACCGTACCGGTGCGTGGGGCGTGGATTCCGGCGAGCAGCCGGCCCAGTGTGGACTTCCCGGCGCCGGACGGGCCCACGATCGCCAGCCGCTCCCCCGGCACCAGCCGCAGCGAGATCGCGCGCAACACGTCCTGGCCGTCCACATAGGAGTACCGGACGTCGACCGCCTCGATGCGCTCGTCTACGGGCTCGTCGCCGGCCGGTTCCGCGGGTAGCCGATCGTCGGGTACCTGCGCCACACCGAGCAGCCGGGCCAGTGACGCCCCGCCGACCTGGATCTTGTCGAGCCAGGACAGCAGCCGGTCCAACGGGCCGATGAGCTGCTGGACATAAAGGGTGGCCGCGGTGACCTGACCCAACGTGGCCCAGCCGTGGGCGTACATCCAGCCGCCGGCCAGCAGGGTGGCGATCACGGGTAGCAGGTAGGACAGGTCGGCCGCCGGGAACCAGACGGTGCGCAGGAACAGGGTGTAGCGCTCGGCGGCGTAGGAGGCGGCGATGTCGGCGTCGGTGCGCGCGCGCCGCGATGCGACCAGGCGCAGCGCTTCGACTGTAGCGGCTCCGTCGGCGGTCTCGGCGAGGCCTTCGGTCATGTCTGCGTACGCGGCGTTCTCGGCCAGGTAGCCGGCCGGGGCACGGCGCAGGTACCAGCGGGTGCTGGCCCACAGCACCGGCACCGCGACCAGGCAGGGCAGCGCGAGCAGTGGCCCGGTCAACGCCAGCGCCACGCCGGTGAGCGCGATGGTGACCAGCGCGATGAGGACATCGGGCACGGCGAAACGTGCGGCGGTGGATAGTGCGCCGACGTCGCGGGTGACCCGGGTGAGCAGGTCCCCGGTGCCGGCACGTTCCACAGTGGACAGCGGGATGTCGAGCACCCGCTCGACGAACTCCTCGCGCAGCTCGGCAAGGACCGTCTCGCCGAGCCGGGCCGAGGCAAGCACGGCGAAACGGGTCAGCGCCGCCTGGACCAGCACGAACGCGGCGATCGCCACCGCGACCCGGTCCACACCGGCGCGGCTGGCGCCGTGCGTGACCGCCTCGACCAGAGTGCCCAGCAACCGCGGGACGACCAGCCCGCTGATGGCGGCCAACCCGTGCAGCGCCAGCACCGCCGCGACCCGGCGGGGATGGCGGGTGAGCAGCCGCCGGGCGTACCGGCGGGTCTGGGCCCCGTCGGCGACCGGGAGGCTCTGCCTCATGTCTCCTCCCCTCGGGTCACCGTCGCGGCGTAGCCGGGTTCGGTGTCCAGCAACTGGCGGTGGGTGCCCTGCGCCACGACCCGGCCGTGTTCGACGTAAACGACGTGGTCGGCGCGGTCCAGCAGCAGCGGGCTGGTGGTACAGACGACCGTGGTGCGCCTGGCCCGCGCCGGGCCCAGCCGCCCGGCGATGCGCGCCTCGGTGTGCGCGTCGACGGCGTTGGTCGGCTCGACCAGGATCAGGATCGGCGGGTCGGCCATCAACGCGCGGGCCAATCGCAGCCGCTGCACCTGTCCTCCGGAGAACTCCCGGCCGCGTTCGGCGACCTGCGTCCCCAGCCCGTCCGGCATGGCCTCGACCACGTCGGCGGCGCACGCGGTGTGCAGCGCGGCCGCGAGCGCGCCACGATCGCCCGTGCCCCGCGGATCCAGCTGCTCACGCAACTGGCCACGGAATAGGCGCGCGTCGTTGTCGGCCACCAGGATCACCTCCCGCACCGCCGCCACCGGCAACGCCGTCAGCGCCACGCCGGACAGCCGCGCGGGCGTGTCCGGCACGTACCGGCCCAGCCGCTGCGCAATGGCCGCCGCGTCGGCGGGGTCGGCCGCCGCCACCGCGGTGAGCACGCCGGGACGCACCACCAGGCCGGAATCCGGGTCGACCAGCTCACCGCCGACCGGCGCCAGCGCCGCGACGGTCGGCGGGTCGCTGACGTCGGGCTCGAGCGCGAGGAGGCGTACCACCCGGCGGGCAGCGACATGACCACGAGTGATCTTGTCGGCGGCCTCCGCCAGGGTCCCCAACGGCGATATTAGGAATACCGCGTACCCGTAGAACGCCACCAGCTCGCCGACGCTGATCTCGCCCGCCAGCACGGAACGGGCGCCGAGCCAGACCGCCAGGACGATCGCGATCCCAGGTGCCAGCACCCCCGCCGCATCCAGGAGCGACTCGACGCGCGCCACCCGCACCCCCGCATCCCGCAGCCGGGCGGACTCGGCCCGGTAGCGCCGGACGAACACCGCCTCCCCACCCACGCCGCGCAGCACCCGCAGCCCAGCCACGATGTCGCTGGCCCGGGTCGTCAGCCCGCCGGCCAGATCCCGGTAGGTCTGCTGCCGGCGGTGCAGCGGCCGAAGCAGTAACGCCACCACAACCGTCAGCAGCGGCACCCCGGTCAGCACCGCCAGCCCGAGCGGCACCGACGAGTGCAGCAGGATCCACGCGGTGGTGACGATCCCGACGACCGCACCCGCACCCCGGGCCGTGATATCGACCGCGGCGCCGATGTGGTCGATGTCGGAAGTACCGATGCTCACGACCTCCCCGGTCGCGACACGCTTGGGCAGGCTCGCGCCGATCCGGGCGGCCTGGGCCGCGGTGAGCTGAACTGTCCGGTACGCCGCACTGAGCCAGTTGGTGATCGCGTACCGGTGCCGGGCAATGTTCGAGCCCGCCTGAATCACGCCGAGCACGGCGAACAGCGCGACCCAGACACCCAGCGCACGCAGGTCCCCGCCCGCGACGGCGTCGACGGCGCGGCCGACCACCGCCGGCACCAGGGCCAACGTCACCATCCAGACGATGCCGAGCCCGACCCCGGCCGCCACTGTGCTCGCCTGGCGGGACACCAGCCACAGCAGGTACCGGGCGGCCGACCGGTGGTCGGGCACGCCGGGATCGTCAACGGGCAGGCGTTTCATGGCACGGCCGACCGTACATTGACCGACGCCGACTGCTCACCGTGTTTTCCGGGCCGGTGGTCATCCGGTGGCGAGCACGGCGGCGCTGTTGACCCGATCTGCGGCGAGGTTCCGCCTCGCAGCGGTCGCTGCTAGGCTCGCATGATCAACCAGTTGCCTGGCGCTAGCCTCGGGCGGCGTCGATCGACATCGGCTCGATGGTCCACAATGGGCATGCCTAGCACTCGGCCGTCATGGCAGTATCCCGTGTGACTGCGCCGGTCAGCCAGGCCAGAAAAGATTTTCGGCCAAGACGATTTGTAGGGACGTGATCGTGGAAGCTGTGTCGAGGTCTGAGCAGTGTCCCATCCAGCCGTGGTACCCACGCGTCGAATGTCTGGGTACCACGCTCGTCCGCTTGCGGCATCCGCTCAACGGCCCTGCTTGGTCGTGCTTGCCGCACGCCATTCACGCGGTTCAGGGTGAACCCGCCCTGAAGATCATCGAGGTGAACGCTGACGCTGTTGATCCGGAGTTCGCGTCCGAGATCTACAAGCGGGCGCACCTCGACCGCACCCGTCAGCTAGGGTAGGCCGCCCGTGTTATGAGCTATGTCTTTGGGAGCCACGGGCAGCGGCAACCTCAGTAATTGGCAGCGCCGACAGGGTTGCGGACAACTCGCGCGGCCGGGCCAACTCCCCCACCACCGCACCGATCTGAGTAGAAAGCCGCGACGTGCGCCGCTGATAACGGTCCAGCACCCCAGGCACCGAAGAGTCTTGCCACAACTAGGATTCCGGCACACTAGGCGCCGCACCCAAACCCGAACCAACGCCCGGTTCTGTGAGTCGCCGGGAGGTGAAACCCCCTCCCGGCTACTCGACCGTTCGTTTACAGTCCCGCTCTCGGCATACACAGACCCGGCGATACCTTCGTGATCCGGGCTGGACGCCTCGATCGTGGTGGCGCACAGCGACAGACCGATTCCCGCAGCCGAGCCGTACCCTGAAGACGTGCCACGCGATCATCGTTCGCCGCCGCCGTCCCGGACGGCGCAGGCTCACGTCGGACACGGGTGAACGCATGGCAGGCAGTCGTCCGATCCGTCTCGTGGCTCTCGACCTCGACGGCACCACCCTCAACAGCGCGGGGCTTCTCTCGCCACGCACAGCGTCGGTGCTTCGGCGACTGTCGTCTCAGTCTGTACACGTCGTCGCCGCGACCGGCCGGAGTCCGTCCCGCCAGCTCCGGGAGATCTGCCGGCCGGGGCTGTTTGGATGGGCGATCTGCTCGAACGGAGCGACCCTCCACGACATCGACCGCGACGTCGTCGTGTCGGCGACGCGAATTCCCGAGGCTGTGCTGATGGACCTGCGCGCGCACCTGGCCTCGGAGCTGCCCACCGCAGCGCTGGCGTGGGGGACGGCCGGCCAGATCTTGTGGACGTGCGAGTTCGCCGCCGTCTACGGGTCGATGCTGGACCGTCAGCCGATCCACGAGGGCGGGTCGACGCTCCCGGACGGCGTCGTGAAAGTCCTCGTCGGCGACCGTCAGATGGCCGGGGCCGACCTGGCTCGGCTTCTCGCGCAGCGGTTCGAGGGCTCGGTTCAGCTCACGACGACGGGGCCGGGTTACGTGGAGGTCGTGGCCGGCGGCGTGACGAAGGCAGCACGGCTGGCGGAGCTGTGTCGGTCACTGGGCGTCAGCGCGTCCAAGACGCTCGCGTTCGGCGACGGCCACAACGACCTCGAGCTCCTGCGGTGGGCCGGACACAGCTACGCGATGGCCGGTGCGCCGCCGGAGGTAGGCGCCGCCGCCCGTCAGCGGACCCGGCTGTCCCACGACGACGACGGGGTGGCGGACGTGCTCGACGAACTGTTCCCGGCTGACGGCACGGCGGGCTGACCCACGCGGATCCGGCGCAGATGCCGGTGCGCCCCGGCCCCTCGGGTCCGGCCGTGGAAGAACCGGTAGTTGTCGACCACGACGAGCGCGTGTCGTGCCCAATGCACTCCGAAGCAAGGAGCCGTATACATGGCGAACGCGAGGTCGACGATCGCCTGCGCAACGTCCTCCGGGTCGGTCTCGGAACGCGTGCAGACCCATTGGATCTCGTCCGCGCCGAAGTCGCGGAAGCAGAAGATCGGTGGCGTGACGGCGGGTGCCAGCGGCGACGCGTCGTCGACGTCGTCGAGCCGGACCGCGGACAGGACGCCCATCTGCTCGTCCGTGAGCCGCTCGCGGACATCGGCCATGGATACCAGAACGGTCTGGTCCCCGGTCGTCGGAGATCCGGGTTCGACGCAATGCAGCATGACGTACCTCGGTTGCCGCCGCCGTGGACGCGCACTGCCTTCGGTGTGCAACCGGACCGCTGACCACGAGAACGGCTCGAAGGCCCGGTCGGTGGACCATTCCAGCGCCGGAGCCAGGTTGAGGACCACGCCGCCGTCGACGAAGCGGGCGACCTCGGCCGCGGTCTCCGGCTGGGGGTCGCCCAGCCTGCGGGCCAGGGCGACGAACTGGTCCGTCGTCAACAGGCCGTCGAACTCTAGGTGGGCGACCCCGTCGGCGTCGAGCCGCGCCCGCAACTCGTCGGCGTGTTCCACCGCCTCTGCACAGCGCAACGGAAGGCGGCTCAAGCCGGGGATTTCCGGGTACCAGGAGGTGACGTGCATCCTGGCCTCCCTGCACCGCACCACCTGCTCGTACGTGTCGAGGACTAGGCGTCCCCGGATTGCGGCCGACGGTCCCACGCGTCAGCCCGCCTGCAGCTTCTTCATCCGGCGCAGCCCTTCGGTGATCTCGTCGTCGGCCCTGGCGACGGTCATCCGGACGAGCGGACCGCCGAACGACATCGTGAGGATGCCCGGGAAGACGGCGACTCCCGCATCGGCGAGGAGCCGCCGGTAGTAGATCCATCCATCCATGCCGGCCGGGGGGTGGACGGCCAGGTTGACCGAGTATTGCGCGTCGGTGACGTCGTGGTCCATCCGGCTCAGCTCCGTCCCGAAGCGCAGGCGGAGCCGGTCGATGTGACGGTGGCGTCGCTGCCCCGACGCCACGTAGTCGTCGAACATGGCCTGCAGCTGCGGGAGATCGAAGCCGTAGGCCGGCTCGAACTCCCGCAGGTCCTCGGCTGACAGTTCCGTGACGCGTCGCGTCGTCCACCGCTGGAACCGCGCTGCGACCTCGATGAGCAGGTAGAAGAACGACGATGGTCCGCCGTACATCGTCGAGGCGTACTCGTAGTACTCGGCGATGACGGACTCGGCGGCCACGATCCACCCGAGCTTGATGCCGGGGATCGAGAGCCGCTTGGACAGGCTGGCGATCCGAATGACGTTGTCGGAGGCCAGACAGTGCGGCAGCTGCCAGTCGGGGCCATAGCAGTCATGGGCCTCGTCGAGGACGATTGGTGTGGTCGGGGCGACTCGTCGGTGGAGTTCGGCGAGCTGCTCGGCCCGCACCCGGACCCCTGTCGGATTCGTCACCGTCTGGAGGAAGACGAGCGGCGTGGTCGGGTTCACGGCGTCGAGCAGCCCGCTCAGGTCGGTGAACCCCGCGACGGTCGGCGTCTCCACCAGGCGGACCGGGGCACGGTTCGACAGCGAGGTCACCAACGGCGCGTAGTTCGGGACGGCGCACAGGGCCGGCTCGGGCGAGGTGCGTCGTCCGGACAGCAGGAAGTCGAACAGGCATCCGGCGGCGAACGTGCCGCCCATGGTCAGCGCGACGTTCGCCTCCGTGAGGTCGGCACCGGCGACCCGCTGCGACTCCAGGGCGGCAACCGCCTGCCGGGACGCGCTCCGTCCGCGCGAGTCCGAGTAGCCGTACCAGTCCCGGTCCAGCGCCATGTGGACGCACGACTTGAGGGAGTTGGGCAGCGGGAAGGTCGGCTCGTGCGGGGAGCCGGACGAGAAAATGACATGCGAGTCGTCGCGGTAACGGCCATACAGCTCGTCCCGGAAGAACGAGTTGAACAGCTCCTTGACGAAACCGGCCGTCGCGGGGTGCGATAACACGTCCTCATCGTGGGAGGTGCTGCGTGGCGCCAGCCTGCCTCCGTCGAGCACATGCTCCACGAGCGCGAGGAAGGTGTCGCGCAGTCCGCGCGGCGTCAGCGGCGCCGGAGCCCGCCGGTACGCCTCGGCGATGAGCGGCGAGACCGGCATTGTCACGCCCGAGCTACCGGGAAGTACTGCGTCGTACCTTCTCGGCGGTTGGTGGTCAGGTGCGAGGCGAAGCTCTCCCGCTGGCCCGGGGAGTACAGCTCGGACGAGATGTCGTCGGCGTAAAGGACCGCCGGGTCCTCGAGCCGGAGCATGTCGCCGACCGTCGTGAGCGCGCCCAGGGACGCGAGGCTCGCCAGTGGGGGGAAGTCTTGGAGCGGGTCGGAGCCGAAGACCGACGTGTAGCCCTGCCGGTCGAACTCGAGCTCGAGGAGGCTCGTGACGAGGAAGGAGCGCTTGAGTTCGTCGGTCGAGGGGATGCAGGTCGCCGACACGCCGACCGATCCCTCCGCGACGAGCCTGTGCCACTGCGCCAGGTTCGGCTCGACGTGGACCGCCCAGCCGCCGACGAACCCGTAGGCGCCAGGTCCCACGGGGACGATATCGTAGCTCACGCCCGTCGTGGCGGCGTTGTAGCGGTGCCTGGCCTCGGGGCGGACGAAGTTCCTCGCGCGCTGATGAGCGAAGCCCTTCTCCAGGAGGAGGTGCCTCGTCACCTCCAGCCAGCGCCGCTTCTCCATGTCGATCTCGTCGAACCCGATGGTCGCCGCCTGCGCGGCCAGCGGGGTCCCGGGCGTGAGCTCCAACGGGTTCAGCGAGATGTTGTGCGCGCCCGTGGACACGGCGATCTCGATGTCGTCAACGTGGGAGTCCAGGCGCTGCCCGGGCACATTCGCCATCAGGTCGATGTTGAACTTGACCTCTGCCGTCGCGGCGGCCCGTCCCGCCATGAGCAGGGCGTCGGCCGCCGAGTGACGGCTGCCCATGGCGCGCAGGATCTCGTCGTCGAAGGACTGGACGCCGAAGCTGAAGCGATTGACGCCGCACCGGAGCGCTGTCTCGAAGCGATCGGGATCCTGGTCGGCGGGGTACCACTCGACCGTGATCTCGAACCTAGGGCTGAAGGGGAGCCGGTCCTGCACTCCGTCCAGGAGGCGGCCGAGTTGGCGCGCGGACAGCGAGCTCGGTGATCCGCCTCCGATGAAGATCGCCTCGATCGGCCCGGCCGCCTCGTCCTGGCGGCGCAGCGCGGCCCATCGCTCGACCTGGGCCAAGGCGCTCGAGACGTACACCTCCGCCTTCTCGTCGCCGTGCGTGCCCGAGAAGAAGCGGCAGAACGAGCAGCGCTGCGTGCAGAACGGGACGTGGATGTAGAGCAACCCCGTCCGTGACCCCAGTTCGGGGACGGGCCGGTAGAGCGACGCGAACTCGTCGCCGCCGACGCGCTGCTCGGGAAGGGGGTAGAAGCCGATGGGCCGGGAGCGGTCCGCGTACCGCCGCTCCAGCGCACGCTTCAGCTCGGCCGGTCCGGTCATCTCGGCTTCCGCAGGGCGATGAGCAGGTTGGTGCCGCGGTCGGCCAGCTCCGGCCGGCCGGCGAGCACCTTCTCGGTCTCCAGCGCCTCGCGGAAGAATTCTGGTTGACGCAGGCTCGCCGAGATGTGGGACTCGGAGACGTACGGGTACCCGAAGTCCTCGGGCCCAGGGTGCACGACAACACCGATGCCGTAGACCCGCAGGCACTCGAAGCCGGCCGCCTCGGCCGCCTCGGAGAAAGACGCGGACGAGAACGTCCTCAGGGATGGAACCTGGTCCGCCCACTTGACGATCGCCGTGTGCCGCAGGCGGGCGATCGCCTCGGCGGTGGCCGTCCCTGAGCTCAGCTTCGACTCGAGCGCGTTCGCGTATCCGTGGCACATGGCGAGGAAGACACCGCCCGGCCTCAGGGCGTCGAATACGTTGCGGAACGCGACCACGGGGTCGTTGACGAAGCTCCAGACGCCGTAGGTGCTGATCGCGCCGTCGTACACCTCGGCTCCGAGGCTGCCGGGCTGCTCGAGATCGCATTGCAGCACCGAAACGAGGTCGTCGCCCCGTCCCGCGAGGAGCGCGCGCGCCTGCTCCAGCATCGCCGTCGACTTGTCGGCGACGGCGACCGCGACGCCCAGCTCGTCTGCGAGCCAGTTCGCCCAGCGGCCCGTCCCGCCGCCCGCATCCACGACTCGTCCGCCCGCGTCGACGGACAGCAGGGAGCGGATGTGGTGCTTCACCAGTTCGTCGGAGAAGCGCCAGTACATCGCCTCGTAGAAGTTCTCGGCGTTCTTCGCGTACGGCTCGAAGAAGGTGTCGAACTCCTCGTCGGTCATCAGCTCTGTGACTTCGCCCGTCATCGTGCCTCTCTCGCAATCACACCGCAGTGGATAGTTGTGCACCGATCGGTTCCGCCAGGCCGGGTCAGGGTTCGATGTTCTTCCCGTACCGGCGCACGAGGATCTCGAAGTCCCGGATGTCGCTCGCACCGGTCAGCCACATGAAGAACCGTTCGACCCCGAGGCCGAAACCCGAGGTGAGCATGGGCTTGTGGTCCTTCATCTGGATGTACCAGGAGTAGCCGTCAGGACTCACATCGTGGTCGTTGAGCGCCTTCATCACGGCATCCCCGGTGGCGTGCCGCTGACCCGCTCCGACCACCTCCCCGACACCGGCCAGGAGGAGGTCCGCGCAGATCGCCTTTCCGTCCTCGTCAACGGCCTGGTAGAAGGGGACGGCCAGCGAATCCCAGTGCGTCAGCCACACCGCGGGTCCGACGAGGTCCAGGAGCGCGTGCTCACCTGTCTGCGAGATCGACCTCCACCCGCCGGGGTGGGTCCGCACAGCCCCCTGAACGTCTGCGAGGCGCTCCGCTGCCTCGTCGAAGGACAGCCGGGGGATCGATGACCGGAACACGTCGCTGCGGCGACCGCCCGCCTCGCCGGTTGTCAGTGGGGCCAGCTGTGTCGTGAGCGCAAGCAGGTACTCCTCGATCGTGCCGATCAGCTCGTCGAGCGTGACTGGGAGCTCGGCCTCGCTGTGGAAGAACTGCGACAAGTGGGTCTGGTCCTCGACCTCGGCCCGGAAGGACGGCGCGACATAGTAGGCGCCGGTGGAGCTGAGCCGGCAGAGGTACTCCAGACCGAACTGCATCGAGTCGGCGAGATAGGTCCGCACACCGCCCATCTGGATCTCGACGGGAGCGGAATCCGAGCCGCGACCCATGGGTGACGAGATCGAACCCGTTGTCAACGGCAGCATCCCGAAGGGGATCCCGCGGCCCGACCAGAACGCGTTCGTCGTGGTCATGAAAGTCGACTGCAGGGACAGCACCGTCGAATACCAAGGATCGTCGAAAATCTCGAGGTGCCTCAGGTTCTCCGCCCGCTCACGTGGCAGCAATGGCATCCTCCCGTGATCGCGATCATCGGCGTGCCGGACGTGGCTGTCTTCAGCATCGTGAGTGCCCGGACCTTCCCCGTTGGCCGCTGCCGTCGCTGACATTGACCATTCGATATCCTATCGGCGGGCCCGATACCCGGTCCACCCTCATGCTCACCAGCGAGTCCGCGCCGACCAGGGAGCGTTCCTGACGTGGAACCATGCACCTGTCACCAGAGGCCGCCTGCCCCGAGGCTCCGGCCCGGCCGCGCCGCCGTCGGTCTGCGCCGGACGGGGCACGGATGACCGTCGACGAGAGCCGAGTAGCGCAGCGGGGCGTCGACGCGGACGGCTTGCCCAGCGCGGCGTTTCGTCCCCTGATCGAGACCACAGTGACAGTTCTGACGTGGAACGTCTGGCATCGCTTCGGGCCGTGGGAGCGCCGCTGGCGCACCATCTCCCGCACCCTCCGACACTGTCGACCGGACGTCGTCACGCTGCAGGAGGTCCCGGGTAGCTCCCAGGCTGAGGTTCTCGCCTCCGAACTCGGGATGCACCTCGGCTACTGCCCGTATGCCAACGCCCTAGGCTTGGAGACCGGGTTTGCCGTGCTCTCGCAGTGGCCGATCGACGGCACGGCCTCCGCCGCTCTCCCGGTGGCGGCCGGTGCGGAGCAGGAGTGGGGGCGGTCGGTCTTCATGGCCCGGATCGCAGGTCCCCGCGGCGTGATCCCCGTGTTCACCACCCACCTTTCCTACACCCCGGAGGCCAGCGCGCTCCGCATAGCGCAGCTGACAGCGGTCGGCGAATTCGTGCGGCAGCACCCGTCGCCGAACTTCCCGCCCATCCTCACCGGGGACTTCAACGCCGACCCAGCCTCGGACGAGGTCCGGATGGTCGTTGGGCGCACCGCCATGCCGCCGGGCATGACGGCCATGGTGGACGTCTGGGACATGGCGGGCGACGGCTCAGGGGCAACCTGGTCGAACGACAACCCGTGGGCACGCCTGGCGCTCGAGACCTCACGCCGGATCGACTACATCTTCGTCGGCCGACCGTTCCAGGGAGGCGCCGGCCACCCGGTGGCCGCCCGGCTGGAGGGCGTCGTGCCGCACGAGGAGGTCGTGGGCTCCGATCACTACGCGGTGTGCGCGCAGCTACGCTACTGAAGTGGCCTCCGCCGGACGCCGGGCCACGATCACCCAGCGCCAGGAATCGGCGGTCGGCACCGTGTCGCCGGCGAAATCGTCGGTGACCGAGACGTCGGTTAGGCCCGCACCGTGCAGCAGCCGGAGGATCGACTCGAGATCGTGGACATACTGCGTGTGATGTTCCGTGCGCCTCGTCCAGCACGCTTCGGACCCGGATCCCTGCTTGAAGAGGGTGATGTCGAAGTCGATCGACGTGTTGTCGTCCGCCAGCCGGTTCCGCCAAATGTAGGCACAGCCGTCGAACTCCTCGGCGTGGACCGAGTTGCCGAACACGTGGCAGAGCTTGTGGGCGGTGTTGACGTCGATGTACAGGGCGCCCGTGTCGGACAGCACCCGGGACGAGCGGTCCACGAAGCGCCGCAGACCGTCCGCGTCGAAGTAGTTCACACTGTCCCCGACGCACAGGACGAGGTCGTAAGGCCCGGCGGGCCACTCGTCGTCGCCGACGACGTCGCATTGCCGTAGCGACGCCCCGTCGCCGACACCGGCTGACTCGACCTTCCCGGTCGCGATCTCGAGCATCTCGGCCGACCGGTCCAGCCCGGTCACCGAGGCGCCGGAGCGCGCAAGCTCGACGAGGACGCTCCCCGTGCCGGTGCATACGTCGAGCGCCGTGCGGTTCTCCGCGCATCCGCCGAGCAGCTCCAGCAGCCGCGCGTGGATCGCCTGATAGTCCATGTGCGTCATCCACCGGTCGTAGACCGAGGCGATGGCCTCGTACACGCTCGCTCCCTCTCAGTAGATCTGGTCGACGTCAGCGGTGAGCCGGAGCCGGCCCTCTCCACCGCAGCGCTCGCAGGCCGCGTCGACCGGGGGCACGACCCCGGCATGTAGCACATGGACGGCCGCACAGGGGGCGCAGAGCGTCGCGAACCGAGCCGGGTCGGCGTCCGGCCGGGTAGGCGCGACCGAGGCAGCGGAGTCGCGGCAGGCCTCGTCCACGAGGGCATCCAGCGAAGAAGCCGGGTCCCAGGGCTCCCAGCCGCGGTTGCCGACCAGCTGTTCGGCTCGGCCGGCCGCGTCGAAGCGGAGCAGTACCGGCACGCCCCGGCGCGCCCACCGACGCTCCCAGTTCCTGGTCCGGGAGTCGAGGTGTGCCACCCGCAGGGTCGTCGGCAGCGGGAGCCCTTCGGGGTCCGGACCCGCGGCGACGACCTCGACGGGGGCGATCGCCCGGGGCAGCACGAGGCGGTCGCCGTCCGCCACCAGCCGTACGATGGTCGCCAGGGGTTTGGCCGTAAGGCCGACGTCGAAGGCCTCGTAGTCCTCGGGGACCCCGACAACCGACCGGTAGTGTTCGCCGACCATGTACGCCATCGCGAGCACAGTCGTGGCCCGTTCCGTAGCCAGCACCCAGTCGAGCCGGCGCCGCGCGTACCCTTTCCACTGACCCATGTCGACGCAACGTGTGGGCAGGCCGAGCGTCCGGAAGAACCGATCCAGGCCGGCGCGCACGGCGGCACCGACAGCCTCGGCTCGGTCGCCGGGCGAGACGACGTCGAGCTGCATGACCGGCCAGATCGCCCGATCCCGCCACATCGGCGTGCACGAGCCCCTCAGGTCCCGATGTGCCGCGTAGGCGCAGAAGGCTGTTCCGGCGTGCGCATGTCCTGCGGCCGCTAGCGCCCGGTGCAGCCCGTCGACGGCCGCGTCGGGACGCAGCACCCAGCGGCGCCCGCCGTATTCCAGCCGGAACACGTTGTCGAAGCCGCCGACGCCGCCCACCTGCGCGTCGTACGTGGCCTCGTCGATGAGTAGGTCCGGGTCCCACTCGTGCCACTCGCCCAGAACGATGTCGGTCAGGCAGTCACGGAACAGCCCGACTAGGCGGGCGACGGTCTGGTGACCCCACGGCAGCATGATGGGGAAGCCCGCGCCGTACCCGTGCGGTGACACGAGGTCGGCCTGCTCGAGCCGCGACGCGAGGTCCTGCTTCCGGTCGCTCATAGGTACCCCGAGAAGAGGGTGCACCGGCTGCCGTAGCGCCGCGCCGACGCCACGAGCGGCGGCTCCGGCCATCGACTGTCGGCCGCGAGGGAGCGCAACGTCTCCTCGCCGACGCGGAAGACCTGGGCCAGCACGACCGTGCGCTGCCGCTCACCGACGAGCCCGGGGCCGATCGAGTAGCACCCGTCAATATGCTGCCCGAGCCACGGCTTCGGGACGATGTTGAAACCCGTGCCGTGGCTGCGCAGGTAAACCTCTCCGTCCGGACGCGTTGCCACGCAGTCGTACCTGATGTGGTCGTGTCCGCCCCACGGCGGCTGCGTGTGGGGGACTGCGAAGACGCTGTTGACCTCCAGTACGCGGGGTCCGCACGCGGCCAAGGCCAACCGGACCCACTCGGCATCTGCTGAGGTCTTCAGATGCGGTGGCGTCATCCCTCGAGCCCGCTACACCACGACATTGAGGATCTTGCCTGGTACGTAGATCACCTTCCTCGGCGCGGCCCCTGCCAGCAGGCGTTGGACTTTCTCCAGGCCTAGTGCCTCGCTCTCGACCTGGCTCTTGTCCAGGTCGAGAGGGAGCGAGATCACGTCGACCAGCTTGCCGTTGACCTGGATCGCGATCTCCGCCTCGTCCCTGCGCAGCATCTCCGGCCGGAGGACGGGCCAAGTGCCGGCGGCCAGGCTCGTCGTGTTCCCCAGGCGCTCCCACAGCTCCTCGGTGAAGTGGGGGGCGAACGGGTTGAGCAGCTTGATCAGCACGTCGACGGCCTCGCGCCGAGCCTCGATGCCGGCCGAATCAGCGTTCAACGACAGGGCGTTGACCAGCGACATCACCTCGGCGACGGCGGTGTTGAACCGGAAGCCCTCGATGTCGGCCGCGACCCTCGCGATGGCGGCGTGTGCCCTTGCCAGCAGCTTCTTCGAGGCAGCCGGGTCGGGCGACGTGCCGCGCGACTCGTCGAGCGCCGCGTCGACGACCCGCTGGACCCGCTGCAGGAACGTGACCGCCGACGTCGGGCCGTTGTCATCCCAGTTGATCGGGTTCTCGGCCGAAGTGGCGAACATCAGGTACACCCGAAGCGCGTCGGACCCGTACCGCGCGATCATGTCGGCGGGCTCGGTGATGTTGCCCCGCGACTTGGACTGCTTGAGCCCGTCGGCGTCATTGACCATGCCGTGGTTCCGCAGGCTCATGAAGGGCTCGTCGAAGTCGAGCATGCCCAGGTCGCGCAGCACCTTGACGAAGAACCGCGAGTAGATCAGGTGCAGCACAGCGTGCTCGATGCCGCCGATGTACAGATCGGCCGGGAGCATGCGGTCGGCCAAGTCCCGAGGGAACGGCTCGGCCGAGTGCGGGTCAAGGAACCGCAGGAAGTACCACGCCGAGTCGACGAAGGTGTCCATGGTGTCCACCTCGCGCCGCGCCGGCCCGCCGCAGGCCGGGCACGAAACGTTCACGAACTGCTCGGAACTGAGGATCGCCCGGCTGCTGTTCATGAAGTCGACGTCCCGTGGCAGGAGCACGGGTATGTCCGACTCCGGAACCGGGACGGCGCCGTGGTCCGGGCAGTACACGATCGGGATCGGATTCCCCCAGTACCGCTGCCGGGAGACGCTCCAGTTCTGCAGCCGATAGGTCGTGGTCGGGCCGCCGTAGCCGATCGACGCCAGGCGCCCGGCGATGGCGTCGCGTGCCTGTGGCGTCGTGTGCCCGTCGAAGTCACCGCTGTTGACGAGCACACCGTCGCCGACGAACGCCTCGTCCGTCACCGAGAAGGACTTGCCGTCCGGGCTGATGACGACTGGGTGGGGCAGGGCGTACTTAAGGGCGAACTCCAGGTCGCGCTGGTCGTGTGCGGGCACGGCCATCACCGCGCCCGTCCCGTAGTCGGGCAGCACATAGTTGGCCACCAAGACCGGCAGCTCCTCGCCCGTGAGGGGGTGACGGACGGTCCACCCGGTGAACACACCGGCCTTGTCCCGGTTCTCCAGGCGATCCTGCCTGGTCTGGGACAGCACCTGCTGCCGGAACTCCTCGACTGCCTGCGCGTGCTCGGCAGGCAGTGGGACGGTGTCCAGGATCTTGTGCTCGGCGGCCAGCAGCACGAAGGTGCAGCCCATGAGGGTGTCGACACGCGTCGTGAAGCTGACGATCGACTGGTCGGGCGCGTTGCACAGATCGAACCTGACGTCCGCGCCCTTGCTCCGTCCGATCCACGACCGCTGGATCTTCTTGACGCGCTCCGGCCAGCCGTCGAGCTGGTCCAGGTCGTCGATGAGCTGGTCGGCGTATCTGCGGATGTCGAAGAACCACTGGGCGACCTGCCGCTTGGTGACCTCACCGTCGCAACGCCAGCACCGGCCGTCGATTACCTGCTCGTCGGCCAGAACGGTCTGGTCGTTGTCGCACCAGTTAGCGAACTTGGTGTCCCGGTACACCAGGCCGGCCTCGTAGAACTTCAGGAACAAGCGTTGCTGCGCCGAGACGTACTCGGCGTCGGAGGTGTCGAGTTCCTGGTTCCAGTCGTAGCTGAGACCCAGCTCGATCATGGCCTGCTTCATGCTGGCGATGGCGTCGGCGGTCGACTTCGCGGGGTGGATTCCCAGCTTGATCGCCGCGTTCTCGGCCGGCAGCCCGAACGCGTCCCACCCCATCGGGTACAGAACGTCGAATCCCTGTGCCCGCTTCATTCGGGCCAAGACGTCGCCCATCGTGAAGTTCCGAGCATGACCCATGTGCATCCGACCGGACGTGTACGGGAACATCTCCAGGATGTAGTACTTCTGTCGGCTGAGATCCTGCTTCCAGGCGAACAGGTCGTTGTCCTGCCAATACTTCTGCCACTTGGCTTCGATGGACGAAGTATCGGGCCTCGCAGACAATGCCATTTCCGTCCCCAAGTCGACGCGGATGGAGTGTCTCGCGGCGGTCGCCGCGTCAGCGGGAGGCCACGGCACGGCGGTGCCAAGTTACCACTGGGCTCGGCCGCCGTTACCACGGGGATAGGCCGCGCGTCGCCCCGGGCCGGTACGTCGACGCAGACAGCCAGACCCCGCGTGAAGTGCGGCGTGTCGGTGCCGGCGCAGGGGTCTGTCCAGCAGTGCACCGGCCGCATCCGCAGCTACCTCGTCAGCGCCGCAACCCAGGGCCGCCGACCCGGATGCCGCCAGCACGATCGCGACCGCTCGCGCTTCCTAGTCGCTCAGTCGGCTCCTCGTGGCCGGTTGCGCATCGACCGCTCGGACGTAGTATTTCTCCGTAATGGAAGCGGACACATCGATGACCGAACGTGGGCTCGTGCGGCCGCCGCGGGTGCGTCCGGGGGACAAAGTCGGCGTGTTTGCCCCCTCTTCGCCTCTCGCGGCGCGCTACGGCACTCGGCTGCGCGGCGGCGTCGAGGCGCTGGCAGCGCTCCTGGGTGTCGACGTGGTCGTTGCCGGCCAGGCGGAACGCCGCACCGAGGGGTACCAGGCCGGCGACCCCGCCGAGCGGGCCGCCGCGCTGATGGCCTTCGTCCGCGACCCGGAGGTCACCGCGGTCGTCGCGACGCTTGGTGGCTACAACTCGGCCGACATCCTTCCTCACCTCGACCAGTCCGTGCTCCGGGCGAACCCCACGGTCCTCGTCGGATACAGCGACGTCACATCCCTGCTCGTCGGCATTCAGGCACTGGCCGGCTGGGTCACCTTCCACGGGCCGACGGTCATGACCGACTTCGGGGAGCGCCCGCGGGTGGATCCGTTCACCGCGCGCCACTTCATGACAGCCGTGGCTGCGGGCCACGGCCGCGAGCGGTGGGAACTCGACGACCCCGAGGTGTGGACCGACGAGTTCCTCGACTGGGGCGGCACCGAGTGGCTCCGCGGTCGTGCCCCGTCGGGTCCCGGCACCAGGCAGGTCTGGGCCGGTGGTACGGGTACCGGGCGCCTCTTCGGCGGGAACATATCGACGTTGAACTACCTGCTGGGCACGCCGTACGTGGCCTTCCCGTCCGAGATGGTCTTCTGCTTCGAGGCGACCGGGATTGACGCCGAGCCGGCCAACGTCCAACGCTCCCTCGCGCACCTGCGTCAGGCCGGGGTCCTGGACGGCGTGCGCGCGGTGCTCGTCGGTCGTTTCGCCGGCTCCGCACGCTCGAGCCCCCAGTTGCTTCGGGACGTTGTGTTAACGTTCTTCCCCGCGGTGCCCGTGATCGCGGATCTGCCGTTCGGCCATCTGTCACCGATCTGGACGCTGCCGATGGGTGCCGAGGTGTCGGTCACGGCAGACGGGTCCGGGTCATCGATCGACATCCTTGGGTGGCCATGATCTTTTCAGAGGTCGTGCGATGAAGGAGTTCGTTCCTTTCGATGCGGGTGACGGCCTCTCGGCGGCGCGGGCCGCGCTCGGGCGTGACGGCTTCCTGTTCCTGAAACGCAGGTTGCCCCTGGAGGCGCTGCGCGAGGTCCACCGGCTTTTCGCCGACGCCGCCCACGACGCGGGCTGGACCCTGGACCGGGGAACGGACGACACGCCTCCTACCGCCGAGCCGGCAGCTGCCTGCGCCAGTCCTGCCCCGGCGTATCTCGGCGTCTACCACCAGCTGTACAAGGCCGAGCGCCTGCACTGCCTGACCCATCTGCCCGAGATCGAGGACCTCGCTCGCTCGCTAGTCGGCGAGGACGCGTTCGTCCACCCCCGCATCGTCGGCCGGGTCATCTTCCCGGGACGGCCCGAGTTCACGACGCCTCCGCACCAGGACTTCTTCCAGGTTCGGGGGACCCCGGACTGCGTCACGTTCTGGATCCCATTGCATGACTGCTCGGTCTCGCTTGGTTCCTTGCGGGTCGCACGCGGCTCGCACTCCTCAGGCCTGCTGCCGGTCGTCCCCTCGACCGGCGCCAGTGGCGCGACGGTGGCCGCCCCGCACGATGAGTTCGACTGGTACGGCGGCGACTTCGAGCGTGGCGACCTCGTCGTCTTCCGCAGCACGACCGTGCACATGGGGGGGCACAACGGCACTGATCTCCTGCGGTTCTCGGTGGACATGCGGTGGCAGTCCCGGCAGAACCCGGTGTCCGAGCGGTCGCTGGAGTTTCACCCTCTGTCCGACCTGAGCTGGGACGCCATCACGGCGGACTGGTCCTGCGACCGGCACCTGCGCTGGCGGGACGAGGACCTGGTGGTCGAGCCGTATGAGGCGGAGACCACCAGGGAGCGGGACGACGCGGCCCTGGAGCTGGCGCGGCTCGGCGACACCCGGTCGACGGCTGCCCTGCAGCGGATCGCCGTCTACGGCGAGACCGAGGAACGCCGGGACGAGGCCAGGCGACTGCTCGAACAGCTCCGGTCGAGGGCGTGAGCGTTCCAGCCCGACCAAGGGGTCTCGAGACTGTCGTCCTCGAGCTGCTGACCGATCTCCTCGGCGGTCCCGTCAGCGTACGATCCCGTGTCAGCCGAGGGTTCCGCAGTGCCTGGGCCGGCGTCGTCGCCGTCGGCGACAACGCCGGGACCGCGTTCGTCAAGGCCCGATCGGGACCGTCGGTTTCGGCGCTGGACCACGAGCGGGCCGTCCTCGAACGTCTACCCGACGGTCTCGGCCCGTCGGTGCGCGGCTCGTGTCACTCGCAGGCCGACGCCGTCGCCGTCCTCGCCATCGAGGACCTCTCCGCCAACTACTGGCCGCCGCCCTGGACCGCCGACGGCGTCGCCCGGACGGTCGAGCTGCTCGAGAGGGTGGCCGCGGTCGGGTCGGGGGCAGGCTCGATACCGCGGCTGGTGGACGTGGCCTCCGCCCTTACGAGCTGGTCCGCGGTCGCCGCGGACCCGGCCCCGTTCCTCGGGACGCGCCTTCGGTCTGAGCGATGGCTGGACCAAATCCTGACCAGTCTGCTCGATCTGAAGTTCGACGACAGCCTCGACGGCGAGGGGCTCCTCCATTTCGACGTGCGCAGTGACAACATCAGCCTCGGGCCCGCGGGCGCGGTACTGGTGGACTGGGAGTTCGCCTGTCTCGGGAACCCGCGGGTCGACCTGCTCTCCTGGCTGCCTAGCCTTCGGGCGGAGGGCGGACCCGAGCCCTGGGTCGTGGCTCCGCACGCCGAGCCGGAGCTTGTGGCCTTCCTCGCTGGCTACTGGTCGTCGCAGGCGGGTCTGCCGGAACCGAGCGGCGCGCCGGGGCTGCGGAGTCTCCAGCGGGCACAGGCGTCCGTGGCCCTGGACTGGCTCGACGTCTGTACTGGACAGGTGCCCCGCGGCCAGGGGTGACTTACCACGGCAGATCCACCACGGTGCCGGTGAGCTCGGCGTTGTCGAACATGGCCAGCAGGGTGACTACCTCGGCCACCGATTCGGGTGAGGTGCCGCGCGGTGCCTCTGGACCTACCGCCTCGCGACGCAGGCGGGTGTCGACCGCGCCAGGGTTGACGGCACAGACCGCTATCCCGTCCGCCTTGAGGTCACCCGCCAGGGACCTGACGAGGTACGCCACGGCCGCCTTGCTAGTGCCGTAGGCAACGGCTCGGGGTTGCGGTGAACGCCCGGCCCGCGAACCGATGATGACGACGCGGCCCCGCCGCCGGCTCAGCTGGCCGCGCAGGCTCGCGATCGCGCGGTACGGGAGTACGACATGCACGCGCAGCATCGCCTCCAGCTCGTGCCACGGCACGTCGCCGGACGACCCGAGCCGCGCCGTTCCCGCGCACACCACGAGGACGTCGACCGCCTGCTCCGTCGTGCGGATCGAGTCCATCGCGCGCTCATAGTCGTCGTCGTCGGTTAAATCCGCCGCGATCCCGCGTGCCCGGCCGTTGGCGTCGACGATCGTCCGTACTACGCCGTCGACCTCGCTGCCCGTTCGCGCGACGACCACCACGTGGTGCCCATGTGCCGCGAGCGACCGAGCCGTGGCGGCACCGATGCCCCGGCCGGCGCCCAGGACGACGGCCGTCCCCGCGGGCCGCATCTAGCGCGGCCCCCAGAGCGCGAGGGGGACAAGCATCTCGCCCCGGGTGAAGGAGCCGTGCTCGAACACGTAGGCCGGGTCGGGGACCGGGAACGCCGCGCCGGTGGCGATCATGACGATCTCGCCGCATCCGGGCAACCCGTGCTCCGGGACGACACCGAGGTCCGCCAGATCGTCGCGATGGCAGACGATGGCGTCCTCACCGAGGAGGTCTCGCATGGCGGCCAGGAGCGACTGCTCGTGGCCTGCACGCGGGTAGATCCAACGGACCCTGCCCGCGCCGCCCGGGGGCAGCCGGCACCTGTCGGCGCTCGCCACGGCGTCGAACCGGGCGACGTCGGTCGGCGTCACCCTGTTCGGCACTTGCCCGTGGTCCGAGTGGAGGATCACCGTGTGGCCTTGGCCGGACCACCGCTCCGCCGCATCCGCCAGGGAGCGCACCGCCGCTCGGAAGCCGGCGTCATACCCGTTACGGTGCGCGTGCTCGTCGAGGTTGACGTACGCCCAGATGCACCGCCGGACGCCGACCTTCCGCTCGCGGTCGACCTGCTCGACGGCGGCCCGGGCGACGAGCGGTCCGTCGTCCCGGATCCGCGCGACGTCCACCGACGGTTCGACCCGCCGCCCGCCTCCCACGAGAAGGTCCGACCACTGGACGCATACGTTGCTGAAGTCCCCGACGAGGACGGCCGACTCCAACCCGGCGGTGGCGAGGTCGTCGAACGCCGTCGGCTGCGCCGGGAACGGGTCCGGCAAGGCGGGAGACGACACCATGGTCCCGCCGTCCCAGGTGTATGCGCAGGACCGCAGGATGTTGTAGACGCCGTCGACGCCGGGCTGCAGTCCCACTGGCCCGGACACCCGGTGCTCCCGGGAACGAACACCGGTCACCGACGACACCCAGGAGACGGCGGACGTGCTGGGAAACGTGCTGGTGAGACACACGAGTTCGTCCGGGGCCAGCAGCTCGAGCGCAGCGTCGTAGCTGAGCGAGTCCACGGCAAGGACGATAAGACCCTTGTCGTCAGGCGTTCCCAGTGGCCATGCTGGGGCGGTGCCCCAGCGGCGGATCAGGTCGCGGACGCAGCGCACGGACTGGTCGCGGTGCGGCCCGATCAGTCCCGGCGCATAGAGCGTGCTGGCCGTGGTCAAATCCTCGGGAGTCAGCCACTTCTTCGTGCCGTTCATGAAGCGCATCTGGACGTAGACCGTCCTTCGTCGACTGGTGGCGTTCCTCGGGCACTCCATCGTGAACCTACCGCGAAGATCCTGCGCTGACGCCTCCGGTGGTGCACTCACGTGGTGTGGGAGTTCGGGGCTCGCCTTTTCCCGGAGTACGCAGTCGGCAATTTCGCGGCCGTCCGAAATCGTGCAGGTCGCCGTCGTTACCGACGGACCGCACAACTCGCCCGCGCGCGGGCCTCGGTGACGAGCACGGGCTGACCGTCGTGCCGCTGCAGGTCCATCGCCACTGCTGGCGCAACGCGATGCGGCGGCGCGACGGGTCCAACGTCGCCTTGCCCGGTTGGCGCGGCGCGTTCGGATCGGTCACGATGGGGTCCGTGTCCAGCGATCCGCTGCTGCTTCGGGTTCGTGGGCTGTGGGCAGACCTGACCGCCGTCCCCGTCATGTTCGCGCCAGCAGCCGGCCTCAGGGTCGTCGTGTCGCCGCAGTCCCGACTGTGTCCGCCGTCATGGGTCGGCATCGTGGTACTCGGTGACGCCGCGATCGCCACCGCGCCCAGCGATTCGGCCGCCGGGTTGCTGCACGACGCGTTGTCGGGGCTGCCGGTCGAGGCGCTAACCGACCCCGACACGGTCGGCAGCGCGCTGCGGGTGCAAGACGTGCTCGGCCCGGCGACGCTGGCCTATCTGCACGCCAAGGCATACCGCCCCGCGCACGGCGCGGACACCACCGAGGAACTGCCGCCGGGGCACCGCGATCTGGGCGTTCTTCTGACCAGCGCTGGCGACGCCGACGCGGGTGAGAGCGGCCTGGCTGAGATCACGTCGACCGGGTTCGTGGTTCGCGACGCTGGCGTGGTCGTCGCCGCGGCCGGCTACCGCGCGTGGCCCGGCGCGGTGGCTCACCTGTGCGTCCTCACCGCGCCGGGGTGCCGGGGCCGTGGGCTGGCACGGATCATGGCCTCCGCCGCGTCGGCTCACGCCCTGTCCCACGGGTTGCTGCCCCAGTGGAGAGCACGACCGGAGCCGTCCCAGCGACTCGCTGCGGTACTCGGGTTCTCCGAACTTGGCGCCCAGCTCAGCCTTCGACTCGCCACCGGATCTGCCGCCGCATAGCTGGGCGGCGATGCTGCTGCACGGTTCGGCGTACGGATGGCCGGTCAGTCGTCCATCTCGTCGGTACCGCCGATCACCGGGTTGTCGCCGGGCCCCTGGCAGACCTCGGCCGCGACCCCGGCAGCCGATCTCCCCAAAGCAAGTCGTCCACCCGCATGGTCGGTGCACCCTCGCCGTGCCGGAACTCCCGAAATACTGGGTAGTCACCGATCACACCCGTCGGGGAGCATGCACGTCATGCCAGGCTCGACATCCCCACCGACGGTGCCGTACGGGTGCAAGGCCTACCGCCCGACGTGGGATGAACTGCCCGCCGCTGTCCGGGGTGTGTTCACCGACCGGATCGGCCCGGTCGTGTCGGCCCACACCGCGGGCGGTGGGTTCACTCCGGCCTTTGCGGGCCTACTGACCGCCTCGGACGGCTCCCGCCACTTCCTGAAGGCGGCCGCCGTCGGCACGCTCTGCGCCGGCTGGAACGAGCGCGAGGCCGACGTCATCGCCGCGCTTCCGGCCCGAATCCCGGCGCCGCGGGTGAGGCGGACCGCACGCGGGCACGGCTGGTTCCTGCTGTGCCTGGAACCGATCGACGGGCGCATGCCGCACCAGCCGTGGCATCCGCACGAGCTGACGGCGGCTCTCGAAGCGCAGACCGTGATCTCGCAGCAGCTGGCCCGCCCGCCCGCGGGACTACGCGAACTCATGAGGGTGCCGTCGTTCGCGCAGCACGCGGCCGAGAACCTGACCCTGCTGGCACAACGTGGCCCAGGGCCGCGACCCGATGCCGGCTACGCCCGCCTGGGTTGCCGGCCGCCTCCTTGAACTCGTCGCGCTGGAGGCGGTGCTGCCGCAGCTCACCAGCGCGACGGTACCGCCGTTTGACCAAGCCACGACGAAGGGAGGCAACTATGTACCCGGTACGGATCGACGGGCGGCGGGTGGTGCTGCGCGAGGTTCAGCCTGACGACGCCCCGGCGATCTTCGCGTATGCCCGCGACCCGCAGGTCACCACCCACATGGACTGGGCCCCGCACCCGGACCTGGCCACCACCCACGCGTACGTGGAGTCCGTGATCGTCGCCGCCACCAGCGCCGACCGCAGCAGCTACGAACTCGCGGTCACCCTCGACGGGGAACTTGTCGGCATGGGGCGCATCAGCGTGCAGGACGCCGAACACCGGCGCGGCGACATCGGGTACGTGCTGCACCGCGACCGGTGGAGACTTGGCCTGGGCAGCGAAATCGCGGCGGCGCTGGTCGGATTCGGCTTCACCGGGCTTGGCCTGCACCGCGTGTGGGCCACCTGCAATCCCGACAACATCGCGTCCCGCCGGGTGCTGGAGAAGACCGGCATGGTCTACGAGGGGCGCATGCGGGACCACATGTTGGTGCGTGGCCGGTTCCGCGACTCGCTGCTGTTCGCCGTGCTGGCCACCGACCGCCCGGCGATCGGCTCACCGGGCGACTGAGGGCTCGCCTGCCGCGACCGCATGAGGTCCGTCCGGGAGCCGACCACAGCCAAGCCGCACAGGCTGCGTGCCTCGCGTCGGGCTGAGATCATGGCGTGGTGAAGGTCGGACCTGCCTGGGAACGCCACGCTCAGGAGTGGGTGCGCTGGGCGCGCGAACCAGGCCACGACATGTTCTGGTCGACCACGCTGCCGGCCCTGCGGGAGTTGCTGCCCTCCCCCGGACGGCTGACCATCGACCTGGGCTGCGGCGAAGGCCGGTCAAGCAGAGCCCTGCAGGAACTGGGCCACCACGTGATCGGCGTGGAGGCGGCGCCGACCCTGGCCCGCGCGGCCGCCACCCACCCCGCGCCGGTGACCGTCGTGCGGGCCGATGCCGCCGCGCTGCCGCTGGTCGACGGCTGCGCCGACCTCATCGCCGCCTCGATGGTCTTCCAGAACGTGGATGATCTGCCGGGGGCGTTCGCCGAGTGCGCCCGGGTGCTTCGCCCGGGCGGTCACCTGGTCGGGGTGATCGTGCATCCGTTCCGGCAGGTCAGCGTGGTCGACGGCCAGTACCTGCGGACGCAGCCGTTCGTCTACCCCGCCCGACGCAACGGGCTGACGATGACCTTCACCGACCACCACCGACCGATCTCTGCCTACCTCAACGGCCTGGCCCAGGCTGGATTCGTCCTCGAACAGCTCGCCGAGGTCGGTGAACCCGACGGCGGCCTACCGATGCTCCTCGGATGGCGCTGCCGGACCGGCTCGCCCAACCCATAACGGCGCCCGCTACCCCGTCGGCGTGGCTGTGGCAGGAGGCACCCCGGACCGCCTACAGACGCAGGGCCGGCCAACGCTGCCCGCCGGCTGCAGCACCCAGCGCGACCATGTCTGGAGAACCGGAGGCGACAAGATGCCAGAGCACGACGAGCCGTCCGGTGGGGCAGGCGTCCAGCCCGCGACTTCCGGCGGCTGTTCCCTCCCCCCGATCGGGGGCCCGCCTGGCCGCTGCTGCCCGACTTGCCGGCCGACCTGAACGTCGGTACCGCGGCGTACTACGCGCGGTGCCGGGTGCCGTATCCGCCGCAGCTGATCGACGACCTGCGCTCGCCCGCGTACTGTGCGGGAGTGGCTCGCCTCGTGTTGATCAATGGGGCTCCTGGCAGCGGTAAGTCGACCTTGGCGCGGATGTACGTCGAGGAGCATCCGTTGGCGCTGGCCTTGGATGTCGACGTCGTCAGGGGAATGCTGGGCGGGTGGTTGGACCGTCCGGTCGAGGCCGGTCTGATCGCGAGGCGGATGGCGCTGGCGATGGCTCGGGTGCAGCTCTCAAGAGGTGGCGACGTTCTGGTCCCGCAGTACCTGGGGCGAGTGGACTTCGTCCTCGAGTTGGAGGAGTTGTCCCGGGAGGTCGGCGCGGACTTCGTGGAGATCGTCCTGTTGACCGAC
>Ga0209515_10002737_pt1 | contig 26419 bp, 28 predicted proteins | sample Subgroupgradi54m_FD_187454 | JGI IMG/M metagenome (GOLD analysis project Ga0209515, IMG submission 187454) | Subsurface groundwater microbial communities from S. Glens Falls, New York, USA - GMW60B uncontaminated upgradient, 5.4 m (SPAdes)... ... | reverse complement strand
AGGAAATTTAGAAATTGGTAGTGCAAAACTAGCAAAGGGAATTGTAGAAAGCAGTGCTTATACTGTGGTTGGAGGAGGGGATACAATAAGCTATCTTAAAAAAATAGGATTATTAGAAAAATTTTCTTTTGTATCAACAGGAGGCGGCGCAATGCTCGAATTTCTCTCAGGCGATAAATTACCGGGAATAGAATCATTAACTAACTAATGAAAAAACAAGTATACCCAGAAATAGGAGTAGGAGCCTTAATTTCTAATAAACAGGGCAAAATTCTGCTCGTTAAATCACCAAAATGGTTTGATAAATATACTATTCCTGGTGGACATGTTGAGCTTGGGGAAAGCCTAGAAACCGCACTTATCAGAGAAATGAAGGAAGAGGTAGGGTTAGATATCTCAGTAATAAAATTATTGAATTGGCAGGAGGCAATTAATTCAGCAGAATATTTCAGACCAAGACATTTTTTGTTTTTTGATTTTCTTTGCGAAACGAACAATAAAAATGTCGCTATTGATGGGGAAGAAATAACCGATTACATTTGGGTTGAGCCTGAAAAAGCATCGAAACTAAATACAGATAGGTTTTCTGCAAAGGCAATAAAAGATTATTTAAAGTTTATTCAGAAATAAAATTCTACCAACTAGTTCTGATGTGGGACATTGCGTAGTCCAAATCTCCGCCGACTTTTTTGCGGGGGTTAAAGATATTTTGCGGGTCAAAGATTTTTTTAGTTTCTTCAAACAGTTTAACAATTTTTTCTCCGTACATCTGTTCTAAGTAGGGGGTTCTGATAAGCCCGTCGTTATGCTCCCCTGTTATTGAGCCGTGATATTTTGCGATAATTTCGTAAACTTGGTTTGAAATCTGGGGAATTGCAGTCCGGACGTTTGGGTTGTTAATATCGACCAGAGGAATGATATGGAAATTTCCGTTTCCTACATGTCCTGCAACTGTAAAAATAAATTCGGGATGTTTTTTAAGAATGTCGGTTACTTGCGGCAGAACCTCTTCTATATACTCAGGTTTTATAACAAAGTCGTCAATAAAAGGCGCCGTGTGTTTGTCGCGAATCTTCTTGCGCAGAAGATTAAAACTCTCACGGCGAACTAACCAGTATCTCTTTTCTTGATTTTCCAAGGCTGTTTGTGTTTGTGGATGAAGAGGCTTAAGTTTCTCCGCAAGTGTCTGCACTTTTTGTTTAACTTCCGAAAGATCATCGCTTGTAAAATCTACCTGAAGGACAAGCTTAGGAAGACTCCTGCCGGTAAAAAGATCAAAAAAAGCGGGTAAAAATGCAAACCCTGCCTCAATGGTGCCAAAAAATCCAAGTTGATTTACAAATTCCGGAAAATATCGTAATGCGAGTTTTAATGTGTTGTCATCGTAGGATTCAAAACTTTCAGGCGAAAGAGCCATAACCTCCTTGATAATTTCTCCAAGGTGAGACATGTCGTGAAGGAAAATAATAAGCATATCACGATGTTTATGGACAGGAACGAGCTCCAAGTCGCCTTCTAAAAACATGCCAAGAGTTCCTTGTGCTCCAACCCAAAGATGTGTCAAATCAAATATCTTTTTTTCTCGGTCATAGACATTCCAAAGAAAATATCCTGCGGAATTTTTGCTGACCTGCGGTTTTGCCTTCATCAAAAGCTCGTAGTTATGAGTTATGAGTTCATAGATTTTTTTATAAATTTCTCCTTCGAAATCTTTTTGATTTAGTTTTTTCTCAAGCTCTTTTTCATTTAAAGCCTTAAACTCACATTCATTTCCATCCTGTAAGACAACTTTCACTCTTCTTACATAGTCTTCGGTTTTACCATACTTAAGAGATTTCTCTCCGCCTGCATTATTGTTAAAAATTCCTCCCATCGCACAAATTTCCCGCGAGGCAGGGTATGATGGGAAAATTAAATTATGTTTGAGGGTCTCTTTTTCAAAATCGCGGTAATAAACACCAGGTTGAGTCGTTGCAATATTCCCGTTTATCATAGGCGTGTTATTAAAGTATTTACCAAACGCAACGATAATTGATTCATTGATGGATCCGCCAGACATATCTGTTCCGGCAGAGCGGCCGGTTAAAGAAAGAGTAGGATGGGTTTTTTTATTTTTCGAGACAAATTTAACAAGATTTTTTACATCTTCATCGTCCTTTGGAAAAACAACAACCTGCGGTTTTACTTCGAAAAGGCTCGCGTCATGGGAATAATCAGAAAGAGTTTGATCATCACGTATAACTGCACCTTTTATTGATTTCTTAAGCTCATTGAAAAGATCATCATTCATTGAATAATTATTTTCTTTTGATCACTTGTCTTACCGCTTTCTGTATTGCCTTACTGTCCATGCCGTATTTTTCCATGAGCTCTTTTGGAGTTCCGGATTCTGCAAAGGTATTCTGAAGTCCAATAAACTCTTGGGGTACGGGATTATTTTTCGCTAAAACCTCTGCTATTGCGCCACCCAGCCCTCCCATAACTTGATGATCCTCAACTGTAACCACTGCTCCTGTTTTTTTTGCCAAATCAACAATAGTTTTCTCGTCCAACGGTTTAATAGTCGCAACATTTGCAACCAAAACATGGATTTTCTCTTGTCCTGAGGAGGCCGTTGGGTTTTCGAGTTCATTTGCCGCCAAAAGGGCATTGTAAAGTATATGGCCTGTTGCAAAAATAATTGTTTGGGGATTTTCAGATTCCCAAAAAACCTGAACTTTATCATCAAAAGGAGTATCAGGAGTTGTTATAATGGGAGTCTTATCTCTCGTAAATCTCAAATATACAGGCCCGTCTATTTCTGCCGCTTTTACAGTTGCTTTCCTGGCTTCGATAGCATCGCTTGGCACGATAACTGTTATGTTGGGCCATGCTCTGGTTATTGCTATATCTTCTGTTGCCTGATGTGTTGCACCATCAGGGCCGGTTACGATTCCCGAGTGATGACCTGCTATTTTCACATTCGATCTGTTATATACAATAGTAGTTCTAATTGTTTCCCAGTTTTTTCCGGGAGAAAAGGTTGCATAAGAAGAAATAAAAGGAATTTTGCCGGTTATTCCAAGCCCAGCGGCAATAGCTGCCATGTTTTGTTCGGCAACTCCGCATTGAAAAAAACGCGCAGGAAACTTTTTCTCAAATCCGTCTGCTTTAGTTGATTCTGAAAGATCTGCTGTTAAGACCACAACATTAGGATTCTTCTCTCCAAGTTTAACCAGTCCTTCCCCAAAGCCTTCTCGTGTCGCTCTTTGTTCAACGCCCTCATCAAAAATCTTCTGATTTAATTTAAGATTCGGATTAAGCATCTTATTGATGTTCGCTTCTTATTTTTCCCTGCAATGTTCTTAATTCTGCCAGGGCTCTTTTTGCCTCCTCTTTGTTTGGCGGTTTGCCGTGCCAGTGAAAATCTTTTTCCATAAAATCAACACCCTTTCCGGGAATCGTATGGGCAATAATAACCGTAGGTTTTTCAAAAACAGCCCGTGCTTCTCTGACTTTGTCAACAAAAGCTCTAATATTATTGCCATCAACTTCCAAAACTTCCCAATTGAACGATTCGTACTTTGCTTTTAACGACTCAAGCGGCATTACGTCCTCTGTAAATCCGTCTATTTGAATATTATTCCTGTCTACAATTAGGGTTAGATTGTTGATCTTGTTTTTTCCGGCAAACATTGCCGCTTCCCAGGTATTACCTTCCTCGTGTTCTCCGTCTGATGTAATGCAGTAAGTATGGAATTTTTTATTATCAAGTTTTGCCGAGAGAGCAATTCCAATTGACTGAGATAATCCTTCTCCCAAAGGTCCTGATGTTGTCTCAACTCCAGGGAGCGCTGTTCTATGAGGATGTCCCTGAAGACGGGAGTTTAATTTTCTAAGAGTTTTAAGCTCCTCAACCGGAAAATAACCGGACAAAGCCATGCTCACGTAGCGGACAGGACAAATATGCCCGTTTGAAAGAATTAGTCTATCCCTATCTTCCCAGCTTGGATTTTTTGGATCGTGGTTTAGAATATGAAAATAAAAGGCGGTAAAAATATCTGCCATGCCCAAAGGACCTGCGGAGTGCCCCGACCCTGCTTCGAGTAAGGTCTCTATAACAACCTCTCGGGTTTTAACGGCAATCTCCTCAAGTTTTAAAAGTCTTTCTTGCCGAAGTTCTAGATCCATTCTTATTCTATCTTACAGGTATTTATAAACAATTATCAAATCCGAAACATTTGAGGGAAGCCTTCCTGTTTCTACTCCGTCTCCTATTTTCTGAAAAAACTCTAAACTGTTGTCCCTGTTTAAAAAATCTTGTGGGTCAATGCTCATTTCTCTTGCTTTGTTAATAGTATTAATATCACCGATTGCTCCTGCAAAGAGAGAGTTATCCCAGCCGTCTGAGTCAAAAGAACATATGGTAGTCTTTTCTTCAATAAAAGATAAAGCACCTAAAACAACTTCCTGATTCCGCCCTCCTGCTCCTTGACCGGTTACTTTTACAGTAGTTTCTCCTCCTGCTAAGAGTATCGTTCCCTTATCTGTATTCTTAATGAGTGTTTCTCCTGCTTTTCTTGCCTCCATCTGAAATTTATTAGAAAAAATATTTGCCTCAAATCCTAGATCATAGGCTTTTTGTTTCATTGCCGAAAGAGCAGTTTGGTTACTAAGTATTAAAAAATTAAAAACATTTTCGAAATATTTATCTTCTCTTGGGGTTTGCGTAAAGTCATCTCTTATAACATCCCTCAAACGGTATTTATCAACAATATTAAGTGCATCTTCCACAGTTGTCCGGTCTCTTACAGTAGGACCAGAAGAGATAACAGAAAGATCATTTCCTGGAACATCAGATGAGATTATGCTTATGACTTTTGCAGGATATAAATATTTTAAAAGCCCCCCACCTTTTAAGAGAGATAAATGTTTTCGGACAGTATTCATTTCAAAAATGTCAGCGCCTGATTTAAGGAGTTGCTCTTCTATCGCAATCAATTTGGCAAGGGTAGCTCTATATGGATTTTCAAAAAGCGCGGATCCTCCTCCTGTTATGACAACAATAAATAAGTCTTTTTTCGAGAGATCTCTTAGCTCATCTTTTAATAGAAATTTTGTAAAAATGAGGTTCTGCTCAGAAGGCAGAGGATGTGTTCCTTTTGTAAATTTTATTTTTTTAAAATCTTCCGGATTTGTATCAATAACATAACCTTCTGTTAATTTTTCTCCCAGCTTTTCTTCGATAAATTTTGAATTTTTTGCAGACCCTTTGCCAAATCCTATTAAGAAAATTCTGTCAAAATTTGAAAGGTCAAAAGTCTTATCTTTTATTATCAATTTTCCGTTGGAAACGTTAATTTCTCTATTCAATACGTTTTCGGTTTGGATTGAAGATAAAGCCTCTTCAACTAAATCTAAAACAATTTTTCGCTGAGGAGTTGTAGCAAGATTATCAAAATTTTTAATAAACATTCAATTTAAATAAGTGTAGCCTATTTGAGGTTTTTTGACAATCCGATTATTTTCGAAATTATTTTATCTCTTGATGTATTTTTTTTTCTTATCTATACTAGAATTATGGTTAGGGTTGCAATAAATGGATATGGAAGAATCGGGCGAATAGCTCATAGAGTAATTTTAGAAAAACACTCACAAGAAATCGATGTTGTTGCAATAAACGCAGGCTCCTCAACAGATATAAAAGGCTGGATGTACCTTCTAAAGTATGACACTTCGTACGGAGTGATCCGGAATCACACTTTAAATCTAAAATCTCAAGACTCAAATCTCAAAGATTCAGTCGGCTCATTAGTAATTGATGGGAAGGAGATTCCGGTTTTTTCACAAAAAGACCCGACTCTTTTGCCGTGGAAAGATCTCAATGTCGATGTAGTTATTGAATCAACCGGTCATTTTACGACAGAAGAAAAACTAAAAACTCACTTGACTGCAGGTGCAAAATCAGTTGTTTTATCAGCTCCTGTTAAGGAAGGTGCGGTCCCAACGTATGTTTTATCTGTCAATGCAAAAGATTACAGAGGAGAAAAATTAATCAATAATGCATCTTGTACAACAAACTGCATTACTCCGGTTGCTAAAGTAATCGTAGATAATTTTGGAGTAGAGAAGGCAATGATGACAACAATACACGGATATACTTCGGATCAGCGTCTTCAAGACGGAGGGCATAAAGATTACAGAAGAGGAAGAGCAGCAACGGAGAATATAATACCAACCTCAACAGGTGCAACAATTGCAGCTTCGCAGGCACTGCCGGAACTAGCAGGTTTATTTACCGGACTTGCAATAAGAGTACCTGTTAAAGTTGGATCACTTTCGGATTTTACATTTCTTTTAAAAAGAAACACGACAAAAGAGGAAGTAAATAAGATACTCAAAGGAGAAGCGCAAAAAACAGAATATCAAGGAATTCTTGAGGTAACTGAAGACCCAATTGTATCAAGTGATATTATCGGAAATCCACATTCTGCTATTATTGATCTCTCTCTTACTCAAGTTGTCGGAGGAAATATGCTAAAAGTTATTGCATGGTACGATAATGAATATGGATATTGCAATAGATTGGTTGAAGAAGTTGTAATGGTTGGCAATAAACTTCAAAACTCCCCATTGTAAATGTTTCTATCATACGCTAAATTAAAATAATTATTATGAATCAACCGGTGGATTCTCCCAATATTAGAAATATAACAATTTCAGGAAGAATAGGAAGCGGCGCCACAACTCTGGCCGTTAAACTTTCCAAAGAATTGGGCTGGGAAATGCTTGAAGGAGGACAGATCATGCGCCGAATTAATAAAGAAGTTGGCGCAAATGTTGTTGAAACCAATAAAAGACCAGATCATTTTGATTTAGAATATGAGGAAATGGTTAAAAAAATTTTAAGAGAGGAAAAAAATCGAATAATTCAAAGTCACCTTGCAGGTTTTGATGCACAAAAGATAGAAGGTGTTTTTAAAATTTTAGTAGTCTGTGAAGATGATGAAGGGAACGATAAAAAGGATATACGCATTGATCGATTAATAAATAGAGATAAAATTTCGGTTGAAGAGGCAAAAAGTGAAGTAATAGAGCGGGAAAAAAGAAATCTTGAAAAATGGATACGGTTGTATGCGGATAATGACGAGACTTGGGTTTATTGGGAGAAAAATTATTATGATTTAATAATCAATACCTACTCGCATAACAAGGAAGAAACCCTAAAAATCGTCCTCAAATCAATCGGTATTCCTTAATCCAATCTTGTTCGAGATCGAATTATCTCATCTCTCAATTCTGGAGTAGTCGCTGCAATAAAAAATGGAACTTTTCCATCTGAATATAATTGAGGATTTTCGTAAAACTCGGGAGCAAAACGTACTTCTTCAAATGAACCGTTCGGGTTAACGCTTACTACAGTACAGTTGGCGGCACGCGCAATGGCAAGACCAGGGAAAATTTCAGAATAAGGCTCGTCAAACATTACATAGGCATCGACAGAACCGTTTGCCAAAAGCCCATATATATATGCACCTCCACCGGCATAGAGCCTTCCTTTTGGAGGCATTTCTTGAATCATCTGTCCAAAGTTTCGAAAGAAGTTCAGGGAGTATTCGTTACTTCCCAAATAGCTTGCTATTGTTGCATTGTCATCTTTAAGCGTTGTTCTTTTTGAAGCAAAAACCTGTCGAAAATTACTTGGCGTTTCTGCATCATACTCGTAAACTCCGTCATCATGTACAACAAAAGCTTTCTTGTCCCTTATATTACATATCACTCCTGATATTGGTCTCCCCTCCAATGAATAAGCGCTTAAAACAGTATAGACTGGGGTATCAAGGTCTCTTTTATATTCGCTAGAATTATCCAAAGCATCAATTGTCATAACAACTCGAGGACCACCAAATTCAGTAAAAGTATGAGTGTTATGTTCACCTAGAACAAGTGCGGGCAACTGATTATCTCTTATCAAACTCGATAATAAATCTTCACCATAAGCGTCTATTCCCAACTGTTCATCTTCTGGTCTACCGGGTACTGATCCTAATACAACTCTTCCCTCTCTTCTCCTTACTGTTGGATAGAGAGCTTTGATAGCATTTTCCATATAATCTGTGACTACCTTACGCGTTCTTGCATTTAATTCCCGCGGTGATATTTCTCCATTTGTTCTGCCTGATTCTTGTGGTGATCGTCCCATATACAAAACTGGGAATTTGTCCCAGAGTTCTAGGCTTATATCATACCTATTGATATTTGTCAAGTTAAATGATAAAGTAAAGGCGCTTTATGCAAAGCAAAAAACAGGATTTTTTGAATTTTTTTAAAATCGTAGGAAAATCCAAGAGACTGCCCCGAACCGGTTGGGCTAGAGAAAAGGTAAAAAATCCGGAAAGCGCTGCCGAACACTCATTCAGAGTTGGAGTATTTGCAATGATGCTCGCAGAGCGATTAGGGGTTGATAAAGATAAACTAATGAAGATGGCTCTCATCCATGATTTAGGTGCCGCATTGACTGAGGACATGGTTTGGATTAGGTGGGGAGTAGTTGATCTGAAGGCAAGAGACAGAAAAGAAAGAGAAGAGATAAAAGGGATAGTAAGCTTATTTAATGATATAGAAGGAGGAAACGAATATATTAAGATTTTTGAGGAGATGACACTTAGGTCGTCTAAAGAAGCCAAGATATTCTGGCAAGTAGATAAACTAGAAATGGCTCTTCAGGCATTGGAATATGAGCAGGAACAGAGGAAAAATCTTGAGGAGTTTTTTGCAACTGCAGATTTATATATTAAACATCCTGTCCTTAGGGAAATGTTCGAAGAGATTCTATCTCAAAGAGAAAATAAAAAAGGAGTAATCATAAATTATGAAAGTATCTAATGCAATGTCGCGTTATGTCGACCATGTTTTACCGGACACCAAAGTAAAAGACGTGTCTCTTCTTATTTTCGGACGTGGTATAAACGGAGTTCCAGTCTGTAAAAATAGAAAAGTAATTGGTTTTATTACAGAAAGAGACATCCTAAGCCAGTTTTATCCATCCCTTGATGAATATGCGCAAGATCCATTCAGGGAAGGTGATTTTGAGGGAATGGAGAAAAAAGTTAATGATATCTTCGAAATGACCGCAGATAAAATAATGAGCACAAATATTACCAGAGTAACTCCGGATACGCCGCTTTTGCGAGCCCAGTCTTTAATGTTTTTAGAAAAAGTCGGAAGACTTCCTGTTGTTGACAAAAGAGGAAATCTCATTGGGATAATTTCAAAAGGAGATATCTTCAGAACACTTGTAGGCGACAGACTCTTGTTTACGGAAGACGAGGATTATAATGACTGGCTATCAAAAACATATTATGCGGCGGTTGATGTAGAAGATAGGTTGTTACATGAAATTCCGGATCTTCTTAAAGTATTCACGCAACACAAAGTAAAAACAATATTGGACATAGGATGTGGAACAGGGGATCATGCAATCGATCTTGCAAGAATAGGCTTTAGTGTTGTTGGAATAGACCGAAGTCATGGGATGATTAGAGAAGCAAATAAAAGAAAACAAGGTTTACCAAAAGAAGTATTGGGGAGGCTTAAATTTTACCGGGGAAGCTATAGAGACTTAGAATCAAAATTCGTGCAGCCTTTTGATGCAGTGCTTATGTTAGGAAATACTATATCTCATAATCCTCATGATTTTCAAGATGTTATAAAACAAGCAGCAAAGAATCTCTCAAAAGATGGAATATTAATGCTTCAGACAACAAACTTCGATAAAGTAATTAAAGTAAAGAATAGAATTTTAAGTTTTAATTTTGCTAGGCTTTCGGGAGAACCAAATAAAGAGTATGGATTCTTAGAGTTTTATGATCTTCCTATAGAAAGATATAAAACAATACTTAAGACATTTGCAATTCTCGTATCAGACGGAGGCAAGAGATGGAAATCATCCGGTGTAAGAAATAGTTTAATGGCATATAGCAATAAAGAAAGTATCGGAAAAGTTCTGAAAAGAAGCGGTTTTACAAAAGTATCTTTCTATGGAGGATCATTTGACGGAAAACATTGGGACTATCTATTTAGAAAACCATTCAAATCTTTAGAAAGTGATTGGCTTAATGTAATTGCAGTAAAATGAAAAAAATTACTATATTGATAGTATCTTTTATTTTCTTCTTCTCTACCGTAGCTTCTTTTGGTCAAGAAACTTCAAAGGAGAATAATTCAGTTTCTACTCCCTCTTCTAACAAAACTATCGATTATGAACTTCCCTATCCGGGACTTCTGCCAGATAACCCTCTCTATGTTTTAAAAGCAATTAGGGACAGAATCATACAAGTCTTAATTGTTGACCCAATTAAAAAAGCAAATTTTGAGTTACTTGCGGCGGATAAGCGTTTAAACGAAGGCGTTTCGCTTTTTAATAAAGGAGAAAAAAAATATGTACTCGCAGAGACTACTATATCAAAAGGCGAAAATTATTTTGAAAAAGGAATTGCGCAAGTGGAAAGAGCAAAGAAACAGGGAATTATTACAGCAAGTACTTCTCAAAGATTTCATTTGGCATCTTTAAAACACAGAGAGATTATAAAAGGTTTAGTAAATAAAAGTGGGGGAGATATTAAGCAAAGGCTTCTGCTGGACGAAAAAAGAATGGAAGAATTCGAAAAAAAGTTGAAATAATTAAGCTTCTAAATACGGTCTAAATTTCCTCAAACGAACAAATTTTAATTTAGAAATTTTTATATATTTGAATAATAGTCTAAGTTTTATACTCTATTTTTTTGGTGTTTTAGCAAAATGTCTAAAATCGAAGCTAAAAAAAATGATGATCGCTTTTGATACAAAAATTTCTAGTTGACACGCCAGATCTAGTGTAATACTATCCTTCTTGACACTATAAGTAGTGTTGCGATCGTTGATAATTTAATTAATTCGGCGATCCGTTTTAAGCAGTTTTTAGCCTAGATTTTATGAAATGTCCTTACTGCGGATCATCCGAAATAGAAGTTGTAGAAACAAGAGATAGTGAAGATTTAGAAACTATTAGAAGAAGAAGAGAATGCTTAAAGTGCGAAAAAAGGTTTACTACCTACGAGAGAATTGAAAATATAAATTTAGTAGTTATAAAAAAAGACGGTAGAAGAGAACAGTTTGACAGAGATAAATTAAAAAGAGGAATAATAAGATCTTGCGAAAAAACAAAAGTCTCGATGGGGGACATTGAAAGAATAGTAACAGAAGTAGAAAGAGAACTGCGGGGAGCAGACTCTGTTGAGGTCGATAGTAAAAAAATAGGACAGATGGTTGCAACAAGACTTAAAAAAATTGATAAGGTTGCATACATTAGATTTTCAAGTGTTTTTAGAAGATTTGTAGACGTTGAGGATTTTGAGAAAGAAGTAAAGAGGCTAATAAAATAATATGAAACAATTAAAAACAGAAATCATAGCACTTTGCGATTATGCAAGCATATCAAGAGAAGGTAAATTAAGCATAAATGGAATTTTTGATGAATTAAGAGTTCAGAATTTTCCCGGTGGTATACCTCGTGCATTCTTTGTAGCTACTGTTAGTGGTACACCGTCAACTTCTTATAAATTAACTCTAAAAATTGAACCATCTAAGGGTTTTGCGGGCGAGCAAAGTAGTTTTAATCTTGATACCTCCACTGGCCCTAATGGTAAAAACAATTTGATTATAGAACTTGCTGGTCTTGGATTTAAGGAAGAAGGAGAATATAGATTTATTTTAAGTGACGGAAAACAAGAAGTTGGTTCAACTTTATTAAAAGTTTTTGATCAAAAGAAATACAGTCTTAACGATATAAAATTACCAAACTAATTATGAGCAGTTCAAATGCAAATAGTAGACAATATGTTATTTCTAGGGACAAGACAGTTTCTAGAAATGATATTACCAAAAGCGTATTCAAGCTAGTATCTAGTGTCCTAGATAACGGGAAAACTTATTTAAATTCATTAGACACAACAAGATTAAAGACAGCTACTTTTACAGGAACAAAATATTTAATTGCCACTTTAAGAAATCTGGTTGTAACAAGGGTAATTGGGTACACTATAGATTTTATAATGAAGAGTATTTTTAAATAATATGAAGCTTGATGGAATAAGAGAAAAAGTATTTTTAGACAGATATGCTTTAAAAGGAGTTGCTGGAGAACTTTTGGAAAATACTCCCGAGCAGATGTGGAAAAGAGTAGCAAGAGGTATTGCCGGGAATGAAAAGAAAACCAAAAGAGCACACTGGGAGCAAAAATTCTACAACGTAATGAAGGATTTTAAGTTTGTTCCGGGAGGCCGAATTTTATCCGGAGCTGGGACAGATTACGAGGTAACCTACTTTAATTGTTTTGTAATCCCATCTCCAAAAGACTCACGGGAAGGAATTTTGGAATCTTTAAAACAGCTGGTAGAAATCCAATCAAGATCAGGAGGAGTCGGTCTTAATCTTTCTTCTCTGCGCCCAAGAGGAGCAAGGGTTAAAAAAGTAAACGGAACATCATCCGGTCCTGTGACTTGGGCAGGACTATTTTCATACGCAACCCATGATGTTGTTCAGCAGGGGGGAACCCGAAGAGGCGCAACAATGCTTATGCTTTGGGACTGGCACCCGGATGTTGAGGAATTTATAACTGTAAAACAGGATCTCTCCAAAATAAATGGAGCGAATCTTTCTGTTTGCATCTCCGATAGTTTTATGGAGGCAGTTAAAAAAGATGCAGATTGGGACCTGGTTTATCCGGATTTGGATGATCCAAAATATGATACAAAATGGAACGGAGAAATAGATGATTGGAAAAAACAGGGTGGAAAAATAAAGGTTCATAAAACTGTAAAAGCCCGAGAACTTTGGAATTTGATTTGTGAAGCTGCATGGAAAAGTGCCGAGCCAGGTCTTCATTTTCTTGAAAGGAGTAATAAAAGAAGCAACACTTGGTATTTTGAAAAATTAATCGCAACAAATCCGTCACTGCGAGCAGGTACCAAGGTCTTAACAAAAAATGGAATATTTCCAATCGAAAAATTAGAAGGCCAAGAATTTTTGGTTAAAAATCTAGATAATGAGTGGTCTAAGGCAAAGTGCTTTTTATCGGGAAGAAATAAAGAATTATATAAAATAACTCTTAACAACGATAAGGAAATTTATGCAACTGCCGAACACAAATGGCCGGTACTCGCAGTTGGGGGAGGATTTGGTAAGGTTGCGACAGACAAATTGCAGGCTGGTAATATTTTGCCTTTTTCAAGAGCAGAGGATATTCAGTTCGATACAAAGACAACTTTTTCAAAAGAGGAAGGATTTATGCTCGGTTGGTTATATGGAGATGGTTGGATTTCGGTGAGGGGTACGGGAAAGCAAACTAAAGTTGCCATGCCGTTTCTTCGTAGAAATTCTTTTATGGGGCCAGCTAATGTCCGTAATTTCTCTCCTCAACCTTTATTGTCAGTTAACAGCTTATCTTCTGTAAGGCGCAATATCCATGAGTACGAAAACATGGAAGTTAATTTGAAAAAGAAGGAAGAATGGATATTTGGTTTTCTTTTTTCAGAAGAAGATAAGGCTTTGGCGGGTAGAATAGAAAGTCAAGTAAATAAACTTAAAAGAATGAAAAGTAACTTGAAGAAAGCTAGCGGCAATACGTATGTCATACAAGTTACATCTTTTGAATTTGCAGAAAAACTTGCTTTACTTTATGGTGTTGATAAAAAAGAAAAGGGATTGCCACAATCTGTTTGGGAATCAGGAAGTGATTTTATTAAAGGATTTGTGGATGGGTTGATAAGCTCTGACGGGTTTATTGCTAAGAATGCAAATAGGATTATTTTTACAACCAAACACAAAAAGATAGCTGAGGATTTTTATGACCTTTTAAGCTTCTATGGTATTAAAACTAACATTAGAAGAAGTGAATCTGAAAATATCAAATTTCCGAATGGGAAAAAGTATTATAGAACCTATGAGCGGTATGATGTGAGCATAGATGGGTATAACGCAGTTCAGTTTGGCAAGATTTTTAAATTATCTCACCCAAGAAAGCAGGGAAATCTTCAAAGAATAATAAACGAATATACATCATCACGCAAATCACCAGATGCAGAGTTGATACGAATAAAATCAGTTGAAAAGACCAATATAAAAGAGGATGTATGGGATATTTCTGTTTATGACAATACGCACTGTTTTTATATCAGTCATTGTATTACTGGAAACTGCGGAGAACAGCCTTTAGGCGGTTGGGCAGTCTGCAATCTGGGTGCAATGAACTTGGCGGTTTATGTAAAAGAAGAGAAGTTCGATTACGAGAGCTTTTCCGAAGATGTAAAGACCGCAATGAGATTTCTGGATAACGTTATAGATGAAACTTACTACTTCTTCAAACAAAACGAAAAAGTAGCCAAAGATATAAGAAGAACTGGGCTCGGGATAATGGGTCTTGGAGATGCGCTTATTAAAATGAAAGCCCGATACGGAGCCGAAGAGTCACTTCCAATTATAGACAAAATTTTTGAGACCTTGCGAAACAGCGCATATGAAGCATCCTGCGAAATTGCAAAAGAAAAAGGAGCATTTCCAAAATTCAATAAAGCAAAATATTTAGAAGGTTACCACATTAAAGAGTTGACACCAGAAATTCAAAAAAAGATTGCAAAATGGGGAATAAGAAATGCGGTTCTCTTAACTATTGCTCCAACAGGAACGACCTCGCTCCTGTCTGGCGTTACTTCGGGAATTGAGCCGGTTTATGAATTTACTTTTATAAGAAAAGATAGAACAGGCGAACATATGATGTACCATCCGCTTTTTGAGCAGTGGAAAAAAGATAATCCAACGACCTCCTCAGGACAAATCCCGGAAAAGCCGGATTATTTTGTTTCGGCAAATGATTTGACTCCACTTGAACATGCGCAAGTCCAGGCAGTTGCCCAAAAGTATATAGATGCATCTATTTCAAAAACAGTAAATGCTCCAAATTCCCATACAGTTGAAGATGTAAAAACATTGTATATGACAGCTTATGATCTGGGACTTAAAGGAGTAACTTATATGAGAGACGGCTCAAGAGAAGGAGTTCTCTCAAGAGTCGATGATAAAAAGAAAGATGAAGGTAAATCCGAAATTCTCCCACAAGCAGGCGAAAAGCCTGTTGTTCCAAGACCAATGCAGCTTGAAGGAGTAACATATCAAATCCAAACGCCAGTTGGAAAAACATACATAACCATTAATCACAACGAAAACAAAGAACCATTTGAAGTCTTCATAACAATTGGAAAGTCAGGATCAGATGTTGCGGCAATGGCAGATGCTTTAGGCAGAACAATTTCTCTAAACCTCCGCCTTTTGGGCGGACTTTCTCCAAGAGAAAAGATAAGACAGGTTGTGGCCCAGCTTGCAGGAATTGGAGGAGCAAGAAGCGTTGGATTTGGAAAAGATAAGGTAAGATCTTTACCGGATGGTGTTGCAAAAATACTTGCAATGCATTTTGGCTTTGCAGTAAATGGTAATGTCGAGGATAAAAACCTTTCTTTAGACAAGGCAGGAATAGAAGCCAATGGAAATGCTCAAATTTTAACAAACGGCAATGGGGAATCTAACGGGAAAACAGAAATTAAAATGGAAAATGAAGAGACTCCCGAGATTATCGAAATGCAACAACTTGCATTAGTTGGGAAAGCCACAGGAGTAATATCAGAAGATAGCAATTTGCACGAAATGGGCACAACAAGCCTTTACGATCTTTGCCCAGAATGCGGAGGAGGAAGCCTGGCATACGAAGAAGGCTGCAGAAAATGTTACAGCTGTGGTTATGCAGAATGCTAAATCAAAATGCAAAACTCAAAAGTACAATTCAAAATTTAAAAGTAGTACAATAAAAACCTGTATGTAGGCAAACATCGTGGAATTCGATGGAAGAGCCGCTACTGTTATATCCAGAAAACTACATATATAAAGGTTTCCCGAGCTGGAGTTCGCTTTCGTCCTCTGAGGGAAATCAAAGAGGATTTTTTTATGCCAATTTATACAAAAACAGGAGATAAAGGACAAACAGGACTTTTTTCTGGAAAAAGAGTTTCAAAAGCTAGCCCTAGAATAGAGGCAATCGGCACAGTGGATGAATTAAACAGCGTGATTGGAGTAGTCATTTCACAAATCACAAATCCTAAATTACAAATTACAAATGAGCTGATAGAGATTCAAAAAGATCTATTCGAAATAGGCGCGGCTCTGGCAAATCCTCGTCAAAAAATAAATCTTTCGGAAAGAGTAAAAGATTTCGAGAAAATGATTGATAAAATGACCAAAGAATTGCCTGCGCTTTTCAATTTTATTCTTCCGGGCGGCGGAAAAGCGGGCTCAACGCTTCATTTAGCCCGAACAGTGTGTCGGCGAACCGAAAGAAGAATAATTGAGCTTTCAAAAAAAGAAAAAGTGCAAAGCGATATAATTGTTTACATCAATAGGCTTTCAGATTCGTTCTTAACAATGTCTCGATACATAAATCAAAAAGAAAAGAAGAAAGAAACAATTTGGAAAAGTAGTATAGAATAACTTTAGCATTCATATGCGAGTATTAGAACGATCATACGGAATAGGAAAGCCAATGGGAATGATTATGAATTCTGCGCCCAATGCCGGTGAAGAAGGGAATAGAATTTGGGAACAAGGAAAACCTGTCATAGAACCTCTTCTTTCACCTGAGTCAGAAGTTGGAGTGGAAGAGGCAATACGAAATAACTTTGCGTTTGTCCAAGTTGCAGGAATGCGAGCCGGCGAGTCTTCTATGGTAGCAAATATTTCAACCGGTTTAACTTGGGATCGGCAAACACCGATGGAGGATTGCGCGCAAGAGATTGTTGAGAGAATTGGGGGGAGTAATGTGCAGCTTGTTTGGTTTGGACCACATAAATTGGTAGGCTTTGCAAAAGAAGAAGAACAACCTGAATACAAACTTGTAAGAATGGTTGATGCACCGAGAGAAGCATATGCAAGGCACTTTCAGCATCTGGCAAGAGCCCAAAATGAAATTCAAAATCGTCGTGTTGGGGAGATTCTAGATCCTTTGCTGGGGAACGGCAGAAAATTTTTAGACATTTTTAATGGAGAGGAAGATTTAGACCGTGCATACAAGGATGATGGGAAATACTCTTTTGTTTGGGGAACGCAGAAAATTGACGACACGTTGGTAGCAACAAACTTAGATAATAACCCCCAGAGCATCGTAGAGCTTGCAGCTGATGAGGATACAAGACAAATGCTCGAAGCAATGCAGGAATTTTTCAGCGGAACTGATCCTCAAAACCGCTATTTTATTGAGTTTGATTTTAGCCAAACAGCTTCCTGTGTTAATGTCTCATCTAATGCGCAGCATACGACGGCTCAAGTTTGGGCAAATGATGCTTTTTCATTTTTTGATTCAGCCATGCGAATATATCCCAATGGAGAAACATATTTGAGCAACAAGACCTGCTCCTATTGTTTTAAGAAAAAAGAGAATTGTGAATGCAACAAGGAAAGTGAAAAAGAGGAGTAAAGAATTGAGTAGCCCTCTTGAAGCCTTGCGTGAGGAAACTGTTAGGCAGATGTAATGACACACCTCTTAATTCGTGCTATCATAAATTAAATATGGATCCTACTAAAGATCAAACAGACCAACCAACAGCTGTTTCTAATAATCAGGATGTAGTTATACCTACTGTCCCATCTGTCGGCAGTCCTGCTAAAGAGGTGGAGCCGGGCAGGGTTGAGGATTCTGTGACCGGCAAGGAACCGGAAGTTACTCCCGAGATTAAGGGTTTAAGAGTTGAATCTTCTCCTCTTCCGCATGATCAGATAAAAATTACAGAGCAAATTCCTCAAGAACCAGCAACTTCTGTTTCTTCAAAAGCAGCTGCTGTAACCGATCCTTATATGACGGAAGCTCAAGCAAAAATAGAGGTAAAAAAACCAGATAAGACAAACTCATTTATCTGGAGAGCCTTAACATTCATAAGAGCGCTTGGAAAACAGAGAAAAAAACAAAAAACATAAATTTAAAATCCATTATAGAATATGACGCTTAATAATTTCTCACCTGCAAATATAATAAATTTTTTTGTCCTATTTCTTCTGGGCATTTTTTCCGCGGTTGTTATCGTTTTTTTGTTATTTCTTCTGGGATATGGAATAATTCTTTGGTATCGAAACAGAAACAGGGAAAAAGAATCTTTGGATTCTTCTCTTCTTGAAGTCTCAATGTCGCGGGATAACGAGATTAAAATAGATGCGGCAGAACAAATGTTTGCAAGCTTTGCGTCACTTCGAAAAGGAGGAAGATTTTCTTTTTTAAATTCCCAGCCTCATATTTCATTCGAAATCGTAGGAATGCCCGAGGACATCCGTTTTTATGTGAATACCCCAAATAAACTTAAAGATTTTGTAGAGAAACAAATAAACGGTGCATATCCTGAGGCAGAGATAAAAGAGGTGGATTCGTCTAACTTTACAAGAGAAGGATATTCGGTAGGTAATGAGTATAATATTTTTCCAAAAGAGGGAAAGGTCGCTTTTACCAGCCTAAGACTTAAATCCTCAAACTACATGCCCATAAAAGTATTCAAGGATCTTTCGACAGATCCGCTTTCCTCAATTACTTCTGTTTTGGCAAAGATGGCTCACGGCGAGGGAGCTGCAATTCAAATAATGCTTAGTCCTGCCGATTCCAAATGGAAAAAACAGGGACGAACATATATTTCAAGAACCAAAAAGGCAGAATCAAATCCCGAAACCGCAAAATACTCAGCAGATCCTAAGGAACTTGAAGGAATAGAAAATAAAATCGGTAAACCGGGTTTTGATGTTGTAATAAGAATTGTAGTTTCTTCTACAACTTTAGAATCGGCCCAAGCGCATTTAAATAATATTGCAAACAGCTTTAGCCAATTTGACGGATTAAGCTCTTTTACAAAAAATTCTCATAGGTTTAAGGGGCTTTTTATGCATGACTTTATTTATAGATATATGCCAATAAGAGGTCAAACTTCGGTTTTGACAAACGAAGAACTTGCAACTGTATTTCATTTCCCTAATAAAAGCGTTGAGACTCCTCACATACATTGGGTTACAGCAAAAAGAGCTCCTGCTCCCGCACAAATACCTCAGTCGGGATTGTTCTTGGGAAAAAGCAAATATAGAGGAGTAGATAAACCTATTTATATTGATATTGATGATAGAAGAAGACATATGTACGTTATTGGCAAAACCGGTACGGGTAAATCGGAGTTTTTAAAGGCAATGATTATGCAGGACATTAAAAACGGAGAAGGCGTTGCTGTTATAGATCCGCACGGAGATTTGATTGATGTCGTTCTTCGTCTTATTCCTTCCAAAAGATCGGAAGATGTAATTTTGTTTGACCCCTCGGATACTCAGAGGCCAATGGGATTTAACATGCTTGATGCAAAGACCGAGGAGCAAAAACATTATATTGTCTCATCAATAATAGGTTTAATGTACAAACTTTTTGATCCTCACCAAACGGGCATTATTGGTCCGCGTTTTGAACACGCAATACGAAATGCAATGTTAACCGTAATGTATGAGGAGGGAAGTACCTTTGTTGAGGTCGTCCGAGTTTTAACCGACGCATCTTACGTTCAGGAACTTTTGCCAAAAGTGCAGGATCCAATCGTCAGGCGTTATTGGACAGATCAGATTGCCCAAACTTCGGATTTTCATAAATCGGAGGTCTTAGATTATATCGTTTCCAAGTTCGGCCGGTTTGTAACAAACAAAATGATAAGAAATATTATCGGACAATCATACAGCTCATTTGATTTTAGAAAAGTTATGGATGAAGGAAAAATTCTATTAATTAATTTGTCAAAAGGAAAGATTGGAGAGGAGAATTCAAATTTCTTAGGACTTGTTCTTGTTCCAAAAATTTTAGTTGCAGCAATGTCCAGACAAGATATGCCAATTGATCAGAGGCGAGATTTCTTCCTGTATGTTGATGAGTTTCAAAATTTTGCAACTCCTGACTTTGCCCAAATATTATCGGAGGCACGAAAGTATAGACTTAATTTAGTAGTTGCAAATCAGTTTATCGGGCAAATGGAAGAAGATGTTAAAAATGCAATATTTGGAAATGTAGGTTCAATTGTCTCCTTTAGAGTCGGTGTTACAGATGCAAATTATCTTCAGCATGAGTATCAGCCGGTCTTTACAGAAGCAGATTTAATAAATGTTGAAAGATTTAATACTTATGTAAAAACTATTGTAAGGGGTGAACCGGTTACGCCTTTTTCTATGGATTTAACGCGCGATATAAGTGAGGAGAAAAAACTTGCGAATCCCCGAGTTTCAGAGCTTATCCGCGAACTCTCAAGACTTAAGTTCGGTAGGGATGCCGCAGTAGTAGAAGCAGAAATCTCCAAACGAGCAAAACTCTAAATCGCCCCTTGACAACTAAAACGATTAGTCGTACAATAGAATTGTTCGCTTATCAAAACTTATACCAGTGTTCATTTTATGACGAGAATTAAGGACCGGCGGAAAGCAATCGGGTTAAGAAAATTAGGCAAAACTTACAGCGAGATAAGGAGAGATTTAAGAATTCCTAAAAGTACACTTTCTGATTGGCTAGGAAAATACCCATTAACCAATGAGCAGATGGCTCTTTTAAGAAAATCAGAGAAGAGGAATAGATATCTGTCTATAGAAAAGATCATAGCTACAAAACGGAAAAAACGAGAGGCCAGACTTAACGCAACATACAATCAAGAAAAACAAAGGTTATTATCTCTAAATAAGAAAGAGCTTGAATTAGCAGGACTTTTTCTTTATTGGGGAGAAGGAAGTAAAAATTTAAAAGGAGCACTTTCAATTAACAATACGGATCCACAAGTTCTTAAGTTTATTTTATTTTGGTTGAAAAATGTGTTACAAGTCTCCCAAGATAAAATTAGGGTTTACTTACATCTTTATAGCGACATGAGGGTAAATAAGGAAATGAAATTTTGGTCTAAGGAGTTAAAATTACCTTTGTCTCAATTTTACAAGCCTTATATAAAAAAGAGTAGAAGATCAAAGATCGATCATAAAGGCCATGGTCATGGAACGTGCGGATTAGCTGTTATCGATATTCGATTAAAAGAGAAGATTTTGATGGGAATTAAGGCAATAGCAGATTATTATAGCGTTAAGATTTAGCCTATGGTATAATTTTAAGGCCATGGGCTCGTAGTTTAACGGTAAAACGGGACTCTTATAAAGTCTTGTCGAAAGTTCGACTCTTTCCGAGCCCACAGCTTCTTTATTCTTGAAAGGAAAAAATCCAAGCGGACGCACATGAAAAAAGATAGTGTGAAAAAGAAAGTGGTTTTGGCGGTTGGGGCGCATCCCGATGATATTGATTTTGGTGCATCGGGAACGATTGCTAAATGGGCAGAAGAGGGAGCAGATTGTTATTATCTTATTTGTACTGACGGTAGTCGGGGTTCATCAGATCCTAAGATGACTCACAAGAGACTTGCCCAGATTAGAAAAAAAGAACAGGAGAATTCGAGCAAAGTTATCGGAATTAAAAAAGTTTTCTTCTTAAATCATACAGATACCCAGCTTGTATCAGACCTTATCTTAAAAGAAGATATAGTCAGAATTATTCGGACGGTTAAGCCCAATACCGTCATTACAATGGATCCTACATTTTATTATTCCACAGAGTTTAATTTTGTAAATCACACTGATCATAGAGCCGCCGCCTTGGCGACAATGGACGCATGTTTTCCATTGGCGCGTGACAGACTAACTTTTCTAAACCATGAAAAGGAAGGATTAAAACCGCATAGAGTAGAAGAATTATGGCTGGTAAGTTTTGGAAAAGTAGAGCATCTGGTGGATATCTCAAAAACCTTTAAGAAAAAAATCAAGGCACTTAAGCTTCATAAAAGCCAATTTGAGGATTTCAAAAAAATAGAGAAGATAATTACAGGCAGAGCTAAGATGCTTGGCAAGACTAAGAAATATAAATTTGCGGAAAGCTTTGTGCGGATAAAAATGCCTTAAAGATCAGAAAGACTTGAGGTTTCTTTTCCCCGCTCTCCAACATAATCAAGATATCTTTCGGTAGTCGATAATCTTTTGTGTCCTAAAATTTTGGAAATAAGAACCAAAGAAGCACCTTGTTTTAAATGATGGGCAACAAATGTATGCCTTAAGTCGTTTACCTTAGCATCTTTTATTTCTGCCAACCTAAAGTACCTTTCCATAGAAGTTCTGATATTTCTAACCAAAAAAGATCTTCCGGATTTTGTAATAAAAAGATGATTGTCCTTGGTTTTTGGTCTTATTTCAAGATATTTCTGGAGTGCTTCCTGCCCCCTTTTATTAAGAGGAACATCTCTTTCTTCATGTTTTTCGTAGGGTTCTACATGTAAGGAGTCATTTTTTACATCTGAGACTTTAAGATTTGCCAATTCTCCAATTCTTATTCCTGTTTGAAGTAAGAGTTCAATTATTGCAAACATTCTGAGATCGTTTCGTGCGGTATCCCGCAAAGCTCTATATTCTGTTGGAGTAAGAATTCGAGGCGGTGCAAGCTGATATTTTGGGTGAGCTACCAAAAGAGAGGGATCATCGGTAACATATTCATTGATTTTAAGAAATCTATAAAATGTGCGGGTAGAATTTATCTTTCGAGAAATAGATTTAGGGGTGTATCCTTCTTTTTGCATTTTGCCAAGAAATGCTTCGATGTCTTCTTTGGTTACCTCGTGAATTTTATTTTTCGAAAGTTCTTCTAGGAACGAGACGAGCTGCTCTATATCTTTACCGTATGCTACAATTGTAGAGTTTGAATGCTTTTTAATTTTAAGAAAATTTTTGAACTCTTGGTGGGCATCCTGGAGTTTTACGTCTTTCATATAAAAGCGATGTCCTATAATATCAGTAAAATTACCTTTAGTCAAGATGGGAATTTAATATATATAGTATGAAGAAAATACTGTTTATCATAGCTGTTGTAGCCTCAGTTTTCATTATAAATAGCCTTGTCCGCTCGATTTACGATCTTTTGGGAAAACAAGACTTAATTACAAAAGCTCAGAACGAATTAGTAAGAGAAAAGAGACAAAATCGGGATCTGAGATCCAAATTGTCTAAAGCTCAGAGTAGTCAGTTTGTAGAAGAAGAGGCACGAAACAAACTTTTGCTTATAAAACCGGGAGAGCAGCAGGTGATAATTCCTCAAGATTTGCTCTCATCAAGCGATTCTGCAAAAAAGAAAGACACGCGCCCTAATTTTCGAAAATGGTGGGATTTATTCTTCTAGGTCTTCTAGTAGCAGGAGTGGGGATCGAACCCACCGCTGAGCGCTTATGAAACGCTCCGGGACACCAGTCCACTTCCTGCCTCGGATAATCCATCAATCAGGCCCATGATTTTATAGTAAAAACGACTCGGTTTTGCAACTGAAACTGAAAGAGTACCATAGTGTTCATTAAAATTTTCATATACCTTTTTATTTTTTACTTTCTTAAAACTAGTTTTTCTAAATTGCGCTAAGGGTATGCCAGAAATCTTTGACCAATGCTCTCTTACTATTTTATCTCTCTTATAATGTGCTTCATTAATTCCAACATTACATCTTATATCACTAATTGTGATATCAAAGCATTTTTGTAGCCAAGGTAGCAAAAATTGTATCATTTTAAAATCTGAATTGCAAAATTCCGATTATTTTATTGACTATTAGCTTTATTTTTGATAGTATAATAGCATACGCGGGGTAGTGTACAGTGCACATGAGGCTTGATGAAAAATGGGCCGTTTGATAGCAATATCAAAGCAGTACTTGGCTATATCGGTGAATTCCTGCAGTTGTATAAGGACAATACCGAGGGAAGTTCCATTTTAGGAATCCCGTAGAGACTACACGCCGAGCTCCACGACTTGATTGTGGATGAAGATATAGTCCGACACTCTAGGTAACTGGAGAAACAGATAGCATAATCTCATAGGCCAGGCGCAACTCCTGGCCCCGCAACATCGGTTTTTAGCTTCAATTTTCACAATGAACTAGGAATATTTCGCACCCAAAACCATTAGTTTCGATATTGAAAGCTATTTAGGCAAATGATACAATCCTTTTGTTATGTCTGAAGCACAAGAAGGCATTCAAGGTGTTGATGTCACCACAGCGGGACACCTTTTTACCCCTAAAGACACGTTCGCTCTTACAGAGGAGCTCAATAAAGGAAAGAATCCAGATGATTGGGCGCAAATTGAAGTATATCCTACACCTGAATATAAGCCTCTTACTTTTATGCGAGCATTATCAAAAAGATTTGGGTTAGAGCTTCCTATTCCGCCAGGAGTTACTGAAGAACAAATTCGTAGCTGGCAAAGAGAATATCCTCACACAAAAGTAGCAAGAGTACATTTACCATTCAGTTACAACAGATATGAGCTATTTCAAAGAGCAACGCCACTTATAGGAGGAGAGCGTGAAAATGGACTAAGGCAGACGGCTTATCAAATTCTCTGGATGGTTTATTTTGGAGCAGCAACAAATATGAAAGGCGTAAAATTGGCACAAGGATTAGCTGATCAGGGAGTTGGTATCAATGCACACGCAAATGTTATTGAAGGATTTGCCAAAGACCAAAATCTTGGACAGCTTAAAGACAGCGTTGCTTTTGTTCTCGCTGAAAATGAACGAAGATATAAATCTCCGATTCTTAAAGATTCTGAATCTATCGCAAATCCAATAGCAGTAATACGCAACATCGTTGATAAATACGACCTAGATGGGTTAGTCTTTGGTGTAGATCATGGATTCGAACAAGGAATGGATCCAACGGCTATGCTTCAAGAGCCATCAATCAAAAGATCAACCGTTGCCATGCACCTAGCCCAATCTCATCATGATGTACTTGCTGTTGGTAATAATGAGTTTGAGAGATTTTTGGAACAAGCTGCTAGAACGAAATTTGATCATCCAGTACGTGCTGCCCTAGATTATAATCCAATGGTCATGAGTAAGCTCTCAGGCTCACAACAGCTAGAATTAGTAAGAGACACTATCGAGTGGATTACAGGGACTCAAAAAAAAGTTTAAATTAAGCTCTTTTATTCTAGGTAGGGAATGTGTACAGATTCGTTTGAGGTTAGAAAGTATGTTCTGATTTCTTCTAATCCCCGGTTTTAACCTTCGTACGGGTATGATTCGGCAGATTCCTCTTTGATGATAGTAAGGGATTTTTCCAATACCTTTTCTTTCTGATTTTCTAATAATTCGGTTAAGTGTTCAAGAATATGGCGAGGTGTTTGGTTGAGTAATCTAATAACAATAGTTGGAGCTTGGTACTTTGGATATTGTATAAATACTATAAAATCTTTATCGAGTGTTAAAATAATTCTTTTCTCTCGTTTTGCAATTTGTATAATTTCTGTATCCGCAGTCAAACGATTAACCCTTTTAATATCAAGCACATTGTGACTATTTCTTTCAAGTTCGGAAATAACAGACTGAGGAATATTAACGTCCGCTAGAAACTTCATGCGATTTATCAAAAATGTAGCTTTCCTCTTTTCCAATAATCTTTGCAGCGTAATCAATTGCAGCCTGAACCTGCTTTTTTGTCAAAAATGGGAATTCTTTTAAGACATCTTTAATATCCATACCTCCTGCTAAAAACTCCAAAATGACTTCAACGGACATTCTTGTACCCGCAATAATGGGTTTTCCGCCTAAAATTTTCTGATCTTGAGTAATCAAATTTTTCATAACAAAAACATCATATCATAATCACATTATTCAATCAATAACTATTGGGGTAGTTATCTTAATTCTGGAATAAAAATAACTTCATTTTGTGCTAGAAAGTAGGTTCTGATTTCTTCCAACCCCCGCAACAGTTTACTTTAGGTTGTTAAATCAATCTAAGTATGTATATTTGCAGATGCATGTACGTGCTTTAGTTTCTTTTTTCCACAGCTACTACATTTGAAAGTATGCCATATTCCAGGAACTATCCAAAATGCTTCTTCTTTTATAAGAACAAACACATGTTCTCCTTTTCTCCTTTTACAATACCAAGATGGATACTTTGCGGGTATAGATTTCCAATCATCTGCTAAATCTTTTGTTCTCCCGCTATTTCCAATACGATTATCCGTACAGTAAGTACAACGCACTTTCGTTCTTGGCTTATGGCGTTTAAAGTTCATAAATGCCTCTATCTGGCTGAAATACGTTCTTTCAACCACATACGGGCAAGAGTCGTGGGACCAATGCCCTTATTAAACGCTTCTTCCCGAAGGGTTTGTAAATCTTTTTCATCAAAACGAATCGTCAGTGTTCTTGTTTTATTTGCTTTATGAAAACCAACTACCGTCCCCTCATCTATATCATCCACAGCATCGTGAGTATCCCAAAAAT
>Ga0209515_10002735_pt1 | contig 26433 bp, 31 predicted proteins | sample Subgroupgradi54m_FD_187454 | JGI IMG/M metagenome (GOLD analysis project Ga0209515, IMG submission 187454) | Subsurface groundwater microbial communities from S. Glens Falls, New York, USA - GMW60B uncontaminated upgradient, 5.4 m (SPAdes)... ... | reverse complement strand
TTCTCAAGTCTTGTACTCACCGCCCGTCAAGTCAAGGGAGCCGGGAGTACCCGAAGTCTCCGCATAAGCGGGGCCTAAGGTAAGCTCGGTGACAGGGACTAAGTCGTCAAGGTAATGTGCCTTTTGCGACCTCTCAGAGTAATCTGACAGAAAAATCCAACTGAAATCGGTGAAACCCTCCTCTTCATGTTAAAATGAAGGAATGAAGGCAATACCGAGGGAAGCTGGGAGAATCACATATTCAACCAATATAAGAAAATTAAAACTTCTGCCTCTGAATGATGTTCAGAAAGCAGTGTTGATAGGAAGTATTCTTGGAGACGGAAATTTAAGCAGTAATTGGTCAAATACTAATTATCGCCTTAAAATCAGCCATTCAATAAAACAAAGTGAATATATATTGTGGAAGTATGACATATTGAAAAATTTTGTTCTCACTAAACCAAGTGTTTATGAGAAAACAAAATCAATTTCATTTCGTACGATTAGCCATAATGAATTTACAGAGTTTTATAAACTTTTTTACCAATTTGGGAAAAAGGTTATTCCAAGAAATATTGAGGAATTAATTAAAAATCCCCTAACTATCGTAATCTGGTTTATGGATGATGGAAATATTCGTAAAGTAAAAGAAAAAATTTATGGATATTACCTAAATACTCAATCGTTTAGTTTGAACGAAAATAGAATCTTAATTCAAGCGTTGAAAAATAACTTTGATATTGACTCAATGGTTATGAAAAATAAGGGTAAATATAGAATATATATTGGCGCCTTAGGAAAAGATAAATTTTCGCAACTGATAAAAGATTTAGTAATTAAGTCCATGAAATACAAAATTGGTTAAATATGTGATTCTCCTTAGCCCCGTAGAGACTGAATCCTCTTCATAATATATGTAGAGATGAAGATAGTAATTGTTGCGATCTAGAATCGTAAGTGCGTTACTATAAAACGTTGGCTCCTTCACTAATTAAAAAATTGGTGAAGGATGAAGATATAGTCCATGCTGTAGTGAAAACTATGGAAGAAACATGAACAAGGCACGGGTAGCGGAAGCTGCTCGTGGAATAATTCAATTTGAAAAACGCTCCGACCTTTTCGAAGTGTCGGAGTTTAGAAGTCGGTATTGCACGCTCTCCCGCCCGAACGGCTGAACTCGTTCAGTCGGGCAGGCAATTGAGCGTGTAATGGACAATAATTCATAGTCCTAAAAAGAATTTGACATGAGGCAAAGACCCGAGGTTATAGAACGAAACAAAACAAAGAACGGCAACTCAAAAAACACCATACGCAAGTATGGCGTTTTTTGTTTGTGGTATAATTATTTTAATATGCCCGAAGTTAAATCTAAAAAACGAGTTGGAATAATCAGAGGCGGAGCGGGGGAGCATTATAATTCTTCGCTCAAACGCGGCGGAGATATTATTTTACATATTGTAGAAAATTTATCTCACAAGTATAAAGTGCTTGATATTCTAATAGACAAAGATCATATCTGGCATGTGAGCGGTGTGCCGGTAATTCCCTCCGACTTGCAGAATAAAATAGACATCGCTTGGAATACTTCACATCCAAGTTTTTCTAATATTATAGAGAGTCTTTCAATTCCGCATATTGGTTCCAGTTCTTTTTTAGGCAGTAGCAAAGAGATGCTTAAAGAACATATGAAAAGTATCGGAGTTGATATGCCTCGGTCCGTGGTCTTGCCGGTTTACCAGAAAGATTTTGACGGGTCCCGCGAGAGGTATGCGATAAAAAAGGCGAAAACAGTTTTTGAAAAATTCGGCTCGCCGTGGATCGTGAAATCTTTCACACCAGACCTAAACATGGGGGTGCATTTTGCGCAAACTTTTCCAGAATTAGTCGCAGCGATTGAAGACGGGGTTGCGCATGGGAAAAGTATTTTGGTAGAAGAATTTATTGCGGGCAAAGTTGCTTCCGTGCATTCGGTGCCGCATTTCCGTGGCGAGACGACTTATGTTTTTCCGCCGGTCAATGTCTTCGGCGAGCTTGCATCTGGTGAAAAAGAACAGTTGTCTTCTCTCGCGAAAACGCTGCATCATCATATTGGCGCAAAGCATTATCTGAAGTGTAATTTTATTTTAAACAAGCGCGGCAAGGTGTACCTGCTCGACTTCGAATCCACCCCAAACTTAAAATCCTATTCTCATTTTTCCCAAGCCTGCGACTCCGTCGGCGCCAAGATGCATGATGTGGTAGAACATATTTTGGAGCAGGTTTAAATGCCGAGGTGGTGGAATTGGTAGACACGCTAGCTTCAGGAGTTAGTGGGAGCAATCTCGTAGGAGTTCAAATCTCCTCCTCGGCACCAAGTGAACATGTTAGAATACAAAAATATGAAACAAAATCAAGAAAATTTACCAACCCCAGAAGAAATTACAAAATTAGGCTGGAATAAAAAAGCGAAAGAAGGATGGGGAGACGACCGCCAACCAGATCCATTCTTTGAAGAATTTTATGAACAACATCCCGAATTAAAAAAACCAGAGAATAGAGTTTTAGATGTTGGTTGTGGCAACGGTGTATATGCGGCAAGAATGGCTCAAGAGGGTTCTCAAGTAACTGGAATTGATATAAGTGCAGAGATGAGAAGTAGGGCTGTAAAAAAATTAAAAGAACTCGGTTTGCAAGCGCAAATTCTTGAAGGAAAAAGCAGTAAACTGAATTTTCCAAATGGAAGTTTTGATTTTGTTATCAGTATCGGCGTTTTTCATCATAACACATGGGAGGATATAGAAAAGTCTTTTGCCGAAGTTTCCAGAGTGCTAGAGTCAGGAAAGTTTTTTCTTTTTATGGCTAGATCAATAAATGATTTTGCAAAACTTCGCAAGCAAATTTCTGATGTCGGCTATACAGCTGTAGACTTAGAAGGGTGGAAGAAAGGTATGATTCAACATTATTTTACGAAAGAAGAATTGATGCGACTTGCCATTGAAAACGGATTTGAGATGATTGGTGAACCCAAGGAAGCAGTAGATACAGAAAACAAACATGCTCGCTGGTGGGTGGTTTATAGAAAGAAATAAAATGTTTTATGTTTATATCTTAAAAAGTGAAAAAGATGGTAAAAGGTACATTGGTAGCACTAATGATTTAATTCGTAGAATAAATCAACACAATGGTGGACAAGTTACTTCAACAAAAAATCGTAGGCCTTTTATTATGATTCATAAAGAGGAATTTAAAGAAGAAAAAGAAGCAAGATTACGTGAAAGATTTTTAAAAACACACAAAGGTTTTAATGAATTAAGAAAAATGTTTAACGGGGCATAGTGTAACGGTAACATGCATGATTCGGGTTCATGCGACTCTGGGTTCGAATCCCAGTGCCCCGACAAGGTAAGTGATGCATCCTTCGCCTGCGACTTCCCCTGGACCTACGGACCGAGGGGACGGGTCGTCGCGAAGCGACAGGTCGGGAGGATGTAGATTGGGTTCGATTCCCAGCGGCCCGACTTCGCGAGGTCATAGCCCGCTTCGTCGTGGCGAAGATCCAACAAAGTTTTTGTGCTACAATAAATTTGTAAAATTATTTTTATCTGTAGCGGGTGGTCGCACTCACATAGGCACATATGTTGGAGTTTCGCCATCACCCGCTTCAAATGAAAATAATTCTTGAGAAAAAATCCAAAACGAAAAATTTTTTTGCAAACAAAGAAGAATCCAGTTGTTTGCTGCAAAAACTTTTGTTCTGGATTTTTTTAGTTATCCCCACTTTTACATAAAAAGCATTGTGTTGTGTCATGATATGCGGGATAATTAAGATGTTTCCGCAATAAAAATTTTTGGTCGTATTTTTTTTGCAAACTAACTTTAGTAAATTAAATAAAAAATACTATGGCAAAGAAAAAAAAGAGAACAGCAAAAAGAGGAAAGAGAAAAGCAGCGAAAAAAGGTAAGAGAAAGGCTGCAAAGAGACGAAGATAACTGTCTCTGCTTTTTAAAAAACTTCTCCAACTTTAATCGGAGAAGTTTTTTAGTTTCCTTTCGATGTGTTAGTATATATTCATGTCTTTATTCAGTAAAATCTTTGGCGGAGAGAGCTCCAAATTCATCGGAAACACAAAGGAAATAGTGGCTAAAATAAACGCTCTGGAAGCAGATATTTCGAAGTTGGCAGATGCAGATTTCCCCAAGAAAACACAAGAATTCAAAGGCCAGTTGGCTAAATCTGAAAACAAAACAGAAACTTTTAATGAAATATTGCCCGAAGCTTTTGCTCTTGTTCGAGAGGCAGCCAAGAGGAATCTAGGTGAGAGGCATTACGATGTGCAGTTGATTGGAGGACTCGCGCTCCACAGCGGCAAAATTGCCGAGATGCGAACCGGTGAAGGAAAAACTTTGGTGGCAGTTTTGCCGGCGTATTTAAATGCGCTCTCTGGCGAGGGCGTACATATTATCACTGTGAACGATTATCTTTCCCGCATCGGTGCGGTCTTGATGGGGCAGGTTTACAATTTTCTCGGGCTTTCTGTCGGTGTCATAAATTCAAATAATATTTCCTACATCTATGATCCGACGCACAAAGAAGAGGACAAAGAGCGAGACACAGTCGGCGAATTTAAAGTTATGTATGACTTTTTGAAACCTTCCTCACGCAAGCAGGCTTATGCCGCAGATGTGACATACGGCACAAATCACGAATACGGTTTTGATTACTTGCGGGATAATTTAGCGACGAATATAAACGACCTTGTGCAAAGAGGTCATCATTATGCAATTGTGGACGAAGTGGACTCTATTTTGATCGACGAAGCGCGCACCCCGCTCATCATTTCCAGCGCCGCGGGCGACTCGGAAGATTTTTATATTAAGTTTTTCAAAATTGCGCAGCAGCTTAAAAAAGATACGGACTACGAAGTGGATGAAAAATTGAAAGCCATAACTTTGACGGATGCCGGCATCACCAAAGCGGAAAAACTTCTCGGGGTAGAAAATATTTATACGGAGAAAGGTATCAAATACGTGCATCATTTAGAAACAGCCGTCAAAGCACAAGCTATTTTCCTGCGGGACAAAGATTATGTGGTGAAAGACGGGGAAGTGGTGATAGTAGACCCTTCCACTGGGCGCCTTCAGCCGGGCAGGCGCTGGAGCGAGGGCATTCACCAGGCGATCGAAGCCAAGGAAGGCGTGAAGATTGAAAAAGAAACTCGCTCCAGCGGTTCGATTACTTTCCAGAACTATTTTAGATTTTATAAAAAGCTTTCCGGCATGACGGGTACGGCCGAAACTTCAGCGGAAGAATTTTTGAAAGTGTATGGGCTCGATGTTATTGTGATTCCAACCCATCGTCCCATAGTGCGTAAAGACCATAATGATTTAATTTTTCAAACAGAAAAAGGTAAATTTCAGGCGATTGCCAAAAAGGTTAAAGAGCTGAACACTAAAGGAGAGCCGGTCTTGATTGGTACAATTTCTATTGAGAAAAACGAACTTCTCTCGGCTTATCTGAAACAAGAAGGAGTCCAGCACGTAATTTTGAATGCCAAGAATCATGAGAAAGAAGGCGAGATCATCGCGCAAGCCGGTAAACATGGCGCAGTGACAATTGCTACAAACATGGCGGGGCGCGGAATCGATATCAAGCTTGGAGGTAATCCGCATACACAGGACGAATACGAAGCGGTGAAAAGCGTCGGCGGACTTTTCGTTTTGGGAACGGAGCGGCATGAGGCGAGGAGAATTGACAATCAGCTTCGAGGTCGTTCCGGCAGGCAAGGAGATCCGGGCGAGACACAATTTTATGTTTCGCTCGAAGATGACCTTATGCGCGTGTTCGGTTCGGAGCGAATAAAGACGATGATGGGGCGTTTTGGTATACCAGAGGATCAACCAATTGAAAACCGCTTTATAGGTAGGACGCTCGAAGGCGCGCAGGCGAAAATAGAAGGTTTTCATTTTGATGCTCGAAAAAATACTTTGGAATACGATGATGTGATGAATCATCAGAGAAAAATCATTTACGAAAGAAGGCAGAAAATGCTGAAAGCGGACAAAGGAGAAATTGAAACTTTACTTCAAAATGTAACACTTGGTAGAGAAGGGGCAGAAAAAATTCTCGAAGAAAAAAGAGTTAAATTGGGAGAAGAAGCATTTCTGGAAACTGTGCGCAGAATCGCTCTTTATACTACCGATGCGCTTTGGATGGAGCATTTGGAAGCGATGGATTATTTGCGCAGTTCCGTAAATCTGAGGGCGTATGGTCAGAGGGAGCCGATTGTGGAATATAAAAAAGACGGACTGGCAATGTTTAAAGAAATGGAGATAGCCTTCAAAGAGCAAGTTTTTTCTCTCATCAGTACCATTCAGGAGCCAGCTAAAGCAGACGAAACTTCAACCAAACAGACTTTGATAACAAGCCATACTGAACCCTCAGAACTTGGAGGAAAGAAAGACGCAATTTCACAAGAACCGTTCTTGCGAGGTGAAAAAGAAGTTGGACGAAATGACCCTTGCCCCTGCGGAGCAATAAATCCAGCCACCGGCGAAGTCTATAAATACAAAAAATGCGGGCTCATCAATGCGCCCCAGCATCGGAAGTCTTTGATTAATTAAATTTTTTTAATTATCCACATTCAGCGCGCAATAAAGCTGTGTTACAATTAATATATGTTGAAAGAATCATATTACATTTTGCAACACCGTGACCTTATCTTGGACAACCAAGGCAAGCGCTATCATTTGAAAATCCGAGATTTACCTCAGGATGAAAAGCCCCGTGAAAAACTTTTGAAGCACGGGCTTTCCGCTCTTTCGGTGTCCGAGCTTCTTTCGGTAGTGCTAAATAACGGAACAAAAAAAGAGGGAGTTCTGGAAATGTGTGGGAGAATCATGAAAGATTACGGCGATGGCGGAATTATGAATCAAAAAAATCCGGAGATTCTTTCCGAGAGCTTGGGTATTCCTCTCATCAAAGCCATGCAAATTATAGCTTGCGCCGAACTGGGCAGAAGATTTTTCGACAGAAATACTTTAGTCAAGCCCACCATTCGGACTGCCCGCGAAGTGTATGACTATGTGAGGGACATGCACAACCTTTCCAAAGAGCATCTGCGCGGTATTTATCTAAATACGCATTACAAAGTAATTCACGATGAAATTATTTCCATCGGCACCGTTGACGCCAACATCATTCATCCACGTGAGGTTTTTAAACCGGCGGTGGAACATTCTGCCGTTGCTTTGATTTTGGTTCACAATCATCCGTCAGGAATTACCACACCGAGTGAAGTCGATCTTGCTGTCACTTCGCAAGTTATTGAAGCGGGCAAACTTCTTGGAATCGATGTTATCGACCATGTTATCGTTACCAGAGATTCTTTTGCAAGTATTCCGGCATCATATCATTAATATTTATTATTAATTTTTTTATTTTAACTATGTTTTCAACTATTTCTTATTCACTTTACACAGTCCATTTTCCAAAATATTGGCTTATTCGTGACGAGCCGGCTGATAGGCTCTATACGCCTGCCATAGACAAGGTTCCTCATACGAGCATGAAGTTTCATGTTTCCGCGGGGGACTATATCACGACACTGGCAAGTATTTTAAGATTTTTTGAGGAAACGATCAAAGATGGTAAGACAACTCCCGAGATGCGTAAACTTCAGCTTAGATCCATACACGATGTTATGGGTGATCTTCTTTATTTGAACAAGCACTATACTATTGTGCCGAAAGAGGAAGATTAGAGTGGATTTAACTCCCAGGAAGCCTTTTTTGTTCCATACTATGAAAATACACGATCGTGTTGTTTTATAGTATAATAAAATTATGGATAATAAGATTGATTTCAAAAAAATTATTTTAATGACAGTTGCAACTGCGGGAATTTTAACTGTTGCTGTGCTTGCGCCGAATGCTCTTCAGGTGTTAGGACCGTTTCTAAAAAATAAGAAAAAATATAATTTAAAATATTATTTAAATCAAAAAACAAAAAAACTTGTAACAGATGGTCTGCTTAAAATAGATACTAAAGATGGAAAACAATTTATATCGTTAACCGAAAAAGGGGAGCGCAAATTGCAATTCTACAAAATCAAGGAGAAAAAGAAGAATATTAAGTGGGACGGTAAATGGAGGGTAGTTACTTTCGATGTATGGGAAAGAACTAGATCAAAAAGAGATCTTTTACGGATAGAAATAAAAAATTTTGGCTTTGTTCAACTTCAACGCAGTGTTTGGATTTATCCTTATCCATGTGCAGAATTTATTGAACTTTTAAAGACAGATTTATCTTTTGGTAAGAATATTAGATACATGGTTGTGGAGAAGTTAGATCATGACGAAAATCTCAAGAAAAATTTTGGTCTGAAATAACTTTTCTTTCATATCATGCTATGAAATTACACGATCGTGTAGTTTTGTAGTATTGGATGATTTTGTGATATGATAAGAAAAAATATGAAAGAACCAGAAAAAGGATTTTACTATCATTATAAACACGATCCAAAAGGTGAAACCGAAAACTATGCTTATGAAGTTTTGAATGTGGCTCACCATACGGAGATCAAGGGTTTGGATGAATCAGCTATGGTAGTTTATCGTCCACTTTATGAAGCGATGGTTTATAAAATAGGCAAGCACTGGGATGTGCGCCCGCTCGCGATGTTTATGGAAAATGTACAAAAAGACGGAGAAGAAATTTCGCGTTTTACAAAAATCACTGATCCAAAGATAATTTCTGAATTAGAAAAAATCAGGGATAAAATGTATGAGTCTCCTGAAAAACCATCTAAAATAAAAGAAAATAAGATAAAAAATAAATGAAAAACTTTTTCAAAAAATTAAAACTTAAAAGACGAGTGATTGCGGTATTGGCAGGACTTCATTTTTTTGGCAATCCGTCAAAAAAATTAAAAATTGTCGGAGTGACAGGTACAAACGGCAAGACAACGACAGCAACGCTTCTTTATAAGATTTCGATTGCTCTGGGTTATAAAACAGGACTAATCGGTACGGTAGAAAACATAATAAACACTGATGTAAGGACAGCGACTCACACTACTCCCGACCCTATAAATTTAAATAAATTATTAAAGGAAATGCGGGACAAGGAATGCGAATATGTTTTTATGGAAGTCTCCTCGCATGCACTAGACCAAAAGAGGATAGCGGGAATAAATTTTGTCGGGGGAATCTTTACGAATTTAACCCATGACCACCTGGACTATCACAAGAGTTTTGATAATTATTTTGTAGCCAAAAAGAAATTTTTCCGGATGCTACCTCGACGATCTTTCGCTTTGACTAACGCTGACGACCAATATGGACTAAGAATGGTAGAGGGAATACAAGCCCACCCTTTTTCTTATGGGTTCGAGCAGGATTTTAATAAAGTTTATTTTCACGGAGAAATAAAAAAGCTAGATTTTTCTGGTTTAGATTTATCTTTCAATAAAATTCAAATAAAATCAATTTTTTTGGGTAAATTTAATGCATATAACCTCCTCTCAGTGTGGAGTACCTGTTCGCTTCTTGGGTTCGATATGCTCAAAGTTAAACATGTTTTAGCAAATATACAGCCACTGCGCGGAAGGTTTGAACATTTTACATCTCCAAGTGGCGTGCTTGTTATTGTGGACTATGCGCACACCCCAGATGCGCTTTTGAATGTTTTGAAAACAATCAAAGATATAAAAAAAGAAAATGCAAGAGTAATTTTAGTATTTGGTTGTGGGGGAGACAGAGACCCGCTTAAACGTCCAATCATGGGAAAAATAGGGGCAAACAATTCTGATGTCGCTATTTTTACATCAGACAATCCTAGAAGCGAAGATCCGGAGAAAATAATTACTGAAATGAAAGCCAAACTTTCCCATGAAGAACTTGCAAAAGTGAAAACAATTTCAAACAGACACCAAGCAATTCTGGAAGCCGTAAAAATTGCAGAAAGAGGAGATATAATTCTTTGCGCTGGCAAGGGGCATGAAGATTATCAGGAAATCAAAGGCATCAAGCACCATTTTGACGATATGGAAGAATTAAAAAAAGCTTATGGAAAATTATAAAAAATATTTTAAGGATAAAAAGGTGACGGTGATGGGTTTGGGCTTGCTTGGACGCGCTGTCGGAGACGCGGCTTTTTTGGCTGAGTGTGGAGCGAAGCTAACTGTTACTGATTTAAAGCCTTCGACAAAGCTCAGGCCGTCGCTTGAAAAGCTCCGAAAATATAAAAATATTAAGTATGTTTTAGGTGAACACAGATTGGAAGATTTTAGAAACGCTGATTTTATTTTAAAAGCGGCTGGAATACCTCTTGATTCCATATATATACAAGAAGCCAAGAAAAATAAGATTCCGGTGGAAATGAGCGCGTCACTTTTTGCCAAGCTTGCAGGCATGCCGATAATCGGCGTGACCGGAACGCGCGGAAAGTCTACCGTGGCGCATTTAATTGCGCATATTTTGGAGTCTGCTGGCAAAAAAGCCCACCCGAACGAACGGTCGTTCGGGCGGGTAATTTTAGGAGGGAACATCTGTGGTGTTTCTAATTTGCAATTGTTAAAAGAAGTGAAGAATAAAGACTTGGGGGTTCTAGAGTTGGACTCGTGGCAGCTACAGGGTTTTGGTGAGTCAAAAATTTCGCCTAATATTTCTGTGTTCACGACTTTTTTTCCGGACCACATGGGCTACTATAAAGGCAATATGAAGAAATATTTTTCTGATAAAGCTCAGATTTTTAAACACCAAAAACGCGATGATTTGTTGATTGTTGGAAAACAAGCTTCGCCGTTTGTTAAAAGGTGGGGCGGAAAGATTAAAAGCAAGATGATTGTTCCAAAAGAAAATTTACCCAAAGCTTGGAAATTTAATTTACCGGGGGCGCACAATAAATACAATGCGTGCCTTGCGGTGGAAGTTGCCAAGTATTTATCTATACCGGATGCAAAAATTAAAAAAGCTCTCGCAACTTTTGCTTCACTTCCAGGCAGACTGGAGTTCGCGCGTGAAATAAACGGTATAAAAATTTATAATGATAACAGTTCCACTACGCCCGAAGCTACAATTGCAGCACTGCAAGCAGTGGCTGATACAAAAAAGCGCAAAGTGGTTTTAATCATGGGCGGAGATAATAAATTTTTGGATATGTCTAAACTCCTTGCTGAAATTCCAAAATGGTGTTCAAAAGTTGTTTTGTTCAAAGAAAGAGGGACTGCTCTGATTAGAGATCAAGTATTTAAATTAAAAAATAAGGGAGTTGAAGTTTACGAGGAGGAAGGGCTTAATGATACAGTTAAGCGGGCATTCAATATTGCCAATAATACAGGCGAAACGATTCTCTATAGTCCCGCTTTTTCTTCTTTTGGTAAATATTTTGCAAACGAATACGACAGGGGGGATCAATTTATGAAGATAGTGAAGAATTTGAAATAGTCTCAACATTGGTTTTGCCAAACCATTTCTTTACTAGATGGTCCATATTTTGTGTTTTGTCTGTTACTAAAATTTTCATGCTTCTATTCTTAGAAAGTTTCTCAGTAATTTCCGAATGTCGCGCGAGATATTCTTCTAATTTTTTCGGGATTATTTCATCTTGGGAAATAATTTTTATTTTTGGAAATTTTTCTTGTATAACTTTCTTTATTTCTTTTTTGAGTATTGGATAATGTGTACAGCCCAAAACGAGCGCATCTAATTTTTTATTCATGAAAGGCTTCAAATATTTCAAGAGAAATGGCGTTGCTAGCGCGTTAGCGCCTTCTTCGATGAGCGGCACGAGCGCTGGGGCGGCATTTTGAAACACTTTGGTTTGCTTGTTCATTTTTTTTATTTCTACCGGAAAGGTATTTGAAGCGATAGTGCCGAGCGTTGCCAAAATGCCTACCCTTTTATATTTCGAAGCTTCTTCCGCCGCCGGAACGAGCACGCCGAGTACTTTTCTGACCCCCTCTGCCTTCGGCATCTCCCCCTTGCCAAGGGGGAGGATTAAAGAGCGGGTGTGTTGTATTTGCCTTAGCGCTCTAGCGGAAGCTGTATTACAGGCGATGATTATGATCGCGCAATTTTCTTGACGAAAAAGATAATCTACAGCTTGTCTCGTAAATTCCAAAACTGCTTCGTGTGATTTATTGCCATAAGGCAGTCTTTTGGTGTCGCCAAAGTAGACATAATCATACAGAGGCATAGCCTTTTTTATTGCTCGGGTAATAATCAGTCCTCCCAGCCCTGAATCAAATATCCCAATTTTCATTCTGTTACTCATTTTTTCATCTTAACATATTAAATATTCGTGGTATATTAAACATTAACATAGGATATGGATATAGATCTACAAAAAATCAAGAAAGTTTTTTTTGTCGGCATTGGCGGGATAGGTATTTCGGCGATTGCGCGCATGATGCTTCTCCAAGGCAAGCTAGTTGCTGGTTCGGATATTGGGAAGAGCAGCATTACGGAGGAACTAAGGAAGCTTGGGGCCCAGATAGTTTTAGGGCAGGGCATCGAATTAGTGCCCAAAGATGTCAATCTAATTGTTTATTCAATCGCTGTTCCCAAATATGACCCAGAATTTTTCAAAAAACTGCAAGCTCTAAGAGCTTCAGGCGTCACTCTTCAGAGTTATCCGGAAATGCTCGGGCAGGTAACGAGGGCTAAATATACTATTGCCGTTTCTGGCACTCACGGCAAGACGACAACTACCGCAATGATTGGAAAGATCTTGACCGATACGGGACACCATCCATCGGTTATTGTGGGCAGTTTGCTTAAGGAATCCAAGTCCAATCTGATTATGGGCAAGAGCAATTTTTTTGTGGTTGAAGCCTGCGAGTACGAAAGATCTTTTTTAAATATCAAGCCGAGAATGCTGGTTGTTACAAATATTGAAGAAGATCATCTGGATTACTATAAAAATTTAGGGGACATCCAAAGGGCTTTCAAAGAACTAATGTTGCAGACAGAAGATTTGATTATTTATAACGGACAAGATGCCAATACCAGCACACTAATAGTTGGTAAAAATTTTAAATGCGGGGTCTTGGATTATAGTAAGTTTTTAGACAAAGTTCCAAGACTCTCCGTGCCCGGGGCGCACAATCGAATGAATGCTGCGGCCGCGCTCGCTGTGGCATATGTTTTAAATATTACTGATGGCGATGCAGAAAAATCATTAGCAGTATTCTCCGGCACTTGGCGCAGGTTAGAAAAAAAGGGAACAACAGAAGCAGGAACTATTGTATATGATGATTATGCTCATCACCCCACGGAAATTAAGGCGAGCTTAGAGGCGCTGCGTGAACTTTATCCCAAAAATGAAAAAAGGCTCACGGTGCTTTTTCAGCCTCATCTCTACAGCCGGACAAAAGCGCTGTTCGACGATTTTGTCAAAAGTTTTAAGGATGCGGATAAAGTGCTGCTTTTGCCTATTTATTTTGCTCGGGAAGTTCCTGACCCAAGTGTCTCAAGTGAGAAATTAGCGCAAGCTATTCGTCTAGAAGGCGAAGACGTCCAGGCTTTTTCGGACTTTGAATCGGCAGAAAAGACCGTTTTGGCTTTGAATCTAGGCTCAAAAGATGTCTTTGTGACAATGGGGGCAGGGGAAGCTTATAAAGTGGCTGATACGGTATTTAAGTTATCCTAAAATGTCCTTATTTTACAAGGATTTTTTTGCTTGACACACAGCCAAATCATTGTCTAACTATTGACTTTTAAACCATAATATGCTAGCATGTGAAGATATCCTTATTATATAGGCGCAAGCCTATTAAATAAGGGTTTTTTAGTTTTTAGCCCAAAATATATGAAAAACAAAAATATTATTCGTTTTGCGAATTCTCTGGTATTTCTGCCAGTTATGACAATGTCTCTTGCCATGGGAGGCGTTAGTAACAATGGTATTTATTCTGGAGTTTCCCAAAATGCGTTGATACAAAAACTTAATATAGTGAATCAATCACCTGAAGCATTGGTCCTGAAGCAGGCGGCAGATTTAGAGGTCGTGGAGCAGAAAGCAAAAGCGGATGCCATTGATGCTTATTTCAAGGCGCACGAGATGCCTCTAGAAGGTACTGGCATGAAGATGGTTTTGGAAGCGAAAAAAAACGAGCTTGATTGGCGCCTTCTTCCTGCAATCACCGTGCGAGAATCGACTGGCGGACAATTTTCCTGTGTCAAAAAGACTTTCAATGCTTTCGGTTGGGGTTCCTGTAAGATTGGATTTAGCTCAAATGAAGAAGCAATTGAAACCGTCGCCAAAAACTTAGGTGGAAACAATCCAAGCACAGCTATGTTTTATGCCAATAAAAACACTAAACAAATTTTGCGCGCCTACAATCCTCCTTCGATTGTTCCAAAGTATGCCGAGCAAGTGATAGCGATTATGAATGATATCGGTGAGGCGGATGCGGTTCCTACGACAACTGCAAATACATAAAAAACGGAAGCCTTGCTTCCGTTTTTCTAAGTGGTCGAGATGATTTTCTTAGCATGTTATGATAATGTTTTACTATGGGGTTAGTTTTTGAAGCATTTGTTTTGGGCTTAATTGCTGGAGCAGTTCCTGGTCCTATACTGACTGGAACTTTTACTGAGATTCTCAATACCAACTTTGCAAGAGGTATGAGGATTGTTCTTTTTGCTTTAATCGCTGAGACTGCGGGAGCACTTTTAACGATATATATCTTTTATAAACTCGGATTATCAAGAATTGTTATTCAAATAATTTCTGTTTGTGGTGCTGTCGTTCTTTTTTGGCTAGCTTCAAAAGTTTAGAATATAAATAAAATAAATTCAGAATCAAAGAAGATTCTCTCTTTTGCTCAAATAATAATTTTAACTGCTTTTAATAGTGGCTATTGGATTTTTTGGATTACAGTCGGTGTTCCCAAGGCTTTTGCGTTGGATAATATTTTTCTTGGTGGAAAATTTATATTTCTGATTATTTTTGAGATTGCTTGGCTAATTATGACAGCATTACTAGCTTTCGTCTTTTTTAAATTCCGTCCACTATTGGAAAGAAAAAATTTAGAGAGCATGACTTTTAAGATTCTTGCTCTCATTCTGGTTATTCTGGGTGTCAAGACGCTTTTAGCAGCTTTCATTTAGACCTTTTAAAAATGAAAAACGGAAGCCTTGCTTCCGTTTCTTGAACTTGATATAATTTGTTTATGTCAATAAGAAAAACTGACTTTATTGAAGGAGAATACTATCATATATACAACAGAGGTAACAGCAAGCAGAAAATTTTTCTAGATGATAAGGATCGGGAAAGATTTTTAAAGCTTCTATATCTTTGCAATTCCAGGCAAAGAATTGATTTTAATAATGATATTGTAAAAAGAAAAATAAATGCTTGGGATTTTGAAAAAGGGGAGTCAATAGTAAATATTGGTGCGTGGGTTTTAATGCCAAATCATTTTCATTTATATATTACACCAAAAACGGAAGCAAGGCTTCCGTCTGGGAGCGCGATTACTGATTTTATGCATAGAGTTTTGACTGCCTATTCAAAGTATTTTAATGCGCGGCACCAAAGAACAGGTTCTTTATTTGAAGGTAAATTCAAATCTGTACATATAGAGCATGACACACAAGCAAAATATTTATTTTCATATATTCATCTAAATCCACTTAAGCTCATTGATTCAAAATGGAAAGAACACGGGATTAAAAATAGAAAAGAAGCACTAAAGTTTTTAGATTCGTATAAATGGAGTAGCTATTTAGATTACTTAGAGATTTTTCGCCCAGAAAATAAAATAATAAACAGAATAGATTTTTTAAATTATTTTGATAGCAAAGAGTCTTTCCAAGAAGAGATTCTTGAATGGATAAAAATTAAATCAGATGACATAACATAAAAAAACGGAAGCAAGGCTTCCGTTTTTTTATTCTAAGTGTATCAAAGTCATCTTCTGATCTTTCGGTTCAAACAAAGTAATTTGAAAATTGTAAGTTTTCCCGAGTTCCAGTTTTTCTCGCAGTTTTGTCTCTGAAGTGAAAGTCGAATTATGGACAAGTCCAGCCACGCCTTCTTTGATAGAGACTAGCGCGCCGTGTTTGTTGTATTTGATCACCACTCCTTTAATGATGTCTCCTTTTTTTAGTTTTCCCTCAAATTCTTTCCAAGGATTTTCTTTCAGAGCCTTAATGGAAAGCGAGATCTTGCCGTCTTTTATTTCAATCACTTTCGCCCGGATTTTTTCTCCGATTTTAAACATCGCGCGAGGGTTTTCTACCAGTCCCCAATCAAGTTCGGAAATATGCACGAGGCCTTCCAGCCCGTCCTCGAGCTTCACGAATACTCCGAAGTCTACCAAACCGGCGACAGTGCATTCCAATTCTTCGCCGACAGTATATTTGCTCAAAATTTCCTTTTTCTCCTCAGGGTTATTATCCTTTTCGGAGAATATTAGTTTGCCTTCTTTTTGCAAAGTGGAAATGATCATGACGGAAATTTGCTGACCCACCAGTTTTTTCAACTCTTTTAGAATTTTATCCTTGTCAGAATCAAGCACACGAGGATAGTGGTCGGCTTTAAGTTGGGATGCGGGCAGGAACCCGAGGATGCCTTGCCATTCTAAGATGAGCCCTCCCTTGTTTGCGTCTTTTATTTCGAGGCTCATCACTGTCTTGTCTTTGATTGCTTTTTCCGCTTCCTTCCAGGTAAGCGCTTGCTTTGCTTCTTTGAGCGAAAGCTCAATGTAGCCGTCTTCATTTTCTGTGTCGACAACTTTCGCCTTGATGACATCACCTGGGCTGATTTTCTTGATAATGTCTTTGGCGTTGATAAATTCGCGACCGTAAATAATGCCCGCTCCGTAAGGCGCGAGGTCGACATAGACCGAAGATTTTTCAATGCTAATAACCGAACCCTCCACCAGCGAATCAATTTCTGGCTTATTTACACTGCGGTTTACGATAGAACTTAAAATCAAATTTTCCTCTGGCAACACTACTATTTCTTCTTTTTTTAACATAAAATTAAAAATCCGCCAGCGGGCACATATGTCTTTGGTTGCCCTAAGCGGATATAAGGCTTAGGTTTTTTCGAAGAAACTTACATCCGAAAGGGTTACCCTAAATCCAGGCTTTTAATAAATATTAAATTTCCATAAGCATGCTACCACAATTATGCAAAAATTGCAACTATTTTCGTTCATAAAAACCAGAAACAGGATTTCCGGCTCCGATAGTAAAAGCTGCGCCTTGATTGCTGGTTAGTTCAAATTTAGCGCCTAACTTGTATCCTGTGTTGCCAGGAAGCACGACATAAGCGTAATGGTTCCCTTGAGGATCTTTGAAGGAGCAGACACTTGGCACATAGCCCTGCAGGCCGCCGCTCGTTCCGCAAGAATATGGCGAAGGTGAATATCCGGCAGTTCCCGGATAATTATTATCATCAATCCAATAATAAGTCGCAGAATCTCCAGGGAAAGAGCCGTTATTATCCGAGGCGTACAACGATAAGGCATTATCTAACTGGTGAAGTTCTTCTAGGCGGCGGGCATCTCGCGATTTTGCCCGAGCTGAGTTCAGGCTTGCCATGACGATACTAGACAGCAGACTAATGATTGCTACAACCACAAGTAATTCTATGAGAGTAAACCCTTTACTGATTTTTAATTTCATATTTGAATTATATTATTATATAGTTTCATGCGCAAGCAAATTGTCTGGATGCTCTTTCATTTTGTTAATTTTTTTGCTATACTTTAACCGATGATAATCACATATTTCGGCAAACAGTTTTTCAAGATTCAGCAAGGGGAAACGGTTCTCTCTTTTAATCCTGTCAGCAAGAGCTCAAAAACTGGCATAAGTGCTCATTTTGGGGCGGATATCGCTCTTGTTACTACCAATCACCCTGATTATAATGGCATAGAGCAACTGTCTCACGGCGAGCGTGTTCCTTTTTCTGTGAATGGTCCGGGGGATTATGAGGTAAAGGAAATTTTCATAAAGGGTGTGATGTCAGATGCGCTGCTTGCTGGTAAAAAATATATTAATACTATTTATTCTCTTTCCGTAGATAATATTAATATTGTTTTTCTCGGAGCTTTGGCTGATGCGGAAACCCGCCTGAATGACGGAGTCGGGCAGGTTTCCAAAGAAGCGCGCGAGGCGATAAATAGCCCCGACATTCTTTTTATTCCAATCGGCGGGAGCGGAGTGCTCGATGCTAAAGGAGCTGCTAAATTGGCGTCTTCTCTTGAACCCAAAATTATAATACCGATGGACTATGATGCTGCGTCCCTAAAAGCATTTCTAAAAGAATCCGGCGAAGAAAAAGCCGAAGTTGTAGAGAAGCTGACACTTAAATTAAAAGAGCTAGAAGGCAAGGAAGGGGAGGTAGTCGTTTTAAAGGCAACATAGGAGATAGAGCCTTAGACTCTCGGATAGAGTCTAAGGCTCTATCTGCAAGATTTAAAAATATAAACATGCGAAAAATCATTCATCATCTAAGAAGGCAACCCGAAGCAATCAAAAAACATATTTTACATGTTATGACAATTATTCTTGCTATAATTCTTTTGCTTCTTTGGATTTATTCTCTAGGCAGAAATTTGGCTAGTTCTGATACTCAGGCAAAAATAAGCAACGATGTAAAGCCTTTTACAGCATTGAAAGACGGTTTAATCGGCGGGTATAAAAGCATGGGAGAGTCACAATCAGATACATTAAACGCGCAGTAGTATTTTACCATGAAAAAATCTTTAGAAAAAAACGAAGAGCCAAATAAATCCGGGGAAAGAGACAAAATTCTCGCCGTGGATGTGGTGGCGGAAATGAAAGAATCCTATTTGGCTTATGCCATGTCTGTCATTACCTCTCGCGCCTTACCGGATGTCCGGGATGGGCTCAAGCCGGTGCATAGGAGAATTTTGTATGCCATGCATGAGATGGGACTCACTTCAAGCTCGCGTTTTCGAAAGTCTGCCGCAGTAGTCGGAGATGTGCTTGGTAAATATCATCCGCACGGCGATGTGGCCGTTTATGATTCGATGGTGGGTATGGCGCAGGAATTTTCCTATCGTTACCCACTTATTTTAGGACAAGGAAACTTTGGTTCGATTGACGGGGACAATGCTGCCGCAATGCGTTACACCGAAGCAAAAATGTCCAAAATTTCAGGGGAGTTATTGCGTGACTTAGAAAAAGAAACAGTTGATTTCAGACCAAACTATGATCAGACTCGCAAGGAACCGACTGTTTTTCCTTCCAGTGTCCCGGCACTCCTCTTAAACGGCACTTTGGGCATTGCCGTCGGCATGGCGACAAATATACCCCCTCATAATTTAGGAGAAGTGATAGACGCGGCACTAGCCTTGATAGAAAATGAAAACGCGACGACCGAGGACTTGATGCAATTCATAAAAGGACCGGATTTTCCGACTGGAGGCATCGCTTATGGTTACAAAGACATGCTGCATGCTTATTCAGGCGGACGAGGCGGGGTAGTTTGTCGCGGCGAAGCCGAGATAGTGGAACAAAAACCCGCCCGACCGGACCCAGCCCGACAAAATCATTCTGGCGGGGGTCGTTCGGGCGGTGACGGAAATTTTTCCATTATTATCACTTCTATTCCTTTTCGTGTCAATAAGTCAAATTTAATAATGGCGATAGCGGAATTAGTGCAGGAAAAGAAGCTGGAAGGCATCAAAGGTTTACGAGATGAATCCGCCAAGGATATACGCATAGTTATTGATTTAAAATCGAGCGCGCATCCGGAAAAAGTTTTGAATTATATTTATAAAAATACGCAGCTCGAATCAAATTTTAATTTTAACATTGTGGCTTTGGTGGACGGTGTTCCGGAGACTCTCTCGCTCAAATCCATTCTCGAGCAATTTATTTTACACAGAAAAGAAATAGTCAAAAGAAGAAGCGCCTATGATTTAAAAAGAGCGGAAGAGCGCGAGCACATCTTGCTCGGCTTGAAAAAAGCGCTGGATAAAATCGACAGAGTAATCAGCGTGATTCGCGGCTCCAAAAATTCGCAAATTGCCAAGTTCAACTTAATGAAAGAATTTAAGTTTTCCGAATTGCAGGCTATTGCGATTTTGGAAATGAAGCTGTCAAAATTGGCCGGATTGGAGCGACAAGCAGTAGAAGATGAGCTAAAAGAAAAACAAAAATTCATTGCCGAGATGAAAGATCTCTTAGCAAGTCCAAAGAAAATACTAAAAACCATCGCCGGAGAATTATCTGAAATTCGCGCAAAGTATACAGACGAAAGGCGGACAAAAATAGTCAAAGGGGGGGTCAAAGAAATTTCTGATGAAGATTTGGTGCCGGAAAAGGAGACAATGCTGGTCCTGACTGCCGGCGGTTATGTGAAATGCACTGATCCTTCTGAATACCGCGCCCAGAAGCGCGGCGGAGTCGGCGTGATTGATTTGGAGACCAAAGAGGAGGATTTTGTAACTATGTTGGTATCTGGTTCTACTCATAGTAATTTGCTTTTCTTCACCAATTTAGGAAAAGTTTATCAAATGAAGATGTATGAAATTCCAGAAGCTCGCAGAGCAACCCGCGGCAAATCCATAATGAATTTTATTTCTCTGGGGGCTGAAGAAAAAGTCACTTCCATTTTAGCCATGCCCAAAGATATTGATAAGCCCGCCCGACCGGACGGTCGTTCGGGCGGGTCTCCCGCTTCCTTGATGCTCGTGACCAAAGGCGGCACTGCTAAAAAAATGTCTTCCGAAAGCTTCAAAGATGTGCGTCGCAGCGGCATTATCGCCATTCGTTTAGACAAAGGTGATGAACTGGTTTCCGCGTTAGTTACCGGGAAAGGCGACGAAGTGATGGTTGCTACCGCTCTCGGTCAGTCTATCCGATTTAAAGAATCCGATATTAGGGAAATGGGCAGGACGGCGGGCGGGGTGCGAGGAATTAAACTTGGCAAGGATGATGCAGTTATAGGGGTGGATGTTGTTCGAGGCGGAGTTGGCGAAGGTTCATTTTTGACCATGAGCGCTCATGGTTTCGGCAAGAAAACTTCCTTAAAAGAATATAAAGTTCAGCATCGCGGCGGCTCGGGTATTAAGACTGCAAAGGTTACTGCCAAGACCGGAAAATTAATTGTGGCAAAAGTCTTGACCGGACTTGAACAAGAATTGATAGCTATGTCTAAAAAAGGACAAGTGATTCGAACAGCTCTCAAAGATATCCCAGAGTTAGGTCGTCAAACTCAGGGTGTGACCATCATGCGCCTGCGCGGCGAAGACGGGATTGCATCGCTGGCGTGTATTTAAGAATTTTTCCCCTCTCCTCCTTGTGGAGGAGGAGTGCTCCGACTTTGGTCGGAGCGAGGTGGTGATTAAAAGAATCACCACCCCCTACCCCCTCCTTAACCAAGGAGGGGAGGAAGCTGTGCTATAATTTAGACTATGTTCACCGACCCGATAAAAAACTTAAAGACTTTGGGGCTGCGGGAAAATGATATTGTCGTCGATTTGGGAGCGGGGACCGGATTTTATTCTGTTGCCGCCGGACATATCGTGACCAAGGGCAAAGTTTACGCGGTGGAGATATCCAAAGACTTTCTGGCGACGATAAAAAATAAAGTAAAAGAAGCTCACTTGCGTAATGTAGAAATTATTTGGGGAAATATTGAAAAGCTCGGGGGAACAAAAATAGGAGATAGGGTGGCGGATGCGGTTATTGTTTCCAATGTTCTTTTTCAGGTCGAAGACAAAGAAAAATTTGTTTTAGAAATAAAAAGGATATTAAAGGAGAAGGGGCAGGTATTGTTGATTGACTGGTCAGAGTCGTCCCCGCCCGAACGACTGGCATCGTTCAGTCGGGCGGGAATTATGGGTTTAAGGGGAGCTTTACCTAAAAACCAAGCCGAGGGGATTTTTGAGAGCCAAGGTTTTTTTAAAGATAGAGATGTTAATGCGGGAACTCAGCATTATGGTATGATATTAAGGCGGGAATGAATCCCGTACGAAATCGCGGACGCAGAAAATAAAAAATATAATGATTCACATAAAACAGATTATAAATAATAAAAAAGGATGGCGTTCAAGCGTACGCGTCCTATTTCGTACGGGATGAAAGGGGGAAATTTTCAAATTGTAATTATAATTGTATTCATCGCTTTAGCTATTTTTGGTGTTTTAGTTTTTTCCGGCGCGATACCCATTGGAAGCAATAATGCGCCGGGAAGCCTCGGGACTGTCGTTTTGTGGGGGACGGTCAAAGCTTCCACCATTGCGCCGCTTTTAGAAAAATTTAACACTGCCAATCCGACTTTTGTCGTGAAGTACGCGCAAAAACCCGCGGACACTTTCGATCAGGATTTATTGGAAGCTTTGGCTCTCGGCGCGGGACCGGATATGATTTTTTTGCCGGACAATCTGGCATTTCATTATGCTAATAAAATTTTTACCATTCCGTACGAGAGTTTGCCTTTAGCCACATTTAAAAATAATTTTGCCGGTGCGGGAGAAGTTTTTCTAACAGACAAGGGGATCTTAGCTTTTCCTCTATCTATCGATCCGCTTATGTTGTATTACAACCGCAGCATGCTCGACAGCAATGCCGTAGTCTATCCTCCTGCTTCATGGGATGATCTCGTCAATCTTTTGCCTAAACTAAATAAAAAAGATGATGCGAATAAAATAACCAAAAGCGCGGTGGCTTTTGGGCATTTTTCCAATGTTGTCCACGCCAAAGATATTCTCGCCGCTCTTTTTATGCAGGCAGGGAACCAGATCGTTAGCGATAAAGATGGGACCTTTAATTCCACCCTAAATGAATCAAATGGGAGGAATCTGGGTTCAGTTTTGAAATTCTACACCAACTTTGCCGATCCCAACAAAGACGTCTATTCTTGGAATAAGTCATTTCCTAATTCTGACCTTGCTTTTTCAAAGGAAGATTTAGCCTTTTATTTTGGATTTGCGAGCGAACTCCAGTCTTTGACCAGTAGAAATCCAAATCAGAACTTTGGAGTGGCGCCAATCCCTCAAAGCAAGAATGCCAACTTCAAGGTCACCGCGTCTCGGGTGACGGGCATAGCTATCCTGTCTTCTTCCAAGAACTTCAAAACGGCTTTTATCGCGGCTGGACTTCTGTCGGGAGGAGATTTTGCTTCAGAGTTTGCCGTTGCCGAAGGAGTAGCGCCGGCGCGCCGGGACCTGCTCAAAGTCAAGCCAGCCAATTCATATTCTCCAATTTTTTACGATTCCGCGCTTTACGCGAAGAGCTGGCTCGACCCTTCGTCGATCGATACCGATAACATTTTCCGCAATATGATTGACGGAGTCCTTTCTAATAATCTGACGGTGGAAACTGCGATATCCGATGCCAGCAGTAAATTGGGGTTTTTGTTATTGAGATGATATATGAAAAAAACAACTAGAATTATAATTTATTTTTCAGTATTCTTAATGCTTGTTCTGCCGGCTGTATCGCAAGCTGTTTTGGTTCCTTGCGGAGTGACGGACAAAGAAGTGCTTGCAACCCACCCTACCTACGATAAAGCTTGCGATTTTACCGCCTTTATGGATCTCATAAATAACGGCATTGACTTTATCTTAAAATTTTTGGCCATACCCATCGCCGCTATCATGTTTACTTATGCTGGTTTTAAGTTGGTAACTTCCGGGGGCAACACCGAAGCGCGAGGACAAGCGAAAAAGATTTTCACCAATGCCACCCTTGGTCTGATTTTTGCCGCCGCCGCCGTGCTTATTATTAAGACGATATTAATAATTTTAGGCTACCAAAACATTGGATTATTTTTTAAATAGTATATAATTGCAGTGTAATGAAATTTATTAAGAAAAATAAATACAAAATTGTTCTAGCTGCTTATATATTTGTTGCGCCGGCTGTTTCCTTCGCTCAAGGCAAGATTGAAAATCCGCTTGGTCCTAATGGACCAACGGACATTCCGGCTTTTATCAAGGTTCTTTTGGAAGGTCTGCTGAAAGTCGGCATACCGCTTGTCGCCCTGGCTATTATTTACTGCGGTTTTCTTTTTGTCTCGGCTAGGGGAAATTAGGAAAAACTGAAAAAAGCTAAGGACGCTTTGCTTTATACCTTGATCGGCGCGGCGATACTTTTAGGGTCGTGGGCGATCGCGCAACTGATCTCCGCCACTGTTACCGGGCTTAAAGCCGGGGTATAATATCAATTACGAATTATAAATTATGAAAAAATTATTAAAATACATCTCTTTTGTTTCTCTAGCCGCTTTTTATCCGATGATTGCCTCGGCTGGGACTATTCCTTTGTGTCCACTCGGCGCGAATCCACAATTCCTGGATCTTTCGGTTTTTGTTGTTTGTAATATCAATAAGGGAGTCATCCCGCTCATTTTTGCTTTGGCGCTGGTTATGTTTGTCTGGGGGGTGACGCAGTATGTCATAAACAGCAGTGATGAGGCAAAAAAGGAAAAAGGTCGGCAGTTTATGCTTTGGGGGATAATAGCCCTGACAGTGATGGTCGGAGTTTGGGGTTTGGTTCATATATTTGGGGCTACTTTTGGGATTGACTACGCTATTCCCCATGTTAAGACACCGTAGTTGCTTTTCTTTTTAATTGTGTTTGTGGTATAATTGGGGCATTATTAGTTTATTAGGTCGTTAGAAGAGTCCCGTACGAAATTCGTTTTATATGTTTTTTACGGGAAGAAAAATTATTAGTTATTATTAATATTAAGTAAAAGTGAAAAAATAAGCTTTTATTTCGTACGGGATGAAAAAGAAATTAATTGTGTTGTCGGGTGTTGTTTTAAGCGTGGTGCCTTCTTTGGCGTTTGCTGCTAGTAGTAGATGTGACGCTGTAACTGGTGCCGCAGCTGGAACAATTTCAAATATAATTTGTAGAATCGGAGATATTTTAAATGTTGTTATCCCTGTGGTTGTTGTCTTGGGAATAGTTTACTTTGTTTGGGGAGTTATCTCTTATGTGATTGCTAGCGATGAAGAGGCAAAGACAAAAGGACGAGACAGAATGATATACGGCATTATCGGTTTGGCTGTTATTGTAGCGATGTGGGGACTTGTAAATATTTTGCTAAAGACATTTGGTATTGAACAAGGGGCAAATGTTACGCTTCCAACTCTTTAATTATTATTAACATTATTAAAAGTGTCACGCTTTAATGGACGATTGCGCGACATGATTTCGTAAAATCATATGAAAAAGAAATTAATGGTTTTGTCGGGTGTTGTTTTAGGCTTAACGCCTGTTGTAGCATTTGCTGATGCATTTGCTTCGACTTGTGCTGGTTTTAAGGGAGAAGTAACAATTGGAAGAATAGTTTGTAAAGTTGGGGATATTTTAAACTCTGTCATCCCCTTAGTTGTTATTCTAGGAATAGTTTACTTTGTTTGGGGAGTTATCTCTTATGTGATTGCTAGCGATGAAGAGGCAAAGACAAAAGGACGAGACAGAATGATATACGGCATTATCGGTTTGGCTGTTATTGTAGCGATGTGGGGACTTGTAAATATTTTGATAAATACATTCGCTCTTAAAAACGATACTACTGATACTCATTCAACTCCAACTGTCAATATTCCTTAGTGTGGATTATGGATTTTTTCTCTACAAAGGTGGCTGAGGCTGCGGGCGTGGATACTTTTATCAAGAATGTTGACGCGCTTATCATCAATCCGCTTATCGTCTTTCTCTTCGCTTTGGCTTTGGCGTATTTTCTCTACGGCATGTTTGAATTTATCGCTAATGGGACCAATGACGAAAAAAAGACATCCGGCAAAAGTCACATGCTCTGGGGCGTGGTCGGGCTAACCATCATGATGGGGGTTTGGTTTATTCTGGGGGTTATATTGAGAACTTTGAATATACAGGGAATAGAGCCGGAAAATGGGAAGGTAGTGTTGCCGAATGTTCCGTAATAAGCAGTGTAGAAATTAGAAAAGAGCAGTCATTCTGACGAACGACTGCTCTTTGCGTTAAGGCGCGTTTTATGATATATTAAAATTATGTCAAACAAGGAATTTAGAGCATGGCTAAAAGAAATGTACCAAAAGAAATAATAAAGTTGGTTTCTGAGTACGGAAAACTGATCAAAAAGCGCGGCATATCAGCTGAGCGTATTATTTTATTTGGCTCATATGTCAAAAATCTTTATCGGGCATCAAGCGATATTGATGTATGCGTTGTTTCAAAAATATGCGCAGATGAACACGCGATGCAAGTGGAGTTAAGCAAACTCGCTTATGGTTTAGATACGCGTATACAGCCGCACCCCGTTTCTCTCGCTGATTATGTAAAAAATGTGAATCCTTTCATCTTCGAAATACGAAAGACCGGTATAGCTATATAATTTCAGACCCCCTCTCAATCTCCCCCTTATTAAGGGGGAGAGGAACTCCTAAGATTAGTTATGCTTCAAAGGCGTAGCGTGATATTTTTCACTGCCGCCGTAAAGTTTTCGCGCTAGCAGAACCACTGCGAGAATGAGGATGGCAAAGAGGG